>JADMIO010838995.1_pt1 | contig 15927 bp, 17 predicted proteins | sample 8958161 | NCBI WGS metagenome assembly JADMIO01 (sample SAMN16585339, study PRJNA669376) | soil metagenome | isolation source: Crop rotation soil | place: USA: Cullars Rotation, Alabama | collected 2011
CTTTCCCGGCGGGTTCGGCGCTCGCCTACCGCCTCTCCGAAGACGGCAAGAACACCGTGCTCGTGCTCGAATTCGGCGGCTCGGATTTCGGGCCGTTCATCCAGATGCCGGCCGCGCTGGCCTGGCCGATGAGCATGAACCGCTACAACTGGGGCTATCTCTCCGAGCCCGAGCCCAATCTCAACAACAGGCGCATCACCGCACCGCGCGGAAAAGTCATCGGCGGGTCGTCGTCGATCAACGGCATGGTCTATGTCCGTGGCCATGCCGAGGATTTCAACCGCTGGGAGGAACTTGGCGCCCGTGGCTGGTCCTATGCCGACGTACTGCCCTATTACAAGCGGCTCGAGCATTCGCATGGCGGCCAGGAGGGCTGGCGCGGTACCGATGGGCCGCTGCATGTGCAACGCGGCCCCGTCAGGAACCCGCTGTTTCATGCCTTCATCGAGTCCGGCAGGCAGGCCGGTTTCGAACTGACGGAAGATTACAACGGCGAGAAGCAGGAAGGTTTCGGTCTGATGGAGCAGACCATCTTCCAGGGCAAGCGCTGGTCGGCGGCAAGCGCCTATCTCAAGCCGGCGCTGAAGCGTCCGAATGTCGAACTCGTCCATTGCCTGGCGCGCCGGGTGATCGTCGAGAACGGTCGCGCCACCGGCGTCGAGATCGAGCGCCGCGGCAGGATCGAAATCGTCAAGGCCAATCGCGAGATCATCATCTCCGCCTCGTCGTTCAATTCGCCGAAATTGCTGATGTTGTCCGGCATCGGCCCGGGCACGCATCTCAGCCAGATGGGCATCGAGGTCAAGGCCGATCGCCCCGGCGTCGGCGCCAACCTGCAGGACCATATGGAATTCTATTTCCAGCAGGTGTCCACCAAGCCGGTGTCGCTTTATTCGTGGTTGCCGTGGTTCTGGCAGGGCGTTGCCGGCGCCCAATGGATGTTCACCAAGACCGGCCTGGGCACGTCCAACCAGTTCGAGGCCTGCGCCTTCCTGCGCTCGGCGCCGGGCGTCAAGCAGCCGGATATCCAGTATCATTTCCTGCCGGTAGCCATCTCCTACGACGGCAAGGCCGCCGCCAAGAGCCACGGCTTCCAGGTGCATGTCGGCTACAACCTGTCGAAATCGCGCGGCAATGTCACCCTGCGCTCAAACGATCCGAAGGCCGAGCCGGTCATCCGCTTCAACTATATGAGCCATGCCGAGGACTGGGAAAAATTCCGCCACGCCGTGCGCCTGACCCGCGAAATCTTCGGCCAGAAGGCGTTTGACGAATTCCGCGGGCCCGAGATCCAGCCGGGCGAGGGGGTACGGTCCGACGAGCAGATCGACGCCTTCCTGCGCGAACATCTCGAAAGCGCCTATCATCCCTGCGGCACCTGTCGCATGGGTGCGGCCAATGATCCGATGGCGGTGGTCGATCCGGAAACCCGGGTGATCGGCGTCGATGGCCTGCGGGTCGCCGATTCCTCGATCTTCCCGCATGTCACCAACGGCAATCTCAACGCGCCGTCGATCATGACCGGCGAAAAAGCCGCCGACCATATCCTCGGCAAGCAACCATTGGCGCGCAGCAACCAGGAACCCTGGATCAATCCGAGGTGGGAGACGAGCGACAGGTAGTTACCCGTTTCTCTGATTAGTGCCCTGCTGCGTTCCGAAAATGTAGCCGAATAGCGCCGTCAACAGCGGCAGCAGCAGGTTGAGCAGGATCAGCTGCGCCGCCTGGATCCAGAAGGTGTGCAACGACTCGCGCTGCTGCAGGATTTTTGTCGCAAAGTCGGAGGCGACCTCGGCGCTGCCGTTGAGGGCTGAAATTTCGATCGCCGATTCCCGAACCCGGTTCAAGGCTGCGACGCAGCGCCGGATATAATCCGCGCGCGACAGGTCGAGCGGCGGGGCGATGCAGCCCTTGATCGTATCCCGATCGGACGCCGCTATGCTGTGGGTCGCCGTCACCAACTTGATGACGTTGGCCATATTGGCCGCGGCGTCTTCGGGCATCTGGTTGTCCGGCTTCTTCTCCAGCGATTGCACATCGGTGATCATTCGCTCGATGTTCGACAGGACATAGAGTTCCGCTGCCGGCCGGTTCGAGAGGATGACCTGGGTATAGGCCGCCTTGACGTCGCTGCCGACGAAGAACTCCATGACCGCGAGATAGAGGCACAGGATGACGATCGACGAGACGGTGATGGCGAGCACGATTTTCGCAAGCGCGAAACCGGCGGCAATCTTCGGTTCCAATTTATTTGCAGTAACATCGGTCGCCGGTGGCTGTACGGAATCGGCATTGGCGACGTTGATCCGCAATGGAACGTCCTGTTCCATTTCGACGACGAGGCCGGGGGGTGCGACAGGCGTGGCTGGGATGCCATTCGGTATTGGCATTACCGTCTTCCTTGTGTGGGTCTTGAATACGGATTAAAATTGGACTAAATATGGAGTTATTGTGGACTCGATGTGGAGTCCGAGGAGAACGGAAAATGGCCGAAGTGCGTTTGCAAATCCCCGATGAACTCGTTTCCAAGCTGCAGGAAAAACTCGGCAGCAACACGAAGGCGACCGACATCGCGCGCGACGCGATCACGCTTTTCAACTGGGCAGTGGAGGAGCGCGCCAAGGGCCGTCTTGTCCTGTCGACGGATGCACAGGGCGAAGGTGTGACGCGGCTGGCGATGTCGTCGCTGGATAATGCTGCCGCCCGTGCCGAGAGTGCTGCCGAAAAGAAGAAGTAGCCTTCCTCTGCGGTGCGGATGAAACGCCCTCGCCACTGCGCCCTGTCCCTCGGGGCGCGAGACGGCATGGGTACGTCTGCCGTAAATCTGCAGGTCATCCAGGGCGACATCCGACGAACTCCCTCGCCGCCACGATATGACTTCAATTTAAAGCATTATTTCTTCGTTTTTCAACCAGATTATGTGCGTGGCGCCCAGCCCTCTAGGCAACCCGCGCATGATAGGGCCGCAGCCAGCGCAGCGTTTGCGGCATGGTGTCGTCCAACGCTTTGGCCATTCTCGCATAGTTGCGGTGCAGCAGCAGGCCAAGCGCGATGACCGCGAGCCCGATGGCCGACAGCGCAAAGGAGAACAGCAGCACGTCCGGAAACACTTCGCTGGCAAGATAACCCAGATAAGTGGCGATGCCGAGCGCTCCGAACACGACGTAGACGCGGCGGTTGAGGAAGACGCCGAACCCGATCATGCCGGCACAAAGCAGGCAATAAAGCGCCTTGTCCAGTTCCGTGCCGCCATCGGTCGCGGTCAGCGCTCCCCAGAATGTCATGACCCCGAAGATATGGATCCAGAACGGGAAATCCGGTCCGTCGCGGCGCAGGACGTCGACGGTCCAGGCCATGCCGACCATCACCAGGCCGAAGACGATCGAGACATTCTGGCGCACCTGCCAGTCGTCATAGCCATCCGGCGTCCGCGTCAGCCACATCCCCAGGTCCATCGACATGAACCACAGCGCCACTGCCGCAATCAGCAGGATGAATGGAAACGGATAGCGCCAGACGGCAAGCGCTGCAGCGATGATCGTACCGATCTCCATGTAGATCCAACTGCCGTTCATGTAGGGGAGGAAGTTTTTGTACTTGCCGGGATCGCCGTATTTCCACAGATCCAGCGCGTCCTGGATGCCGTAGATGATCAGCGGCACCATCGAAATGGCGACGGCGACCAGCAGGCCGGCGGGAATGCGCAGGCCCGGCTTGCGCCACAGATAGTCTCCGGCCGCGATGAAGACGACGAGATAGGCCGCGCCGCAGGCTGCCAGCGCCCAGCCGCCCATGCGGTTGAAGGCCTCGTTGGTGAACAGTCCCATCGCGCCGATGATGATCAGCGCGCCCGCATACCAGAGAACGTGGGTCAGGTCGAACCGCGGCGCCGATGCCGACCTCGATGTTTTGGTGCGTTCGCCGAGGAAACTGGCGATTTCCGCCATCTTGGCGTCATCGATCAGCCCGGCATCGCGGATGGAACGAAGATCTGCGTCGGTCAGCATGATGAACCCCATTGTTCAAGTTTGTACTGTTTAGACGAACGGGGTGGGACGATTATTCAACGGGCCTGGCCTGGCCTGGCACTATTCTCCCTGCTTCAGGACGCCCGAGACGATGCGGAACGGACTGGAGATCGTCGCCGCCGCAGCGTCGAACACAAAAGCGCCGGCCTGGCCGAGGCTTTTCTTCTGGGCATTGGCCGTCAGCGCCGGGAACAACTGCTTGGCGTCGACGAACCGACTGTGATGGGTGGAGTCGGTCGCCTCGATCGCGGAAATATCGATCAGTTCGACACCGGCTTCGACGGCTGCCGCCTGCACCTTGGGATCCCGGACATCGAGCGTTCCGACCCGCTGCGTGCTGGCGCTGATATATTTCGACACGGCCAATGCCCGGTCGTCGCCGGCGACCAGGATGGTGATCGGATGCTTCATCTTGCCGATCACATGCGTCTGGGTCCGGAACACGTCGGCGTCGATATCAGGCGCCGCCAATAGCACAGTCAGACGCTCCAGCACATCGTCGCGGCCTTCGAGCTTCAGCTGCCGAAGCGCCTCCATCACCAGCCAGCCGCCCATCGAATGGCCGAAAATATAGACGTCGTCGGTGCCGCGGCCCTTGGTCAGTTCGGTCATCAGGTCGGCGAGATAGTCGCGCGAATAGGTGGCCGAATCCTTGTCGGCGACATAACCGGCCAATGCGCCTTGCGACGGCCAGGAAAATGCGACCGGCGTCGCCTTGATGTCGCCGTCGGCGGTGATCTGCGCCAGCCGGAACAGCGATTCCTGGAAATTGGAATTGTAGCCATGCACGAACACGCCGATTTTCTTGCCCGCCTTGCTCTCCGCGTTGATGTCGTTGAGAAAACTCTGGCGGTCGAGCACGGATTGGCCGACCACGGCAAAATCCTTGGCGGCGTTGGGTTTCTTGCCCGGCCATTCGATCTCGGTGAGTTTGTGGGTGGGCGGAATCGAAACGGTCAGTTCCGCGTAGTTGGCGTCCAGGGACTTGCCGGAATCATAGATATTGGTATTGGGCGTCACCCGGCTGCGGGTGGTCACGGCGTAGACCTTGATCTGTTTGGCCGTCGGTTCGGCCCGCACGGTTTCCAGAACAGCAGGCCCGGGGCGGGAGGCGCAGGCGCCAAGACCGAGCATGGCGGCGGCGATGAACACAACGCGAAACGCGACGGATTTTTTTCCCGGCATGGGTTGAACGCCACCAATAAGTTGCTGCAGAAGCTGCATGCTCTATAGCAATCGGCGTCGGCTTTGGCCACTGGGCTCCCACTTCGCTGGAATACCTAAAAATAATCTTCTTCGCGCTGGTGCCGCTTTGCAAGGATGGTGACGAAGCTGTTGCCTTCTATCTCGAACAGGGCGACATAGCCGGCCGCGTTGAAAGCAATGACCAAGTCCCGAAGAAAGGCATTGTCGGGATTGGCCTTGCGGCAGCAAGCATGTCCTCGAGTTCGTGCACGACGTCATCTGCTGAAAAATATTCGCCGGCCGGCCTGGCTCTGTCCCCGGAAGCAAGCCCGCGGGCGATGAACTCCGTCTTCATCTGCCGGGACCGGATCGCGTCACGCACGGCCAATCCGATGAAGCTCGATAGCGTTTCGCCCTGCCGCAATACGCTTTCGGCATCCATGCGCAGTCCGGCGTCGACGCGCAGCGAGGGAAGTGTGGCGGTTTTCATGTGATGGCCTCACGCATTGCAATTGCAACGCACTTGTCAGGTCTGTTGGATTGCGCAATCCGCTCATGCCCGCTCGAGCTTCAGCCCCGCACTTTCGAGCAATTCCGCCTGCTCCGGTCCGATGCGCTCCGGCACGACCACGCCTGTTGCCGCTTCCAGCGCCATGATGGTGACCGGTGAGGCCGCGTCGAGTTTTTCCAGCGTCGCCGGCACCCAGGTTTCACGCGATTGTGTGGCGATCTGGCGCTTGATTGCCGCTTCCTCGAAATCGCCGGTCGAAAACCCGTGCCGCGGATGGATGGCGGTTACGCCGAGGAAAAAGATATCAGGGCGGATCATGGCAATCGCCGCCGAAGCGACGGAGCCGACGGCGACCATGGAATGTTTGTAGAGCCGGCCGCCGATCAGCATGACCTCGGCCGTCGGATGATGCTCCATCTCGCCGGCGATCGTCGGACTGTGCGTCACCACGGTGAACGGAAAGGTGCGGGGCAGAGCGCGGGCAATTTCGGCATTGGTCGTGCCGCCGTCGAGAAAGACGATCTGCCCCGGCCGGATCATCGCTGCCGCTTTCGCGCCGAGCCGTTGCTTTTCGGTCGCGGCGACGCCGCGGCGGGTGGAAAAATCCGGCAGGTCCGGCTGGATCGGCAGCGCGCCGCCATGCACGCGGGTCAACAGAGCGTCGCCCGCCATTTCGCGCAGGTCGCGACGCACGGTGTCCTCGGACAGGTCGAACTCGGCCGCGAAAATCTTGGCGACCAGCCGTCCGTCTTTGCGGATGCGGTCCAGGATCAGCGCCTTGCGTTCGCTTGTGAGCATTTTCCCCTCTTGACAATGCGTAAAATTGCACGAATTATTACAAATATATCCATATTATCACCTGAAAACAAGATAATTCTGGATGTATCGTGCAATAATGCGAAGTGTTGTGAGAAATGGAGTGAATGATGTTGATTTTGATTGCGGGGCCATATCGCTCTGGAACCGGCGACGATCCGGAGAAGATGGCGGCCAATCTCAGGAAGCTGGAGGCGCCGTCGCATGCCCTGTTCCTGGCGGGCCATGTGCCGATGATTGGCGAATGGGTGGCGCTGCCGGTGTGGAACGCCGCCGGCGGCCAACAGGTCGGTGATGATCTCTATGAGGAGATCTTCCATCCCGTCGCCCATCGGCTGCTGGCGCTTTGCGAAGGGGTGCTGCGGTTGCCCGGCGCATCCAAGGGTGCCGACAACGACGTCAGGATCGCCACCGAGCGCGGCATCCCGGTCTGGTACGATCTCAACGACGTGCCCGGCGTTGCCGCCTGAGCGCGGATTCGCGTCGCGACGGCAGATGGGGCGCCGACATAGCCACAAGTGCCTTCTCCCCGTTTTACGGGAGAAGGTGGCGGCAGCCGGATGAGCGGCCACGCCATTCGAAGGCATCGACCGCAAACCGTATCAATCGTCTGAATTTTCTGCGAACATGTCTCGAAGGACGTGCATGATATACGAGACCGATTGCGAGTGCATCGAGTAATAGATTGTCTGTGCCTCACGGCGAACGGCGACCAGGCGCTGGGCGCGCAGCACGGCAAGATGCTGGGACAGCGAGGATTGGCTGATCGGGATGCGTTTGTTCAACTCTCCGACAGACAGTTCGCCTTCCTCCAATGTTTCGAGGATGTCGAGACGGTGACTGTTTGCCATCGCCAGCAGCAGAGCTGCGCTCTTTTCCACGAAATCGGAATTTAGCCTGTCTGCCATCCGCTGCACCCAAACATTGCACTCGCTTCAACAAAGCCGATACATTGTCCCGGGTTCCAGCTAAACCCGGTTATTTCGTCAGTTTCTATGAATTCAGGCTTCCGAAGCCGTTTTGCAATCCGACAGCCATCGGGGCCGCGTGCACCGCCGAAACAAACGATGGCGGGCAGGTGATGAATTTCAGGCCTCGTTTGCCCGTGCTGCCATCATCTGCCGGAACGCGTCGCGGTCGTGGCATCGTTCCACCCAGGCCAGGACATGCGGATGCGCGGCCATGAAGGTCTTTTCGCTGAGCGCATAGCGGATGATCTCGACAAGGTTGAGGTCGGCAACGGTGAACCGGTCGCCCACCAGATAATCCTGTTCGGTGAGATGCGCTTCGAGCACGCCGATGGGTTTTTTCAGCATGCGGGTGGCAACCGCGATCGTATCCTTGCCGCCGGGCGTGTCCTGCAGGCCGCGGTCATAGGTCTGGACGATCCGGATCGACTGGCTCTCGACTTCATTGACGGCCCAGAGCGACCATTGGAGGATCAGACCCTCTTCCGGCAGGCTGCCGGCGGCGAGCGGCCCCCGATGCTTGCTGGCCAGATAAAGATTGATCGCTACGGACTCGCCGAGCACCAGTCCATCATCATCGATCGTCGGGATCAGGCCATTCGGATTGAGTGCCAGGAATGCGGGCGATTGGGTGTTGAACCGCGCGTCTGGCGCGAGCGGATCGGCCAGCGTATATCCCTGAACGACCGGGATGCTTTCGAATTCGATCCCCAGTTCCAGGGCCATCCAATAGGTGCGCGAGGCGCGCGACCGGTAGACACCGAAGATTTTCAGCATGGTCTCGTCTCCCGTTTGCTGCCTGCAAGATCGTGGTTCGGACCCACCTCGTCAACCCGCGGATCGATGAAATTTGCGAATGCCTTTCACCACGCGATTTTATCCGGAGAGCATGCCTGTGCGGAAACGCCCATTCCGCGATGGTGGTCCTGCACATTTCAGGCATCCACAAGCAATGCCTGAAAAAAGATGCTTGAAGAGCGGTCGATTGTTTGGCAAGTCGGAAGTCCAGCTGCTTTGGAGCCCGTCGAATGAGCCTTTTCGGTGATCTCAGCCTTGTCGAGTTCGAGACCGCACTGCGCAGTGCGATCGCCTCTTTTGGCCATCGCAATCCGCCCATCGGGTATGACTCGCTGAAGATGCAAGACCTCGGCATCGACCAGAACGGCACGACATTCACCAGCAGGAACGGTCGCGGCAAGGCGATCGTCCTGCAGCAGGACAACGAACTGATCGTGGCGTTCCGGGGGACGGACCATCTCAACGACATCAAGGACTACGACAATATTTCCTTCTCCAAGAACTACTGCAAGCAGTTCCAGCCGCTGTTGAACCATGTTGCCGATTACGCCAGGGACGGCGATCTGCATGTCACCTTCACTGGTGCCAGCCTCGGCGGCGCGGTGACCAATATCATCGCCGACCGCGCCGATTCCCGTTGGGGCAAGGCGTTTGCGGATGCGAGTTTCGTCGGCATTTCCAGCCCCTACTTGTCGCACAACCGCAAGGTCGACCTGTTCAATTTCGGCTTCGGCAACGATATCGTCTATCACCTGATTCCGGGCAGCTGGGGCAGCGCGGAGAAAGCCTTCGCGACCCGGCACGTCTACCTCTACCAGAACCACCGCTATTTCAAGGACGACAATCTCCACGATCGCGTCGGCCCGCACCATGTCGGCAATTACGGCGATGCGATCGAGACGCTGGACGGATTGCAGTTCGATGACGGCAGGCTGCTGGCCGACAGGCTCGATACCAACAGCTATGTGCTGTTCGACGACACGCGCGAAATCGTCCATGCCGGCCGCCTCGAACATCCCGGCAGTTCGCCGTTGACGATCATCGGCGAAAACCGCAACGACCGTCTGTTCGGCGCGACCGGCCATGATCACGGCAGCCACAAGGAATGGATCTTCGGCCGCGGCGGCAACGACAAGATCTATGGTCGCCGCGCCTCCGACGAGCTTTACGGCGGCAACGGCAACGATATCCTCAAGGGCGGCCAGGGTGTCGACTACATGTCCGGTGGCGCCGACAACGACACGATCTACTTCGAGGACAATGGCGACCGGGCCATGGGCGGCACGGGCAGGGACCGTTTTATCGTCAGCGATATCCTGCCCAAGAACGACAAGGGCCACCTGACGCCCTTCGGCGGCCACGCTCCGCAATTGTTCATCGAGGATTTCGAGCCCGGCAGCGACGTGCTCAACCTGCGCCGGATCGACGGCGACCTCGGCAGGAAGGGTGACCAGCCGCTGCATTTCGCCGGCTATGAGCGCTATGATGAAAGCGACGGGCTGGACGACCTCGAAAAAGGCTTCGTCAACGACACGTCGCCCGGCTCGGTCACCATTTTCGAAGACAAGTCCGGCGATACCCTGGTGATCATCAATCGCGACGGCGACCGCGCCCGCGAGATGGAAATCCACCTGCATGGCGACGTCGGCAACATCATCGCCGACCTTCTTCTTTGAGGGCTGCGGGAAAAAGTTTCTCGAAACGACACGCATCTTCAGGCTTTGGTAACCAGGATCGGTAACCATAACAGCGTGTAAATGCGTAGCGTATCGGTGAGTATCAATGGCGGCTGTTTTATCGCTTTCGGAAGCCTCGCGTGGGCTTGCGGGCAATTCGTGGATCAATTCCATCATCAGGGGCGATTGCGTCGCCGCTCTCGAGGCGCTTCCTGACAAATCGGTCGACCTGATCTTTGCCGACCCTCCCTACAATCTCCAGCTTGGCGGCGCGCTGCATCGCCCCGACCAGTCGCTGGTCGATGCCTGCGATGATGAATGGGACCAGTTCGCCTCGTTCGAGGCCTATGACGCCTTCACCCGCGCCTGGCTGCTGGCCTGCCGCCGGGTGCTGAAGCCGAACGGCACGATCTGGGTGATCGGCTCCTACCACAACATCTTCCGCGTCGGCACGACATTGCAGGACCTGAATTTCTGGATCCTCAACGACGTCGTCTGGCGCAAGACCAATCCGATGCCGAATTTCAAGGGCCGCCGGTTCCAGAACGCCCACGAGACGATGATCTGGGCGAGCCGCGACCCCAAGGCCAAAGGCTATACCTTCAATTACGAGGCGATGAAGGCCGCCAACGACGATGTGCAGATGCGCTCCGACTGGCTGTTTCCGATCTGCTCCGGTGGCGAGCGGCTGAAAGGTGCCGACGGCAAGAAGGCGCACCCGACCCAGAAGCCGGAAGCGCTGCTGGCCCGCATCCTGATGGCATCGTCTAGGCCCGGCGACATCGTCCTCGACCCGTTCTTCGGCTCGGGCACGACCGGCGCCGTCGCCAAGCGGCTGGGCCGCAATTTCGTCGGCATCGAGCGCGAGCAGGACTATATCGATTTCGCCGCCGCCCGCATCGCCGCCGTCGAGCCGCTGACCGGCGCCGAGCTGACGATCATGACCGGCAAGAAGGCCGAGCCGCGCGTCGCCTTCAACACGCTGGTGGAAAGCGGCATGATCAAGCCGGGCACGGTGCTGACCGATGCCAGGCGCCGGCATGCGGCGATCGTGCGTGCCGACGGCACGCTGGCCGCTGGCGGCGAGGCAGGTTCCATCCATCGCCTGGGCGCCAAGGTCCAGGGGCTGGATGCATGCAACGGATGGACGTTCTGGCACTTCGAGGAGGGCTCTTCCCTGCGCCCGATCGACGATCTCCGCACGATCATCCGCAAGGGGATGGGGGAAGCCGGCGGCTGACCTCCAGCAGCCACCTGCTTCCTCCGCGCCTGCGCAACGAAATTCTCCGATGGACCGCCCACCTGCCGGTCCATCGTGGAATGCTGCGTTGCGGGATCATGGCGCTCCCGCCGGCCATTGTCCCCGACGATTTGACAATGCCTGTGAAACTGCCCCAATTGGGCTGGGAACACATTGCGCCCGCAGGGAGTCCGAGATTGAGCGTTGCCTTCACCAAGGAAGAAAGTGCCGAAACGGCTTCGGAAACCCTGCTTCCCGACCGTCCGGTGTCGCCGCATCCCAATCTTGTCACGCAAGCGGGACTGGAGGCTCTGGAGGCCCAGCTTCAGCAGGCGCGCGAGGCCTATGCTGCGGCGAGCACGATCGAAGACGTCAACGAGCGGCGGCGGCAGGCTGCGATCCCCTTGCGCGACGCCCGCTATCTTGCCGCGCGGGTGGGCACGGCTCAGGTGATCCCCGATCCCGCTTCCTCCGACGCCGTCGCCTTCGGCAGCACGGTGACCTTCAGCCGCAGGGACGGACGGGTACAGACGTATCGTATCGTCGGAGAGGACGAGGCGGATCCCAAGGCCGGATCGATTTCCTTCGTATCGCCGGTGGCACGGTTCCTGATGGGCAAAGCCGTCGGCGACGTCGTCGACGAAGGCGGCCAGGAGCTTGAGATTGTTGCGATTTCGTAGGGCTTGCCGTTGCCGACATTGGCCAAAGGTCCGCCGAGGCCGGAAGAACGCGTCGGCGATGGCTCTGAAAATTCGCCCTTGGCCCTGATGTTATACGAGGTCCAGCCGATCGTTTGGTGGAACAATGCTCTCTCTGGCCTGCCGGCCATCTCCCCCACAAGGGGGAGAATCGATGGAGCGCTCTCCTTGCACAAAATAAACCGTCGTTTTGTCAGCACTCGACGTCTGCTTGAGGCTGGGGGCAAGCCACCAGCAGTTCTCCCCCCTTGTGGGGGAGATGGCCAGCAGGCCAGAAGGGGTGATCTTGCTCGAAGCGATCAGCCGTAAACAGTATTAGTCCTCACCATCAGAAAATCTCATCTCTCCCATCAACCGATTTCGTTGGCCGTCGCGCGATCGTCCCGGTAGCTTCAACCCGAAGCTATTGTTCCCGCTTCCGGTCCTTCGTCGTTTTGTCTCCCGACGCTTCGAGGGACCGGGGTTTTTTCCGTCCATTCGCTGTGGAAGGCTTCGCGGATGGCGCTGGCCATGCCGCTGATCGCCAGGTCCCCCTTGCGGCGGTTGACCCTGAGCGTGACGTTGGAATGGTCGACGACGGCAAAGCCGTCGGCCAATGTCAGTTCGCGGCAGTTCGGCGGAATGCCGGCGCGTGCCAGCGGCGCGATGCCGAGCCCGGCCTGGACCGCCGCCATCAGCCCGTTGCTGGTGTCGCTGACATAGGCGATGCGGTAATCCTTTTCGAGAGTGTCCAGCAGGGCCAGCGCCATCGTCCTTGCCCAGCCGGTGCCGGAATACATCGCCACCGGCAGCGGCGAGCGCAGATGCGTTTCGTGCACGTCGGAGGTCACCCAGACGGTGGGATCGGTACGCAGGACCTCGCTGGTGGTGAAATCGCCCTGCTCGTAGACCACGGCAAGATCGAGCCTGCCGCCATTGAGCGCATCGATCAGCACCGCGGAGCGGCCGAAATTGACGATGATCTCGACGCCGGGATGCAATTGGTCGAAATTCCGCAGAGCCCGCGGCAGGACTGAGGATGCGTATTCCTCGGGAATACCGACCCGGACGACGCCGCTGAGGCTCGGCTGGCGCATGCTGGCGGCCGTCTCGTCCAGCAGCATGACGACGCGCCGCGCCTTGGTAAGCAGCACATTGCCCTGCTTGGTCAGGCTGACGCCGCGCGATCCGCGCTCGAACAGCGGACTGCCGATCGCCTCTTCCAGCTTCTTGATCTGCATGCTGACGGCCGATTGCGTGCGCCCGACCATTTCCGCCGCCTTGGTGAAATTGCTGGTCTCGGCAACGGCGATAAAGGTCCGCAGCAGGTCGCTTTCAAGGGGCGCATTCATGGGAAGCCATTCGCAATTCTCATGTCAGGCATTCATACTATTCGTTTCTCTAATGTCAACGTCTGTTATATATTCCTGTCAATCCAACAACGAGATGAATGAGGAAACACGATCATGTGGGCGACACTTCGCAACAACGCTTCCCTGCGCAACCTGGCTCGCACCTCCAGCAACGGTCACCTGTTTGCCGATATCGGCCTGAGCCGTGAAGACTTCGTCAGCGCAGCCGACGATCAGATGCGCAAGCGCTACTGGTGGTACAGATAAGCACGGGCCGGCGTTTCCGCCAGCCCGCAGCCTGTCCAGCATAGAATGATACTTCAGTAATTCAGTTTCGGATACCATGTCGGCGCCCGGCCTTCGGGCGTCGAGTCGATGATGGTCCACAGCGGCGAAAGCTCCGGCGCGCCACGCGGATCCTGGCCGGGATCGGCCGTTTCACCACCCATTTCCCCAGACCAGAAATGCCGGATCGTGCCATCCCTGCGGGTGAACACGTTGAAGGCCGGGATATCGTCTCCCTCCGGGGTCATGCCGTGATAATCCCGCGTATATTCGCCGGTCAGGTCGGTGAACAGCGGCAGGTGCTGCCAGCCGCGCTCCTGCTTGAAGGCCAACAGCCGCCCGAGCGGCGAGCGGGCGATCACTGCCAGCGCCACGTTCTGCTGGATGTCCTGCACTTCGCCGTCCCATGACGCCAGCAGCGACGTGCACATCGGGCAGGGCCGTTCACGCTGCGGCCCGAACATGTAGCTGTAGGTGACCAGCGTCTGCTTGTCGCCGAACAGCTGTTCCAGCGTCCTTTTGCCGTCCACCCCCTCGAAACTGTAGTCTTTCGTCACCGGGCCGCCGGGTGGCAGCGCCCGCCGCTGGGCGGCGACGCGCTCGATATGCCGGCGGAGTTCGATCTCCTCGGCCAGCAATGCATCGCGCGCCTGCCGATATTCCGGCGATTCATTGGGGATGCGCACGCCGTTCCGGCGCGCCAGATCAATTGCGGGGGTGAGTGTCATCGCGTCCATGGCTTCCTCCTTCGAAATAGGTTTATATCAACCTATTTTTATGACCTTAGCAAGATGCTTGCTCTGTAGCGGATTCCGGCAGGCCGGCCCGGGCGCAACAGCTCGATCCGTCCGCCAAGCTTGCGCGAAGTTAAATTCTCATGCGGCCTGCGCTTCAAAAGCGCTGCCAAGGCCGAGAATTGCAATCGGCACTATATCGCTTTTTCAGAAATCTTTTATCCTGTGATTCGATCAGGCAATACGCATTTTCGGGAGACGGGCGGGGAATGGCGACGAAATTCTATTTTATCTTTTCGCCGAACAATTCCGGCACGACGGCGATGTCGCAATATCTGCAGTCCCAGACCAGCGGTTACTTGCCGCCCTTCGGGCACAATGAAGGCCAGATGGCCCCGACTGTGCGCAAGATGATGCGCAGCGATCCCTGGAATCCGGAGCGCAGATTTGACTGGCGGTTCATCCGATCAGAATGGCAACAGCTTGCCGAACAGGCCGGCCGCACGACTTTTATCGAGGCGTCGCCGCCCAATATCCTGCGGGTCGATGCCGTGGTGGACGAATTCCAGCCGAACATGAAGGCCGTCTTTTCGATCAGCAGCCCGTATCTGCAGATCAGTTCCTCGGTGAAGAACTACCACAAGGAATTCATCACCGACGAAGTGCTGGCGGAATTCGCCAGGCTGTGGCTGTTCAAGGCCGAAGTCCAAATGCGCAATGCCGAAAAATATCGCGACCGCTTCACGCTGGTCAAATACGAGGATTTCTGCGCCAATCCGGACATGCTCAACCGGGCTTTCGGCATTCCGGTCAACGATATCAAGGCGATCACCGGCAAGAACAATTCCAGGATCGGCCAGATCATCGACCTGACCGCCAAAAACATTTCGTTCCTGACGGTGTTCGAGTTCATGAAAATTTCGGAAGTCCTGAGTCAGAGGCAGGATATCCTCGACTTTTTCGGCTACCCGCTGATGACCATGCGCGACTACAACTCGATGCTGGCTGCCGATCTCGGCCTGATGCAGGCCGGATTGCTGGATCGCTTCAGCTGGGAAATGCGGCGTTCGGGGGCGAACTAAGGTCGAAGCCGGATGAGGGGCTGTGCTGCCTAGAATTATCGGTTTGACATGCCCGACGCGTCAAAACGCCTGTATCTCATAACTTGCCGGATTGGCGATTTGCGGGATGCGGAACACCTCCACCGGCGTCCGTTGCCGGCTGAGGGTCTGATGCATCTCGGCCAGGGTTTCCAACAGAAATTCTTCGCGCTCGGTATCCTTTCCAGCACCCTTCTTGAAAGCCAGGAACAGACGGATCTGGGATAAAAAGCGCCCGCCGCTGTCGACGGAATCAGCGATGAGATTGATTTCCGAAGAGAATACTGGATCTTGCATTGTCCGCTCCTGATCACGATTGCTGAGCATGTGCTAATGCATCGCTGATCTCCGAGCATTGATCTTTATCAATTAAGGTGGGAAAGGTGGTCGCCGAGGCGGCGTCAGGCGACCTCGACCAGCCGCTCGGCCGTCTGCAGATCGACGCTGACCAGTTGCGAAACGCCCTGTTCCGCCATCGTCACCCCGTAGAGCCGGTTCATCCGTGCCATGGTGATGGGGTTGTGGGTGATGATCAGGAAGCGGGTCTCGGGGGAAAG
>JADMIO010803722.1_pt1 | contig 15925 bp, 13 predicted proteins | sample 8958161 | NCBI WGS metagenome assembly JADMIO01 (sample SAMN16585339, study PRJNA669376) | soil metagenome | isolation source: Crop rotation soil | place: USA: Cullars Rotation, Alabama | collected 2011
CCGGCACCCGCCGCGCGCGCTCCTCGGCCGCGGCGAGCTGCGCGGCCGCGTTGCGGCATTCCTCCAGCGCCTTGTCCCGCTCGGCGCGCAGCGAAGCGGCAGGCCGCCCGCCGAGCAGCCAGCCGAGCCCGACGCCGCCGGCAACGGCCAAAAGGACGATGATGAGGACCATCGGGTCCATTCCTGCCTCCCGGAACGAAGTGCGAACCTAGAGCAGGCGGGAGTCGGTCACAAGGGGCGTGGGGAAGCTGTCCACAGCTTTCACTCCGTCATCCCCGCGAAAGCGGGGATCCAGTCGGCGGCGGTGCAGGATACGGAGTCGGTCTGGATTGACCTGACGGTCGCCTTCGGCTCCCCGCCTTCGCGGGAATGACGAAGAGGGGAAATGCCGCGGCGCTTTCGACGCCGCGGCGGCTGCCTCAATCCCCGTCGGTCACGCTCGTCTCCGCGGCGGTGGTGGCGCCGCTGTAGGTCGCACCGCCCGCCGTCTCCCACCAATAAGGCTGGCGCTGGCGGGTGCCCGTCGCGACCTCGTTCAGCGTGGCGGCGTCGTAAAGACGGCCGCCGAGCATGACCTGGTGGACCTTGTCGCTGTTGCGGATGTCGACGGTCGGATCGGCGTCGAGGACGACGAGGTCGGCGAGCTTGCCGGGCTCGAGCGACCCGACGTCGCGCTGGTATCCGAGCGAGGTGGCCGGCATGATCGTCGCCGCGCGCAGGGCCTCGATCGGGCTCCAGCCGCCGCGGACGAACGACCACATCTCCCAGTGCGTCCCGAGGCCCGATTGCTGGCCGTGGGCGCCGATCGAGACCTGGACGCCGCGGTCGGCGAGCTTCTTCGCCTCGCGCGCGCTGTCGGCGTCGACATAATCCTCCTCGGGCGCCATCGTCCGGCGGACGTTCTGCGCGGCGAGCACGCCTGGCGGCGCGTGGCGGGTGAGCAGAGGATGCCGCCACACGTCCATATGCTGGCGCCAATAGGGATCGCCGGCCGGGCCGCCGTAGGTGACGACGAGCGTGGGCGTGTAGTTGGTCCTGGTCTGGCTCCAGAACTGGACGACGTCGTCGTAGAAGACGCGGAGCGGGATATTGTGCTCGAGCGTCGAATCGCCGTCCTGGATGAGCGTGATGTCCATATTGTAGAGCGAGCCGCCCTCGGGGACGACCTCCAGCCCCTCGCGCTGGGCGGCGGCGACGACCATCTGGCGCTGCTCGCGCCGCGGCTGGTTGTAATTCTTGACGCTGCGCGCGCCCTCCGCCTTCAGCCGCCGGACGTGGGCGAGCGCGTCGTCGAAGCTGTTGATCTCCGCATAGACGTCGGCATTCTTGGCACCGTAGATGATCTCGCCGGTCGAGAAGGTGCGCGGCGCGAGGATCTTGCCGGCCCGCTGCATCTCGGACGCGACGTAGATCTCCGCGGCGCGGGCCGAGGGATCGTGGATCGTCGTCGTGCCGAAGGCGAGGTTCGCCATGGACGACCAATTCTGCTGCGGGATCAGATCGTCCTCGCCTTGCGGCCCGTGGGCGTGCGCGTCGACGAAGCCGGGGACGATCGTCTTGCCGGTGGCATCGACCAGCTTCGCGCCGGCAGGAATGGCGATCTCGCCCTTGCGGCCGACGGCGACGATACGGTCGCCGCGGATCACGATCACGCCATCGTCGATGATGCCGCCATCCTTCGAGGCCATGGTGACGATCCGCGCGCCGGTGAGCGCGACAATGCCGGTCGGCTTGTCGGCGGCGACATCCATCGAGAGCGAGACGCCGGTGCGCGGCGGCACGAACTTGGGACCCGTATCGCCCGGCGCCGAGGCGAAGAGGGCGGCGGTGTCGGCGGTGAAGACGGTCGGGCCCATGCTCCAGTGGAGGCGGCGGCCGTTCTCCGACCAGTTGATGAAGTCGGCGCCCTCGGCGCTGGCGCGGGTGACGGGGAGCGGGCCGCCTTTCTCGTCGACCGAGACGTCCTGCGTCCCCGGCATGAGCGGCATCACCCAGGCTTCGTAATTCTGCCGGAAGGCGAAATACTGGCCGTCGGGCGAGACGATGAAATCGTTGACCATCTCGCCGGTCGCGTGGGTGCGCTTCGCCTCGCCGTCGAGGTTGGTGCTGATCAGCTGGCGCTTGTTGTTGGCCGAGACGATCATGAAGACGCGGTCGTTATCGGCGCCGAATTGCGGCTCGGCGCCGTCTCGCGAGATGCGCACCGGCGTCCCGCCGGTCGCGGCGATGCGGTAGATTCCGGGATTCTCGGACCAAAGCGGCGAGGTCAGGAAACCGCCCTGGCTCCGCTCGAAGACGATCGTCTTCCCGTCGGGCGAGAAGCGCGGACGCGCATAATGGCCGGGCTGGCCGGTCACGTCGCGCGCCGCGCCGCCGGCGGCGGAGACGGTGCGGACATGGCCGAGGCCCTGGTCGGTCCAGCCGACGAAGACGATCGTGCGGCCGTCGCGCGACCAGGAGGGGAAGAGCTCGAGCTCGGCCTCGTCGCCTTTGACCAGCCGCCGCGCCTCGCCGCCGGCCATCGGCTTGATCCAGAGCTTGCCGAGGGTCTCAAACACGACCTGCCGCCCGTCCGGCGAGACGCTCGCCCAGCGTGGCATCCTGGTCTGGAACCGGTCGGGCGCGACCTCGACCTGCGGATGGGTGGCGTCGATCACGACGCGCGTGTCGGCGACGTGGAACGGGATCTCGCTTGCGCCCGAGCCGTCGGCGCCGACGCGGCGGATCTTGCCGCCCGCCCAGAAGACGATCTGGCGGCTGTCGGGCGTCCAGGCCATGTTCGGATAGACGCCGGTTACCGCCCAGGTCTCCTGCACGTCCTGGTCGAGCGCGTCATAGACCTTGCGCTCCTCGCCGGTGACGAGGTCCTTGACGTAGAGCTTGGAGCGGGCGCGCTCGCGGCGAACGAAGGCGATCTTCTTCCCGTCGGGCGACGGCGTCGGCCGGACCGAGCCGCCGACGCCGGACACGGCCGTGGTCACCTCGCCGGTGTCGAGATCGTAGCGCTGGATGTCGAACAGGTCGGTGTTCGAATCCTGGGCATATTGGAAGACCGCGCCCGGCGTGACGTTGCGGGTGAAATAGACGGCTTTGCCGTCGGGCGCGAAGATCGGCTCGCCAAGCTCCTTCTGGTGCTGCTCGTTCGGGCGCTTGACGAGCGGCACGCCGCCGCCGCCCGAGACGTGGTAGAGCCAGACCTCGCCGGTGCCGAGCGAGCGGCCGGTGGTGAAATGCTTCTTGGCGACGATGAAGCGGCCGTCAGGGCTCCAGCTCGGCTGGTTGAGAAGGCGGAAATCCTCCTTGGTGAGCGGCCTCTTGTCCGAGCCGTCAGCGTTCATGATCCAGATATTGTCGCCGCCGCCCCGGTCCGAGACGAAGGCGATGCGCCGCCCGTCGGGCGAGAAGCGCGGCTGCTGCTCGTAGGCGAGGCCTTCCGCGATCCGCGTCGGCGTCCCCCCCGCGATCGGCATCGTATAGATGTCGCCGAGCAGGTCGAAGGCGATCGTCCGGCCGTCCGGCGAGACGTCGACGTTCATCCAGCTGCCCTCCGCCGTGTCGATGCGGATCTGGCGCGTCGTCATTCCGGGCGGGGCGTTGACGTCCCACTTCACCGGCTTCGTCTCGGGCTGGGCGGCGGGCGCGCGGGCGGCGGTCGGCGGCAGCGGGCCGGTGACGCGCTGCTCGGGGTTGATCACCTGGTTCTCGGGCGCCTGGGTCTCCTGGACCGGCTTGTCCGGCGGCGGGTTCTGCCTCGGCGGCGTCTGCGCGTAGGTCGATCCGGTCGCGAGCAATATAGCGACGAGAGCCGCCACCCGATGATTCATGATTCCCCTCCAGAAAGACGTGTGCGCGCCTGATTAGGAGGGAAAACGGACCGCGTCATCCGCGCTGTTGCGAACGTCACGTTGGAGGGCGTGCATAACTCGTCACCCCAGCGAAAGCTGGGGTCCCAGCGGGTGAAGAACGCCGGCGCCTTTCACCCGCCGGGGCCCAGCTTTCGCTGGGACGACGGGGATGGATCAATACCGGTAATGATCCGGCTTGAACGGGCCCTCGGCGGAGACTCCGATATAGGCGGCCTGCTTGTCGTTCAGCTTCGTCAGCTTCACGCCGAGCTTCTCGAGGTGGAGCGCCGCGACCTTCTCGTCGAGATGCTTGGGAAGGACGTAGACCTCGTTCCTGTACGAGTCGGCCTTGGTCCACAGCTCGATCTGGGCGAGCGTCTGGTTGGTGAAGGACGAGCTCATCACGAAGCTCGGATGGCCGGTGGCGCAGCCGAGATTGACGAGGCGGCCCTTGGCGAGGACGATGATCTTCTTGCCGTCCGGGAACTCGACCTCGTCGACCTGCGGCTTGATCTCGGTCCACTTCATGTTCTGCAGCGAGGCGATCTGAATCTCGCTGTCGAAATGGCCGATGTTGCAGACGATGGCCATGTTCTTCATCGCCCGCATGTGGTCGAGCGTGATCACGTCCATGTTGCCGGTGGCGGTGACGAAGATGTCGGCGCGGCTCGTCGCATCCTCCATCGTCACGACCTCATAGCCCTCCATCGCCGCCTGCAGTGCGCAGATCGGATCGACCTCGGTGACGAGGACGCGGGCGCCGCCGTTGCGCAGCGAGGCGGCCGAGCCCTTGCCGACGTCGCCGAAGCCGGCGACGCAGGCGACCTTGCCGGCGAGCATCACGTCGGTGGCGCGGCGGATCGCGTCGACCAGCGATTCCTTGCAGCCGTAGAGATTGTCGAACTTCGACTTGGTGACGCTGTCGTTGACGTTGATCGCGGGGAAGGGAAGCTTGCCCTGCTTGGCGAGCTCGTAGAGACGGTGGACGCCCGTCGTCGTTTCCTCGGAGACGCCGCGGATCGCCTGCACCGTCTTGGTGAGGTAGCCCGGCCGCTCGGCGAGGAAGCGCTTCAGCGTCGCGACGAACACTTCCTCTTCCTCGTTGCCCGGCGTGAACAATTCCTCGCCGGCCTCGACCCGCGCGCCCCACAGCGCGAACATGGTGGCGTCGCCGCCATCGTCGAGGATCATGTTGGCGGTCTCGTCGCGGCCCCAGTCGAAGATGCGGGTCACGTAATCCCAATATTCCTCGAGCGTCTCGCCCTTCACGGCGAAGACGGGAACGCCGCTCGCGGCGATCGCGGCCGCGGCATGGTCCTGGGTCGAGAAGATGTTGCACGAGGCCCAGCGGACCTGCGCTCCGAGCGCGGTCAGCGTCTCGATCAGCACCGCTGTCTGGATGGTCATGTGGAGCGAGCCGGTGATGCGCGCGCCGGTCAGCGGCTTCGACGCGCCGAACTCCTCGCGCAGCGCCATCAGGCCCGGCATCTCGGTCTCGGCGATCTCGATCTCCTTGCGGCCGAAATCGGCAAGGGAGATGTCGCCGATCACGTAATCGTCAAACTGGGTCTGAGCCTGGGTCGCCACGAAAGGCCTCCTCAAAAATGAAGGAAGACCGCAGGCGGGGCCGGCGGTCGCACGCGGCCGATGTAGCCGCGGCGACCGCCAAATGCAAATATAAAGATATCTTTATATGTGGCTTGCGCAGGTCAGTTCGGCTGGGTAGCCGGTACCGGCGGCTCGCCGCCGAAACGCTGCCCGTCGGCCCGCGGAGGCGGGGCGTCGCTCTCCGCAGGCGCATCCGACACGGCCGTCAGAGCCTCGCCCATCGCCGCACCGAAGGCCTTTGGCGATGCCTGGGGTTCGGCTGCGGCGAGTGTTGCAGGGGCTCGCGCGCAGGCGCCGCCCGGAAGCTCGGGCGCCGGGCCGAACCGGTCCTCGAGCGCGAGCAACTTGCCAATGTCGCCGGCCGCCGCGGCGGCTTCGCGCGCGGCGGCAAGCGTGTCGCTGCAGATCTCGGCGCTGGTGGCGTCGCCGCCATATTTGTTGGCGAGGCTGGTCGCGAACCGGTCGTAATAGGTCGCGCCCTCCTTGCCGTAGCCGGTGTCGAACTGCGCCTTGATGAGGCCGTTCGCGCCCTGCAGGGTCGTCCGGTTCTGGCGAACGAAATCGTTATAGGCGGCGGTCACGTCGGCTCCCATGCCTTGGCCCATCGCCTGGCAGCGCAGGGTCGCGACCATCAGCCGGGACTGGAGGTCCCTGACCTTGGCCGCCGCCGCCGGCTGCTCGTCCCAGCACCCCATCGCCGCCTGCGCCGGCTGCGCGGCCAGCAAGGCGGCCGCGGTCGTGACGGCAAAAGCCGCCTTCATTCCAAACTTGTCCATGTCCCACTCCCACATCACACAGCCGCTGTCCGGGCGGCCGAGGAGGAGCGTCCCACCGGCTGGTTGTCGAATGGTTAACGGGAGCGATTAATCGAGTGGGGTGTGTCTTTCAGGCCGTGCCGAAATCGACGGCGAGCAGGCGCGGATCGATGCCGGCGCTCTTGAAGGCGGCCGCCCAGCGCGAATTGACGTCGCAATCGTAGAGCAGGGACTCGCTCCCGGGCGCGGCGAACCAGCCGTTGCCGCACAATTCTTCCTCGAGCTGGCCTGCGCCCCAGCCGGCATAGCCCAGAGCGGCGAGCCAGCGACGCGGGCCCCTCCCCTCCGCGATCGCGCGGAGGATCTCGAGCGTCGCGCTCAGCGTCCAGCGGTCGCCGACCTGGATGCTCTCCGGCCCGCCCCAGTCGGTCGAATGGAGCAGGAAGCCGCGCTGGGGCTCCACGGGCCCGCCGAGATGGATCGGCACGTCGGGCGCCACTCCGGGATCGATGTCGAGCTGCTTCAGCAGGTGGTGGAAGGTGATGCGGGGCACGATCCGGCCGAGGCCGATGCCGAGCGCGCCATTCTCGTCATGGACGCACATCGCGATCACCGCTTTCTCGAAGCGCGGATCGCCCATGCCCGGCATGGCGAGCAGGAACTGGCCGGAGAGATATTTCGGTTCGTCCATCGCGCCCAGCTATAAGGCCGGACGGGAGGGACCGCTAGGCGGCGGCGCGGCCCGTGGCCTCCGCCGGACGCGGCGCCGGGTGAATCCAGCTGAGCTCGGCGCTCTCGAACTGGGGCCGAAGCCGGTCGTTGAGCCGCCGGTAATTGTAGAAGGGCACGGACGGCCAGAGATGGTGGCCGAGATGGAGGTTCTGGCCGAGCAGGACCCGGGCCGCATGGGGCCAGTAGACCCGTGCCTTGCCGTAGCGGTCGGTCTTGTCGAACGGCACGTGCGGCAGCCACTGGAAGAAGACGTTCAGGAGAACGAGCCCGATCATCATCGGCACCCAGTAGAGCAGCAGCGCGATCTTGGCGTAGCCGAGCGCGACCGCGACCCAGAAGACGAGCTGGAGCGTGGTGACGGTGATGGCGTGGATGCGCAGCTCGCTCGGCTTCAGCCGCGCCTGCTTCATCGTGTAGGCGGCGGCGGGCACCATGCGGACGATCGGCAGCGGCAGGAGGAGCAAGGTGCGCAGGTAGAGGACGCGCCCGACGCTCCGCCAGACCGAGCCGTGGCAGAGATTGTAGTCTGGATCGGCATCGGTGTTGGTATGCTGGTGGTGGAGGAGATGGATCCGCCGCAGCGCCGGATAGGAGGTCATCATCATCAGCGCGCCGAACCAGCCGAGCAGCTGGTGCACCCAGGCGCCGTCCGTTCGCCGCACGACATTGCCGTGAATGCTCTCGTGGACCAAAGTGTAGTAAGCGAAATGGATGTAGCCGAGCGGCAGGATCACCGCCCAGAGCGGGAACCAGCCGGTCAGCGCGCCGGCGATCAAAGCGCCCTGGACGAGCGGCAGAAGGACGGCCAGCCGCAAGGTCGGCCAGGCGATGGGCGGCGACAAGTCCTGCGCCACCTTGCGCTCTTCCTGCATCGACATTGCCAGCATTCGTCCGCCCCGCTCTTCGATCGTGCCGCCGCCCCCACGCAGCTCTTCGGATGGTTTCGCGAGCCTTTACCATAGGTTCCGCGCGAAAACAGCCTTTGACCCGCAACATTCGCGTCCGGCAGAGCGCCGTTACACGATGAGACAGTCGGAGCGCGCGGCGTTACCGGCTAGGACCAGTGCATTTGAATTGCTAAGGGCCGCGCGACCCGAAACGAGAGGAGCTCCCAATGACGATCCAGGTCGGCGACCGCCTGCCCAAGACGACCTTCATCAAGGCGACGCCCGACGGCCCGCAGCCGGTCGACAGCGAGGAATATTTCCGCGGACGCCGCATCGCCCTCTTCTCGGTACCGGGCGCCTTCACGCCGACCTGCTCGGCGCGCCACCTACCGGGCTTCGTCGACAAGATCGACGAGCTTCGCGCCAAGGGCGTCGACGAGGTTGCCTGCACCGCGGTCAACGACGCCTTCGTCCTCCAGGCCTGGGCGCAGAGCGCTGGCGCCGAGGGCAAGGTAACGATGCTCGCCGACGGCAACGGCGCCTTCGTCAAGGCGATCGGCCTCGACGCCGATTTCTCCAAGTTCGCGATGGGCTCGCGCGGCCAGCGTTTCTCGATGCTGGTCAATGACGGGGTGGTCGAGCAGCTCAACGTCGAGGAGCCAGGCGCCTTCAACGTCAGCAGCGCGGATTATCTGCTCGAGCGGCTGTAGACGCCCGAGCCACACCCGTCATCCTGACGAAAGTCAGGATCCATGAACGCGGAGCGCGCGTGGTCGCGCAGTCCGTGTTCATGGATGCCGGATCAAGTCCGGGATGACGGCGGCGGCGGTCACCTAACCCGCTGATTCTTCTTCGCTCCGACGCAACACCCGCGCGGCTCGCGCGTTGGTTGGCGGCAGACGGGGAGAGAGAATGACCGCCGAACCGACTCCGCCCAAGGGCAAGGACGGCAAGTCCGCGGCCCTCAAGCTGGCCGAGGAGATCAGGAGCCATCCCTACACGGCGGCGGCGATCGCCGGCGGCGCCGCGGCGATCGCCGGAGGCGCGTTCGTCGGCGCGCGGGCGCTGGCCCGGCGCAACGGCGCCCGGGCGGACAAGCCGGTCAACCCGATCCTCCAGACGGCGATCACCGCCTGCGAATGCCGCGCGGAGTCTAAGGACGGCTGAGCTTCGTCCGCTTCACCGGCTCGAGCGCATTCTCCTCGTAGAAGAGGTTGGCCCAGCGCCCGCCGCGGCGCACCCAGACGGAGGTGACGCCGACATGGGTCTCGATCAGCAGCCCCGCCGACCGGCCGCTGGCGCGCGCCTCGTAGGTGACGATGCAGGAGCCGGGGTTTAGCTGGAAGACGTGGAAGCGCTTCAGCTCCGAGCCGAGCACCTCGACATCGTGCATGTCCTTCAGCCAGCGCTCGCGGTCGACGACGGTGCCGTCGAGATAGAGATCGGCGAAATCGGCCGGCGCCAGCCGCCGCAGCGCCGCCTCGTCCTTCGCCTTGTAGTAGGCCCATGTGCTCCGCTCGAGCGCGACGAGGCGGTCGGCGATCGGGCCGTGTATCTCGGCGGCCGCCGCGGACTCGGTCATGGCGATGATCGCACCGGCAGCGATCGCCGCGGACATGATGCGTTTTTTCAGGATGGTCCCGCCCTCCGTCAGCGTGCCGGCACGAGCGCGTAGTCGATCCAGACCGTGACGCCCGTGGTTACGTCGCCCGGCTCGAGCGGAGTCGTTCGGGCGAAGGTGCTCCTAAGCTGCGGCAGCTCGTTGAGCGTTTCCCCCACCACCGCATAACGGCGCTCGCTGACCTGCAGGACACGCCCGACCTTCATGTGCAGGGCCTCGGCATAGGTGGTCGCCTGCTCCAGTGCCTCCGCGACCGCCGCCTGGCGCGCGCGCCTGCGCGCGGGCCCGGGATCGGACAGGTTGAACGTCGGGCCCTCCACCTTGTTCGCGCCCGCCTGGAACAAGGCGTCCACGAGGCCGGGGCCTTTCGTCAGATCGCGGACCGTCAGGGCGAGGCTGTTGGTGGCGAGATAGCCGGTGATGCGCGAAGGAAGCTGGTCCTCCGCATTCGAACTTTCATCCCGTCGGGCGAATTGCGGCTGGACGCTGAGCTCCTCGGTCCTGACGTCGGCGGAGGCGACGCCCTGCGCGCGGACCGCCTCGACCAGCCGATTCGCGAGCTGGTTGTTTGCCGCGAGCGCCTCCCGCGCCGTCCGGCCGGTGGTAACCACACCAGCGGTCAGCGACATCAGATCCGGCTTGCTGCGGGCCGTGCCCGCGGCCTCGACCTTGAGCAGCACCTCGCCCGGCGCGAGCGCGACAATGGGCTCCTGCGCGGCGCCGGGGCTTGCAAGCGGCACGAACAAAGCAGCCGCGGCAACGCAGATCAACGAACGAGCCTTCATCCCCACTCCCCCTTTCCCTGCGCGCTTTTCTTGCGCTTGGGCGGGGCGACGGGTCAACCGGCGAGGAAATCCGCGATGGCGCGGCCGAGGTCGGGCTTGGTCACGGCGCTCATATGGTTGCCCGGAACCTCGACATAGCGGGCGTCGGAGAGGAGCCGGGCGAGGTCCTCGGCCGAGCCGTTGTCCTGGTCGTCCGCGCCCTGGAGGACGAGGGTCGGCATGGCGAGGGCGCGCAGCTCCGCCTCGCTCGAATCGACGAAGCTGCCGAGCAGGGGCAGCAAGGCCTCGGGGTCGCCGCCGGTGGTCTTGAGGAAGGCCTCGGCCAGCCATTCGGGCGAGCCGCGCTGATGGGTCCCGAGGCCGGTCAATATATCGCGGAAATGCTGCGAGCGGCGGCCGGTGTGGAGCAGGCCGGAGAGGCCCATGCCGCTGACGATCAGCCGCCGCGGCGCCGCGCCCTTGATCGCCATCCGCACCGAGGTGCGCGCCCCGAGCGAATAGCCGCCGAGATCGTAATCGGTGAGGCCGAGATGCGCGATCAAAGCCAGCCCGTCCTCGGCGAGGATGTCGGGGGGATAGGCCGAAGGCTCGTGCGGCTTGCCGCTGTCGCCATGGGCGCGGAGGTCGGGCATGATCAGTCGGAAGCCGCGCGCGGCGATGGCGGCGGCGTGGCCGAACTTGATCCAGTTCGTCTCGGCGTCGGAGAAGAGGCCGTGGAGGAGCAGGACCGGCCGCCCCTCGCCCGTCTCGTGCCAGGCGAGCGCGACCCCGTCGGCGGCGGTGAACTTATGGGTGGCGACGTCGGACATGGCGCCGCCCCTAGCGCCGGGCGGAACGCGGCGCCAGCCCGCCCTCAGGCCGCGACCGCCACCCGCTGCAGGCGCCGCACGACTCCGAACCAGACGAGCGCCAGAGCGATGAAGGCGAGGATCGACGCGAGCAGGAAGGCGCCGCCCGGCTCGCCGCGCTCGGCGCCGAAGGCGAGCGCCTGGGTCAAGGCGAGCGGCCCGGCGATCGCGGCGATGCTGGCGATGCTCGCCATCCCGCCCTGCAGCGCGCCCTGGTGCGACGCATCGGTCATGCGCGACAGCAGGGCGTTGATCGAGGGCCAGGCGAGCCCCTGGAGGGCGCTCATGAAAATGACGAGATAGACGAGCCCCGGCTGCCGCACGAAGACATAGGCGAGGAAGCTGGAACCGCCGACCAGCATGCCGATCACCACCGTCCTTTCCTCGCCGAAGCGGGCGATGGCGCGGCCGGTGACGAAGGCCTGGGCCAAAGCCATGGCGAGGCCGGCGGCGGCAAGCGACCAGCCGATCGCGCGCGCGTCCCAGCCCAAAGCCATCTCGGCCCAGAAGGCCCAGGTGGCGGGATAGGCCATATGGCCGAGCTGCCAGAGCAAGGCGGCGATCAGCAGGGGCGCGATCCCGCGGGCGTGGAGCAAAGGCTTGAACGCGCCCAGCGCGTTGGCCTGCCGCCAGTCGAACGGCCGCCGCCGCTCGGGCGGCAGCGTCTCCGGCATGGCGAAGGCGATCCACAAGGCGTTGAGGGCGGCGAGGCTGGCGGCGGCGACGAACGGGGCGCGCGTCCCGAAGCCGGAGAGGAGGCCGCCCAGCGCCGGGCCGAGGATGAAGCCGAGGCCGAAGGCGCCGCCCATCAGGCCGAACACCGCGCCTCTCTTCTCGGGGGCGGTAACGTCGGCGAGTACGGCATTGGCTGGCGTGTAGGAGGCGCCGGCGATTCCGGCGATGAAGCGGCCGGCGAACAGCCAGCCGATCGCGGGCGCCGCCGCCATCAGCCCGTAATCGAGCGAGAAGGCGATCATCGAGAAGAGCAGGACCGGCCGCCGCCCGAAGCGGTCGCCGAGATTGCCGAGCACCGGCCCGGCGAAGAATTGCGCGCCGGCATAAGCGACGAGCATGTAGCCGGCGATCCGCGTCGCTTGCGGCAGCGCGACATGGGCGAGGTGAACGATGAGGCCGGGCAGGACGGGGAGCACAATGCCGAAGCCGATCGAGTCGATCAGGATCGCGACGAGGACGATCGGCACGGCGCGGTGGTGGAACTTCATCTCGGCCTCCCCCTCCCGGGCGTCAGTCCGGAACCTTGCCCACCGCCTTGATCCAGCGGTCGGCGAGCGGCTTGTACTCGTCGGTCCGATATTCCGGCAGGCCTTCGGTGGCGAGCCAGGCGCGGTGCATGCTCTCGGCGCCGAAATGATGCTTCGGCCGGAAGCGCGACGGATCGTCGAACGAGCCGACCGTCAGGTCCATATTCTCGCTGTCGGGAAAGGCGAAGCCGAGCGGCGTGCCGCATTCCCGGCAATAAGGCCGCCGCGCGATCGGCGAGGAGACATACCAGTCCGGCTCGTGCGCCCAGGCGACGTCCGCCTTTTTCACGTTCTTGAACGCGATCGAGACGCCGCCGGTCGCCCGCTGGCACATCCGGCAATGGCAGAGATACGCATCGTCATTGTCGACGCGGACCGTATAGCGCACCCGCCCGCAGGCGCAGCCGCCGGTCATGTTCTCGGCCATGGGCACCTCCCTCGGGGCTCCCTCTTACGTCATTCCCGCGAAGGCGGGGAGCCGTAAGGCGACCGCCAGGTCAATCCAGACTGACTCCGTGCGGCGACGGACGCTGGCTGGATTCCCGCCTTCGCGGAGATGACGGGGAAGGAAGGCTTACGCCGCCTTCTGGAGGTGCTTGCGCCCCAGCAGCTCGGCGATCTGGACGGCGTTGAGGGCGGCGCCCTTCCTGAGGTTGTCGGAGACGCACCAGAGGTTGAGGCCGTTCTCGACCGTCGGATCTTCGCGGACGCGGCTGACATAGGTGGCATATTCGCCGACCGCTTCGACCGGCGTGACGTAGCCGCCGGGCTCGCGCTTGTCGACGAGCATCACGCCGGGCGCCTCGCGGAGGATGTCCTGCGCCTCCTGCGCGGAGATTTCGCGCTCGAACTCGATGTTGATCGATTCCGAATGGCCGACGAAGACGGGGACGCGGACGCAGGTCGCGGTCACCTTGATCTTCGGGTCGAGGATCTTCTTGGTCTCGACCACCATCTTCCACTCCTCCTTGGTCGAGCCGTCGTCGAGGAAGGTGTCGATATGGGGGATGACGTTGAAGGCGATCTGCTTGGGGAAGAAGCTCGGCTCGCTGGCGTCGCCGACGAAGATGTTGCGGCTCTGCTCGAACAGCTCGTCCATCCCCGCCTTGCCGGCGCCCGAGACCGACTGGTAGGTCGAGACGACGACGCGGCGGATGCCGGCGGCGTCGTGGAGCGGCTTCAGCGCCACCACCATCTGCGCGGTCGAGCAATTCGGGTTGGCGATGATGTTCTTGCGCCGATAGCCGGTGATCGCGCCGGCATTCACCTCGGGCACGATCAGAGGCACGTCGGGATCCATCCGGAAGTAGGAGCTGTTGTCGATGACCGTGCAGCCGGCGGCCGCGGCCTTCGGCCCATAGTCCTTCGCCGGGCCGCCGCCGGCGGAAAAGAGGGCGATATCCCAGCCCGAGAAATCGAAATGCTCGATATTCCTGACGCGCAATTCCTGGCCCGAATCGCCGAAGTCGATGACGTCGCCGGTCGAGCGCGGCGAGGCGACGGCGGCGATCTCGTCGAGCGGGAATTGGCGCTCGGCGAGGATGTTCAGCATCTCGCGTCCGACATTGCCGGTCGCGCCGACCACGACCACCCGGTATCCCATTTTCGCCTCCGCAGGAGCTGGTGCGCGCGCCTCGCTCGCAAGCCGCGTCGCGACGCGATATGGCGGTGTCGGGCGGAGGGAACAAGATGGCACGAACGGGATCCCGGCTGATCGCGGCATTTTTGCTGCTGATCGCCGCGCTGGCGTTCAAGGGCAGCCTGACGACGGCTCCGCCGCTCGCGCCAGCCGCGGGCGGCGGGTTCAACACCGAGCGGGCGAAGGCGCGGCTCGCGCGAATCCTCGGCGATCAGCGGCCGCATCCGGTCGACACGGCGGCGGACGATGCGGTGCGGGACCGGCTGGTCGCCGAGCTTCGCGCAATGGGCTTGAGCCCGCGCGTCAACGACGCCTGGGCGTGCAACGGCGCGCCCAAGTCGCGCGGCATCGGCTGCGCCCGCGTCCGCAACGTCGTCGCGAGCATCGGCCCGGCGGGGGGGCCGCATCTGCTGCTCGCCTCGCACTACGATTCGACCCCGGCGGGCCCCGGCGCCACCGACGACGGGATCGGAGTCGCCTCGATGCTCGAGATCGCCGCTTTGCTGAAGGACCGCGGGCTCGGCCGGCCGGTCACCTTCCTGTTCGACGAAGGCGAGGAAGCGGGGCTGGTCGGCGCCAGGGCGTTTCTCGAGCAGGATCCGCTCGCCGCGAGAGTGGACAGCGTGATCAACATGGAGGCGCGCGGCGTTACCGGACCGGCGATCATGTTCGAGACCAGCCGGCCGAACGGGAGCGCAATCGAGGCTTATCGGGGGGCGGCAGCGCGGCCGGTGGCGAATTCGATGACGACCGATTTTTACCGGCTGATCCCCAACGCGACCGACGTGACGGTGCTCGCCGCGCGACCCTGGACGATCCTCAATTACGCCGTCATCGGCAACGAGACGCGCTATCACAGCGCCGGCGACCGGCTCGACGCGCTCGATCCGCGCAGCCTCCAGCATATGGGGAGCGAAGCGCTGGCGGCGACGGAGGTGCTTGCAGCCGGCCCGCCGGCGCACGGGACGGCCGACTATGTCTATGCCGATGTGATCGGCCGGGGCCTGGTCGTGCTGCCGAAAACATCAGCCCTGGCTTCGTTCGGCCTGCTGATCCTCGCCTTTCTCTGGCTGGGCTGGCGCCGCCGCGCCGGCCTCGGCCGTGCGACGGGCGCCGTCGTGGCCGCGCTCGTCGGCAGCGCCGCCGCGGCGTTCCTGCTGCAATGGCTAGTCGGGCAGATCAGGCCCGGCCTCTATTGGCGCGCCCATCCCGAGGTGATTGCCCTCGCGCTGGACCTGACCGCGCTGGCCGCTTCCGCCTTCCTGGTAACCCGGCTGGCACGGCCGCTGGCGCGGGACCGGCTGCGCGCCGGCTTCTGGCTGGTCTTCCTGCTCACCTCCCTGCTGATCACGGCCGCGGCGCCCGGCGGCGTGATCTTCGCCCTGCTTCCGCCTCTGCCCCTGCTGGCGGGCATCGCGCTCGAGCGGCGCGTACCGGGCGCGGAAACGGTCGGCGCCTTCCTCTCCTGGCTCCTTCTCTTCCTCTTCTGGGCGCCGCTCCTCCACCTCAGCGAGGTCCTGCTCGACTTCCAGGCGGCTCCGGTCTTCGCCTTCGTCGCTTCCCTGCTCGTCCTTCCCGTGCTGATCGAGCTGAAGCCGCCTGCCGCGCGCCTCCCGCCCCTGCGCGTTCCGGCCCTGCTCGGCGCGGCCGCGCTCGCCGGCTGGATCGCCGTCGCCGTCGCGCCGGCTTATTCGGCGGACCGGAAGCAGGGCTTCCGCGTCGATTATGAATGGGACCAGGGACGGGAGAAAGGCCGCTGGCTGGTCTTCGACGATGGCGCGCCGCTGCCGCGAGGCTTCGCCGGCGGCGCCTTCCGCACGGGCGCCGAGGTGCCCTGGTCGATGGCGAAGCGCCGCGCCGCCCCCGCCCCTGCTTTGCGGCTCGCCCCGCCAGTCCTGCAGAAGCTCGGCGAACGGCAAACGCCGGCCGGTCGCCTGATCACC
>JADMIO010928675.1_pt1 | contig 15924 bp, 11 predicted proteins | sample 8958161 | NCBI WGS metagenome assembly JADMIO01 (sample SAMN16585339, study PRJNA669376) | soil metagenome | isolation source: Crop rotation soil | place: USA: Cullars Rotation, Alabama | collected 2011
CGCGGCGGCACACCGATGTGCGGCGTGCCCTACCACGCGGCGCAGGGCTACATCGCCCGCTTGCTCAAAGCCGGGAAACGGGTGGCCATCGCCGAGCAAACGTCCGAGCCCGTCGCCGGGAAACTCGTCTCGCGCGAGATCGCCCGCATCCTAACACCCGGCTCGATCGACGACGATGCGCTGCTAGATAACCAGCGCCCGAATTACCTCGCAGCCGTTTGTCGCCACGGGAAATCCGCCGGGCTCGCCTGTGTCGATCACACCACCGGTGAATTCACCATCGCCGAGTTCGCGGACCTCGGTCTGCTGGAAGACGAACTCGCCCGCATTTCCCCTTCCGAACTGCTGATCCCCGACCACCAGACCGCCGAGTTTGGAAAACTCACCAACTGCCTCGTTTACGAAGGCTACACCTTCCTCCCCGAGCACGCCACGCAGCTCCTCAAGGACCATTTCAACGTCCACTCGTTAGACGGCTTCGGCTGCGCCAGCCTCCACGCCGCCAGCGGTGCCGCAGGCGGTGTCCTCCACTACCTGATTCATCAGCTCCGCCGGCCGTGCGGGCACCTCCATCCGCCACATGTTCGGGAAAGCGCCGACCACGTCCTGATCGACGCCGCCTCCCAGCGCAACCTCGACCTCGTCGATTCCCGCTCCGGCAAGGCCCACACGTTGTTAGGTGTGCTCGACCGCACCGCCACGCCGATGGGCGCGCGCCTGCTGCGCGACTGGATCCTCCACCCGCTGCGCGACCTCACCGCCCTAACCGCACGGCAGGATCTCATCGCCTCGTTTCTAGCAGAGCCCTATTTGCTCTCGAAATGCCGTGAGGCACTCAAAGGCATCCGCGATATCGAGCGCACGACCTCGCGACTCTCCCAAGGCTCAGGAAATGCCCGCGATCTCCAGTCGCTGGGCATCTCCCTCTCCCACATCCCCGCGCTCAAACAGGATCTTTCTTCCCTCGCCCAATCTTCAATCAACAATCTTCAATCGTCAATTCTCCCCCGTCTCCATGAGTTCCAGGAACTCACGGATATGCTCAGCCTGGCCCTAACCGATGAACCGCCGTCCCATCTCCGCGACGGCGGCGTCATCCGCGACGGTTGGTCGCCCGCGCTCGACGAACTCCGCAACGCCTCGCGCGGCGGCAAGGATTGGATCGCCCGCTTGCAGGAAGACGAACGCAAGCGCACCGGCATCGACTCGTTGAAAATCAAATTCAACAACGTCTTCGGCTACTTCATCGAGATCACCAACACCCATCTCGCCAAAGTTCCGGACGACTACACGCGCAAGCAGACCATGTCCAACGGCGAGCGCTACATCACCCCCGGCCTGAAGGAAATGGAGAACAAAGTCCTCGGCGCTGAGGAACGCTCCAAACAGTTGGAAAACGAACTCTTTCTCGAACTCCGCGGCCGGGTCGTCACCCACCTGCCCACCCTCCAGGAAACCGCCGCCGCCGTCGCGGAAATCGACGTGCTTTGCGCACTAGCGGAAGTCGCGCAATACCACCGCCACTGCCGTCCGGTGCTCAATCAGGAAAGAGGCTTCTTCGTCACCAACGGCCGCCACCCCGTCCTCGAGCAAACGCTAACCGATGTCAAGTTCGTCCCCAATGACACCGAGCTCGATCCCGAAACCGCCCGCCTCCAGATCCTAACCGGCCCCAACATGGCCGGCAAGTCCACCTACATCCGCCAGATCGCGCTCATCGCCGTAATGGCCCAGATCGGCGCATTCGTTCCCGCCGAGTCCGCCACGCTCGGGCTCGTGGATCGCATCTTCTGCCGCGTCGGCGCGTCCGACGACCTCTCGCGCGGCCAATCCACCTTCATGGTCGAGATGAGCGAAACCGCCCTCATCCTCAACCACGCCACCGATAGATCCCTTGTCATCCTCGACGAAATCGGCCGCGGCACCGCCACCTTCGACGGCCTGTCCATCGCCTGGGCCGTCGCCGAGCATTTGCACGACACCATCGGCTGCCGCACCCTTTTCGCCACCCACTACCACGAGCTAACCGATCTCGCGAACACCAAGGCCGCAGTGGCCAACTACAACGTCGCCGTTAGAGAGTGGAACGAGGAAATCATCTTCCTCCACAAGATCCTCCCCGGAGCCGCCGACAAATCCTACGGTATCCAAGTCGCCCGCTTGGCGGGCCTCCCCAAGCCGGTCGTCGAGCGCGCCAAATCCATCCTCTCCCACCTCGAACTCCACTCCGTGAAACCCGAGGCGAAGAAGCAAGGGCCCAAGGCGAAGAACATGGTGCAGGACGAAATGCCGAAGCCGAATCCCCCGCAGATGGACCTGTTCGCGGATTTCTAGGCATGGTGGTGGTTTCCAACCGCCATCCACGCACTTGCGCACGCACCACAAACCAATCAAGACTCCACCCAGTGCTCACTCGCCTACAAATCCAAGGATTCAAGAATCTCAGGTCCGTCGATCTCCGTCTCGGGCCGTTCACCTGCATTGCGGGCGCGAATGGCGTGGGAAAATCCAATCTTTTCGATGCGATCCATTTTCTGAGCCTTCTTTCAAACAAGACGATTCACGAAGCGGCGGCCTTCATTAGGGATGAGTCGGGACGAGCTTCGGATATCAGGAGTCTGTTTCACATAGGACCCAACGGTCCTGAGTCGAAACTCAGGTTTGTCGCGGATATGATCGTTCCGAAGTCCGCAGCCGATGATTTCAATCAGGAAGCCGTGGCAACCACTACCTTTCTTCAATATGAACTTGAATTGCGTTGGGTGCCAGAAGGCCACGGGGGGCGGATCGCGATCGCGTTGGAACGATTGGAGCAACTCCCACGCAGCAAGGCGAAGGCACACCTTGGATTTCCATTTTCCAAACAATGGGAGCGGGAGGTTCTGATTGGCAAACGGAACGTGCCGTATCTGTCCACCGACAGGAATGACCAAGGCATGCTCATCATCAAAAGGCACCAAGACGGTGGCAGCAGCGGCAAACCCCAACCCGTTCCAGCGGACAACCTACCGAGAACGCTTCTATCCCGTTCGGACGCATTCGAGGCACCCACTGCTCTTTGTGCGAGACGGGAGATGGAATCATGGATACAGCTCCAACTTGAGCCTAGCAGCCTAAGGGTGGCTGACATTTTTTCAGCTTCTCCCACGCTTTCAGCAAGCGGCGCCCACTTGCCATCGACCCTGTATAGGCTCACTACCGCGCCCAAAGTTGACCCCGACGCGGTGTTCCAGATGCTTACCAACCGGCTGAGGGAACTTGTGCCAGAAATCAGATCCATCCGAGTGGACCGCGACGAAAAACGCGAACTGTTTACACTCAAGGCAACATTGAGGGACGGCACGGAGCATGAGGCTAGATCGTTGTCGGACGGGACCTTGCGGTTTCTCGCGCTCACCGTCCTCGAAGCCGATCCGGCGTTTCAAGGAGTTGTCTGCTTCGAAGAGCCGGAGAACGGCATTCATCCGGAAAGACTCCCTTCCATCATCCGGTTGTTACAGGAAATCGCGGTAAATCCGATGGAACCGGCTGACGAGACTAATCCTTTGAGGCAGGTCATTATCAACACTCATTCCCCCGCCGTGGTTTTGCAAGTTCCTGAACACAGCCTTTTGATCGCGCGCGGCGTGGACGATCTATCCACAGACCCGCCAGGCCGGGCCTTCCAAGTAGTATGCCTCAACGGCACATGGAGGGCCGATTGCGAAGAGCCGATGCCTTCGATATCTAGTGGTTCTCTGGGCGCTTACTTCAATCCGATCGAAGATCGCGCCGAAGGAGAAGACAAGCGGGTGATCGATCGGGAAAAGGATCAGTATTTATTCAGCCCCAAATTTGGCTTTTGAATGAAACACATCGAAGCCCTACTGATCTGTGATGGCTCGAGCGATGCCGCACTGGAGCATCCGTTGAGGTGGCTTCTGTCTCAAGCCGGGTATCGTGGAACGCTGAGCATCCAAACCGCCGATTTATCAAGAATCAAATCGCAGGGCAAACACTTGACCGACAGGATCGAAGCCGCGTGCGCTCGTTACGAGCCAGATGTCCTCTTCATCCATCGGGATGCTGAGAAGGAAACTTTCCAAGGTCGATTGGCAGAGATCCACCACGCCGTCAAACGGGTCGGTCGGGCTGAACACAATTCCATACCAATCGTTCCAGTGAGGATGCTCGAAGCCTGGCTACTCTTCGATGAAACCGCGATCCGGCGGGCGGCAGGCAATCCCAACGGGCGGGATAAAATCGATTTGCCCAAACTAACCCGGATCGAATCCGAACCCGATCCGAAACAATTGCTCTGCGATATTCTCTCTAAAGCATCAGGTCTTACTGGAAGAAAACTCAAGAGATTCAAGCCATTGAGCAAACGCCACCTGGTTGCTGAAGAAATCACCAGTTTTGCGCCGTTGCTAAAATTGGAGCCGTTCTCAAGGCTGCAAGACGCGGTGATACTCTATCTGAAAAATGCCCGGTGATCCCATTGAGAGAGAGTTTTTCTAAGTCGAAGAGCCGGAGACTTTGTTGCTTCCTCCAGCAAACTCAACCCAGTCTGCAAGCGAGTTCATAAAACAGCTTCATCAGATCCGTGATTCTCGGCAAAAGCAAACCTCCAATCCACCTCGTCTTCGGTCCGCCGGCTGCAGGCAAAACGACTTATGCCTGGCAGCTTGCCGACCGGATCGGCGCGGTTCTGTTGGACAGCGATGAGGTCACGGAGCGCCTCATCCGCGCCGGCCTGGCGCTGGCGGGCCTGAGTCCAGACGATCGCGATTCGCCCGCTTACAAGTCGGCCTTCCGCGATGCTGTTTACGAAACTCTTTTCGATCTCGCGCAATCGCATTCCAGCCGTCTGCCGGTGGTTATCGCCGGGCCGTTCACCCGCGAGGGCGGTGATGCGGATTGGCCGAGACAGTTAGAGGAACGGTTCGGGGTGATGCCGGAGTTTCACTACGTCTGGTGCCAACCCGCAGAGCGGAAAACGCGCATGCAAGCCCGTTGTGCGACGCGGGATCTTCCGAAGCTCGCGAATTGGGATACCTATGTAAAATCCTGCCGTGAGACAGCCCCTGTTTATCCTCACCGATGGATCGACACCTCGGCGAATCCACCCGGGTGAGGTGAGCTGGGGATGCCGAAAAACGATCACGGGGTTGACCATTGGCGGCAGCGTTCGCTAGGCTGGCTCTAATGAAAGTCGCAGTCGTGGGCATGGGAGGAAGCGGCTCGGCGGCGGCGCGGTTTCTTGCTAGAGATTGGCACGAGGTTACCGGTTATGAGCGCTTCGAACTCGGTCATGCGATGGGAAGTTCCCATGGTCACAGCCGCCTCATCCGCTACGCTTACCCGGATGCCTTCCACACGCGGTTGATGGCGCGGGCCTATGTTTTGTGGGACGAGTTGGAACAGGAACACGGCCCGGGGCTTTTCGTCCGCTGCGGCGGGATCACGTTCGGCCCCGGTGGAGATCCGACATTGGAGCCGACGCGCCGTGCGCTGGAGGAGGCGGCGATTGATCATGAGATCCTGTCGCGGGATGAAACGCGTTCCCGCTTTCCGGCCATCGATATCGGCGAGGGGGCGAGCGCCATTTTTCAAGGTGCTTCGGGATTTCTCAGGTCAACTCGCTGCGTAATTGCCCAGTTAGAGAACGCGCGGGCACATGGCGCGGAGATCCGCGAACATGCGCGGGTGTTAGAAATTGAGGAGAGGGCAGGCCAGGTGTTTGTTTCCACCGCTGGAGAAACCAATAGCTACGATGCCGTCATCGTCACGGCGGGGCCTTGGATCGGAAAACTGCTGGAGCCCTTCAAACTCCCGTTGCGGACCGCCCTGCGGCAAGTGGTGTATCTCGGCATCGGGCGGCGACCGGAGAATTTCGAGGCCGGGCGGCTGCCGGTGTGGATCGAGCATCCGTCCGATCACTATGGCTTTCCGTGCGACGGCGTGATGGCAGGCATCAAGATCGCCTCGCACGATGCCGGGATCGATTTCGATCCCGAGGAAGCGGACCGGCCGCTGATGCCCGGCCCTCTCGAGCAGGTGGTTGAGCATGCGATGAAGCGCTTTCCGGATCTATCAGGCGAAGTCGTTTCCTCGCAATCCTGCCTCTACACCCTCACTCCGGACGAGCGGTTCATTGTGGATTTTGCGCCCGGGTCGCGGCGCGTCGTGATGATTTCCGGTTGCAGCGGGCATGGTTTCAAATTCACACCGCTGTTAGGAGAAGCGGCGGCGGCGATGGCGACCACGGGCACCTGTGACCCGTCGCTCGCCCCTTGGCGGGCGGACCGCTTCAAATGAGTTCCATCACCCGCTTGAGGTGTTCGTCGGGCTTCACCTTGGGAAGGATGGCTTTGATTTTGCCATCGGGACCGACGATGAACGTGGTGCGCTCGGTGCCCATGTAGGTTTTGCCATACATGCTCTTTTCCACCCACACGCCATAGGCATCGACGATTTCATGGTCCTCGTCGCTGAGAATGGGAAAGGGCAGGCTGTGCTTTTTGATGAACTTCTCGTGGCTCTTGATCGGATCAATACTCACTCCGAAAACTTTCGCCTTGGCGGAGATTTCCTGCCATCCGTCGCGGAGCGCGCAGGCCTGCGTGGTGCAGCCGGGCGTGTCGTCTTTCGGATAGAAATAGAGCACGACTGTTTCACCTATCAGGTCGGCGAGTTTCACGATGGTCGGTGACGTGTAGGGGCCGCCGACGGCTCGTGCGGAAAATGCGGGTGCCTTGGTGCCGGATCTGGGTTGCTTGCTCATGGGATGAATCGGATGACTGGATTTCCGTGACGCTGGATGCGTCAGGCGGACGTTCGAGAAGGCAATACACCTTGGCAAGCTCACGACGATGGAATAATTTCACTCCATGAAATCCGGGCTGCGCCTGCTCCATGTGAAGGAAAACCACGAGGCCTCGACGGCACGCCTGGGTCCCTATGAAATCACAACCCTCATCTCCGTGGAAGATGAGGGCGCGGCCACCGCCTACCGAGTCCGGATCGAGCCCCATCAGCGGACGAACGTGAGCTATCACCGCATCGCCGAGGAATTCTATCAGGTCCTGAGCGGCCGAGGCACCGCCGTGCTCGATGGCGTCGAGCATCCGCTGGAACCCGGCGATTTCCTCCGCCTGCCCCCGGGCACAACCCATGGCTTCATCACCGGCGATGAAGCGCTCGTGGTGCTGGACATCCATTGTCCCGGCTCGCGGCCGGACCGGGATGTGTTCTTCGTGGGGGAAACTCCAGAAGGCTTCTCCACTTGCTGAGGAATCCACGCCGCTTGGTGGAGTTCGGCCCCGCGAAACAAGCGTGCGGTGCGCCGAAAATAGAAGCGGCCCGACTGATCATCCCGTTGGAAAACCCATTAACCTCGGAGCATCTCAGTCGGACCGCCTATGGTGTCGCGACATGTTGGAAAAAGCACCCGGCGTGCCAAGCGGGTCGCGCAAATTGGAAATTTTTCCTCTCGCCGCCGGTCACGGTGCGGTGACTGCGCCGTTTGCCGGAAGGTGGAGTTTGAGGAATTCAAACATCTTCGATGGCTTGTCGCCGGCGGTGAACTGCGGACCGCCGTGGCCGGCGCCTTCGATCACCTCAAGTGTCACATCCACGCCTGCTTCCTTCATCTTATCGGCGAGTTCAGTGCTTTGGTCCAAGGGCACGAGGGGATCCTTGGTGCCATGCATGATGTAGAGGGGCGCGGTGGTTTTCGTCACCCACGTGACGGGACTTGCGCGCTTGGCGAGCTCCAATTTCTCCAGCGGCGGGCCGCCGAAAAGTTGCGCGAGAATCGAGTTGCCGGCGACCGCCTGAATCGACTGGCCGTTAGGTGGCCGGAAGCCGGGAAAATCCGTGGGCCCGAACCAATCGATGCCGCACTGGATCGCGCTCGACTGCTCGAGGTTCTCGCCCTTGTCGAAATCACGGATGGTTCCGGTCGTCGCTAACAGCGCAGTGAGATGGCCGCCGGCGCTTTCGCCAAATGCGGCGATGCGGGCCGGGTCATAGCCGTAGTCGGCGGCATGGGCGCGGAGCCAGCGGATGGCCGATTTGCAATCCTCGATCTGCGCGGGGAAAACCGCATCCTGGCTGAAGCGGTACTCGACACTCGCCACCGCGAACCCTTGGGCGACGATCTGATCGAGCCCGGTGACATGAGCCTTGGAGCCCTCACGCCAGCCGCCGCCATGGATATAGACGAGCAGCGGCTCGTGGTTTGGCGCCGGCAGATAGAGGTCGAGTTTTTGACGGGGATGGCCTTCCTTGACATAAGAAAGATCGCGCAGCGTCTTGGTGCTGGCGGGTGGAGATTCATCTGCGTCCCGGGCTTGGAGAGCAAGGGGAGACCCTAGGATCAAACTTAAAAACAGGTGAGTCGCTGGGAATCGGCGGGTTTGGATGGCTCGGAGCATGACGGCTGAAACCATTGGGGAAATCTCCGGCAATGCGAGCCTCAATTCCAACAAGCCGCCGTTCCGGAATATTAATTCAGCCGGGTTATTGCATCGGCTTCCTTTTCTTCCGACAATCCACAAGTGCCCACGAAAACCCCACACCGGCTCCTCACCCTGATGGGTTGGCTCGGCTGCTCCATCCTGCGGTTGAGCGCCGGAGATCAACCCGTCAGCCTGCTCGATCAAGCCGCGGGCGGGGCCTTCGAGCTGGTGGCCGGGGACAAGGCCGCCTCCATCCTAACCGATCCCGCCGATTTCAAGGTCGTGTCGATCGCGGCGCGCTGCCTCGCGGACGACATCGAGCGGGTCACGGGCAGGAAGCCGGGGGATCGCGCGAAATCGGCGGTCATCATTGGCACGATCGGCAAAAGCGCGCTCATCGACAAGCTCATCGCCTCCGGCAAACTGGACGTGAGCGGCGTCCGGGGAAAATGGGAGTCCCATGTGACCGCCACCGTGCGCGATCCGCTGCCGGGTGTTAGTTCCGGGCTGGTCATCGCCGGGAGCGACCGGCGCGGCACTGCCTTCGGCGTGTTCGACCTATCCGAAACGATCGGCGTCTCGCCGTGGGTCTGGTGGGCGGACGCCGCGCCGCAGCATCGCGACGCGCTTTTCCTCAGCAGCGGAAGCCGCGTGCAGGCATCGCCCGCGGTGAAATACCGCGGCATTTTCATCAATGACGAGGACTGGGGATTGCAGCCGTGGGCAGCGAAAACCTTCGAACCGGAAACCAAGAATATCGGCCCGAAAACCTACGCGAAAGTCTTCGAGCTGATGCTGCGTCTGCGGCTGAATTACATCTGGCCGGCGATGCACGAGTGCACCACCGAGTTCGGGGCGCTGCCGGAAAATGCCGCACTGGCCGACCAATACGCGATCGTCGCGGGTGCCTCGCACTGCGAACCGATGCTCTACAACAACGTGCATTGGGATGTGAAAGCCAACGGGCCTTGGAACTACGGCACCAACCGCAACAAGATTCACTCCTATTGGGAAGACAACGTGAAGTCGCGCGGCGGCAAGGAAGCGGTGTGGACGATTGGCATTCGCGGTATCCACGACGCCGGGATGGAAGGGCCGAAAGACTTGCGCGACAGGATCAGCCTTCTGTCCACAGTCATCAAGGATCAGCGCGATTTACTAACCAAACACGTCGCCAAGGAATGGGACCCGGTGGCCCAGTGCTTCGTGCCCTACAAGGAAGTGCTGCCAATTTACGACGCCGGCTTGAAAGTGCCCGATGACGTGACGTTGGTCTGGGTGGATGACAACTTCGGTTATATCCGCCGCCTCGGCGCACCGGCCGAGCGTCGGCGGCCCGGCGGCGCGGGCGTTTACTGGCATCTTTCCTACTACGGTCAGCCACATTCCTATACTTGGATCAATACCACAGCGCCCGCGCTCATCTGGGAGGAGCTGCACAAGGCATGGGAAAACGACGCGCGCACGATGTGGGTTCTCAATGTGGGTGACATCAAGCCGATGGAGATCGGCATCGACTTTTTCTCGCGTCTGGCTTGGAACCCCGAAGCTTGGGGAGCGGATTCGCAGCCGCGCTTCCTGCGCGCGTTTGCCGCAAGGCAGTTTGGGGAAAAATTCGCCGAACCGATCGCGGAGCTGCTAGGTGAGTTTTACCGGCTCGGGACGATCCGCAAACCGGAGTTGATGGTCCGTGAGTGGGCGCTCGCACTGCCGCAGGAAGAGGCGGACGCCTTGCAACGCGACTATGGCGGTCTGCTCGGACGCACAGAGAAGATCGCTGCGGCGCTCCCCGTCGAAGCGCGCGATGCCTTCACGGAGATGATCGGTTTTCCAGCGCGCGTGCTTGGAACCACGGGTCTTATTTTTCTAGCAGACCGAAAGGTTCGGTTAGACGAGGAGGTCGCGGCCAATGAGAGCGAGATCGCACGTCTGCGCGCCGACCTCGAAATGGCGGTGAAGGATTTCAACACGAAGGTCGCCGGCGGAAAATGGAACCGCATGATGCCCGGCCTCGTCACTGGTAAGAATCTCCCTCATTGGAACAGCCAGGTCCGCTGGCCATGGGGCGAAAAGCCGCCGGCACCTGGCACCGCGCCGCCGCACAAGCCGGGTCCTTTCGGCCAACATTGGCGCGATGGCAGCTCAGCCGATCGTAGTTCGGTGAAGGGCGCGGCCCGCTGGACGCCGGTGCCGGGGCTCGGCACAAGCGCCCGTGCCATGGCGCTGAAACCGGCCGGCCTTCAGTCGTCGTGGAAGGAAACTGATAGTGCCGCGCCCACGCTTGAATACGACTTTCAGGCTGTGGCCGGAGATGCCGAAGCACTCATTGACTTTCTGCCGGTATTCCGCATTTCTCCGGGCATGAAATTGCGCGTCGCGGTGAGCGTGGACAATCAAGCCGCCACCATCGTCGAAGTGCCCGGCTCCAGCGGTAACGAGGACGAGCGAGGCCAGGTGCGGAGTGATGCCGTCCAGGACAACTACGTCAGGGCCCGGGTCCCGCTGCGGGGCCTTGCCGCCGGCAAACACGTTTTCAAAATCCGCGCCATCGATCCCGGAGCGGTCATCGACCGGGTCTCGCTGCCCTCCCGGTAAGCGACGCTCCGGCCATGCAATTGCGATCACCATCCCAAATTTACCCATGAACCCACTATTCGACCTAACCGACCGCGTATTCGTCATCACCGGAGCCACCGGTGCCCTTGCAGGCTCAGCCGCCGACTATCTGGCAGCACAAGGCGCGCGCATCGTTTACCTTGGCCGCAGCCAGGAAAAACTCGACGCCTCCCTTGCGAAATGCCGCGCCATCACCCCGGACGCGCAATGCATCGGGCTGGTCGCCGATGTGCTCGATCGCCCCGCGCTGGAGCAGGCGCGGGATGCCGTGTTAGAGAAGTGGGGGCGCATCGACGGACTCGTGAACGGCGCGGGCGGCAACATGCCGGGCGCGACGATTCCACCGGACAAGAGTTTTTCCGATCTCGATTTCGAGTCGTTCCAACAGGTCGTGGATTTGAATTTGCACGGAACCGTCCTGCCATGCCTCGTCTTCACTCCGGCCATGATGGAAGGCGGCCGCGGGTCGATCATCAACTACTCGTCGGCCTCCTCACCGCAGGCGGTAACTCGGGTGGTCGGCTACTCCGCAGCGAAGGCCGGCGTGGACAATTTCACCCGCTGGCTGGCCGTGGACATGGCCCGCCGCACGGGCGGCAAGCTGCGCGTGAACGCGGTGATGCCCGGGTTTTTCCTCGGCGAGCAAAACCGCCGGTTGCTGACGAATGAGGACGGATCGCTAACGGATCGCGGCAACACCATCATCAGCAACACGCCGTTCGGCCGCTTCGGCCAGGCGGACGAGTTGTTCGGAGCGCTGCACTATCTGCTCGCCGATGCCTCGCAGTTCGTGACCGGCACGGTGCTGGCCGTGGACGGCGGATTCGTGGCGTTTTCCGGAGTCTGACCATGGAAGCGCCCGCCCCGGATCTGTTTCTGTTGGAGGAAAGTTTCCGCTGGTTCGGTCCCGGCGATCCGGTGCCGCTGGCGTTCGTCCGGCAAGCGGGAGCCACCGCGGTTTTCAGCTCGCTCCATCAGATTCCCTATGGCGAGGTCTGGTCGCGCGAGGCGATCCGCGAGCGGAAGGAAATGATCGAGGCCGCGGGCTTGCGGTGGACCGCGGTCGAATCCGTCCCAGTGCACGAGGACATCAAGACCGGCCACGGCGATCTGAAGCGGCTTTTCGAAAACTATAACAACACGCTGCGCAACCTGGCGGCTGAAGGACTGCACACCGTCATCTACAATTTCATGCCGGTGCTCGACTGGGTGCGCACCGACATGCGCTGGCTTATGCCGGACGGCTCAGCGAGCATGCATTACGATCCGGTGCGCTTCGCAGCGTTTGAAATCCACGCGCTGAAACGCCCCGGCGCGGAAGCGGACTACACCGCGGAGCAATTGGAAGCCGCCGCGGCCTGGTGGAGCAACTTGGACGAAGCGGCACGCGACGCGTTCGTTAGAACGATCATCGATGTGTTTCCCGGCGTGAAATGGGCACTCTCGCTCGATGACATCCGCGCGATGTTAGCCCGCTACAATTCCTTGGGAGAACATGGCCTGAGTGAGAATCTAACGAGGTTCCTGCAGGCGATCATTCCCGTCGCGGAAGAGGTCGGCACGCGGATGGCGATCCACCCCGATGACCCGCCGTTTTCCGTGTTAGGACTGCCGCGGATTGTTTCCAAGGCGAGCGACATCGAAGCAATCTTCAAGATGGCGGACAGTCCGGCGAATGGCTTATGCTTCTGCACCGGTTCGTTCAGCGCGCGCGGCGACAATGATCTGCCCGCGATGGTTAGAGAGTTCGCCCCGCGCATCCACGCCGTCCACTTGCGCAGCACGCAGCGGCTTCCCGATGGATCCTTTTACGAAGCGGACCACCTTGCCGGCTCGGTGGACATGCCTGCCGTGATGCGCAACCTGCTCGATGAGCAGGACCGCCGCCGCGCCGCGGGTCGTGCCGATTGGCAGCTCCCCCTGCGTCCCGACCACGGCCACACGATGATGGATGACCTGCCGAAGCCCGCGGGAATCACTCCGGGCTATTCGTGCATCGGCCGCATGCGCGGCCTCGCCGAGTTGCGCGGCCTGATGCACGGATTGCGCTTCGCGGAGAGATTCCGTTGAGCTGGCAACACCTACTTTGTCCGCACGTACTTCTGCACCGGTGATTTCGTTCCATCCTTGAAGGTGACCTGCACGTTGGCGAATTGGGAATCCTTGGGGACAGTTAGAAAGAGGTCATCGCCAGACTCAAACATGGTCTCGGTCGGCGTGAACTTGAAGGTCTTGTCCAAGACATCGCTATTGATCGAGTAGCGCACCTCGCTGATCACCGGCCGATAGGACATGATCGTGGTGAAATAGAGCAGAACCTTTCCATCGTAGTCGCGAAACGACAGCCAGGATCCGGACGCCGAGTTGAGCATCATCTTTCCCTGGGCAAGCTGTTGGCCAGCCGTGGAAAACTTAAGGGTGTAGGGGCCGTTGGCCTTGCCGGCCTTGTCGATGTATTTCACTTCAATCGTGTGCTCGCCCGATGGCAGGTTCAGCAGGGGGACGTGGGTGTTCACCATCGGCAGGCCGGTCTGCGGATTCGTGTTAGGAAGGTGACCGGTGGAAATGAAGTCGCCCTGCCCATCCAGCTTGTAGAACAATTCCTTCGCCTTGAAATCGGCAAGCGTGAAAACCACGCTCCAGCCCGCGTTGCTTTCCATGGCCGTCAGCGTTACGGGATTGTCCAGAGCTGATAGATCCGCCAGTTTCGCCCAGCGGGCATTCGCATCGTCGGTCCATTTTTGCGCCTCCTTCTTGTCGAGGAAGTATTTGAGGAAGTTGCCCCCGGCGCTGGCGGTGCGGAATTTCTCCAGCCATTCCTTTTCCGCACGCTTGTCGGCGAGTGTCTGTTCGCCCTTTCTCGCTTCGGAAAATTCCACGCTCAACAGGTAGGGAAGCGGACCGAAATCCGGATGCGCGTTCGCCAGTGCCTGAAGTTTTTCGATGCGTGGAGCCGGCTCATCCAACAACGCGAGCGCGGTTTCGTACGAAACCGTGCGAGGTTGGAGCTTGTCTCCGAAATACCGCAGCGCCTGGATAGCATCCGCCCGACCCTCCTGAGCCTTGAGCATGGTGGCGTAGCTTTGCCACGGATCGAGCACTTCGAGATTCGAGGTGAGATAGGCGGCATAATCCTTGCGGGCCGCGGCGTAGTTTCCGTTCAACTCGTGAATGCGCGCGTTGTGATAGAGCTCCTCCGGCGTCTTCGCACCGGTAATAAGCCCACCGCTGTTCGCCAGCGAATCGAAGCGCCTCGCGATCTCATCCACCGACGCCACGATCTTCGAAGTGTCATCATGAATGGCATCGGTGGTGACGCGGGTGGCGGCGGTGTCCGCCTTCACGTCATCGAGCTTTTTCTCCACTCGGAAAAGTGCTTCCTGCACCTTGTCCATGCCCGGCACGACCGTTGCCAAAACCCCCTTCTTCTCGTCGCCTGCTATTTTTTCCGCGACCACAAATCCACCCATGACGATCGAGGACACGATGGAAAAGGCAAACAGCACCGACCAGACATTCCGTTCTCCGAGCTCCTTGACTTCCTGGGCCTGCATCGTGCCATCCGCGATGGCCGCCAGGTAGTGGCGGCGGTAACGCAGGAACCACAGCGACCCTGAAACCAGCGCGATGACGAGCGAGACGATGAGCAGATAAAACGAAAACTTGCCAATGGTGGAAGCGAGGTCGGCAATGGCCCCGCAGATCATGGTGATCGGAGTGGTGACAACCGCCCCGCGCCCCACGAATGAACGCAGGCTTTTCATGGCACTGTCGCCGACCGAGGCGATCTGGGAGACTGGGGAAACAGACATAGCTACTAATGAAGGTAAATCCGTGCCGCAACTCAAGCCCGGAAGCGCGCCGGACTCAGGGCCACGGCAAAAGTAGCGGTCAGAAACTCCATTCTGCTGGAAGATGTCCTTGGTCGCGGCCGTTTCCAAGCTGGCCCGCCAATCCCTCATGAAAAACACCATCCTGACAACCGCCTTCGTTCTATCAGTCGCGCCGCCGCTGGTGGCGCAGACCACCGCGCCCAAGTCCAACGATCAGTTCTATCAGCTCAGCGGTGATTCCAAACCGATGGACGGCGTGCCGCAGGGCAAGTTCACCGGGCCGTTGGTGATTCCCAGCCAGGTCTTTCCCGGGACCCAGCACACCTACTGGGTCTATGTCCCGGCGCAATACGATCCAACGAAGCCGGCGGCCGTGATGATCTTCAACGACGGTCAGGCCATGATGGCCGAGCCGGGCGACGTGCAAGCGCACCGCGTGCTGGACAACCTGATCTATCGCCGAGAAATCCCGGTAATGTTAGGCGTGTTCATCAACCCGGGCCGGCGTCCCGACCAGCCCGAGCCGACACCCCACGACTGGGGCGACAAGACCACCAACCGCCCCGACGAATACAACCCACCGACCGACAAATACGCACAGGTGATCACCGGGGAACTGATGCTCGCCTTGAAAAAGGACTATAACATTTCACCGGACCCCGAGTTGCACGGCATCATGGGCGCGAGTTCGGGCGGCTGCGCCGCGTTCGCGGTCGCGTGGTTTCGCCCCGATGACTTCCGCAAGGTGATCAGCTTCGTCGGAAGTTATACCGACATCCGCGGCGAACACATCTATCCGGAACTGGTGGCGGCAAGTGAACGCAAGCCGATCCGGATCTTCATGCAGGACGGGCGCAACGACAACCGCCGGCCGGACAACCTGAACAAGGATTGGTTCTATCAAAACGTGCGACTCAAAGACGCACTGGTGAAAAAGGGCTACGACCTGAACTATACCTGGGGCATCGGCAATCACGGGCAGAAGCAAGGCGGCGCGATTTTCCCGGAAATGATGCGCTGGCTGTGGCGGG
>JADMIO011081509.1_pt1 | contig 15924 bp, 14 predicted proteins | sample 8958161 | NCBI WGS metagenome assembly JADMIO01 (sample SAMN16585339, study PRJNA669376) | soil metagenome | isolation source: Crop rotation soil | place: USA: Cullars Rotation, Alabama | collected 2011
AGGAGCTAACTATGGTAATTGTAATGCGAATACTACCAACTCTACCTTCACGTATAATGCCACAGTTTCTGGTTGTACGATCACGTGTAATGAAGCTTCATGTAGCTTTTCAGGTAGCAATTGCTAGAGCATAATTTGTGAAGTATACAATAAAATACCCCGGCATGCCGGGGTATTTTATGTTATGTGCTATTGGAGGGGTGTAATGACTGTAGAGGTCGCGTGTGGGAAGTTTTTTGCCAGGTTGGCATAGTATGAGGCTTGCTCAGGGTTTCCTATATCGTCGAAGGCATAGGAGAGATCGAGATAGGCTTGTGGTGTAAGGAGTTTAGGATCTATGACTTCAATATAGCGTTGGAATAAGTCTATGGCCCGTTCACTATTAGCCAGTTGGTATTCGGTGCGTCCATATATTTGATAGTATTCAGGAGGAATACTTCCGGGCGTCGTAATAACTTTCGAAAATACTTTTGAAGCTGCCTTATACTTCTCGAGATTATGGAGTGCCACACCGAGACCGGTAAGACTTTGTTTCGTTTTGGTGAGCTTGAGGGATTTCTCAAAGCTCTTCAGAGCAGCGGCATCTTCTCCTTCTAATAGCTGTATTGATCCTAATCCGTACCAGAGCATAGCATCAGTAGGTCGATACTCTAATGCTTGTGCAGTTGCAGCATGGGCTTTTTGTAGATCTTCTGGGGTTCTGCCGGGACATTCAGTCAACATCTTTGCGAGTATACTTAAGCTATAGGCAGGATGCTCTAACTCATGAATATTTCTTGATAACTCATTGAGAATGGTATTCTTTTTTTCGGCATTGCTACATTGTTCGACATAGAAGCTAGCATCTTTAGAGGGATCTAGGATAGTATAGGCACCTTTGCTCAAGGTTGTTGTAGGTATGTCCTGGGTACGTACAAAAACAGAAGAAAAATTATCAAAAAATGCTAATGACCAGTCATCTTTTGAGGCAAGGAGTGAATGAAGGTTAGAAGAAATAGGGAGAATAGCGAATTGAATATCATTTTTATCAATAATGGTATTAAAAACATTTTTATTGGTCAGATTGAGATACTCCCAATAGAACTGGCTGGTGTATACATTAGCGGCACGCCCATCAATATATATCTGATACTGAGGATAGAGCTTCCAAATAAGTTGGCCACCATCGGCATATTCATTGAGCATATGTCCCTGGAGATGGGAAGTTTGTAAGAAGCTGATCGATTCTTTTGGTTGTTCTACTTCGGTAGGTCCTATAGTGAGTCTCTGGGCCCAGGGATTTATGTGAATGGCACTCAACACAGCAAGAGGCAAAAGTAGTAAACCTGCTATTTCCAGGTGTTTGCTATTTTTGAATAGCAGTTTTCCATTTCTTACTATTATGAAGGCAAGAATGATAGCAAAGAGATACAATATTCGATTATATTGCATGAGGGAGATAAGGAAGAATAGGATAATAAATATATCCTCGAAAAATAAATGTTGACCGAAAGAAAGTACTTTGGGATATTTTTTCCAAAGACTATAGAGCTTACGTATGAAAACCACTATGCAGAGCCAGGTTAGCAGGATTAAGGGGAAGAGCCATACATTTGATAAGTTAAGAAGATTTTTGAAAACAAATGGTTGCCATTCAGATATATTAGCTAATGTATCTTTATCTCGTAACATGGCATACACAAAAGCATAAATCCGAATCCCAAGGGGGTTCACCAAAGTTGCTAATGCCATAAGGACGGTGATCAGCGCATAGACGCGTAGAGCGGAATTTTTGAGGACTGGCAGAATACTGTGGCGATGTTGCAGAAGTGAGCGCAGCATTTCGCTGCCTAGAAATATTCCGGCTAAAATAATGCCCATCTGGAAACTCCCATGTGTATTGACCCACACTACTTCAAGTAAGGGTAATAAGTAGATAAGCTTGGATCTGCGGTATTTAAAGGCAAATAATCCATACAAGGTGAGACCGAGAAACAAAGGAGATGTTATTTCTGGTCGTAAAAAATTGCGTAAGGAGGACAAGGTAAAAATAAAAATAGCAATGGCAAAAGGATAGGGCGTTTTATTTTTTAAACGAGCTGCCGTAATCAGCGCCCAATAAGCGCTTGCAAAGATACAGAAACGTAACATATTGAGACCAAGAAATGAGCCATGAGTATATATATAATACAGTAGTCCATCAAAAATCCAGGTTGCATTCATCCAAAGTTTTCCCTGAAATGCATAGGAGAAAATTTCGTATTGGAGGAATGAATGAGTTGCAAACATTTCTTTTCCGACAGCTAAATGCCACCAGAAATCGTTATAGGAAACCTGACCGAAAGCTAGGATAGCGATTAATACAATAAACACCGCGATGGCGACTCGCGACGCAGTTTTTTCTTCTGAAAGGAAGGTGGGTACCCTTTTTAGAAATGAGTTCATAGGCAGTTATTTTTTAAATATTCCAAGAAAACTAACGCCAAACGGTAAGGAGAGGCCATGTATAATAAGTTTATTTTCAATGGTTAAGAGAAGCTTTAAAATTTTATTCACGATGGTTTCTTCTTTCCGTATAGTGACTATTTTTTCAGAAGTATAGGCTTTAATTTTTAGAAGTACCGTATAGGGTACTAACATACAACAATTCCAGTAACTCGTAAGTAGGGGTTTTAATGAAGTCGTATTGGTCAAACTAAGTAAGGAGCTTTTGGTATAACGGCGGAAGTGATTATTTACTCGATCACGTTCGCTCCAGAGAGACTGATACGCGGGAACAAAGATGATCAAGATGCCACCAGTTTTGAGTAGTTCCCGCCAACGACTGAGTGCCTGCGCATCATTTGGCAAATGTTCTAGAACATCAGAAGCGATAATACAGTCAAAGGATTCATTTTTGAATGTTTGTATGGTCTGTGCGTCATCTACGTGAACATTTTCTAAGCCTCTGCTATGACAAAATGCAATGGCCTCGGGGGATAGATCCAGGCCTGCGATCTCTGTATACCCTCGCTTATTCAGATAACTCAAAAGCCCGCCACCTCCGCATCCAATGTCTAGTATACGAGCTGAAGATGGAAAGCGGTGTTTCTGCAAGTAGGCATAAACAAAATATTGGCGTGCTTTGAACCACCAATTTGTATCTTCTGCTGAATGATAGATTGACTCGTAACTTTTTTCCATTGCAACTATGTACTAGAACCCCATCTATCATACCACATTTGAAACACCATCAATGTCCAGAGTTCTTTTCGGTAATCCCGCTTTCCGGAGATATGGTCCGTGAGTAATTGAGTAACTATTTTTGGCTCGAAAATACCTTGATGCTCGAGGCGGCTTTCTGAGAATAAATCCTTTGCTAGATCCCTGAGTTCATTACGTAGCCAACGATGCAAGGGTATGCCAAAGCCTTTCTTTTTCCTATGTAAAATACTAGACGGTAATTTTTCCTTCATAGTTTCCTTGAGTAGATATTTTGTGGTCATGCCGCGGAGTTTATAGGAAGAGGGGAGGCTGTTTACGAAATCAACTAATTCATAATCGAGGAATGGCGCTCGGACTTCGAGACTGTGATACATGCTTGCTCGGTCAACCTTTACTAAAATATCATCAAGCAGGTAGGTGCGTAAGTATTGATAGCTTAATTGTTGATAGGGATCAGAGGAGACCGTATCCGTATCTAGTGGGAGCCGCCCAGAGGTAGCAGTATGAGAAATAAGGAGAGCTGCAGTTTGCGTTGCAGAGAAAGATCCTATCCAGGATTGTATACGGGTATCGAGAGGTTCTTTGTGACTACGGGTGAAGCGTTTCGCTACAAAACCCAAACTGGCATTCTTTTCAGTTTCGGGCAGGAGAGAGATCACTGGTTCAATGAGGACATCGCGGATAAAGGGTGGAATTTTTTCATAGAGGAGAGAGGCTTTCAGGGCTCGGAACGTATCATAACCTGCCAAGAGCTCATCACCGCCATCACCGCCTAATGCAACGGTCACGTGTTGCCGAGTAAAACGTGAGAGCAAGTATGTAGGTAGGAGAGAAGGGTCGGCCATGGGCTCATCGAGGACCTCGGCAATGTGCGGGATGAGTTCGAGAGCATCCTTAGCCTCTAGACGTTGCGTGTGGTGATCAGTGCCTAGATAATCCGCCACTTCTTGTGCATACTGACTTTCATCGAAGTTGGTCTCATCAAAGCCTATTGAGAAAGTTTGTATTTTTCGCGAGGAATGTTTTTGTGCATAGTAGGCGATGGTGGAGCTATCAATACCGCCACTCAAGAATATGCCCAAAGGCACATCAGCTATCAAACGTGAGGATACGCTTCGATCCAAGTGCCCATCGAAAGTCCGAACGGCTTCAGGAAAGCTGAGCGAGTTTTCATGAAAAACGGGTTTCCAGAATATATGTGTATTAAATGTTTGGTTTTTCCAGATACCATAGGTTCCGGGTTCGACTTTATAGATATGTTTAAAAATGGAGAGAGGGGTGGGGACATATTCATGCTGCAAATATAAACCCAATGCTTCTAGATTTAATTCTTTCGAAACAGCTGGATGTGCAAGGATTGCTTTAGGTTCTGAGCCAAATACTAGTATATTCTCACGAACACTATAGTAGAGGGGTTTTTTTCCAAGCCGATCACGAGCCAGCACCAGAGAATGAGTATGCTCATCGTAAATCGCCAGAGCAAACATGCCATTTAGTTTTTCGAACATATGCACCCCCTGCTGTTGATAGAGGGCTAAGAGTACCTCGGTATCGCTTTCGCTTTTGAAAGGATAGGAAAGTTCAGCTTTGAGGGTTTTATAATTATAGATTTCACCATTGAAAATAATATGCACCTTGCCATCAGCGCTAGACATAGGTTGATGTCCTGCGGGAGATAGATCGATTATGGAGAGACGAGCATGTGCAAGACCAGTCTCATCATGAAAAAAAACACCGTGATCATCGGGTCCACGATGTGTAAGAGTCTGTATCATCCGCGATACCACCTGCGCATCGCCTTTACCTGAAAAACCAGCTATTCCACACATAAATATATCTCGTACGGTGAAGATTTTAGTCATGCACCTGAGCGATCCGCCAGCTGGCGGAGAAAGGTACATGATTGACATTTCTTTAGTATTTTCTGATACTAACATAGCACCTAGTTGATAGCAAACGAGCTTGAGTGCCGATCTGGATGTCAGTAAATGGTGCATATTGCGATACTATGTTAACAAATGTTCAACGGATCCGGGTTTATTCTCTGGTAGTGATGCTGGCGATTATTTGTGTTGCCGTTATTTTTTGGATTATTGATCGACAGAAGCTCTCGGATATTCGAACATTGAACCAGGCACGAAGTTTTTCTTATGCATTAGAGCGCTATCGGCAGGATTTCTGGAAATATCCTGTGGCAAGAGATAAGGATATACGCAAAGGGATTATTCTTTCAGAAAATGGCTTTGCTCCCGGCTCTCGTATATACTATCAGGGCGGTATTCCGAGTAGTAGGGTTGTTTCCTATCAAGGAAATGAAAATGCATACGCAATCAATTTTAGATTACAAAAAAAATGGGTACATCAAGGTTTGACGAGTACTCACTGCACTATTACCGAGTTATATACATTACGCTGTAACGAATAGTGCAGGTCCCCCTCCCAAAGGCTCCCACTCGAGAGCCTTTTGCCTTTAATAAAATGCTCGTACCTGGTACACTGTAGCCATGGTCTATGCCATTGTTTTCTCATTTGGTCTTATTGTCGGTAGCTTTCTGAATGCATTGATCTACCGTCTGTCGGTAGGACAGTCAGTAGTTGCCGGCAGATCGTACTGTCCTGAATGTAAGCATGTCTTAGCGCCGAAAGATTTGGTCCCGGTCGTGAGTTTCATGGTATTGAAAGCTCGATGTCGCTATTGTCGTGAACCTATTTCCTGGCAATACCCTCTCGTAGAATTCATGACAGCGCTGGTCTTTGTTATTATTTATCTTCAGGCGCATTCTCAGCAACACTTTCAGGGATTGCTGTATGGGATGGATGCTTTTCGAGTGGTGCTCTATTGGATCTATGCTGCGTTTCTCATAATCATCTTCGTGTACGACTTGAAACATTATTTGATTCTCGATGTGGTTATTATTCCTGCGGGCATCGTAGCATTGATTGGAGGGTTGATCCTCGGCAATTCAATTTTTTCGATGCTCCTGGCAGGTTTTGTAGCAGCAGGATTTTTTGCGGCACAATTCTTCATTTCTCGCGGTCGATGGATCGGCGGAGGAGATATACGGTTGGGTTTTCTCATGGGACTGATGTTGGGTTGGCCTCAGACTATTGTTGCTTTGATGCTCGCGTATATATTGGGCAGCATTATCGGCATCGGTTTGATCATATTTGGTAAGAAGCAATTCGGTAGTCAGATACCATTTGGCACCTTTCTCACCTTGGCTACCTTTGTTGTTTTGCTCTATGGCGCGGAGCTTATCGCCTGGTATTGGAATATGGCCTATATCTATGCATAAAGGGTATACCTTAGTAGAAATGTTGGTTTCGATTGCCATTATGTCGATCATGATGGGTATTGTGGGCTTTTCCTATAATGTCGGGAAGCAATATGATACTTTGAATCTCGAGATGCAACGGGTGGCTTCAGCTATCCGTACTATTCGTAATCGAGATTTTAATGGCGCAGTAGCTTACAACGGTACAACAAATATGTATCCAACCGGTGGGTACGGATTGCATATGGAAAATGAATATAATGTCTGTACGGGGGATACTTCAAGGTCGTGTTATGATGCGGCCGATTGTACTGGCTTTGGCTCCTGCCAAGCTGGAAATAGCAAACGGAGTAGTTATATTATTTTTGCAGATTTTGATGATGATAATATTTTTGATGGCGGAAAAAGTGGGAGTGAGTATATTACTGAAGTGAAAGTTGCGAAGGATTTCAGATTGGTATTATTTAACGGTTTGACCGCAGCAAATATGAAGTTTAAATCAGGAAATGCATATTATTATAACACCAGCGGGAGTGGAGGCGCCTTGGATCCTGCCTTTTCAATTGACTTACAGTATTGGCCAAATGGAACGTCTCAGAATTGTTCAAAAACTCGTAATCAAAAAGCTCGAGTTGCAGTCAATGTAAGTTCAAAAAATATTACCGAGGGCTTAGTGGCATGCCCCTAAGCTGCAGTAGTGTTCACTAATTTTTCACATGATACAAAAGAACCAAAAAGGTAGTAAGTGGAGCAGTGGTGATGCTGGCTTTACTTTGATTGAAGGTATTATTGCTACGGGAATTATCAGTACTGCTTTGATCGTTGGTTTGAGTTTAGCGTATTCAAATTTAACTGCCGCACAAGCAAATAGTGACCGGATCATCGCCGCTAACCTGGCTCGTGAGGGTCTCGAAGTCATGCGTAATGTGCGAGATAGTAATTGGATAAGAAGAGCATTGAATATTGATAAAAATGATTCATTACCTGATCTGCAATTTTATGTGTGGGATGATTTTTTGGATTATTCAAATGAACCCCCGGTTGGTATCAAGGGCTATGCAGATATTTATTTAAATCCTGATTTTAATGAAATAAGCACCGATTTTAGAACTCAATATGCGTTACGCTCTGCACCCCCCAGCGGAGGCTCCTATGATCTTTTGCCCTGTGTCACCGCAGGGACAGTGAGCTGTCGAATACAGAAAAAAAATAATGTCTATTTTCAAAATACTACAGCCATAAACGGTGCCACTTTTACTCCCTTTTATCGTCGGATTAGTATCAAGCCAGTATGTCTGAATGCGAGCAAAGAATATGTCGATGAGTTTGATGATCCGACTAATCCTATAGATAATTGTACCGGTAGTGGAGAGGAGAAAATAGCTAATCTCATTATTTCAACAGTGATGTGGAAACGGGGAAATAAGATTTTGGATGTTACCGTAAAAGAGAAATTATATAATTGGAGAAATTTATAACCTATGCGAGAAGCTGCGAGGTCAGGATATACATTGATAGAAATGGTAGTTACCGTAGGTATTTTTTCTTTGGCTTTTGTGACCATTGCAGCGATTTTCATCGGGTTTACCACAGCACAGTCACGAGCAACGGTATCTCAGAAGACTCTCAATGAAGGAAATTATCTTCTCGAAGCCATGGCTCGTGAAATTCGCATGAATGCCATTGATTATAATTGCGATGGTTGGAATGTAGCGACTGATAGGAAAATGATTTGTCTAAAGAGTTCTAATGGTTTGCCTATTCGTTTCTCCTTTACTGCTCCAACTGGCCAGCAAACCACCGGAGAGCTCTATGTGTGTAAAGGTACTGCTTCTGACTCCTGTCTGACATCGCCGGGAAGTAGTGGTGAGTGGGTCTCTTTGAGACCAAGTTTTATGTCTATTCCCACTATGTCATTTCAGTTATTTCCCTATAGTGATCCCTATAGTAATACTGTTTCTCAAGACGATGCTTGGCAGCCTCTGACAACCATAGTGGTAAGTACAGCAGCAGGTAAGGGCAGAGCATATCAAAAATATGATTTTCAAACAGCCGTAAGTTCACGTGTCTATGGACTCTAAGAGAAAGTACCAACTACGCGCTGACTTAGAAAGAACCACCCATCGTGGCTCAGTATTACTTATTGCGTTATTGGTATTAGGGGCTATTACCCTTTCTACTATTTATTTGAGTTTAGTGCTCCTGACTGAGATTAGATCTACGCGCTATGCAGATAATAGTATCGTCTCGCATTATGTCGCAGAAACGGGTTCCGAGAATGCACTATGGCGTTTGAAGCGTGCTAAGGAAAACAGTACGCCAACTTTATTTAGAGATGCGTATCCCGTAGGTAAGGCGGTATGTGCTGCAGAAAGCGGTGGATCGGGCTTCCCTGGTATCATGTGCCCAAATCGCTGTAGTTTGAGCGATACTTCATGTACCAGTAATACTGATTGTAGTGTGGGTGAGACGTGTGTGCCAGTGAGCGGTATCGATCCTGAGCGGACCTATTCCTATACGAAGGAGGCGATTGCAGCGACAGATTTTACGGTCTATAATGTGCCACGTAATTCCCCCATTTTTGCAGATATCTATGATCCTTTTGCCGAAGGTAAGCCCGGTCAAAATACTCATATTTCAGAATTGCGAGTTACGTGGTATGTAACTAGTTTGAATGCAGGGAGTGCGAAGCTAGAAGTAACCTATACGCCAGTAGATATTCAAACATTAGCGTTAGGAACACCTACCACGGTTATAGATATTTGTGGTGCGAATGCGAGTAGCGGGGACCCGGCTACTAATCCGACATCCCTTTATAAATGCGCTGCACTCTGGGCAGACCCTTATTCTATGAGCATTCCTGGTTTATCCCAATCAAAGTTTTATCGTATTTCATTTCGCTCCTTGGATACGGCTATTAGCAAATTGGTCATGATCGGAGGAGAGATTGTCAGCTCGAGTTTCGTACCAAAAGACATTCCATCCCAAGTTGAAGTAGCAGTCACCGGAACGTATCGAGAATCCCAAAGTAAGGTATCACTTCGTACTTTATGGAAGGACACCCTCTCAGGTATTTTTAATTATGTGATTTTCTCTGAAGATAGTTTGATCAAGGATACGAAGGGCGCGACGAGTAGTGCCTATGATAGTCTCTGTGGATTCTATACTCAAACTAATCCGAATGCTGCAGCTTTAGCTTGTAGTGTGACTGCAGGGTCTCCGCCAGCAGGATATGGGGTCTGTTCAGTGGCTAATACCTCAGGTGATGTAGTGGATGCAGCAGTAACTGCAAATTTCTGCTATGACACAACAAACGGTGAGACGTACACCGATGGTCAACCGATTATTCAAACTGATGCTGGACAGTGTAACGCCCTGTGTAATGGGTATACCTTCTGTGGGGATGGCACCTTGCAATCGCCGAATGGTATTGGTTACTGTAATGTAACAGGTGCTGTATGTAGAAATAATGGTGAATGTAGTGGGGGTGAAACATGTGTTAAAACGGAAGCATGTGATGAAGGACCTGGAAATAGCGATACGGTGGCTCTCCATTGTCGTACCGATTGTAGGATTCCTTACTGTGGTGACGGTGTACCAGATAATGGTACCTATATTGATCCTGCCTTAACTCCGCCTAATAATTCTATTTCCTATACTGAGACTTGTGATGAGGGAGCAACGAATAGTGATAGCGCACCTCTCCATTGTCGTACCAATTGTAGGATTCCTTACTGTGGAGATGGGGTGATCGATAATGGCAATTATAGTAATCCCCTCACGGGCGCTACTATTCACTATGTCGAAGCATGTGATGAAGGTCCGGATAATGGGCAACTAAATTCTTGCAATAGTTCGTGCACGGGTATTCAATCAGGTCTTCTATGACAAGCACAGAAGCAGCATCACGTATCAAGAAATTACGTACCGAGATTGAATATCATCGGTATTTGTATCATGTAGAAGATCGCCAGGAGATTTCTGAAGCAGCTCTAGATAGTTTGAAGAGAGAATTGGTCCAGCTAGAGCGCCAGTTCCCTCAATTTATTACTCCTGATTCGCCATCCCAAAGGGTAGCGGGGGGTGTATTACCAGGATTTCAAAAGGTTACCCATTCAAAACCAGTATTATCTCTGGAAGATGCTTTTACGTTTGATGATTTAGCTGAATGGCAGAAACGTAATGAAAAATTGCTCAAAGAAGCAATCAAAGGATACTATTGTGAATTAAAATTTGATGGCCTCTCCGTGGTCGTCACTTATGAAGATGGTCTCTTGGTTCGTGGTGCGACACGGGGTGATGGCAGAATAGGAGAAGATATCACACAGAATTTGCGAACTATCGAGAGTATTCCCTTGCGCCTCAATCTCAGTAAGTTGAAAAAATTTCCTCGCAGGATCGAAGTACGGGGCGAAGTAGTAATGACTAAAAAATATTTTGAAGCGCTGAATAAAGATCAAGCACGACGAGGCTTGCCGCTCTATGCTAATCCACGAAATACCGCAGCAGGTTCCATCCGACAACTCGATTCGAGTATTACGGCTAGTAGAAAACTCGAATGTTTCATGTTCGAGTTAATTACGAATTGTGGGCAAAAAACCCATGCAGAAGCGCATAGACTGCTTGCGCAATTAGGTTTTAAAACTAGTGCCTATAATGAAGAAGCAAAAGATCTAGCGGCGGTGAGGAAGTATTTAGAAAAATGGGAATCAAAGCGCCACGACTTGCCATATAATACCGATGGCTCGGTCATTGTCGCCAATACGCTTTCTCAGGAGGAGCGATTGGGGAGTGTCGGTAAAACTGAACGGTGGATGATTGCCTATAAATTTGCAGCTGAGCAGGCTACAACGGTGGTGCAGGATATTATCGTGCAGATCGGACGTACCGGAGCATTGACTCCAGTAGCAGTATTGAAACCAGTGCTCATCGCAGGCACTACGGTATCACGGGCTACCTTGCACAATGAAGATGAAATTAAACGACTCGATGTACGCGTAGGGGACACGGTGATTTTACAGAAAGCAGGAGATATTATCCCTGATGTTATTTCGGTATTGAAAAATCTTCGTCCTAAACATACCAAGCCGTTTGTCTTTCCCAAAAAATGTCCTATTTGTGGCTCAAAGGTAGAACGGCCGAAAGGTGAGGTGGCGCATTATTGTACCAATAAACAATGCTTTGCACAGGAGCGCGAAGGTATTATTCACTTTGTAAGTAAAAAGGGTTTTGATATCGATGGCTTGGGTGAGAAAATTGTGGAGCAATTGATGCAAGTGGGACTGGTGCGTACATCAGCGGATCTATTCAAACTAACCAAAGACGATATTTTACCCTTGGAAGGGTTTGCGGAGAAATCCGCAGAGAACTTGGTGCGCGCGGTCGAGAAGGCAAAGCGCGTGCCTCTGGCAAAGTTCATTTACGCATTAGGTATCCGGCATGTGGGCGAAGAGACCGCGCGCGACCTTGCTCGAGTCTTCCCGAGCATTGAGAAGCTTTCTCAAGCTAGTCTCACTGATCTTCTGCGCATCAAAGATATTGGTGAGATCATGGCGCAGAGTATGGTTTCCTGGTTCAAGGAGCCGCGCAATAAGAAACTTATTGCTGCCTTTAAACAAGTAGGAGTGAAAGTAGAGGCTCCGGCAAAACCAGCGCATGCATCACGTCTTGCTGGTAAGACCTTTGTAATTACTGGGACACTTGAGGAACCTCGTGAAGTGATTGCAGAGTACATACGCGCAGCTGGAGGATCGGTTTCCGGTAGTGTCAGTAAGCAGACTGATTATCTCGTAGCAGGGAAGGATCCAGGATCAAAGCTACAAAAGGCCCAAAGTCTGAATGTGCAGATTATTGACTATGCTCAATTACAGAGGTTGCTGCGTCATTAACGTGAACATTTTGAGTTTAAAATGGATTTGTTATACTACCTACCTATGGCAACACACATTACTGAAGAGGGAGTTGAGCGGGTAGCCCGTCTAGCGCGATTGCAACTTACGGAGGCTGAAAAAGCAACCGCTGCTCAGGAATTGGAATCTATCTTAACCTATATGGATCGTTTGGCAGAGGTAGATACGGCTGACAGTGCTCCCTATGTGCTACCAGGGGCGCCCTTTGCTTCCTTACGTCCTGATACTGTGGAGCCGTTTGCCGATCGGCAGGCGCTTCTGGATCCCACCCGTTTCAAAGATGACACCTTGATAACTAAAGGCATTTTTTCAGATACTGATACACATGGATCTTAAAACTGCGAGCATCAAAGAATTACATGAGGGCCTTATGCATAAGGCGTTTTCTGCTGTGGAGTTAACCAAGCAGTATCTGGAAGCGAGCAAGCAAGATGCTTTCAACGCCTATATTAGTTTGAATGATGCCGCGCTTGAGAGTGCAGCTGCCGCAGATCGAATCATTGCCTCAGGAAAGCCTACCCTTCTGACTGGCATTCCTTTTGCGGTAAAGGATGTGCTGACTACTAAAGGTCTCCGAACTACCGCTGCTTCCAATATGCTGCGCGACTATATCCCGCCCTATACTGCAACCGCCGTAGAACGCTTGCAGCGTGCAGGGATGATTATACTAGGTAAAACAAATTGTGATGAGTTTGCGATGGGTGCTTCTGCTGAATTTTCCGCGTTTGGGCCGGTGAAAAATCCCCACGATCCGACACGTGTGGCTGGAGGTTCTTCGGGCGGGAGTGCAGTAGCTGTTGCTGCGGGATACGCCCCCATAGCACTCGGTACTGATACGGGCGGTTCAGTCCGTTTACCCGCATCTTTTTGTGGAGTGCTGGGTTTGAAACCAACCTATGGCAGGATTTCTCGGTATGGATTGATTGCTATGGCTTCTTCGCTAGACCAAGTCGGAATTTTTTCTCACTCAGCATATGATGCTGCGATTCTTTTAGAGATTTTAGCTGGGAAAGATCCTTATGATGCAACGAGTAGTCCTGAAGCAGTGCTCTCCTATAGCGAGTTCGTTGCGACTCAGCCCCGGCCTATGCGTATCGGGGTGCCGCGAGAGTTCAGGCGGGGCTTGTCTGACGAAGTGGGTAGGTGGTTTGAGGCTCAGTTAGAAAAGTATCGAGCAATGGATGGTGTGACTCTGGTAGATATTGATTTGCCTCGTATTGGATATTCATTGGCACTGTACTATATTATTATGCCATCAGAAGTGAGCGCCAATATGTCTCGTTTCGATGGATTGCGCTACGGACATCGAGCAGATGAGCAGGGGAGTCTTGAGGAGGTATATAGGGCAAATCGTTCTATGGGTTTTGGTCCAGAGGTACGTCGTAGGATTTTACTCGGAACGTATGCTTTGTCCGCGGGCTACTATGATGCCTACTATGCGCAGGCAGCAAAAGTGCGTACCTTACTGCAGCAGGATTTGCAAAAAGCTTTTGGAGCGGTTGATCTCATTCTAGGTCCCACTTCGCCTACCCCAGCATTCAAGATAGGAGAAAAGCAAAATGATCCGTTAACTATGTATTTATCAGATATATATACAGTGGCTGCAAATTTGGCAGGGATTCCAGCTATTTCCTATCCCGCAGGTATGATGCAGAACTTGCCTATGGGCATGCAGTTGATGGGTCCTCAGTGGTCTGAAGGACTGCTTTTACAGGCAGCCCAGAAGCTTAGTGCGGCTATAGCTTAAGTAATCTGCTATACTACTAAGGTATATGGCTAAAGCGTTACAAGAACGTATCGAGCAAACAATCTATGCCAGCGCCCGACGACCTTGGTATCGACGTTGGTGGGGAATGGTAGTGGTAGCTATTGGAGTCTTGGCTATTCTTTGGGCAATACTTTTTGCCATACAAGTAGTGCGGTATTATCGTGAGATTGCGAGCGGTAACCCTGCAGGAACTAGTTTGGCAGAATTACGCCAAGACGCGAAAATAGACCTCCTCCATAATGGTGATGATCCCAGTGTGGGCCCCGCTACTGCGCCGATCATCATTACCGCATTTGAGGATTTTCAATGCCCCTATTGTTTTCAGGCGCAACCTTTTCTGAAGAAGCTTTTAGCGAAGTATTCGGGGGATATTCGGTTTATTTATAAGGATTTTCCTTTGCAATCCATACACCCCGATGCTCAGTCAGCGGCTGAGGCAGCGCAGTGTGCTCATGAACAAGGAAAGTTTTGGGAGTATCATGATGTACTATTCAGTAACCAAGATCGTTTTGCCGAAGCTTTTTACCGGGCTACAGCCAAAGAGGTAGGGTTAAATATCACTGCCTTCAATGAATGTCTGGCTACTGGTAAGTATAAGCAAGCTATCAGTCAGGATGTGGAACTCGGCAGGACCTTGGGGGTCGTAGGCACACCGACTTTCTTCATTAATGGAGAATTGTTTGCTCAGGGCTATAGTGGAGACCTGGATGGCGAGTTTGAAAAGGCCATTGAGTACATACAGTCTTTGTGATAGACTGTCTGTGCTTTAGATAGAGTCATACCTAAGTAAATTTTAAGTAGTTAACTACAAAATATGCAGGAACAACAGCGAAAAAGTTTTATCATGGGAGTAGTCACCGCTCTTGCTATCGTCATCGTCTTGGGCGGTGTCTATATGCTAGGAGCAAAATTTGGCGGAGCACAAGGAGCTGGTCCAACAGCTCAACAGCCGACAGGTCAGCAGCCAACGCAGCCATCTGGCCCTGAGGGCGATGCTTCAAAGATTGCAAAGGTTTCAGATAAGGATCATATTCGGGGCAATGAAAAAGCTCCTATTACTATGATTGAGTTCAGTGATTTTCAATGTCCATTCTGTCAGCGTTTCCATGGCACTGTCCAGCAGGTATTAGCTGACTATAAAGATAAAGTACGTGTAGTCTATCGCCATTTCCCATTGCGTTCTATTCACCCCCAGGCTCAGAAAGCCGCTGAAGCATCTGAGTGTGCTTCAGAGCAGGGTAAATTCTGGGAAATGCATGACAAACTCTTTGATTTAAATGCTGCAAATACCTTGTCCTTGGATACTATGAAGAATGCAGCAAAAGAATTGGGTCTTAATACCACTAAGTTTAATGATTGTTTAGATAGTGGTAAGATGGCTCCGATAGTTGAAGCTGATTATCAAGATGGTATTGCTGGTGGTGTATCAGGAACTCCGGGGACTTTCGTGAATGGTCAATACCTTGCTGGGGCACTTCCCTACGATGAAGTGAAATCTATTTTGGACAGCCTCTTGTAGTCTTAGCTTGCATATAGTGTACGTATCATGAAACGAATTATCTCAGCGCTTCTTTTGGTACTCGTATTGACCGGCTGTACGCCGAGTTATACGGATCCCAAGACTCCCCGAGCAACATTTGGCAGCCCGCAGGCGCAAGTTGTGGTAGAGGAGTTTGCTGACTATCAATGTCCTGCGTGTGGCAGCGCGTATCCGGTATTGAAAGAGCTTCAGAAAAAATATGGTGATCGGGTATTGTGGAAATACTATAATTTTCCCTTGATCTCTATA
>JADMIO011135896.1_pt1 | contig 15924 bp, 15 predicted proteins | sample 8958161 | NCBI WGS metagenome assembly JADMIO01 (sample SAMN16585339, study PRJNA669376) | soil metagenome | isolation source: Crop rotation soil | place: USA: Cullars Rotation, Alabama | collected 2011
TGCTATCTTTCAATGATTCGACTGATGATCAAGAGGGTAGAATTTTCAAATTTTAGGTTTTAGTACAGTCTCTAAGTTTTAAAACACCCTCTGAATCTATCGGTATATACCTTCTTCCACCTGGAAGGGGTATGGGTCTTGACTTCTTAACTCTTATCCCATAAATTGAGTGGTTTCACGGACGGGGAAAATACAAAACCCGCCTCAAAAAAAAATTCATCGATTTCGCGGATTTTGCAACAGCCTGGATGGCGCATGGAACAAAAAATCTACCCTTTCGAGCAACACGGTCTCTCTATTAAACAGATCGATCTCGATGCTCTTTATGTCATGGAAAAGTTGCGCGCTGCAGGCTTTACTGCTTATCTTGTCGGCGGCAGTGTACGCGATCTTCTTTTAAATCGACGACCTAAAGATTTCGATATCTCCACTTCTGCAGAACCTGAAGAGATAAAAAAAATCTTTAGAAATTGCATCCTCATTGGAAGGCGTTTTAGACTCGCCCATATCCGATTTGGTAAAAAAACATTAGAAGTTTCCACTTTTCGATCTGGTAGAACAGAAAGCGAGGAACTCATTTTGCGCGACAATGTGTGGGGATCCCCAGAGGAAGATGCTTTAAGGCGCGATTTTACGATCAATGGTCTTTTTTATGATTCCGCCACGCAAGCCATCATCGATTATGTTGGCGGCTATCCCGATTTACAAAAAAAAATGCTTCGCTCCATCGGACAACCTTATTTTCGCTTTAAGCAAGATCCTGTTCGCATGCTGCGTCTTTTAAAATTCCAGGCCCGATTTGGTTTCGAGGTCGATCCTCCCTCTCAGATCGCATTGCTCGAATGCCGTTCGGAGATTGTGAAAAGCGCTCCGGCCCGCATTTTAGAAGAACTTCTCCGCATGCTCGAATCTGGAGCCTCAGAACAGTTTTTCCGTTTAATGACCGATCACGGATTATTGCATCTATTGACACCTGCATTTGGCGAATTTATGGAATCATCTCATGGAGAAGATGTCTTATCTTATCTCAAAGAAATCGATACGACATTCCAAGAGGTCTCGCGCCCAAAGCTCGATCGCTCCGTGCTTCTCGCCTGTCTAATTTTCCCCCTTCTGGAAAAGCGTATTCAAACGCGTTTTGTCGATCGTGAAAAATTGCCGCATCTGGGCGAGATTTATTCCGAAGTACAAGCACAGATCGATGAAACATTCCGTCCTTTTCTGCATTTACCCCGCCGCATGAGCATTCATCTGGCTTCGATTCTGACCTCTCAGTATCGACTGACGCCGCTCGATAAGAAAAAAAAGACACGGATCCGCATCCCCAACGATCCCGATTTTCCCAATGCGTTGAAATTCTTTGAAATCCGCGCATGCTTAGAACCTGCTTTGCAAAAGACTTGGGAAGAGTGGAGCCGAGCATATTCTCCCCAAGAAACTTTTAGAGAGGAGCATCCTAGAAGGAGAAGGCGTTCCCGCTCTTTCAAAGAAAAACATGCATGAGTTTCCGCACATTACAACACTCGACCTCTACCCTGATCTTCCGATCAGCTTTATAGGGCCCTCTCTTAGAGAAGGACCCCTTCCTGCTCTATTTTATTTCGCTCTATCCGCTCAGGAAAGTTTAGGCGTGGACCCTTACAATCAGCCCGCCCTTTATCTTTCTTCCCTCCCATTGCGCATTTTTACCATAGACATCCCTGGACATGGCAAAGAATTATCTTCCCAAGATGCACTCATGAGATGGACAGATGCATATAAACAAGGCACTAATCTCATAGCGGAATGCGCAGAACGGGTTTCCACTTGCATCGCTGATCTCATCGTAAAAAACATCATTCTTCGTGAAAAATGCGCTGTCGCAGGCCTCTCTCGCGGTGCTTTTCTGGCAACCCATGTCGCAGCACGTGCGCCCAATGTGCACTGGATCTTAGGATTTGCGCCATTGACCAAACTCTCTTTTGCAAAAGAATTCCACGAAATCAAAAATATCCCTTCTGTAAGCGACGCTAATTTAGAAAACTTAACTCCTTTGCTCCTGGAGCGCAGTTTACGTTTCTATATTGGCAATTGCGATCAGCGCGTGGGAACAAGAAACTGTTTTGATTTCATTGAAAAACTCTCTCAAGAAATGCATGCAGCGCGGATCCGATCGCCGACAGTAGAGCTTTTTATCAATCCCTCCATTGGATTTCAAGGCCATGGGACAGCTAAACACATTTTTCATCATGGAGCGCAATGGCTTTGCTCTCAGCTAGGTATCCGCGATGTCCATAAAACCTCTTGATCTCTTCATCTTTGCCGGAGAAAAAAGTGCGGATATTCATGGAGAACGCTTGCTGCTCGCGCTTAAAAAAAAATTCCCTCATCTACAAGTCAGCGGGGTGGGCGGGCCCAAAATGCGTAGCATCGGCATGCAGTCCATTTTAAAAATGGAAGATTTTCAAGTGATGGGCTTTATCGATGTCTTCTTTTCGCTACCTTCCCTCATCCGCCACTTTTACACTATTTCTAAGTCCATTGAAAAACTCCAACCCAAAGTGGTTCTCACAATCGATTATCCTGGTTTCAATTTAAGACTGCACCGCCACTTACGAAAAAAAGGATACAAAGGTAAAATCTGCCATTATATTTGCCCCTCCGTTTGGGCTTGGGGAAAAAACCGCATCACTCTGATGGTTCAACATCTTGATTTGTTGCTCACTATTTTGCCTTTTGAAAAAAAATTGTTTGAAAAAACCTCTCTTCCAGTCGCTTATGTGGGAAATCCCCTTGTAGAAAAGATGCGTTCCTATGTATATAAGCCACTTTCTTTGCCAAAAGAAAAAAAAATTGTCGCTGTATTTCCTGGAAGTAGAAAAAAAGAGATCGAACGCAATTTATCTCTACAGCTACAAGCATGCAAAAAATTCGATGTCTTTCACATCGCTATTTCTCTTTCCGATGAGCGCTTTGCCCCTCTCATTCAATCCATACTGGATCAAATAGGGTTTACAAAAAGCAGTGTGAGCATCATTTCAGCGGATCATACCTATGAACTAATGCGAGCAGCCCATTTTGCCATCGCTAAATCCGGAACTGTGACCCTAGAGCTTGCATTACATCGCGTCCCTTCCATCGTAGTCTATGGCATTAACGCATGGGACTTATTCATCGCTAAAGATCTTTTGCGCATCCGTATCCCCTATTACTGTCTCGTCAATATCATCGCAGGAAAAGAAGTCTTTGCAGAACTCATCGGCCCCCATTTTACTCAAGAAGCCCTGGTCGCGCACATTCATGCTTTATTAGAGCCCTCTAATTATTCCCAATGTAAAAAAGAGTGCGAGGAGGTCATCTGCCTTCTAGGCGATACAAATGCCGCAGAGGAAGCGGCACAACAATTAGCCCCATTGTTGCAATAGGTTTTTAAAAATGGCATAATTTCAAAAGAGGTCTACTCCAAGTCAGTCAGCTCGATTTGAAGAGCTGTCGCCCAATCCTTTAATTTTTCTCCGCTTTCCTTTAATTTTTCTCCGCTTTCGTATACTTGCTTAGGCTGGGGCATCTGCAGCTCTGTTCGCAATGCAATGTAACGATCCAATGCCTGCAATGCATTCTGTTGATTAAGAGATTGCGCAATGTCTCTGCATACGAGGTTGACATTTTGATGAAATGACTCAAATTGCTTGTCATAAAAATGACTTGCTTGCGACAACCGAAACCCTGCCTTAAACTGTCTGCTATTTTCTTTATCTAGCATTTTAAAGTCGGCCTCGATCAATTTCTTAATTTCGCGTTGAAGCTGTTCTAAGGGATTCAAAGTGTCTGGCCAGAAACTGGAAAGGGCACTCATAACGCCGCCAGTCACAGCTAATCCCGCAGTGATAATGCCTGCAGCCATTGAAGATAATCCGCATGTCCCTAACGAGGTGCAAAATAACCCTATTCCCGTGCCGGCTTCGATCGCATTAATGAGAGCTTCCTCTCTTTCTTTGGATGTTTTCTGCGTGTCGCTTAACACGCGCAAAGCCCCTACCATTTTTTCGAACTTATTTCCCATTCCTAAAGCAGTGAGGCCTTTTGTCATTTCATCTATGTTGGCACGCATAAACCTACGCATCTGCATCCAATTCCTATAGATATCGATATGGCTATGAAAAGGGATTTTCAAAGCATCGAAGATTCTTTTCTGAACAGAAACATCGCATTCTTTTCCCAGAACCTCATCCAGAGCAATCACAGATAAGATCATTCCCAATTCTTCATCATTGGGAAGCTCTCCAGAAACGATTTTACTCATGACTTTTTTAAGGCCAGATAATTCAATCTTACCGCTAAAAATATCACTGAAGGTAAAAATTCCTGCAACGCGATCCCCCCATTTCTTGATTTGACTTGTAGTGTGCTTGGCCAAAGGATGTTCGGAAAGTTTACTGAAAGAGGTTACTGTTTTTTGAATGAATTTCATGATTTTCTTTGACGATTTTGTAATCGCGGATTCATCGAGTGGAAGCTGAAGGCCTTGAATTCCTTCTCCAAGGGGTATACTTCTCCTTCTTTGGCGAGGCCGAGCAGGAGGAAGAGGATCAGGTGCATTTTGATCATTAAAATAATTTAAAAGATAAACCATAAATAACTCCATTATTAAACTTTATAATATCAGTCATTAAACTTTAATTTTAGACTTGTCAAAGATTAATTAAAAGAATAATTTGCAATTAAACTATTTAAATTATGTATTTTAAAATTTTATTTCATTCAAGATTTGTTTAGTAATCTGTCCTAAAGTACGCAAGTTCTTGTCTTTGGGCAGTTTACCAAAAATTTGCAAAAATCCCTTCACGGTCGAAGGGCTTGTAAAGACAATCTCATCGATTAGATCGAGATTGGGTAATGGCTCAAGCTTCTGAAGCACAGTATCATAGAGATCAAATGCTCTGTGTTGAACTCTATTGTTTTTCAGAAATGTAAGCAAAAGAGGCCTTGAAAGGGAAGAGCGGGGCAATAAAATATAGGCTGAGGTCAAGCAGTATTGACTCAAGAGCGCAATCAAGCCTTCCTGTGTTTCTTGCTGCGCAATGAGATCAGGCGCCCGCAGAATGCATTTTAATGCTAACGCTGTTGCGGTGCCGATGGCGACGAAAGTTTTATGGTAAAGCAGCTGCTTATCATAATGGAAGAGTGCTAGAAGTTCGAAAAAACCCTGCACGGCATTTTTGCTTGTAAATAGAATATGGGTATAGCAAGGAAGATCTTTGTACGCTTGAACTACTTCTTCATCCTCAATTTTTCGAAGGACAATGCGTATGACCGGATAATGAACTACTTTACAATCCCTGTGATTTTCCAAAAAATGCTCAGGATCGGTTCCGAGATAAAGAACTGTCTTCATCGCGCGTCTATGCAAGAAAATAATTGTTTCATCTCTTCATCATCCACGCGAGCAAGAACAGCGAGTTTGCCTTGCAAAGGGGCGGTCTCCCCCGACAGTTTTATGCGATTGCGCTGTGTTAATTGCAAACGTATTAATGCTGCCTCCGCGATGACAAGTCCATCGACGACCCCGCTATCTAAAAGAAAAAGACGCCGTTCAATAGAACCTCTGATTTCTATACAGCAAAGATCGCTGCGCAGCGCATGAATTGCCTTTTCTCGTCGAAAACTAGATGTTCCAATGCGCGCAGCAAAAGAGAGGTTCTCGATGGTTTCACCTTCTCGCAAAACAAGCGCATCGGAAGCATCGATGCCTCGTGTCAAAGCGACAATATTCAATCCTGGTGTAAGTGGTTCAGGAAGATCTTTTGCCGAATGAATGCTTATGCGGCAACCTTCCGCTAATTGAAAGGCATCTATCTCTTTAGTGAAAAAATCCGTTTTGTCCATCGTTCGCAAAGAAGTAGTCAGATCGCGGTCTCCTGTTGTTTCAATAAAGAAATGACGAAATTGTATAGTGGGATGATGCTGGCGCATTTCTGCGTACACCTCTTCGACTTGGCGTTTAGATAGTGCAGAATTTCGAGCTCCTACACTGAGAATCCTTTTATTAAACGATGAGTCCACGTATTGCATCCTCAACCACATCGACGCCTATGAGCGCAATTTTTTTTGTCAGTTCACTAGACAAACCTTTGAGATTGCGTTTAGGAAGAAAACAGCGCTTAAACCCCATATGAATGGCTTCGCGAATGCGATTTTCAATCCGGGCAACGCCGCGCACTTCGCCTCCTAAACCCACTTCGCCGATGACGCATGTTTCGTGATCGATGGGTTTACTGCAAAATGAAGAGCCAATGGCGATGATCACCCCAAGATCGATGGCAGGTTCGGAAATTTTTAATCCACCTGCAATAGAGACAAATACATCGCAGTGGTGCAATTGGTAGCCCATGCGCTTTTCCAGTACTGCGAGCAAAAGGGTAAGCCGATTTTGATCAAGGCCTGTAGATTTACGAGTGGAAGTAGAAAAAGCCGAGGAGGCAACTAATGCTTGTATTTCGACGAGCAAGGCGCGCGTTCCCTCAATCGTCGGAATAATTACAGAACCAGCGATTTCTTTTGTTCTCTCTTCTAAAAAAAGCATAGAAGGATTGCTGACCTCCGAAAGTCCCTGCGATCCCATTTGAAATAAGGCAATATCGTCGGTAGGGCCGAATCGATTTTTTACCGAACGCATTAGCCGGTATCCATGCTGTCTATCGCCTTCAAAATCGAGCACAGTATCGACTATATGCTCCAGAACACGGGGACCTGCAATTTCTCCTGATTTTGTCACATGACCAATCAAAAAAGTAGCTATGCCAACCCCTTTAGACAAATGCATGAATTCTGTGGCAAGCTCGCGCACTTGGCTGACAGAACCCGGCGAGGAAGGGATTTCTCCTTTATAGAGAATCTGGATGGAATCGACAATCATGACAGTCGGTTTAAGGCGATCGATATGCATTTTGATATGGGAAAAAAGAGTTTCGCTGAGCAAATAAAGTCCATCGTGTCCCACCGATAAACGCTGCGCGCGCAAACTCGTTTGTTCAACCGACTCTTCTCCACAAATATAAAGAACGATATGCCCTTGCTCAGCGAGTCGATGCGCCAATTGGAGCATTAAAGTGGATTTGCCAATACCTGGATCTCCGCCAATTAAAGTGAGGGAACCAGAGACGATTCCTCCTCCGAGAAGGCGGTCGAATTCAGGCATTTTCGTCGACATGCGAGGGAAAGCATGGATGTTTACCTCTTTGATCCGCATCGGTTGCGCTGTTTCGCGCATGGTCTGTTTAAATCGCTCTAACTTATCGACGATTTCTATTTCTTGTTCAAAAGTATTCCATTTTTGGCACACAGAGCAATTCCCAGTCCACCTCGACTGCTTATGACCGCATTCGGAACAACACCAGAGTGTTTTTTGCTTACTCATATCGATGAACCTTTTGTCGATTTTTTAATCGCGCGAAAGTTCTACTCCCAGCTTACACAATGCATCTTCTGCTGCCTTTTGGGCGGCTTCTTTTTTTGAAGAGCCTATCCCCTCTCCCACTTCTTTTTCATCGATCAGGGCAAGTACATGAAAGATTTTACTGTGATCCGGGCCCGTTTCTTTAATGACTTTGTAAGTGGGCGGTTTTTGATATTTTTTCTGAGAATAATCTTGTAATTCTGCTTTCCAGTTACGCATGGGCATTTTTAAATGCTCTATTAAATTCAATTCAAAATGGCGTAGGAAAAATTTTTTCACTTCTTCTATGCCGCCGTCCAAATAAATAGCACCGATCAATGCCTCAAACAAATCGGCTAAAATCGTTTCCCTTCCCCGGCCATCGTTCATGCTCTCGCCTCGACCGAGCAAAATAAATTCTGCTATATCGAGTTTCTGGATCATATGCACACAGCTTCCCGCTTCCACGATCTGAGAACGCAAATGCGAAAGATGCCCCTCGGTCTCGATGGGCAATTTAGAATAGAGATAGTCCGAGACGATTAACCCAAAAACGGAATCGCCTAAAAATTCCAAGCGCTCGTTATGCTGTTCTACAGTATCGCGATGCTCATTAAAAAAAGAACGATGAACAAAAGCGAGTTTTAAAAGATTTTTATCAAGGAAGGCATATTGTATCCTTTCCTCAATAAGTGGAGCTTGAGCTAAGAGTTTCTCGACAGGATTCATAACTTTGCTTATTATCCTTAAGATCCGATTGTTAATCAATAATCATTACAATGGTCAAACTCAACCCTTGCTTTTCCCGCCTCAAAAGCGAATATATTTTTGCAACTATTGATAAAAAGCTCATTGATCTCAAAAAAACTTTACCCAGCGCCGCCTTGATTAATTTAAGCATTGGAGATGTCGCTTTGCCTCTTGCTCCCAGCATTGTTAAAGCTATACAAGAGGCCGTGCAAGAAATGGGCACGATGGAAGGAATAAAAGGATATTCTCCGACATATGGTTATGATTTTTTACGCTCAGCCATTGCTCAACAGGAATATGCTAACTATTCTATTCGTCCAGAAGAAATTTATATTTCAGATGGAACCAATAGCGACGCTGTCCATATTCAAGAGCTGCTGCATCCTTCAAGTGTGATTGCGATTCCAGAACCCACCTATCCCGCCTATTTGAATTCTAGCGTGATCGGAGGAAAAAAGAAGATCCTTTCCCTACCCTGCTTGCCGGAAAATCATTTTATCCCGCTTGCTCCCCAAGAACATTGCGACGCCATCTATTTATGCACACCAAATAATCCAACCGGCACAGCTCTGAGGCGAGAAGAGCTCGCAGCGTGGATCGCATATGCGCTTAAACACAAAGCAATCCTTTTGATAGACAGCGCCTATGCTGCCTTTATTTCAACTGCAAATGTGCCAAAAAGCATTTATGAAATCCCCGGAGCCAAAGAATGTGCGATCGAATTTAAGAGCTTTTCAAAATCTGCCGGTTTTACCGGCCTGCGCTGTGCTTATACTGTTATTCCCCATACAGTATTAGGAAATGTAAAACTGCAGGGATATCCCCTGTTTAAATTGTGGGAAAAACGCCAGGATATCAAGTTCAATGGAGTTGCCTATCCGATCCAACGCGGTGCTGCTGCTTCCCTTAGTTCTACGGGCCTCCAAGAAACCCAAAAGCAAGTTCAATTTTATCTCTCTCTAGCCAAACGGCTCAAAGAAGGCCTTGAAACCTTAGGCCACACTTGTTGGGGGGGCAAGGATTCTCCTTATATTTGGTGGAAAACGCCTCAAGGAACTTCTTCTTGGAAATTCTTCGACCATCTTTTAAATGCGTGCCAGATCATCGCTTTGCCAGGAATTGGTTTCGGATCTTGCGGTCAAGGTTATATCCGTCTTTCGGCTTTTTCTTCAGAAGAAAAAATTTCTTTGGCTTTAGAGCGTATTAAAAACAAGGTCTTTTAAATGCGATTTGCATTCACTCTTGAACAGCGCGACTTCTTTGGCAAAAATCGCTTTATTGAGTTTGAAGGAATCCTTTCATCCTCACAGGCGGCGCTTATCGAAAAACAAGCGAAGGAACTACTGTTTCGTCGCCTTGGCATTCCCTCTTCTCAATGGGACACTCTTCCCCCTCTCTCCTTGTATAAAGCGGGCTTCGACCTATGGCGAGAGGCCGTTACAATTAAAAAAGCAACGCAAAAGCTGCCGATTGCCCACATCGCCTCTGAATTATTCAATACTGACCCCTTACGCATTGCGTTCGATCAGTTTTGCATAACTTGCTTTTCTGCTTCTCCCTTTGAAAAAAGCCTATCATTAACGGAAATCTCCAGTATTAAGCCCCTTGCAGGAGGAATTCTATTTCTCCTTGAAGACCTTTCCGACGATGCGCTTGCGAAAGTGTCTTTCCCTTTGCCTAAAAAAGCAGGTAACGCACTTTTTTTATCTGCCACTTTTCCCATACCCTGGCCTGAGCTTTTTGCTATACCTAATCTACATTTTCTTCTTGTAGCATTTGCTCCTGAGAAGAGTTTTTACCGGAAAGAGCCCCATGATCCCCACTCTCCTCTCTTTAAAAAACTCGGCTACGTGTTCAATGATCAGCTTCAAGAAGAACTTCATCCATGCTTATATGGTAAAAAATAATCTTTCCCGATAATTCTTTTTTATTTAAATTTTTATTTTAAAGACTGTTAACCCTATAAGTATTCTAATGACAAGAGAGATTTTTTTTCGACAGTGCCAAAATACTCCGGCCAGCTCCCTGGACGCCAGTTTGCCGCTGACCCCGGCATCTCTTTTACATAAAGAAAAAAAACTTCTGAATTTTTCCTCTCACGACTATCTTGGACTTTCGCAACATCCCGATCTGCGTAAAAACGCGATTAAATATCTTTTGCATTATGGAACAGGAATTTGCGATCCCGAAGTGAAAAACGGTTACTTGGAATGCCAAAGACACATTGAAGAAAAATATGCAGAGACTATCTGCGTATCGCACGCACATCTTTTTTCTACTCACTCAGCTGCTTTTTTTTCCGTTCTAGAACATTTTTCCAACCAAGAATGGACAGTTCTTGTCGATGCGGCTTGCCAATCCTCACTTTTTAAAGCCCTAAAACAATGGGGAGGCAAGAGCATTGTTTTTCCCCATCGCAATCTTTCTACTCTGGAAACACTTTTATCCGCATCCTCTTCGACAAAGCAGTTAATCTTAAGTGAATCTCTCTTTGCTGCAACGGGCCATATCTCGGATCTCCATTCTTTGACTTGCCTTGCAAAACGTCATGATGCTTTTCTAATTATCGACGATTCACGCGCATTTGGTATAAAAGGCAGCCACGGTTTCGGTCTTGCAAGCCGCATCGAAGGAATCGATTTTATCATCTGTTCCTTAGATTGTGCGGCAGGTGCAATTGGAGCTTTTGCCTCCTGTTCCCTATCCAACGCCTCTTACTTTTTTAAAAATTTTTCCTTTTCCAGAGAATCCGCACCTTCCTTTGCAACTTTAGGTACAGTGGAAGCTGCGCTTGAGCTCATTCCTGCCCTTGAAGGGGAGCGAATGCAGCTCGAACAGCGCATACATTGGATGCGCCAGCAGCTAAAAGCTTTAGATCTTCCTTTGATTCCCTCCTCTTCTCATATCATCGCACTTGCTTGTGAAAATGCAATGGAAGCCCGTCATAGATGGAATCATTTATTAGAGCAAGAAGTACTTTCCCAAATAAGTATAATACAACAAGAAGAAGAGACCTATCTTCTGTTCGCTATCAATTCCTATCATACCCCCGATGAATTGACTAAACTAGTTCACGCTTGTGAAGCAGCCGCTATTTTAGAAAAATCGATTTGATTTTAAAACGATTTGATCTAAAATCCTTCTCTAACTAGGAGCATTATGAGCGGAATCTCACCTATCGATCCATCTTTCTCACTGTTTATTTACCCTTTTGAAATTAATACACCTAATATTACCCCTTATATTGTAGCGGAAGAGTCCGATATAGAGAGTGATGCGGTAAATGATTTTTTTAAATCGCCCGATATCCGACCTACTAAACTGAAAACAAATAGCTTTTCGGAAAATGACGACTCAGTAGTGTCGCAGATGTTTGAGAACGGCCTTACTCCCACACGTGCTTCTGACACTTCAGTAGATGAAGTCGTCCATTTTTCAGATAGCGCACCGCTTTTCCTGCAAAGCAATTATCCAGAATTGCTAATGGGGTTAGAAAAGGAAGTTACAACATCTGCTTCCGATGCTTCCTTTAACACTTATGAAAATACTAACCCATCTATCTCCGTTTCTTTAATAAATGAAATGGATAAATTAAGAAAATGGGATCCTTTCATTCCCCAAAAAAAGCCTTGGATCATTCGAGATTTCTTTCTCCTTTTTAGTAGAAAAGATATGCAGGTTCTTCTAAACACAAGCAAAAATATTGCCTATTGCATTCTCACTGATCCAGTTCTTAAAGAAAAATATCGCATTTCTCCTCCTCGCGGCATCAATTTTTATAACCAAAAAAACCTCCATCCAATCCACAATTTACATCAATATTTTTTAGAGTTGATCGCGAAACCAAGAGATTTAAGCACAACAAATGTTCCACCAAAAGAAAATCCGTTGAATCAACCAGGGAACCCTATAGTTAACCCATTGCCCTCCCTTCCTGAAGAGGATTCCTGTTATAATCCCAACGAAATCGTATGGACAATTAGTGAATTGCCATTCGGCTCAAGAGTAGCTCCGAAAGCTCCTTTCATACAAAGGATTGATAGCGCAAAAACAAATAAACCAAACAATGCAACGACTGTCAAAAATAGATTTCTAGACACTGTAGGAAATGAAATTCCTACCGCAGTCCTTTCTACGCGAACGATCAGCAATAAAACAATCAGATCGAGCCAGCACCGGGAAACAAGCAAGAAAGAAACTGTATGGACGATCTACAAAAGGGCTTCAGCAAAAAAAGTAAGGACTTCGTTCATTCGACCCATTGCAATACCCCAAAGAGTTTCTATGTCATAAAAGAACGTTCTTTTCCCATTCAGTTACAGTTTCTTTAGCACGGGCTATGCACTGATCTACGCTTACGCCTTTGATATAATTCCCCGCGAGAAAACAGCGCGGAAGACGTTTATTAAACTCTTCCTTGAGTCCTAGCATTTTTTCTAAATAACCCACTCCGTATTGTGGTATGGCTCTCAAAGCCCTTTTAAATGATATCGCATTCGGAGTGCAGGAGATTCCTAGATGCTTGCGAATTCCGCGCAATCCTGCATCGATATACCAGGCATCCTCCCTTCCTCGATCTTCCATTTTAATGGTGAGACGCGTTTCATGCGGCTGCTTATTATGCTGAGGAAATACAGAGGAATCGAAAACCACTCCGAGAATCTCTTCTTGAGCATGCGTGGGTGTCAAATATCCAAATCCATGGATGGGAAGTACATCAGAATCGTATCCAAAATTCAAAACAGCGATTCCTTCCGATGGCACTTTGAGAAATTCACGTGAGATATCGGGAACAAGCGGCTCAAATAACTGGGATGTTTCTTTAATAGGCAGCGCGCAAAAAAGGTTATCCGCATAAAAAATGCGATCTTGCGTCATGACCTCGACCTTGTTGTCTTTTATACAAATCCTCTGCACATCTTGATTGAAATGATAAGAAGCAGGGGTTTTGGCCATCACCGTTTGAGGCAATTCCTCTATTCCTTTTTTAAAAGAAAAGATTGCAGAAAGAGGAAGATTAGGCACATCATCAGAATACTTGGAACGCTTGCGTTTCTCATTCCAATGATGCAAAAAACCTTTTGTCACGCATCCATATTTTTCTTCCCAGCTTTTTAGCAGGGGAAAACACGCTCGCACGGAGATCTCTCTGATGTCCCCTCCAAAGATTCCCACCACCATCGGATCAAAAAATAAACGGGCGACATCATAATTGAATCGGCGCAAAACAAACTCCCATACGGTTTCATCACCTTCTTTCGAAGGTTTTCTCCATTCAGAGATAATAGCAGAGATAAAACCGCGTGTGAGTGGAGATAAACAAAAAGACAGAGGATTAGTAGGAAATCGATGCAATTCCTCATTGAGCCACAAATAGCGATGATGGGGTTTTAGTTGCGTCCAAATGAGCGCATTTGCCATCCCGAGCTCTCGAACAAGCTGCATGATAGAAGGACATTTGTCGACTTTAAATGTGCGTGGACCTTTTTCAAAATGAAAATCTTGGCTATGCTCTGTATGCAGCCATCCGCCAGAGCGGCTAGTTTTTTCTATAACAGTGATGTCCATGGGATAATTTGTGCGATTTAAATACCATGCAACAGAAAGTCCGGAAATCCCAGCGCCGAGAACGATTATATGTTTTTTTTTCATTGGGAGACCCTTATTGAATAGCACTAGGAGTCAAGTGTAGTGAATCAGAAAAATAAAATAAACGAAGAGATTGTTATTTTTTTAAAGGAATTGCGCGAGAAGATTCTTTTTTCTTTTGAAAAATTCGAACCGTCAGCGCGTTTCCAGAGATCTTCTTGGAATTATGCCAAAGGATCTGGTGGAGGTGAAATCGGATTGCTGCGCGGTGCCTTTTTTGAAAAGGCGGCTGTCAATTTTTCTCGGATTTACGGCGAGATTTTTCCGACAAACGAAGCAAAAGGACCTTTTTTTGCAACAGGCATCAGCCTTATTACCCATATGTTTAATCCCCATGCTCCCACAGTGCATTTCAACATCCGCTATATTGAAACTCAAGCCCGATTATGGTTTGGTGGAGGATACGATTTGACGCCTATGGGATTTTCCTACCCAGAAGACACCGCACATTTCCACGCTGTTGCCAAAGCTGCATTAGATCCTTTTGGAGAACATCTTTATGCGCAGTTTTCGCAGAATGCGAAAGAATATTTTTACATCCCTCATCGCAAAAAAGAACGGGGCGTCGGCGGAATTTTTTTCGATCATTATAATACGGGAGATTTTGAAAAAGATTATGCATTATGGAGACAGATCGGTGCCACTTTTTTAGAAACTATTCTGCCCATTTATCATAAACGCCTCTCTCTTCCCTTCACCGCAGAACAAAGAGAAAAACAGCTCGAGCTGCGCGCGCATTACGTCGAGTTTAATCTCCTATACGATAGAGGTACGAAATTTGGATTCCTCTCAGGGGGCAATCCAGAGGCTATCCTTTGCTCCATGCCTCCTTTGGCAAAATGGTAATAGTTTTTAGAGACCTCTTGCGCAAGAGTCTATTGGCCCAACAAGGCCTTTCCCAATGAAGTTAAATGAATTATCGGTTGAGTATAGCTGGAATCTTCAAGATAGTGTTCAAATTTCTTGCTGATATGATCTTTGGAGAATTTGAGTTCGGGAGAAGCGGGATTATGCCCCGTTGAGACGCCCATTTCAAAGGCTTTCCTTCTAAGATCTCTGTCCTGCTGTGTAAGCCTAGACCTTGGAACATAACATAAATAGCCAACCATTCTCACTTTCGGGAGATCACTGCCAAGCCTATCCTTATTTGGAAACTGATTCCAATGAACAGTTCTTGAATCCCATAAAATGAGCGACCCGCGAGGGGCAGTTATATGTTTCATGCAATAAGGGTTACCTGATTCATCCTTGTTATTTTCAAAAAAATGTTGTAGAAATTTACTCCCTATTCCTTTCATTGCTTCGATTGTTTCAAGCTGAGAAGCAAATTCAGGAAATTTAAGATGCGACTTCGGGATGCAGTAAAAACCTCCATCCCCTTCAAAAGAATCTTCAAATAAAAATTGCCCTTGGATAGTAAAAGGTTTCGTCTTTAAAAAGGACTCACTGATAAAACCAATAGGAGGATTATTGTTATGAGCAGCATTATCCTCTCGTACCAAAATCGCCTGATCCACATGAAGCCATCGATCGAAATAGCCCTCTCTTATTTCTGTAGGACACATGAAAGAAAGTCCATCCATACTCACAATAAGGTCCTCTGTATTCCAAATTTGAGCAAAGATGGCGACAATGCGAGGATCCTGTCTTAAATCCCACATAGTCTGAATTTGGCCAGCAGGTCCAGAGAAGATCCCCAGTCTATTATGTATTGGAAAGGTTGTTTCCCAGTTGCTTCTATCATCCATTCTGCAATTCGGCCACGCCTTCTCGATAAACTCATGCCAAACCCGCTCGTACAATAGTTTTGTTTCAGATAGGGAAAATAATTGCGGAATGATACAATATCCCAGTTCTTCCAAATCTTTAAGATAAGAAGAAGCGAGGATCTGTCGCTCGTCTGGAAGAATGTCAATATCCTTTTCTGATGAAGACTGTATGCTTGCACATGCCAAGACAAACCTGAAAAAAAGAAATCCATATAACCAAAGGCAGTTCATAAAGAACCTTTTTCAACAAAATTCGTTAACAGTCTCTTAGAGACTGTACTAAAACCTAAAATTTGAAAATTCTACCCTCTTGATCATCAGTCGAATCATTGAAAGATAGCA
>JADMIO010854499.1_pt1 | contig 15923 bp, 14 predicted proteins | sample 8958161 | NCBI WGS metagenome assembly JADMIO01 (sample SAMN16585339, study PRJNA669376) | soil metagenome | isolation source: Crop rotation soil | place: USA: Cullars Rotation, Alabama | collected 2011
GTCTACAGCGTTCGTCTTGCCAACGGAGCTGTCTTCAGCCTGCGCGCCGTCCATCGCCTCATGGACTGCGACACCACGCTGGCCGACCTCTGGGAAAAAGCCGATGCCAATAAAGACCCGAACGAGCCGGTGGTCCGGGACACGCTCAAGCAGGTTTCACTCGACGGCCTGAGCGGGCTGGAATATGAGACCGGCAAAGCCGGGGCGCGCACGCTGCATCGCTTCCACTGCGGCAACAAGATCTTTTACATCTTCAGCGCCGGTTACAAGGGAAAACGGCCTGCCGATCTCGACCGGATCATCACTTCGTTTCGACAGGTGAATCCGGCGCACTAGTAGCAATCAGCAGTCAGCACTCAGCCATCAGTAGTCAGCCCCGAAGCAGTTTGGGCGGAACAACAAAACCTTTGAAACACGGAGGAAAGGAGGAACGGAGGATTTTAACTTCAATTTATTCCTAATTTCCTCCGTTTACCCCACTCCTCCGTGTCGAAGCTTTTTGTTTCCCTCGCCCATCTTGTTCCGGGGCTGAATGCTGATTGCTGAGTGCTGACTGCTTTCCTACAGCACTGCCGTCTCATGCAGCAGCTCGCCCTTGGCGAAGCGCTCAAGCCCCAGCACCGAGACATCATCCACTACTTCAGTTTTTCCCTGCAAGATCAGATCAGCCAGGATTTTTCCCGTCGCCGGCGAATGCATCACGCCATGGCCGCTGAACCCATTGGCCAGGAAGTAGCCGGGCACGGCCGCCACCGCTCCCAGGACGCAGTGATGGTCGGGCGTCATCTCATACAGTCCCGCCCAGGCTCGCTTGGGGTTGACCGGAAGATTTTCAAAGGCGGGCACGCGGTCCGCCGCGTGGACCAGGATTTTTTCGATGAACGTAGGCTCGAACTCCGTCTTATAGCCGGGCGTCTCCTGGGGATCGTTCCAGGCCAGGAGAAAGCCCCGGCCTTCCGGACGGAAGTGGAAGCCGGTGCTCATGTCGATGACCATGGGCGAGGTGTGCGGGAAGTCGGAGAACGGCTCTGATGGGACCAGCATGCGCCGCAGCGGCTCCACCGGCAGGTCGATGCCGGCCATCCTTGCGATCGGCGCTGCCCACGCGCCGGCGGCATTCACCACGGTCCGCGTGCTGAGGGGCCCGCGCGTGGTCTCAAGCCGGAACGTTCCGTCCTGGCCGCGGACGATCCCGGTGACCTCGGTCTTCTTCCACAGCGTTGCGCCCTGCTCGATGGCCGACGCCATGAAGCCGTTCATCACGCTATAAGGATCGACAAAGCCATCCGTGGAGCAGAAGCTGCCGCCAAGCACGTCGTCCGAGCGGAGCTGCGGCAGCATGCTCCTGATCTCCTCGGGGGAGAGCAGCCGCGCTGTCTTCAATCCCAGCCGGGTTTGCCGCTCGAAGTTGCCGCGCAGGTAGGCCAGATGGGATTCCCTGGTGGCCAGAAAAAGGTAGCCTTGGGGCCGGTAATCGGCCGGATGTCCCACCACCTCTTCAAACCTGGCATAGAAGGGAATCGAGTACAGCGACATCTGGATATTTACCGGAGTGGAGAACTGGGCGCGCACGCCGCCCATGCTCTTTCCGGTAGAGCCCTTGCCTTGCGAGCTTTCGCGTTCGATCACCAGCACGCCGCGGCAGCCGGCATGGACGAGGTGCCAGGCAATGCTGGAGCCCACGATCCCGCCGCCGATGATGACCACCTCTGCCGTCTGCATGGCTATTTTTTCATGGACTGCCATTGCTTCAGCAGTTCGGCCAGCTGCGCCAGCGTTTTATTGGCGGCCTCCTCGGCCTGCGAGGTCGGCGAGGCATCGGCGCTATCCACCACGCCGAGCAGCTGGCTCAAGCTGCCGATTACCCGGGGAAGCGCCGGCGGTTGTCCTCCGGCCTCGGCTTCCGCTTCGCCCCGGCCTCGCCGCGTCCCGGCCAGCTTCTTTTCTTCTTCAGCGCCGATCTTTCCCGCCTGCGCGGCGGCATGGATCTCTTCGGTCGCCCGGTTGGCCTGCTGGATCGCCTCTACCAGCTTCAGCTCCAGCGCAAATTGCTTTTCCATATCCGCTGCGGAGGTCTTTACCCTGGGGTCCATCACCAGGTTGAAGGGCTGCGTGTAGCTCTTGCCGTCCACGGTAAGCCTGAGCTGATAGTTTCCGGGAAGCGCCTGCGGACCTTCCGGCTCGCGCGGGGTATCGGTTCCTGCCGCAGTCGACATGCTGTAGCCCGGTTGCGAGATCGCGGGCGTTGTGTAGCGTATGTCCCACACCACGCGATGCATGCCGGCCTGGGTGGAAAGCGGGCCTGCCGGCCGGAACCAGTACATCGGGAACGCCGGCGGCGAGGGCGGATGGAAAGGCTGATCGTTGCTGGAGTAGCTGCGAACCAGGCGACCCTTGCCGTCCAGCACTTCAAGTTTTACTTCACCCTGTGCCGGAGACTTCAAGGAATAGTAGAAGATCGCCCCGGGCGGCGGGTTCTGGCCCGCGGGTTCCTCCGGCGGCAGCGGCGTGTCATGGTTGGTGTTGGGACGGATGCGCATGGCCGTCGCCGGCACAAAGAGATGCGCGGGCGCTGCCTGCGTCTCGGCGGTGATCTGCCGCAGCGGCGAGAGGTCGTCCAGAATCCAGAAGGAGCGGCCATGAGTGGCGATCACCAGGTCGTTGCCCTTGATCACCAGGTCATGCACGGGAGAGACCGGCAGGTTAAGCTGCAGAGGCTGCCAGGAATCGCCGTCGTTGATCGAGAAAAAGACGCCCAGCTCGGTGCCGGCAAAGAGCAGCCCCTTTTTCACGGGATCTTCACGCACGGCGCGCACGTAAGCGCCTTCCGGAATGCCGGAGTTGATCCGGGTCCAGCTCTTGCCGAAGTCGCGCGTGCGATAGATATAGGGGCCGATGTCGTCGAGCCGGTGGCGGTCCACAGCGGCATAGGCCGTCCCGGCGTCAAAATGCGAGGCATCGATCAGGCTGATCTTGCTCCAGTCGGAAAGGCCCTGGGGGGTCACGTTGCTCCAGCTCTTGCCGTTGTCGCGCGTGAGGTGAACCAGGCCGGTATCGGTGCCGGCCCAGATCTCGCCGGCGCTCCGCGGGGAAGGCGCGATGGTATAGACCACGCCGTGACCGCGGGCCTTGGCGTTCTCCACCGTAAGCGGCCCCTGGTCGGGTGCGTTAGGATCGGCTCCGGTAAGGTCTGGGCTGATCTTTTCCCAGCTATTGCCCTGGTTGGAGCTGCGCAGGACATTCTGCGATCCAAAATAGAGCGTGTGCGGCTCCTGCGGAGAAAACACCACCGGCGAGGTCCAGGTGAAGCGGTGCTCGGGATGCGCCTCGCCGAAGCGGCGGATGGCGTCAGGCGCGATGATCTGCGCCTGCCCGGTGCGGCGATCGTAGCGGAAGAGCTCGCCGTAGGTCCCACCGCCATAGATAATGTTGGGATCGGAGGGATCGGGCGCGATGTAACCGCTCTCGCCCGCGCCCGCCGGATGCCAGTCGCGGAAGGTGATGGAGCCGTCATTGCCGCGGCTGAGGATGTAAACGCTGCCGCTATCCTGCTGCGCGCCATAGACGTGGTAAGGAAACTCATTGTCCACGGCCACGTGGTAGAACTGCGCCGTGGGCTGGTTGTACCAGCTGCTCCAGGTGCGGCCGCTGTCCACGCTTACGCAGGCGCCCTGGTCGCTGCCGAAGATCATCCGCTGCGGGTTGGCGGGATCGATCCAGAGAGCGTGATAGTCGTCGCCGCCGGGCGCGCCCTTGATCGCCGTAAAGGTCTTTCCCGCGTCGGTGGAGCGATACAGCGAGACATTGGGAACGTAAACCGTATCGGGATTCTTGGGATCGGCGTAGACCTCGCCGAAGTACCACATGCGTCCGCGGATGCGCGGGTCGGTCCCGGTGCGGAGCCAGGTCTGTCCGCCGTCGTCTGACTTGAACAGCCCGCCCTCTTTGGCGTCGATCAGCGCGTAGATGCGCTGGCCGTGCGTGCCGCGGGCAATCGTCAGACCTACGCGCCCCCAGTCTCCTTCGGGCAGTCCGCTGCCGGTGACCGGCGACCAGACGTTGCCGCCATCGGTGGACCGGAAGATGGCGCCGCCGGTGGTGCTGGGCGGATAGACGCTCCAGGGTGGACGGCGGTTGCGCAGCAGCGCCGCCCACACCGTCTGCGGATGATCGGGATCGATCGCCACGTCGATGGCCCCGGAGTTCTCGTCGCGAAAGAGGACCTTCTGCCAGTTCGCGCCGCCGTCAGTGGAGCGGAACAGGCCGCGCTCCGCGCCGGGACCGTACGCGCTGCCCATGGCCGCGACAAAAACCGCGTCAGGGTTTTTAGGATCGACGACGATGCGGCTGATGTGGCGCGAGCCGGTAAGCCCGATGTTCTTCCAGGTGCGGCCGCCGTCGGCCGATTGGTAAACCCCATTGCCGTAGCTGAGATCGGAGCGGAAGTCGGCCTCGCCGGTGCCGACGTAGATCACGCTGGGATTCGATGGCGCTACGGCCACCGCGCCGATGGACGAGATAGGCTGGCTATCGAAAATAGGCTCCCAGGTAAGGCCGCCGTTGCCCGATCTCCAGACGCCCCCGCCGACGCCGCCAAAATAATAGACGTTCGGCTGCCCTTCCACGCCGCTGACCGCAACCGCGCGTCCACCGCGGTGAGGGCCGATCATCCGCCAGCGCAAGCCGCTCGAAAGCTCCGGCTGCACCGGCTGGCTCAAGATCGCCTGCGAAGCAAACAACAGAAACACGACTATCGGGACGAAACGCGCGAACCGCAAGAACAATTTGGGCATAAGCAGAGCATTGTATCTGGAATCCTGAGCTTTTTCTGATCCGCAGCCGGGGGGCGGCTGCGGTCCACGTTGGGATTTCAGAAAAGGAATTCCGGAATTACTGGAAAGCCAGCCGCCAGCAGCTAGAAGCCAGCAGCTGTTTTCTGGTACATTCATCAGTACCCCATCCCTCAAGTAAAGGACTCCAGGAATGAAATTCAGGGAAATCAGTGTGCCCGGTTATGAGCGCGTAGTGTGCGGGACGGATGAAGCGGCAGGCTACCAGGGAATCGTCGTGATCCACAGCACGGCGCTGGGACCCGCCTTGGGCGGGACGCGTTACTGGAGTTACGCGACGGAAGACGATGCCGTCACGGACGGGCTGCGCCTGGCGCGAGGCATGACCTACAAGAATGCCCTGGCCGGCTTGCCGATCGGCGGCGGGAAGTCGATTGTGCTGCAGGACGGCCGCGCCGTGGACCGGGAGCAGCTTTTTCGCGCGCATGGCCGCATGGTGAACAGCATGGGAGGCAAGTACGTGACGGCGGAAGACGTCGGTACCAGCCCCGCCGATATGGAGTACATCCTCAAGGAGACCAGCCACGTTGCCGGATTGCAGGGACGCTCGGGCGATCCTTCGCCGCATACCGCGCGCGGCGTGTTCCGCGCCATGCAGGCGGCGGCGCGCTTCCGCTGGGGAAGCGACGATCTGCGGGACAAGACCGTGGCCATGCAGGGCTGCGGGCACGTCGGGTATTTTCTTGCCGGAGAGCTCGTCCGCGCGGGCGCAAAGCTGCTGGTCACCGACGTGGACCCAGCCAAGGTCCAGCGCGTGGTGGAAGACCATGGCGCAACCGCCGTGGCGGCGGAAGAAATTCACTCCGTCCCTGCCGCCATCTTTGCGCCATGCGCTCTCGGCGGCATGCTGAACGACCGGACCATCCCGCAATTAAAAGCGGAGCTGGTGGTGGGCGCGGCCAACAATCAGCTGCTGGAACCTCGTCACGGCGACCTGCTGGAACAGCGCGGGATTCTCTACGCACCCGACTACGCAGCCAATGCCGGCGGCGTCATCAACGGCTGCTGCCGCGAGATACTGGGCTGGGACGTTCCCCGCACCCTGGCCAAGACTGACGCCATCTATGACACGCTGCTGCGCATCTTCACGCTGGCAAAGCAGGAGAAGGTCCCCACGTACCAGGCCGCCGACCGCCTGGCCGAAGAACGATGGAAGACGGTGGTACGAGCCTGAGCTCCATAGTGCACAGGCAGGAGTGCCTGTGCCACAAAAGTGCACAGACAGGAGTGCCTGTGCCACAAAAATGCACAGGCAGGAGTGCCTGTGCCACTAACTCAAAGTTTCTCCTTCTTCCTCACATACAGCAGCTTGTCGATCTCCGCTACCACGCTGCCTTCGCTGTCACGGATCACCACCTGGAACTGCGGCTCGACTTTGGGCTGGGTCTCGGCGGCGGCGCGAACCTGGGCAATCTGCTCTTCGCTGAGGCTGAAGCTGGCCCGCACCACGCCTTTTCCCGGCTTCTTGAAGCGGATGGTGGCGGCCTTGTCCCATACGATGTATCCGGGCCCGAGAATATTGATCAGCATGAGCATGTAAAAGGGATCGCACATGGAGTAGAGCGAGCCGCCGAAATGCGTCCCGACGTAGTTGCGGTTATAGAAGCGCAGCGGCATCTCGACCTCCAGGCTGCGGAAGTCGTCGGCGATGCGGGTCACCCGCACCCCCGCTCCCAGGTACGGCGGATAGAAGTTGATCCGGCGCTGCAGCTTCTTCGCGCGGTTGCTCTGGCCGTTCGATGGCATTTTTTCCTCGCTGCCCAGACAATAAAATTGCGTGAACCCACCCTTTGCGTGAACCCACCCTTTGCGTGAACCCACCCTTTGCGGCCAGACACTCTCTTATAAGCATGAATTGGTGATGCGGGTCGCAAAGGATGGGGCATCCGGGGAAAGCTGTTACTTCTTCCCGGGGGTCTTCTTGGCCGCGCTCCCGCCCTTCTTCGCCGGGGCGGACTGCCCGTGCGTGGGATCGTCCGCCGGGTTGACGTAGACCAGCTTGAATGGCCCCATGGCGTTCACCTGCACCTCGGTCTCGCCTTTGGCCATGGCGTAATGGTTGTGGTGCGGGGGCATTACGGCGACGGAGTGCGCGGGAAGCGTGGTGAGCGCGCTCTCATCGAACTTGTTTCCTGCGCCGACGCGGAACTCGCCGGAAAGCACGGTTACGGACTCGGCCGTGGGATGCCAGTGCGGCATGATGCGATAGCCATCAGGCACTTTCAGGCGCACGACAAACGGTCCGGCCTTGCCGGGATCGCCGGCCACCACCGCAAACTGTGCTCCTGCAGGAAATATCGGAGGAGCCGGGCCCCACTGCAGCTTGTCCGGCGTGACGATCACGGCGGTGTGGGCCGGGGCCGCCGCTTTCTTTGGCGCGGCCGCGGTTTGCGCCAGTGCCAGCACCGGAAGCAGAATGAAAATCGCGAAAAGCTTACGCATGTTCCCTCCAGAACTTGATTTTTCGATCACTCTTGAGTATCAATTTTAACGTGTCCCACCCTTTGCGGCGATTTTGGATTTGGTAGTGCAAGCTGAAGCCAGGGCCGCAAAGGATGGGGCATCCATGGACGATCAAGGAGCACAAACATGACGCTCGATTCTTCCATCCTCTTTACTGCATTTTGCGCGGTTGCGGGACTGGCAGCCGGAAAGCGGCTCCGGTCAGAGGACACGGCGAAAAGCAACCTCCCCTTCAGCGACGCGGTTTGGCACGGCGACACCTTGTATTTGAGCGGCCATCTCGGCCTCGATCCCGTAACCGGCCGTCCCGGGGCCACGCCGGAAGAGGAGGCGCGGCTGGTGCTGGACGGAGTCCAGAGCACGCTCCATTCCGCCGGGCTGACCATGGATGACCTGGTCTTCGTCCAGATCTTCTGCTCCGACGTCTCGCACTTTGAAAAATTCAACGCGGTGTATCGCACGTATTTCAAAAAGGAATTTCCAGCCCGGGCCTTTCTCGGCTCAGGCCGCCTGCTTTTCGACGCCAGGTTTGAAGTGCAGGGAATCGCCGCCAGATCCTAGCCGCGGAATTTACCGCGGATCAACGCGGATCAGCGCGGATTAAAAATCAAAATCTCACCACGGAGGCACGGAGACACGGAGAATTGGGAATCTGACGATTTAAGGTGATCCAGCTTTACTGCATCTCCCACGTCTCTTCCAGCAATTCTTTTAATCCGCGTTCATCCGCGTCGATCCGCGGTAGGATTCATTTTTCTTTCAGCAGGAACGCATCCCGATCGTACTTCAGCAACTCGCCGATGCTCTCCACGGTGATATCGGCCGGCGGATAAGCGGAGACGATTGCCGGATCGAGCGCGTAATGGCCCTGGCGAGGAAAGACGGTGGTAACCTTCGCTCCCCAGATTTTCTTCACCTCGGTCAGGATGCGCAGCTTATCGTCGACCAGGACGTAATGGCCGGCGGGGAAGCGCTGTTCCACATCGTCCAGCTCTTTTTCCTTGTGGACGTAGATCAGCACGCCGTCCACGGACGCGGCAATCCCCGAGCGCTCGACCTTCAGGGGCTGGAACACCACATCGCCATCGGAGAGCACCACGGCCTTGCCCCATTGCCGCACACGTTTCACCGCGTCCAGGGCGCCGGGATAAACGCGCGTGGCGAAGGGATAATTGACCAGGAAATGCGAGACGGTAAGCAGGCCGGGATCGCGCGGGTTTTCCAGGCGATAACGCTGCAGCGCGCCGAGATAGTCGGCATAGCCGAGCTCGGAGCGGAGCTGCTCGAAGATTTCCCAGTAGCGCTGCTGCCGTTCCGGACCAACCTGCTGCTCCAGGTGCCGCCGGAGGTCGGCCGTGACGAGGTCATTATCGAGCAGCGTATTGTCGACGTCGAAAAGAAAGACGAGATCGCCCGCCATAACTGACCATACTATCGAAAAAAAGGGCGTGGTTGAGCACGCCCCTTTTCTGATGATATGGAGCCGGCTACGCGGATGCGCCCATGGCGCTGGGGCCCTGGAAAGCGGCTTTTATTTCCGGCTTCAGCAGGTACATGACGATCCAGACGTCAATGGCGAGCCAGAAGGCAACCCACAGCAGGGCGAGCACGTTGAAGTGTACGAGAGCGGCGAACAAGCCGGGCAACTGCATCACTGCGCCGATCACCGTGAGTACGATGGTGGTGATGCGCGCCCAGTTCTTCACCTTCCAAAGGCCCATCCCGACCAGGGCGTAAACCCCGCCAATGATGATGATCATGATTCCCGCGGCCGCGCCTAAAGCAGCAAAAATGCCTGCTCCCGCCTGGCCTTGTTGACTGATCATGCTGGCGATGGCGCCGCCGCCGATTAAAGCCCCTATCCCGCCCAGCAGGCAAAAGCCTGCGCCGATGAAACACAGCACTGCAAGAATGCTAACTCCGGTCGGCCTGTTCATAGATACAGTTCCCCCCTCCAAAAGATGGTTGTTGATGGGCGTATTGTACCCACAATTTGCCCATTTCCAAGCGGAAATTACCATTTTGGGAAAGAATTTGAGAACAGGCAGAGGGGCCGGATCCCACCCTTTTCCGCAAAGAACGCGGAAAAGGATGGGGCATCCGCTTTCGGTAGGGAATAAAGCTCTCTAGATCATCTTCAGCAGCTGTGCCCGGCGCTCTTCCCATTCGTCGGTTGAGAAGATTTGCGGACCGACTTCAATGAGACGCGGCAGCATGTTAAAGACTGAAACCGGCGTCCAGAGGCTGCCCGAGCGGGTGTGCAGGCCGCGCTTGTTCAGCTCCGCCGCCACCAAGGTAATGGAGTAATCCTGGACGATCAGCTCCATCATCTGCACCAGGATCTGGCGCTCCTGCGGATCTTCCTCCAGCCGGCTGCAATCGCCGGCTACCCGCAGCCCGTAGGGGATCTCTTCCATCAGGACCGCTTCCTGCTCTTCTCCTGGAAGCTCGCGGCGCCACTCCATTGCCACCAGCTTCCAGCCCGCCTCGGTCTTGTTGCGGACATAATCCATATCGACGGAGCCCGTAATTACCTCGCGAATGCGTTCAACTCGTGCCATGGGGGGAGTCCTCCATCCGGGGTTGCAAGCAAGCATGCTGCCAACCAGTGTACAGATTCAAATGCCGGAGACACACACATTTACTGTTTGCGGAATGTGATGAAACGCAGCCGGCCTGCCCGTTTTCGCAATGGCACGTTCGAAAATGAACAGTGCAGCCCGTCACAACACCCTGTTTCCGGTACGAGATTACTTCTTCGCTTCCGACATCATGCGCGCCAATCTTGCCTGCCGCTCTTCTTCGGTGGTCTCCTCGACGCGCGTAGCGACGGTCCAGACGTGCCCCGCAGGATCCATGATCCAGCCGAGACGGTCGCCCCAGAACTGGTCCTCGACAGGAAGCAGGACCTTGGCTCCGCCGGCAACCGCGCGTTCCACCGTCTTGTCCACGTCTTCGACGTAGACGTAGATCACGACAGGCGAGCTGCCATCGGGCTGGGGAGCGCGGGTGGCTACTCCAGGCCACTCTGCTTCAATCATGATCATGGCAGGGCCGATCGTCAGCAGCGCATGCGCGACGCTCTGGTCCGGCCCCGGACGCCGGACCCGCTCCACCGCCTCAAACGTTTTGCAACAGAAGTCAATTTCAGCCGCAACATCGCGGCAAAACAATCGGGGTATGATCACCGACGCCCCTTCAGGTATTCCTTTCACCGTAGTCGCCATAATCCCTCCGTCCCTATAAGGATAGGTCTTCATCAGCGAGACGTATGGTAAAAATTTGACCGGCGTTTCAGCGCCCTCGTCCTTGTGGCACAGACACTCTTGTCTGTGCCCTGCATCAGCTCTCCAGGTCAGTGAGCACAGGCAAGAGTGCCTGTGCCACAAAATCCAATGTCTTGCTGATCCGAAACTAGTGGAGTTACATCATCGCGTCAGCGCTGCCACCGAGATCGCTCCCGGCGACGGCGTAAAGATCACGGTCGCGGTGCTGCGGTCGAAGAAGACGGAATGGAACGGCGCCGCGGGAAGCAGGCCGTCCTGCGGATCGGAAGGCACGGCGAGATCGTTGCGGAGCACGACGATCTCCTGCTCCGGCAGCCGCGCCTCGGCGATGGAAAGATCGCGCAGCCTGCGCGTGGAAGCCGATTCCTGCGAGAGATTGGTGGAGACCTGCATCATGCAGCCCTCCTGGGAGCAGCCGTCGGAAGGCGCGGCCGGGGCCATGCGGTCCTGAAATACCAGGAGCTGCGAGATGCCCGAGTCCAGCGCCAGCTTCCAGCTTCCGCGCGGAGCGGCGTTGGAGGCCACGGCAATCAGCAGGCGCGATTCATTGATCTCCACCGGCACGCGCAGGCCGCCGGGAACATGCGCCGTCTCGGGAAATGGATAGAGCTCCATGGCCGCGTGCTCGAAGTCGAGCCGGAAAGAAAAATGGAGCAGGAAGTTCATGCCCAGAACGCCGCGAATGTTGCCGTCCAGCGCCTTGAGCTGGGGAAGCGGCAGGGCAAGCGCCTCCAGGTTCGAGAGCGAGGCCGGACCAACTTTTACCTTCTCCAGAAAATAGCGGGGTACGGCAGCGGAGCTGGAAAGGCTCGCCAGGCGCAGCCGGTCCTTGGGAACAAGCTGCAGCTCGCCGGCAAGCTCCGGGTCGAGCAGCGTGGTGTTGGTGCCGGTGTCCACCAGGAAGTCAAATGGGCCGTGATCGTCAATGGCGACGCTTACCACCATGAGATAGCCCTGAAGCGTGCGCACGGCCAGGGTGCTGCCGGCATCCGGATCGGGATTTGCGCCCGCTAGCGCAGGCATGGCTCCGGCACAGCAGAAGAGCAAAACCCACGCTATTTTTTTGGCCGCGCCGGTCATAGTTTGATGTCCGCTATGGTCGGCCTGATGGGGTTCAGGCGGAAGATGACTTTGGGGCGCGGGACTCTGGTGCTGAGGCGATCCTATGGACGTGACACATGCGCAGCAGAGAGGCGCAAGCAGCCGCCGGAGAGAAATCCTCCATCGCCGAAGTGCGTTCTACCCGCGTTATTGTTAACGTTTCGTGAATCGCAAGCTCTTGATCTGCGGACGCGCTCCGGCGGCCACTGTCCTGTTGCAAAGGCGTGGTCACGTTACCGGGCGGCGCGCGTTTGCGGCACTTTGGTCATGGTGGCGAGGGAGGTTCCGCGGGCGAAGCCAGTTTAGGATCGGTCTGGACAGCCTTTTGGGTTTTGTGGCACAGGCACTTTTGCCTGTGCTTGCATCCTGTTGCAACTTTGTGAGCACAGGTAAGGGCCCCATTCGCGCGCTGCTTTTGCGCGTGAATGGGCAGAAGAGTGTCTGTGCCACAATCTGTCCAGACCGATCCTGAAACTGGGGCGGTGATACAATCGCGGCCCGCATGTCCACCGGCTCTAACTTGAGCAACTCGGGACTGGGGCTCAGGAAATCCATCGGCCCCGCTTCCGCCACCTCGATGGTGGTAGGGATCATCGTGGGCGTCTCGATCTTCGTTCAGCCCACCGAGGTCACGCGGCTGGTTGGGAGCGAGCGCGGCGTGGTCCTGGCGTGGCTGGCCGCAGGCGTGCTGACGCTCTGCGCGGCGCTGGTTTGCGCTGAGCTCTCCTGGCTGTTTCCCGAGATCGGCGGCGTGTACGTCTTTCTGAAGCGCATCTATCCGCCCGCGCTCGCCTTTCTCTGGGGCTGGACGATGTTCTGGACCCTGCATTCGGGCATTCTGGCGGCCATCGCCGTGGTGCTGGCGCGGTATGCGGGACACTTCTTCCATCTGGGCGAAGCCGGAATACGCGTGCTGGCGATCGCGGCCATCCTGGCGGTCTCGCTGGTGCAGTATCTGGGCGTGAAGCTGGGAAGCGCGTTGCAGGTCGCGCTGACCGCAGCCAAGCTGGCGGCCATCGCCACACTGTGCCTGCTGCTCTTTGGACTGGGCGGAGCCGTGCATCGCGCTCTTCCGGCCGCGGCGGCGCAGCCGCTTCCGCTTGCGAATTTCGGCCTGGCGGTGGCCGCGGGGCTGTTCTCCTTCGGAGGCTGGCACATGGTCTCGTATGTCGCGGGAGAGACACGCGACCCGGAGAAAAACATTCCTCGCGCCCTGGTCCTGGGAGTGCTGATTGTGACTGCCTGCTACACGCTGTTGAACGCCGCTTATCTGTATGTCATGCCGCTGGCGGCGGTGGCCGGCTCGTCCCGCGTCGCGGCGGACGCCATGGAGCGCGTGCTTGGTCCCGCCGGAGGCGCGGCCATCACCGTGGTCATTATCGTCTCCGCCTTGGGAGCTCTGAACGGGATCGCCCTGGCGGGGCCGCGCGTCTACTACGCTATGGCGCAGGACGGCCTTGCTTTCCGCTGGATGGCGGCCCTCCATCCCCGCCGCCAGACGCCGCACCTGGCCATTGCCGCGCAGGCAATCTGGACCTGCGTGCTGGCCGCCACCAATTCTTATCGCGCGCTGTTTACCCGCGTGGTCTATACGGAATGGCTCTTCTTCGCGCTGCTGGCCGCGGGCGTGCTCATTCTGCGCCGCCGCGGACAATACACGCCCAGGTTTCTCGCCCTGCTGTTTCCGCTTCTGCCGGCCGTCTCGCTGGTGACCTCGGCCGCCATCGCCGCCAACCAGATCTGGGCTTCGCCCCGCGACAGCGCTCTTGGCCTGGGCTTGCTTATTCTGGGCCTTCCCATTTATTTTGTCTGGTCTCATCGCAACACGACCAAGCCAGAAGCAAGAGGGGCCGCCGCCGATGCCAATGATCGACTTCCATGACCACTACTATCCACCGGAATATATTCAAGCCATCGAACAGGGCCCGAGCGCGGTCCGCATCACCTACGACCAGCAGGGCAATCCCTGCCTGCATTACCCCGGCGACTATAACGTTGCCGTGCGCGGCCACCGCGATATCGACTATCGCGAACAGGTGCTGAAAGACTCCGGCGTAGACACCCAGGTGATCACGCTCACCACGCCGGGCACGCACATCGAAGAGCCCGCTACCGCCGCGCGCCTGGCGCGGCTTACCAATGACGCCTTTGCCCGCGTCGTGGCCGACAAGAAAGGCCTCTTCGTCGCCCTGGCCACGCTTCCGCTTTGCGATCCCGCGGCTTCGGTGGCCGAACTGCGCCGCGCCATGGAGCAGCTCAAGTTCCGCGGAGCCATGGTCTTCTCGAACATCAACGGCACGGCGCTCAGCGACAAACGCTTCTGGCCCGTGTGGGAGGCCGCCAGCCAGCTCGGCGCCATCATCCATATCCATCCTACGAACCCGGTTGGCGTGGAAGCCATGCTCGACTACTGGCTCATGCCGCTGGTCGGCTTCCTCATGGACACCACGCTGGCCGCCGCCAGCCTCGTCTTCAACGGCGTGCCTGAGCGATTTCCCAATATCAAGTGGGTGCTGGGCCATCTTGGCGGCGCGATCCCGTACCTGGCCGAACGCCTCGACCGCGGCTACGAAGCCTTTCCGGAATGCCGCGTCAACATCTCGCGCCCGCCCAGCTCTTACCTGAAGCAGTTCTTCTTCGATACCGTCAACTTCGATCCGCGCGCGCTCGAGCTGGCCGTCTCCTTCGCCGGCGCCGGCCAGGTCCTGGCCGGCAGCGACTATCCGCACCAGATCGGCAGCATCCCCAAGATGCTCGATAGCCTGAAGGCCATGCGCGTCTCGGAAGACGAACGAGGGATGATACTGGGTGGAAACGCGAAGCGGCTGCTGGGGATATAAAGCAATTCTTACCGCGGATCAACGCGGATGAACACGGATTTTTAAGAAAATTGCGAAAAAATGATTTTAAATCCGCGTGTATCCGCGTTCATCCGCGGTAAAAAATCAGTGATAGCTCTCCACAATCACCACCAGCCTTATCGGCCCGTGCGCGCCCTGCACCAGGATTTTTTCTATATCGGCGGTGCGGCTGGAGCCGCTGATAATGCAGGCGAAGGAATTTTTTTCCAGGCGTTGCTGCTCGGTCGCGTCGCGCAGAGCGGTCTCAAGGTCGGGGACAAGCTGTGAAGCGCGGGCGATTACGATATGGCACGGCGCCACCACCGACGCTCCGCGTCCGCCGCAAGAGGAGCTGACAAAAACCGAGCCGGTTTGTGCGATCAGCGCATCGGCCAGCGTGATGGTGGCCCGTGAGGTCTCCGCCGGGGCTCCCTGGCTCGACCAGCGGACCGGCCGCCCCGCGGCCGCTGCCGCAACTGCCTGCCGCAGTGCCGGATCATCCTGCACGTAAATCTCTCCTTCCGGCAGCGACTGCAAGACCTGCGCCAGCGTTTGCCTTGTGGAAGCCAAGTCGTCGGCCACAAAGCATTCCATCAGGTTGGCCTTGCACTCCTGCTGGAAGAGCTCGAGCGGTGCCTGCACCGGCTCAAAGATTTCGGCCTGCGCGGACGGCGGCTCCGGAGCGGCCGCCGCGGGCACGCGCAGCCCGGCGCGTATGCGCTCCAGAATCTGTTCCCGGCTTGGATTGGATATAACCATTCCTGATCCGTGTTTATCCGCGTTGATCCGCGGTAAGATTTTGCTTTTCCAATTCTTTCTTCCACAACGTGCGGAACGACTGCCGGGGCAGGGGCACGCGCGCACGCCGGCGGTTCCAGGCGCGCATGGGATCGAGCGCCGATCCGGCCAGCCCCATGCCATAAAGCAGGCGGAGGCCGCGACGCATCATCCATCCCCCCAGAGCATACAGCCGCGGACTGAGCATGGCCCGGCGCCACAACTTGAATTGCGCCCGCTCCCCCGCCGTGGTTTCGCCGGCATGGGTGAAGTCGCGGCGGTTATGCAGCAGGTGGTGATGCAGGTCGATCCGCACCGGGCACACGCTGGTGCACGCGCCGCACAGCGACGACGCATAGGAAAGGTGCTGGAACTCGCTGCCGCGCAGGTGCGGCGTCAGCACGCTCCCGATCGGCCCGGAATACGTCGTGTTGTACGCGTGTCCGCCGATGTTGCGGTAGACCGGGCAGATATTCAGGCAAGCGCCGCAGCGTATGCAGTGCAGCACCTCGCGCTCTTCGGCGTTGGCCAGCAGGCTGCTGCGCCCGTTGTCGAGCAGTACGACGTGGAACTCCTCCGGGCCGTCCGCCTCTTCCGGCCGGCGG
>JADMIO011460704.1_pt1 | contig 15922 bp, 11 predicted proteins | sample 8958161 | NCBI WGS metagenome assembly JADMIO01 (sample SAMN16585339, study PRJNA669376) | soil metagenome | isolation source: Crop rotation soil | place: USA: Cullars Rotation, Alabama | collected 2011
CGGCGTGAGCGGCCAGCCGATCTTCAACCGCCTCGCGTTGATCGGCGTCGGCCTGATCGGCGGCTCGATCGCGCGGGCGGCGCGGGCGCAGGGTGCAGTGCGCACAATCGTCACCACCGCACGTTCCGACAAGACGCGCCGGCGCGTGGCCGAGCTTGGAATCGCCGATCAGGTGGTTGAGAGCAACGCAGCGGCGGTCGAAGGCGCCGATCTCGTCATCGTCTGCATACCGGTCGGCGCCTGCGGCGACGTCGCGCGCGAAATTGGCCCGCATCTCGCGCCCGGTGCCACCGTCTCCGATGTCGGCTCGGTCAAGGGCGCCGTGCTGCGCGACATGGCCCCGCACATTCCCGCTGGCATGCACTTTATTCCGGCGCATCCCGTTGCCGGCACCGAGCATTCCGGTCCCGATGCCGGCTTTGCCGAACTGTTCGTCAACCGCTGGTGCATTCTCACGCCGCCCGAAGGCGCCGATGCTGCCGCGGTCGAGAAGCTCGCCGCGTTCTGGCGCGCGCTCGGCGCCAATGTCGAAACCATGCCGGCCGATCACCACGACCTTGTACTTGGCATCACAAGCCATCTGCCGCACCTCATCGCCTACACCATCGTCGGCACGGCCGACGAGCTCAGCGAAGTGACACGCTCCGAGGTGCTGAAATTCTCTGCGGGCGGCTTTCGCGACTTCACCCGCATTGCCGCATCCGATCCGACCATGTGGCGCGACGTGTTTCTCGCCAACAAGGACGCAGTGCTGGAAATGCTCGGCCGCTTCAACGAAGATCTTTCGGCACTCACCCGCGCGATGCGCGTTGGCGACGGCCAGGCGTTGTTCGACCACTTCACCCGCACCCGCGCCATCCGGCGCGGCATCGTCGAAATCGGCCAGGATTCGCCAGCGCCCGATTTCGGCCGTCCGCATCCCGACCTCCCGCACGAGCCGCTGCCGCGCCCCTATGCGACGGAAGAATAGGCACGCCCGTCGTTTTGTTACATCAGAACAGCGGCGGCACGACACCGAGCGGGATCATGCCGAGATAGACCGAGCCGTCGGAAAAATTCAGCGGCAGCACGATCGCGGGTTTCTTGTCGATCTCGGTCGGCTGGCCCATCTTCTTGATGTTTTCGATGATGGCTGCGTTGGCATTCTGCATCACGACAGCGCTGAGGCCAGGCACCAGCCGGTCAAGCCCGCCGAGCCCACCCGAACCTTGCGAAGGTGGGCCGTGCGAACCGGCGAGACGATCGATGCCCTGCACGATCGCGCGATCAACGCCGAGCAGCGGAACGAGCTGCTCGATACCGGCAATGGCGACACGGACAAGACCGTCCAGGTGCCCCTGCTCATTCAATTTGATGGTGCCTGCGCCGACGATGATGATGCCGCCCTGTTGTATGCGCAGGTGCTTGATCTCGATATTGCCGCCGGCGGCTTGCAGTTCGTGGAAGCGCTCCGTCCACCGCTTCGGCGACAGATCCTTGAATCCCCGCAGCACTGTGGTGATTTCCGCCTCGAGCGGCTTTGCAACGGCCGGATGCACCGTCGGCGCAGCGGCGGCCGCAACTCGAAACACCGCCTCAATCACCGGATTGCTGCTCGGCGATCCGCCGATGATGCGTCCGTGCAGTTCCACCCGGTCGGCAGTGAACACCGCTTCGGTGCGTCCGTCAGCGATCCGGTCTACATGCGACTTGTCGATCACGACGGAGACGCGCTCCGGCTGCGGCGGCAGGCCGCGCACGCTCGCTCGCGCCAGCGTCCAGTCGGCGACGAAGCGCGCCTGCTGTTGCGGCTCGCTGAGCGTGAGCGGTCCTGTAATCTCGCTGATCAGCAGGGTGGGATGATAGACCTGCGCGGCGACGACGATGTCCTTCGCCTTGAGGCTGAACGGCGGCTGATTGCTGCGCAGCTCGGCGCCGGGATCACTGCAGCGCACTTCAATGCGGAACGGAAATCCGCTGATCGACTGCTCACCGCAGGAATAAACCCGGCCCGCTTTCGCCTCGCGGTCAAGCCACCCGATGATCTCGCGGTCGGCGCGGTCGGCGGCGTAGTACCACAGCAGGCACCACCCTGCGGCCAGCAGGACGACGATTGCGGACGGCACAAAAACCGGCCACAGCCGCCGCCCTCGCGGCTGCGGCGCAAAATCATGCCGGCCCTCCCGCACGCTCGCGGGTTGCATCATCCGCAGAGGGGATTCGCCTGGCATTGCGCGTCTAGGCCCACCGAGTGCGGCGATTCCAAGGACGGACGCAAACCGTTGCGCCGGTGCCGTCGCCCTGTTAGGCGAGCGGAATATGCGCCGCAAGTCAACGAGCATCCCGCGCAAAACCGTGATTTTCGGCCTGGATTCCGTTGCTGGACCCGGCGCCGGCGACCTGTGGGTGTTCGGCTACGGCTCGCTGATGTGGCGGCCGGGCTTCGAGTTCCTCGAACGGGTGCCGGCACGGCTGACCGGTCTACACCGGGCGCTGTGCGTCTATTCCTTTGTGCACCGCGGCACGCCGGAGCGGCCGGGCCTCGTGCTCGGCCTCGACCGCGGCGGCATGTGCCGCGGCATCGCCTATCGTGTCGCCGCCGGCAAAAGCGCGGCTACCATCGACTATCTTCGTAAGCGCGAGCAGGTGACCTCAGTCTACCTCGAAACCACCCGGCAAATTCGGCTTGAGAGCGAGCCGCAGCGGCAGGTTCAGGCGTTGTGCTATGCGGTCGACCGCGGCCACCCTCAATATGCAGGCCGCCTTTCTCTCGCGGAACAGTTGCACTACGTGCGACAGGGCCACGGCCAGTCGGGCGCCAACCGGGACTACGTGCTGGCAACCGTACCGGCGCTCGAAGCGCTGGGCTATCGCGAGACCGAACTGCACCTGCTGGCGGAACGCCTCAAGGGGGCGCATGAGACCTCCACCTGAGCGACGCCCGGGCTACGAGGTCGTCTCATCAATGCCCTGCTGCGCCAGTTCGCGCCGCCCTTCGGCGACGAGGCGGCTGCTTGCCTCCTCCAGCACGCTTTGCAGTTGCGCGAAGAACGCCTGCTTGTCCATCCCGGGCGCGATCGGGTCGAGCACGTCGACCCGCACCGTGCCGGGATAGCGGCGAAATGATCGCCGTGGCCAGAACAGACCGGAGTTGAGCGCCATCGGCACGCACGGCGCGCCGGTCTCGGCATAGAGATGGGCGACGCCGAACTTGAAGCGCGGCTCGGCACCGGGCGGCCGCCGCGTGCCTTCGGGAAAGATGATGAGCTGGCGCGGTTTCTGCAGCTGCACGCGCGCAGCCTCCGTCATTTTCGCCAATGCCTGGGCGCCGGCCCCGCGGTCGACCGGGATCATGTCGGCCTTCCAGGTGTACCAGCCGAAAAACGGAATCCACATCAGTTCACGCTTGAGGATGTAGATCGGATCGTCGAGCGCGGCGAACAGCGCGAAGGTCTCCCACAGCGACTGATGCTTCGACGCGACGATGCAAGAGCCTTCCGGAATCTTTTCGAGTCCCCGCCACTCGACCCTGGTGCCGCAGCACACGCGCAGCAGCCATAGACTCGACCGCGCATAGGAGCGGATGAACAACAGCAAGATCGGATAGGGCAGCAGCAGCATCGGCAGCGCGGCGACCATGTGAACGATGAGGTTCACATAGAACAGCACGTTGAAAATCACGGAGCGGATGATCAGAGCCAAGGAAGGGAACCTGAGAACCGTAGCGGGGGACCTGTTGCTCGACGCGCACCCGCTATCACGGCCGGCGCCAATCCGAAAGCCTCTCCGGCCGGTCCGCCTCAGCCATGCGATCGAGCCGCATGCGCAGCTTGGCATAGAGAAATTTCAGGTATTCGGACAGCACCAGGCGCGTGGTTGCGCCATTCGACCACCACGGCTCGATCCGCAACTTGTCCGACACCACGGGGAACGGGATCAGCGTGGCGTCCGGAAGCTGGTTCGCCAGTTCCGCCATGGCGCGTGGCATGTGATAGGACGAGGTGACGACGATGAGTGAATGCAGCCCGCGATCGATCGCCCAGCGCCGCGTTCCGATGGCGTTGCCGAGCGTGTTCTTGGCGGAATAGTCGAGGTCGACACAGCAGGCGAGGTAACGGGAGAAATCCGGCATCTGCCGCGCAATTTCCCCGGTGGTGGTCCCGGGATTGACTCCGGTGATCAGCAGCCGCTTGCTGCGCCCGCCGGCGAGCAGCTCGAGCGCATCAATCACCCGCGAGGAGCCGCCGGTCAGCACCACGATGCCATCGGCGGTATTGTCGAGCTTGACCTCCTCGCTCGGAAGCCGCCACACAAACCAGACAAAGCCGCAGACCAGCCCAATCGCGCATAGCACGAGCAGCCTGACGGTGACCGACCTGATCCGCCGGGTCCTTACAGCGCCCTTAAGGCTGAGCATCGCTGCAAGCCTCCCCGGCGCCGATGTGCGAATCGACAACAGGCATTGCGTTCCACCGACGCAAATCATAGCTCCAAATTCGACCTTGGGGTGGCATTGATCACCGCCTATTCGATCGACTCGAGCGTACGGTTGACCGTCTGGCGGGAGGTCCAGGCGGTCACCAGCGCCATCAGCACGATCTGGCCGAACACGGCGACATAGCCGGCAGGGCCGATCGTCAGGCTCCCGAACAGCGCAGCAGCCTCGTCGCCACCCGCTGTACCGGAAAGCCATTTGCCTGCAACCTGCATCAATCCAAACAAGACGATGGCGGCACTTCCGCCGATCGCCCCTCCCTTCAGTCCAAGAACGAGGAAGTGGCGCTGAAATTGCCCGGCAACGAAGCCGTCGGTCGCGCCGATGAAGTGCAGCACCTCGACGATTGGGCGGTTCGTCGCCATGGCGCCTCGGGTGGCGAAGCTGACCGACAGCACCGTCACCACCAGCACCAGAGCGAGCACGCCGAGGCCAGCGGCGACAGCAGTATCCGCCATGGCGCGCATGCGCTCGATCCAGCGGCGATGGTCATCGAGCGTCGCCTCCGGAACCTGGGCGGATAGGGACTTGCGCAGCGAGGCAAAATCGGGAGCGGTGCCGGACGTCACCTTGACCACGATCAGCCGCGGGATCGGCAAATCGTCCAGGACCAGCCCAGTCCCGAGCCACGGCTCGATCAGCTTCGCGGATTCCTCCTTGGTGTAGGGCCGCACCTCGCCAATGCCGGGCGTGACGCGGGCGATGTCGACAGCCGTTCGCACATCAGCCTCGATATCGCGTCCCGGGCCGGGGCGGATCTGGATGGTGACCTCGCGCGCGACATCGGACTGCCACTCGCTCGCCGAGGTTCGCACCAGCATGACCGCGCCGGTCGTGAGCGAGGCGAGGAAGGTCATGATGGCGACGACTGCAACCAGCGACCGGATCGAGATCGAGCTTCTCGGCACGATCGGTGTCAACGACCTCGGCACATCTTCCATCATTCTGGACGGATCGATGTCGTCCCATGGCTCCGCCATGGTGGCCGAAGGCTCAGTCGCCTGCTCAGTCATAGACATGCAAACGTCCCTCGTGCAGCACTAGGCGCCGCGCGTCGTAATCGTCCATCAGGGCAATGTCGTGGGTCGCAATGACGACGGACGTTCCGGACTTGTTGAGCTCAATGAACAGGCGCAGAAGGCGTTGGCCGAGATTGGGATCGACGTTGCCGGTCGGCTCGTCGGCCAGCAGGAGCTGCGGCCGCGCGATGACGGCACGCGCAATCGCGGCGCGTTGCTTCTCGCCGCCTGAAAGCACCGGCGGCAGCGCCAGCATGCGTTCGCCAAGCCCGACCCATTGCAGCAATTCGACCACCTCAGAGCGGTAGCTGTGCTCGTCCTTGCCGAGCACGCGCAGCGGCAGCGAGACGTTCTCATAGGTCGTCATGTGGTCGAGCAGGCGGAAATCCTGGAACACGATGCCAATGCGGCGGCGCAGCGTCGCCAAGCCGTCCTTGCTCAGTGTGGCGATGTCGTGGTCGAACAGCGTGATCAGTCCTCGGGTCGGCCGCAGCGACAGGAACAGCATCCGCAGCAGGGACGACTTGCCCGCTCCCGATGGCCCGGTGAGGAACTGGAACGAATGCGGCTCGATGCGAAAAGTCAGGTCGCGCAACACCTCGGGTCCCGGCCCGTAGCGCAATCCCACGTTCTCGAATCGGACCACGCCGGCCTCCGATAATCCCTTCCCCGCCCCGGAATTTCACAGCGGAGGGAACTTTGCGCCCCTGATTCGCTTTGGTCGCAAAACTACCACGGCCGGACCACACCCTGGGCTTATGGTTTCCGTTCCGTTAACGGATCGGCTGTTAGGGTTTGCCCGGGAGCCCATGCGGTCTTGATTCTCCGATGCTGATCGTCTGCCCGACCTGCACGACGTCCTACAATCTCTCGGCCGAAAGCCTTGGGGTGAGCGGACGGTCGGTGCGTTGCGTGCGCTGTCGCCAGATTTGGCACGCAGAGGCCCCACGCGAGGCGAAACTGCTGGCGGCCGTCGGCGTGGTGCCCTCGGAACCGGACGACCATGCGTCGCCCGTGGACGATGAAAGCATCGAGGCCGTGGCCATTGCTCCCCGTCCCGATGCGCCTTCTCAGCCGCCAGGGCACGATGACTGGTATGAGAATTCCGCCACAGGAGCCCAAGCTCCCGAGCAGGCTTCCGAACATGCCCATGCTGCCGATGGCCAGCACGACCCGTTCGAGGTCGAAGCGCCCCCCATCGTGCCGGTCGATCTCGACCAGGGACGGCCACTGCGGCTCGAAGCCGAACCGCAACCGACTCATGATGAAGCACCCGCGATCGAGGACATCGAGACCTTGGCCGCCCGTCGCAGCCGCCGCGAGTCGCGGCGCCGGCGCCTGTCATGGCCGCTGTCGCGGCTGCAGACCGCAATGCTGGCGCTCATCATTTTCGACGCCACATTGCTTGGGTGGCGCAGCGACATCGTGCGGCTGTTTCCGCAGACCGCTTCCTTCTACGCACTGATCGGGATGCCGGTGAACCTGCGCGGCCTGGCCTTCGACGCGGTCGCCACAGCAAAGGAGCAGCACGAAGGCGTGCCGGTTCTGGTGGTTGAAGGCAACGTCGTCAACGTCGCGCGCAAGCCAGTCGAGGTGCCGCGGTTGAAATTCTCGGTGCGCAACGATATCGGGCACGAGATCTATTCCTGGACCATGGTGCCGCCGCGCACCGTGCTGCCCGCAGGCGATACGCTTGCATTCCGCAGCCGCCTTGCCTCGCCGCCACCGGAGGGCCGCGATGTGCTGGTACGCTTCTTCGCCCGTCGTGATCTTGTCGCCGGAATGAGGTGAGCCATGGCCCGCATTCTCATCGCGGAGGACGAGGCGGGGCTGCGGGCGCTGTGCGCGCGCGCATTGATGACCGACGGTCATGACGTCGTCACCGCCGCCGACGGCAGTGCCGCGCTCGACGTCCTTGAACGCGAACAGGGACGCTTCGACCTCATCCTCACCGACATCCGCATGCCGATCATGGACGGCATCGCGCTCGCGCTCGCCGCGGCGCGCGACCATCCGGAAATCTGCATCATGCTGATGACCGGCTATGCCGACCAGCGCGAGCGCGCCGCCGGCCTCGACGCGCTGATCCATGACGTGATCACGAAGCCATTCACGCTGGCGACTTTGCGCGGCGCCGTGACCGAGGCGCTTACCGTCTGCGCGCGCGAGTAAGGCGGCGAAGCGCGCCGCCGCCGTCATCGCTTCGCCTTCTACTTGGCGACGAAGAAGAAGTCGTCGCTCGGCAGCGAGCCATAGACGAACGGCTCCTGCCGGCGGTTGGTCGCGTTCAGCACGTCGTCGCGCACCAGGCGGAAGAACTTGTTGATCTCGACGCCGGGCATCGGCAAATACTTCAGGATCGCCGTCACAAACGGGCTGTTCTGGCCGTCGCCGTCCATCGCGACCTCCCCGCCCTTGGCGGCGTAGGCGACCAAGGTGCCGCCTTCGGGCTCGACCCGGGCAAGCCCGCGGCCGACGGAGCGCGACGCCGTGGTGCGCTTCATCTTGTTGGCAAACGGGTTGTCGCGGCAGGCGTCGAGGATAACGACGCGGAGCTTGCGCGCACCCTCGACCGCATTCAGCACCTGTTCGAGCGGCACCGCCTCGTAGCTCACGTCGCGGTCGGTTTCGAGCCTGGCATCGACCGGAACCAGATAGTTGACGCCGCCCATCTCTATGCCGTGGCCGGCGTAGTAGATCAGCGCCCACTCGGCCGATTCGGCCTGGCGTGCAAATAGCCGCAGCGCGTTGATGAAGCGGTCGAGGGTCAGGTCCGTCTCCAGTGTCGCGGTCTGGAACCCAGCGCGGCGCAGCACGTCAGCGACGGCGGCGGCGTCACGGCTCGGATTGGGCAGCGCCGCCACCGACTTGTAGGCCGAATTTCCGATCACCAGTGCAACCCGGCGCCCCACACTGGTCGTCGGCGTAGATGAGTTTGCTTTCGCCACGCGCGTATCGACCACTGTCGGCGTCGAGGGCGTGTTTTCCGCCGGTAATTTCGCCAGGTGGTCCCGCGCGGTGTTGTGAGCCCATTTGCCGCTGCCGTACTTCTGCGGAATCGAAAGCGCCAGGTTGAACTGCGCGCGCGCGCGGCCGATGTCGCCTTTCGCCTCGTAGATGAGCGCGAGATCCGTGTACGCCGCTGTAAAGGTCGGGTCGAGCCGGATCGCCTGCTCGTAGTCGGCGATGGCGCCGTCGAGGTCGCCGCTGCCTTTACGCGCATCGCCCCGGTTGTCGTAGGCCTCAGCGTATTTCGGATCGAGCTGGATCGCCTGGCCGAAATCGGCAATGGCGCCGGAAAAGTCACCCTTGTCCTTTCGCGCGATGCCGCGGTTGTTGTAGGCATGCGCATACTTCGGGTCGAGCTGGATCGCCTGGTTGTAGTCGGCGATGGCGCCGTCGTGGTCCTTCTTGTCGTGGCGCGCGGTACCGCGATTGTTGTAGGCGAAGGTGTATTTTGGATCGATCTGGATCGCTTGGTTGTAGTCGGCGATGGCACCGTCGAGGTCGCCCTTGTCCTTTCGCGCGTTGCCGCGGTTGTTGTACGCAGGGGCGTTCTTCGGATCGAGCTTGATAGTCTGGGTATAGTCGGCGATGGCGGAGTCGCGTTCGCCCTTGTTCTGCCATTCGAGGCCGCGGTTGAAGTAGATGGTGGCAAGGTCGTTGCCCTTGTACTTGCCGGAATCGATGGCGCGCGTGCAGGCCGCAATCGCTTCGTCGCCGCTGGCAACCCTGCAGGTCTCCCGATCATCGGTGCGATTGGAAGTCTGCCCGCTGCGAGCGTCCGGGGCCGGATCGCCCAATGCGGCAAGTTGCTCGCGGGCGGTGTCGTGCGCCCACTTGCCGCTGTCATACTTTTGCGGCAACGCAAGCGCGGCGTTGAAATCGGCGCGGGCGCGAACCAGATCGTTCTTCTTCTTGTAGGCCAGACCGCGATTGGTCAGCACCGCGGTATATTTCGGATCAAGCTGGTTGGCCTGGTCGTAGTCGGCGATCGCACCGTCGATGTCACCCTTGTCGCGGCGCGCATTGCCCCGGTTGTTGTAGGCGATGGCGTCTGACGGATTGAGCCTGATGCCCTGGTTGTAATCGGCAATGGCGCCGTCGACGTCGCCCTTGGCCTTCCGCTCGTAACCGCGGTTGATGTAGAGGTTGGCAAGGTCGCTGCCCTTGAATTTTCCGGAATTAATGCCGCGCGTGCAGGCTGTGATCGCCTCGTCGCCGCTTTTTTCCCTGCAGATATCCCGGTCATCGGCGCGGGCTGCCGGCACAAACAATCCGGCAGCAATGAGCACAATCGCGGCGAACCCGAACAGACGTTGCATGGTCGCTCTCCATTCCCTGCGGGGGTCGGGCCTCAGTTGGCTTCAATTATAGGCTCGTCCACCCGCGCTTGCAGCGGTTATCTCGAGACGAAGAAGAAGTCGTCGCTTGGCAGCGAGCCGTAGACGAACGGCTCCTGCTTGCGGTTGGTCGAGTTCAGCACGTCATCGCGCACCAGGCGGAAGAACTTGTTGATCTCGACGCCCGGCATCGGCAGGTATTTCAGAATCGCCGTCACGAACGGGCTGTTCTGGCCGTCGCCGTCGAGCGCGACCTCCCCGCCCTTGGCCGCGTAGGCGACCAGCGTGCCACCTTCCGGCTCGACCCGAGCCAGCCCGCGCCCGATCGATCGCGACGCCGTCGTGCGCTTCATCTTGTTGGCGAACGGGTTGTCGCGACAGGCGTCGAGGATGACGACACGGAGCTTGCGCGCACCCTCGACCGCGCTCAGCACCTGGTCGAGCGGCACGGCCTCGAAATTGACGTCGCGGTCGGTCTCGAGCCTGGCATCGACCGGAACCAGATAGTTGACGCCATTCATCTCGATGCCGTGGCCGGCGTAGTAGATCAGCGCCCATTCGGCCGATTCGGCCTGGCGCGCAAACAGCCGCAGCGCATTGACGAAGCGGTCGAGCGTCAGATCGGTTTCGAGCGTCGCGGTCTGGAACCCGGCGCGGCGCAGGACGTCGGCGACCGCCCCGGCGTCACGGCTCGGATTGGGCAGCGCCGCGACCGACTTGTAGGCCGAATTGCCGATCACCAGCGCAACGCGGCGGCCGCCACCCTGCTGCGCGACGGGCGCCTGAGGAAGCGGCGCCGGGCGCGAGGCTCCGAGCGACGCGAGATGCTGCCGCGCCGTGTCCTGGAATTGCCTGCCGGTGAGATACTTCGCCGGTTTTGCGATCGCGGTCTCGAAATCCGCAATAGCCCGGGCGCGATCACCCTTGGCCTCGTAGGTCAAGCCGCGGTTGACGTAGCCCCCGGTGTAGCCGGGGTCGATCGCGACGGCCTGATCGCAATCGGCGATGGCCGCATCGAGGTCGCCCTTCGCCAGGCGTGCGCCGCAGCGGTTGCCGAAGGCCGTCGGCGAGCGCGGGACAAGTCGCAAGGCCTCATCGCAGTCTGCCATGGCGGCATCGAGATCGCCCTTGCGCGCCAGCGCGAGGCAGCGATTGTTGAAATCCGCCTGGTTCTTGGGATTGAGCCGTATCGACTCGGCATAGTCGGCGAGCGCGCGCTCGAAATCGTTCTTGAAAAAGTACGCGAGGCCGCGATTGCCGAAAGCCGCGTCGCTTTTCGGATTGATGCGGATCGCGCTGTCGAAATCCGGCACAGCGCGATCGTAGTTGCCGAGATTCAGGAATATCTGCCCGCGTTCGTTGAAGTAGGCATCCGAATTCGGGTTGAGGCGCAAGGCCTCGTCATAGTCCGGCAAGGCGCGGCTGGACTCGCCCTTTTGGATGTAGGACCAGCCCCGGCTGCGGAAGTATACGGGCTCGGTCGGCACGAGCCGCAAGGCCGAAGTGTAATCGGCAATCGCGAGATCGTAATTCTTCTTGCCGAAGTAGGCGTTGGCGCGCCAGTTGAAGGCTCTGACCCGCGTCGGATCGAGGCGGATGGCTTCGGTGAAATCGGTGATGGCGCGGTCGTAATCGCCTTTGCTGCTATAAGCGTTGCCACGAAGCTCGAACGCAATGCCGTTGGTCGGCTCGAGCTGCAGGGTTTGACTGTATTCGGCAACCGCCCGGTCGTAGTCCTTTTGCAGCATGTAGGTGTTGCCGCGGTTCTGGTAGGCGCCGGCCATTTTCGGATCGAGCTGAATGGCCTGATTGCAATCGGCCATCGCCTTGTCGGCATCGCCCTTGTCGTGCCAGGCCCAGCAGCGCAGGCTCAGCGCGTGGGCGTATTTCGGGCTGAGACGAATCGCCTGATCGAGGTCGGCAAGCGCGCGGTCGGGATCGCTCTTCTTCAGCCAGCGGTAGCCACGCCAGTCGTAGAGCCGCGCAAGGTCGTTGCCCTTGGCTTTGCGCCCATCGATCAGACGACCACAGGCGGCAATGCCGTCGTCGAGCGGGGCCTTCACATCAAAGCAGACCGACTTGTCGTCGGCGCGCGCCGGGGCCGCGAGGCCGGCGGCGGCACCGAACAGGGCGGCAAGTGCAATGACACCAATCCCGACGCGATTCACGCGTCACCCCCGCAGCGGCTCCGATGGCATGTCGTTAGTCGGCGGAATTATAAGGCGGTTCAATTCGAATGACGAGCGCAGGGCCAAAAAGCCGCATTTTTGGGGTTTTGGATAACTCCCCCGACCGGTGAAGTTCCGCTGGGCGTGACTGACTCGCCCGCCTGGCTCGAAGTGTTGCGCTGCGCCCAGGGCACCTTTCCATTCAAGATAAAGACGCTTCGAACGGGACTGGGCGGATTTTGCTTCAGCCGATTGGACCCGGACTTGAGGACTAATAATCCTTCAGCAGCCGCTCGATGTAGTCGAGCTCGAGCTGCGGGCGGCCAACGTCGCCGAAGCGGCGGCGCAGTTCCTCGATGATGCGGCGCGCGCGCTGCACGTCGATCTCGCCGGGAACTTTCACCGTAACGTCGTCGCCGTAGTCGCGCCCGCGCAGCGGGCGGCCGAGCGGGTCGGTGTCCTGCTGCGCGCGGGCGGGGCCGAGACGACCGGGCTGGCCGGGACCGGGACCCTGCCCCATCTGCTGCTGCATCGACTGCGCCAAGCCCTGCGCGCCTTTGCGCAAGGCGTCGAGCGCGCGGCCCTGCGAATCCACCGCGCCGTCGGCGTTGCCGTCGCCGAGATTGCCTTCGGCATCGCCCATCGCCTCGCCGGCCTGGCCGAGCTGATCCATTTCCTTCTGGCCCGGGCCGCCGGGACCGTCTGGCGTTTGCTGGCCCAGGCCCTTTTTCTTGAGCTCCTGGAGTAGCTTGTTGAGGCGGTCGCGCAGCGCCTGCTGGTTCTGCTTCAATTCGCCGAACTGCTGCTGGCCCTGCTGGCCAGGCTGTTGACCCTGCTGGCCCTGCTGACCGCCGCGCTGGCGGCGCTGATCCTGGCCCTGGCGGAAGGTGCGGTCGCGCAACTGCTGCTGCTGGCGGATCATGTCGCCGAGCTCGTCGAGCGCCTGCATCATGTCGTCGCCGTCGTCGCCCTCCATGCCCTGGCCGGGCTGCGCCATCTGCAGGTTTTCCATCATCTGCTGCAGTTGCTGCAGGAGCTGACGGGCGGCGTCCTTGGCGCCGTTGCGCGCGAGGTTCTCGAGCCGGTCGAGCATGCTCTTGAGATCCTGCGAGCGCAGCATGCGCGAATTGCGATCAAGCGGACGGGCGAGCTGCTGGTTGTTCTTCATCTGCTCCTGCATCGCCTGCAGAAAGCGATCCATCGCGGCTCGGAGCTGATCCATCAGCGCCTTGAGTTCCTCGTCGCTGGCGCCGCGTTCGAGAGCCTGCCGCAAGGCCTCCTCGGCGTTGCGCAAGGCGGCCTGCGCATCAGAGATGTTGCCGTCCTCGATGCCGACCGCCATCTGCCACAGCCGGCCGACCACGTCGCGCAGGTCGTCGTCGGTCTTGGCGCGCACCAGATTCCAGAAGATCGTACGCAGGCCGAGATAGATGCCGGCCTCCGGCGTGAACTTGTCCGGCGCGATCGTCAGCGCGTCAAGCGCAGTGATGACCTGCGAGCGCGCACCGGCATCGAGCGCGAGATTGCGACGTTGCTCGACCAGCGCCTTCGCCAGCGGCTTGGTGAAGAATCGCTCCGGCAGGCGCATCTCGAACGGCGCGCTCTTGCCCTCGTTGCCGCCTTCGTCGCGGGCGACGAGAGTCATCGTCACTTCAGCACCGGCCCATGGATGGTCGGTCAAGTCCTTGATGGTCTGGCCGGCGCCGTTTCTGGTGCGCTGCTGCGGCAGCACCAGCGCAAAGTCGGGCGGCCCGTACAGCGGATGCGGATCGACGCCAGGGACGGCCTGGGTCTCCTTGCGGGCAAACGTCGCCTGCGCCTCGGTGACGCCGTAGTCGTCTTCAAGCTTGTAGTTGAGCAGCAAGGAACCACGCGCCTGCCGTTCCGGATCCTTGGCAAGCGCGATCGTCGGTGGCTTGTCGGGAATGGCCTCGAACGCCCAGGTGAGGTCATTGCCGAACCCACGCAGCGTCGCAGAGCCGGTGTCGGTAATCGTGAAGCGGTGCTCCTCGGTGCCGCTTGGCGCCTTCGCGGCGTCGGTCGACGCTGTGACGCCGCCGTTCGCGGCGATGTCGAGATTGACCTTCCCGGTGCCGCGCACCACCAGCGTGCTGCCGGCCGGGACCGAAACCGGCGGGGCTGACGCGTGCGCCGTCTCGCCGGGGCGCATGCCGGGCAGGATGATCGGCGGCTTGCCGGTATAGCTCGGCGGCGTCACCCAGGCGTCGACGCGGAAGTTTGCCGGCAGTACGACGCCCTGCCAGTCAAACGCCGCCGCGATGCGCTTCCAGCGCTCGCCGCCGGCCGCGAAGAACGTTGCGATCACCAGCACCGCGACCAGCGCGCGCAACGCATAGGGGTCGCGCGAGGCGACGCGCGGCGCCGGCAGGCCGGATTTGAGCGAACGCGCCGCCGTGAGCGCACGGGCGAAATGTGCGTTCCACAGCGCGACCGAGAACGGGTCCTCATTGGTGTAGGCGATCTCGTCCGCCATGGTGGTGGCCGGACGGTGCGGCAGGCCGCTGCGGCGGTCGAGCCGGCGCAGACCATCGGCGGTGGCTGGCATGCGCAGCAGGAAGAAAGGGACCAGCGCCGCAACGCCAACGATACCGAACACGAACAGGACCACGGCCCGCCCGGTCGGCGGCAGCCACAGCCACAGCCCGAGCCATGACGCGGCGAGAAACAGACCGACGGCGGTCGCGAGCGTCGCCAGAGCCGGCCACAGCCGCTCCCACAGGATCGTCCAGCGCGCGCGGCGCAACGCCTGGCTCAGCAGCAATCCTGCTGCGGCATCGCCACCGGACGGGTCGGCCGCAGGGCTGTCGACAGGGCGGTCGGTCAACGTGTTCTCCGTAAACGGCAATCCAAACGTGACAACACGTTAACATGGCGGCGGGTTCAAGGCACCTCAAGCGCACGAAACCGTGACATGCCTTAACGCAGCCATGGCGGCAGGCGATCGAGCGCGATCAACGCCTCGGCGCCGAGGCGCGGCCGCACGAGCGCCCATTCACTTGCCTTTACAAGGACTTCCGGAATCAGCGCGCGGGTGTTGTAGGTGCCGCCCTGGACCGCGCCGTAGGCGCCCGCGGTCATGATGGCGAGCAGGTCGCCCGGTTGCGGCTCGATCATGTCGCGATCGAGCGCGAGGAAGTCGCCTGATTCGCAGACCGGGCCGACCACGTCGGCGACGATGCGCCAGGCGCCCGGGATCGGCTCCTTGACCGGACGGATGTCGTGGTGCGCGTCGTAGAGCGTTGGACGGATGAGGTCGTTCATCCCGGCATCGACGATGATGAAAGTCTTGGCCTCACCGTGCTTCAGGTAGATGACGCGGGTCAGAAGGATACCGGCATTGCCGACGATGAGGCGGCCGGGCTCGAAGATGAGTTTGCAGCCGAGGTCGCGCGTCGCACGCTTGACCACGGCGGCATAGGCCTGCGGATCGGGCGGCGGCTCGTTGTCCTCACGATAGGGAATGCCGAGGCCGCCGCCGAGGTCGACGTGGCTGATGGCATGGCCGTCTCCGCGCAAGGTGCGCACGAAGTCGGAAAGGAGCGCGAAGGCCGCGCCGAACGGATCGAGCTCGGTGATCTGGCTGCCGATGTGCATGTCGACGCCGGCGACCTTGACGCCCTTGAGCTTCGCGGCGTGAGCATAGACCTCGCGCGCGCGGCTGATCGGGATGCCGAACTTGTCCTCGGAGCGCCCGGTCGCGATCTTGGCGTGGGTCTTCGCGTCAACGTCCGGGTTGACCCGCACGGAGATGTTGGCGACGCGGCCCTTGCCCGCTGCGATCGAGGCCAGAAGCTCGAGCTCGGCCTCGGACTCGACATTGACGCACAGGACGCCGGCGTCGACCGCCAGCGCAAGCTCAAACGCAGTCTTGCCGATGCCGGAGAACATGATTTTCTC
>JADMIO010991066.1_pt1 | contig 15921 bp, 25 predicted proteins | sample 8958161 | NCBI WGS metagenome assembly JADMIO01 (sample SAMN16585339, study PRJNA669376) | soil metagenome | isolation source: Crop rotation soil | place: USA: Cullars Rotation, Alabama | collected 2011
ATTGTGCTGTAAGCCGCATTGAGGCCGGCACACGCGCGTTGCAATTAGTTCTTGGAAAATGGGGGCCAGTTCGCGTTAGGACTCTCGGCTTTGGCGTCCTGCATTTCCCAACCTGCGGGAACGACAATCTGCATGCCCGGCTGGATTTCCTGAGTTACGGGCGGCGGAATCGGCTTTTTCGGTTGGTCGCCGTCGGCCGAAGTTGAGACCTGCTCTTCCTCATCATCCGGTGGACGTAGATACACGACTTTGCAGGCGCTTACATGCGCCTTGACCAACTCTGCGAAATCAGCTTCGTCGAGCACCTTCAGCGTCAGGCCGGCGGTGTGAGTTTCCGGATAGCCGCGCACCTGGCTTTCATCGTCTTTGCAAACGAAGGCGTGAATCATTTCAGAGGCCGGAACGAACTGGCGGCGACGGTCGCGCATCATCCGCGCGGAGCCGTAGATAAACTCTGTCGACGGCATCGTCAGCCAATAACCGACTGGACGATCATCGTCATCTACCTCGACGCTCATGATGATGCGATTGCCCGTCGCGGGATTGATTGCGTTGTAAAACTCGTCAAGCCAGGCGACATCGATAATCCTCAGCGTGTAGCGGAACTTGTTGGCGGCGCCGACGCGCCGGTGAATCAGCGACTCGCCATCGCGATCGACTTGAGTGCAGACCAGTCGCTGTTGGTCCACGAAGGACAACTTGCCTGAAGCCGAAGCGTTTTCCATGTGCGCCCAATCGGAAAACCCGCGTTCGATGATGCGAACGACTTCGGCATCATGCTTAATTTGTTCCTCGGGTGGATCGTCAGAAATCGGGTCTAGCGAGACTTGTAGAGTAAAACCGGTTGGCCCGGGGATATTGTTTCGGCGCACCTCGAGATAGCGCACAATGTAGTCGTCGTTTTGGCCGAGGTTCCGGGAACGGTTGCGCGCCGTTCGGAGTTGCATCCGCAGCTCGCGATTGATGGCGATCGGGAAGGCCGGCCAGTTGCGCGTGAGGCGATTGTGCTGCGCCATCGCGAAAGCGCGCACACCCGTGAGCGTCGCGACGAAGACTCGCGCGGCGCGACGGGTAGCTTTCCATAGTCTGAAGCGTTTCGGCATTAGCGTTTGAAATGCATTAGCGGGAGCGGCTCGATGGATCCTTCCGGGCCATCGAACTCGCTGCTGGAGATTTGCAGTACCATTGTGGGCGGCCTGTCGCGGTGCGTGGCCGTGTGACCATGTTCCAACGCGATGTCAGTAACCTTCGCGTCTGGCGGCAAGGCGGGAGACCCCTTCGCAATTGCCAGTATCAGCAAGAACGCATCGGGTTCGATTCTTAGTTCACGAATGGCCATTGAACTTTAAGCACTCAGCGGCACGGCAACCACTGACACGTCGATGCCGCCGGCGCCCGTGCCCGTCGCGGCCGTGCCGGTCACCAGCAGTTCTTTACCCGCGGAAAGCGTGCCCTGGTAAAACGTCTGCGCGCCCGCGGTGCCACTGTTCAGCCCGGACTTGAACTTCGTCGCCGTCCCGGTTTCGCCGATGCCGAACGACGTCGCGGCGCCATTGCCGGCAGCGAACGTCTCATTGACCGTCACCATGATTTGCACATGACGATCAATCAGCGCCGCGCCCAGCAGCGTCTGTGCTCCGGAGGTAGTCTTGTCGTAGCTGGTTTTCTTTCCGATCGACGCGATCGAGTTCATGGGCCAGCCGCGCGCGTCGAGCGCGATTGACATTCCAGCGGTCAGGCTGAAGACGCTCTTCACTGAATTGAAAAGGCGCTTGAGCCAGGGTACGTCTTTTACGCTTTGTGTCATTGATTACTCCTTTTTCAAACCCACCCGCTACCGCAGGTGGTACTGACTGACTTCATCTCACGGTCGTTAACGTCACGGGAATTGTTTGAAAGAAATCGCCGCCCGCAGCCATGCGCTTGCGGCGGCGTTCGCTGTTGACTATGCGTTGATAGGTCCGGCGCAGCTCGAGCAGCTCCGTCCGCGTGTAGGTTTTCTTGCGGTGGCCTTCGACTTCGTATTCGAAAGTGTCTCTGCCCGTGGAAGCTTCAACCAAGTTATCGATTTCGGCGACGATGCGTTCGGCCTGGCTGCGCAGGTCCACGTTCGCGCTTTCGGCGTCGAGACCGGGAACAATTTCCAGCTCGAGCATGTCGGGCGTGATGAGATGTTTCTCTCCGTCGAGTTCGACACGACCCTGCATCCAGTACCGGCCGGGCTTCAGCTTTGCGGAATCGGAAGCGGAGATCGTCGCTACGAAGTCGTCTCCGTCAGCGGTGCAGGTCACGTCGAGACGTGACGGGCCGCGCAGAAAATACTTGAGCACCCAACCGTCAGACGCAGGAAAGTCGCTTAGCGATTTTTCCCAGGTGACAGTCGAGCCGGCGACGAAGCGAGACGGTTCGCGATTAGGGATTTCCGGCGGCATGATTCCGCCGCAGAAGGTAACAAAGCGCACGAGGGTTAATGGTTTGAGGGTGCATTAAAAGGGCACGGTAGAATCAGGCGTCGTGAGCTTCACTGCACGAGTACCTATCTGCCCAGGCCGTGACTTTACCCACTTGAAGTTCGGAAAACTGCCCTCGATTTCATAAGCACCGTCGGGCGGGATTGGCGGCATCGCGCCAACACACGTCTCGCAAAAACATCTATATCCACCAGCGTTCTCTGGTGTCAGCTCAACACCGCAGCCGGGGCAAAGCAATCTCTTTATCTCCCGTGCTGATTTCACCAGGCTACGAAACGGATTAGGCCTCTTTTTTCCCTCGATTCTATTGAGGTGCACCCAAATCGCCGCCCAATATCCGAACATTTGGAAACTTGTAGCGGCGCAAAGAGTCCCAAGCTTTGGTTTCCGCCTCGTCAAGTGATTCTTCCAACGTCATTTATTTACTCACTTCTGTTCCTTAATACCGCCCACTGCCGCGCGGAATGCGAAAGCCGCCACGCCCCGAACCGGAATCGGGAATGCGCGGCGCTGATGGCGCCGGCGGTGGATTGTTTGAATCATCGCCGTCGTCGGGCGACTCATCATCGTTTTGAGTATCGACCGCGGCCTGAAGCTTCTTGGCGATTCTGGCGGCCTGCTCGCTCAGCGATTTGTGCAGGGCCGGCATCTTACGGCCATCGCCGAAACAGATGGCGAAGGCGGCCATCGCATAGACACGGCAGTCGAGCGCTTCATTGCGCAGTGACTCTCGGATCTTCCGCCACACGCGCTTGCCTCGTTCCATCTTCGGCCGCTCTGAGAGTAGCTGTTTGAAGTGGTCCTCGCCGTAGAAAATTCGCCCCTGAGTTCCCGTCCGCTGCAACGGGAAGTGGCAGTAACCTGGACCGGGCTCGGTGAGATTCAGATTTGTGATGAACGTATCTTTCGCCGCTTCGGTGCCGACCATGAAAAGCTTGACCTTCGGCCGCCCCTGCCAACTCCAAGTGCCGATGATGGGCTTACCGGTGACGTTCCAGCCCTTTATTGGAAAGACCCGGTAGCCGCGGTTGGCATACGCGAACGCGTACACTTCGTCGGTAAAGCCGCCAGCCGAGTCGATCGCTGTGCACTGCACTTTGAGTTCGACACCGTCCGCGCGGACAAACTTGCGCGACACGACTTCACGTTTTAGCTCCTCCCAGGGTGAGGGTGGTCTCTTCGGATCGCCGGTGAGGTTGGTTGGGTCGCCATAGGCGACGATGTAATCAAGTGACCAACTCTCACGGTTCAATCCGACGCCGAGAATTTCCGCCTCGAGGCGATCGGGGTGGACGTCGACGCCGGCGACAATCAGGCAGACACCGACGGGAATCGGATCGTAACCACCTTCGTCATTCGGCGCACCATAGTCTTCGCGACGATCGACAATCTCGCTGGTTTCGATTTTTGGCTCAGGTGGCTCCCAACCTTCGGCCAGCCACATGGTGACGAAGGCTTTGAGTTGGCCCGGGTCGCCGCTGCGCTTCGCGGCGACGAACGCCTCAGCCATCTGGCCCCAGGTGACGAACGGCGAATAAAGCTTGTTGAGGTGGAAGCCGGCGCGACCCTTTACCCGCGGGCCGTTCTTGTTTTCCTGGCGCCACTCGCCGCGGGCGAGCATCTTGGTTTTGTGACGGTGTTCGATGACCGCGCCGCAACCCCTGATTCGTTTGACCTTCTCTTTTCCCGAGGCCGTTAGTTCGGTTGTGTAGTCGCCACAGACGTAGTAAGCAGCGGACGGATCCTCGCCCCACTTGAGATTTGCAAACTTCAGTGTCTGAAACTCGCCGCAGTGAGGGCAGGGCAGATAGTAGCGGCGCTGGTCGCTCTCGTGATACTCGCGCTCGATTGGTGAAAAGCGGGGCGCGTCAACGGGTGTGCCCGGCGGGTTTTCTAAACGGTCACCTGGGGTGGAGATTTTGACGCTTAGCGTGTCGGGCCGCCAGGTGTCCATCATCGGCTCAGCAACTTTGCAGTAATCGCCGAGGTCCGTTTCTTTGTAGGCGTCGCGTTCGTCGAAATACTCGCGCGCGACGGCCCATGAAGTGGCGGTGTTTGATGAGGTGGCCCAGCCGATTATTAGATGTCCGCCCGGATAGGACTTGGCTTTGATGGTGTTGTCACTGCCGCGAATGCGATTGTCTTTAACCAGTGCGCGCAGTGCGGGCGTGTCCCGCAGCATTAGTGCAAATCGTTTTTTCGACCACTCAGTAGCCTTCCCTTCATCCTCGCAAGCATAGAATTGTGGGACCGGCTCGACGTGAATTGAGTGGCCGATCATGTTGAGAATGGTTTCAGTCTTAGCAATCTGGCGACAGGCGGGCCAGACGATTTCTGTTATCTCCGGATCGCTGGCCGCGTCCATGATGTCGCGTGTGTAAGGAACCAGGTCCGTGCGCCACGGGCCCGGTCGCGAGCTGCTGCCCTTCGAGACAATCCGAAAACGATCGGCCCATTGCGACACGGTCAACAGCGGCGGCGGGATGGCCAACTCAATTGCTTCGGAGAATGCTCTTGCTGTTATTTCGGACGTCATTGAAAGCTTTGGTAACTATCCCGCGACACGGTTTACATATCTCGCGGTTCACGGCCGTTCGTTGAAAGAGAAGATGGATCACGCGCTGCAGCCCATCGACGACTTCACTGTAAGGGACCAGCTCACGACGCGCTTTTTGATTTCGCATTTCCTTCCACTCCGCATCGGCGGCCTCGCTGCGCGTTTTGGCGTCGCTCGTCTTTGAGGCTTGAAGTGAGTCGAGTAATTCCTTGACAGTTTTGCCGGCTGAGTTTTTTTGGGTGAGGCGATACTGCTTTAGCTTCGCTTTGTTGACTACCGGCCTGATTCCCTTCAGCACTTTCTTCACCGCTTCTGTGTAAGTGCCGGCCATCTTCGCCAGCTCGAGCTGCGAGTAGAGGCCGGTTGTTTTGGGCGGGATTTCCGGTGGCGTCGGTGGTGCTTTTTCCGAGCGCGCGGCCGTGACGAAAGCGGCGACCAGATCCTCGAGAGGGGGGTCATCGGGAAGCCCGGCGAGAATGTCAGTGATAGCGTGCGGAGGGATGCCGGTAAGGTCAGATGCTTTGCTGATTGAGAAGGTGAGGTCGCTCATTTTACGATGGGTCGCATGTACGCAGCCGGTCGCGACCACTTCCTCCGAACGGCACGCCACTCCGGTGGGTAGTCTTTTGTGCCCTCGTCTGGGCGATAGAGTTGGCAGAAGGGCATGAAGCCGAGATCGAATACACGCTCTATGCGGCGCTCGGCGTCGGTAAGACTCTCGGAGTCGTAGCCGATCATGGTGTAGCAACGACGTTTTCTTAGAGGGATCCGTTCCGCTTCCGGTTTGTGCCAAGTAAAAGTGACGCTGACCCTAACCGGTATGTGACGATCGGGTGGCCGAAATAGCGGCGGCTCACCGACGAACGCCATGTCGTCAGTCGGCGTCCACTGTGTTCGTGATGGAAACACTCTTATCATTTCGCGATACTGAGGCGGGGACGATCGCCGGACTTGGGCTCTCTCGCGGGTATTGGCACGCGGCGGGCATGTTCGCCAAGGCGCAGGAGTGAGTTGATTTCTTTCTGAACTGCAAGCGCTGTCTTTGTTTCCTTCGCATCGACTGCTGCTTTGTAAAGCGACTCGAGGCGGGAGAGGGCTTTGCCGACTTCGGTGTCCAGGCTCAACGCGGCGCCGGTATCGATAAGACGCTGAGTCGCGCGCTCGATTACATCGTCAAGGGCTTTGCCTTTAATGCCCCACTTGCTGGCCTTCGCATGCTCGACAATATGGTCCCGAGTCAGACCACGAACAAAACATTCTATGACCTTGCGAGTCGCCTCTTCAGTCGTCAGCTTTTTTGGTCTTGTTTCTTTCTCTTTGGTCATCGCGCAGTCGCGAGCGCCTTCTGAAGCGCCTCACCGTAGTTGACTCCAAACCGCTTCGACACCACCTTTTCGGCAGGTCCCTGGATGGCGTCACGCTCTTTGATTTTCGCGCGCTTCGTCAGCACGTAAAGCAATACGAGCTGCCTCTTTCCCTTACGACCCTGGTACTGAAACAGGCCCATCGACCGGCCACTCTTCAGCGGCAACACCACATCACGCTTTCCGCGGAGAGCTCGCGGACGTTGCATCGCGCGAATGATGTCGCGCTTCGTGCGTCGCACGTTGCTGGTGGGCACCGCGATGAATTCACCTCGAGGTAATTTGATAACGATCGCGCCTTCATGCTCCCGCACAAACTTTTCGAGGAACTCGGCAGCGGTTCCAATCACTGCCACTGGGTTTTGCTTCGTTGCGCCCTGCACCTTGAAGGCGAGCGGTCCCTGCTTATTCCAGTTCGTTCGAATCGTGAACTTTTCATCGGTGGCTTTGATTTGCGCGGTCTTCACCTCTTGAGCCGTCCGCGTTAGCGCCGACACCATCGCAAAGTTTTCCTGCTTACTAAGCTGCCGATTGCCGACCGTCGAGACTTTGAAAATTGTAGAGATCACCGGTTGTTATTAAAATCGAAAAAACTTTTGATGTTAGCCACCCCGCGGAGTCGTGCGTTACCTGCGACTCGGTAACTTGGGAAAAGGACCCGCGGCCAATTGATAGTACGTTCGCTCTGGCGGCCGACCCGGTCCGGATGGGCGCGTGGGCTTCACCTCTCGGAGTTGACCGCTTCTTATCATCGCCCTTACGTCCGCACGTACCACAGGAGGATCGTATAGCGTGCATTGCACTAAACCGTCAACATCGATTTGATCTTCGCGTTCGATGCACGCTCGTATCTCGGCGCGTCGGGCGGCTGGCCGAGTCAGTCGCTTCAATAGCCGATGGCGCGGTACGTTGAGATACTCCGCGTATCGCGGATACTGCTTTGCCAACAGCCCAAGGATGCGAGCGAGGGACAACACCTCTAGCTCTTCTTCGCTACGTTGGCGCCGTTGGTTCTTTGCCGCCGCAAGGCGCGCACTGGCCATGTCCCTGTGCAACTGGATGGTTTCGCCCAAATCCTTAGCCATCGCCAACACGGCCAACTCTACGGCCGCTCGCTCTACTCCACGCCTGCGATAACGAGTGGCCTTGTTCCTTCGTCTGGGTTTCATCGGGGGTTTTCCCTCAGCCTCCATTCCAGCCACTCACCGGTGACAGCATTAGCTTCTCGATTGTCTTTGGTCCAATGACGCCATCCGCCTTGAGCAGGTCATTCGGGTTGTGTTTGTTCCACAGGTACTGAAACGCGCGTATGCCGTAGTGCCCAAAGTCCGGATCGCTGTCACCATGAAAGTTAAAGTGGGGTTTGTCTGCAGCGCCGCGCCATATCCATTGATGGCGTCGTAGTACTGGTATCCAGTCCTCCCAATCATTCAGGTCAATCGCCACACCACGCTCATGAGGCGAAGTGCCCGGGGCTGCAGCCAACGGAATTCCGCATCTGTGGTGAATGTACTGGTCATAGAGTGCGTACTGTTGAGGCAACACACGCAGCGCATGGACCAGCCTGGGCTTGCGCCCAAATTCCTTGATGGCGTTTGCCAAAGCCACGGCTGCATTTCGCTGCAAGTATGGCAGCGTCGATCCACCGGCGATGTTTACATGCTCCGAGATAGTGACTACCTTGCCCGCATCAGTTGATTTGAAAAGCTCCTCAGCAATCTGTCGCGATAAGACTTTCAGCAACTCAGTCGAACATGTTCCGCCTTTTAAGTATTCGCCTACGTTCATTTCAACTCCTCCAGAATTTTCCCACTCAGCCAGTCGGCAGGCGTCCATAGTCCAGCGTCTGCGCCGGCAGCCCTTAGTTCGTTTATGGTTTGGGTTTGTTCTGAGCTCAGGCGGCCAAGTCGACCGTTGCGGTCATGCCCCTTGAGCTCACGATGCAGGACACGTCTTCGTTCGAAACTTCGTAGCGGAATCAGCAGCAGGTCGAGAATGCCCGCGCTCGAGTGCTGGGTTTTTCTTAGCCACAAAAACCGCCAACCCAAAGTGCGGCACGCCGCGCGAATGTTCTCGCTGAGACGTTCCTCGCTCATCCGGGTGTGGAAGTCTGACGCCTTCACCTGCCCACCTCCTGGAAGTACAGACGGAGCCACCACATGCGAATGTGGCAGCGCTGATGCTTCTCAGTCTCGACCTCGTAGACGTCATCGCTCGGGTTCGTGTACTTAACAACGCAGCGCAGCACGAAGAGACTTTGCGCTTTGCGCGCAGCTTCATAACTTCGGGTGCCGTCGGCGAATGCCGGAATGTCGTTGAGGTCAAACCGGCGGCCTACTCGGTCAACGCCAGGACGAGGCACGAACCGCCTATGCAGAAACTGGCGAATTGCGTAGTCAGGTTGAATCATCGTGATGTCTCCATCGAAAGAACGCTCATGGCCGCTTCGATGAACGTTTGCGCGAGCGGGGCAACGATTGCATTGCCATAACCGCGCAGTCGTCCCACACGCGCGGAAGCCCGATGAGCCAGCGGGAATATTCCGGGTTCAATTGGCCGGTACTTTCCGTCTCTGCCGTACCACCAGTCGCAGTCACCCCAGACGCCGCGAGTTGCGCCTGCCTCGGCAATTGATCGACACGTGAGCGGGTCGAGCCATCCGGGTCCACGCCACTCTCTGATAAGCTCGGATAGTCCTTCCAGTCTCGACTGTTCGGTGTCGTCACTGTCGATAATGCCACTTGTTGACTTAGTGGGACTCCGGTGTCCCATGGTCGCGGTGGTAATCCGCCGCTGCCTCCACTTCCTTCAGCGCGTCAAACAGCATCGGCATGGCCACTCGCTTCTCAGCCGCGGCGCAGTACATGGCGCCATCGATGAAGTAAGAGTGCGCAAGTTCCCAACCGATACCTTTGCGCCCCAACGCAACTGCGCGCGCGGGCACCGTCCCGATGCCAGCGAACGGGTCGAGAACTGTTTCGCTAGGATTAGTCAGTTGATTGATTACACGGTCCGCTAAGTCTAGTTGCAGCGGGCAAAGGTGCATCTGCCGCCCCTTCGCATATTGCGAGCTGTTCAGCGTCAGCATCCGCGTAATGTCGGTCCAAACGTCCGGACTCCAGGATGAGGGCTGCAGCAACATGAACGTCACCGGCAGACGCCCAGACCCTTTGCACCCACACGCACAGCTTCCTGACCCCGATGTGTGGATATGACCGCACTCGCCGCACGTCTCGAGACTCTCAGCCAGGCGCACATGCTCTTCGAAATCGTAAACGTTCGTCTCTGAATAATGACGAAACAGTTTGAAGATTGCGTGATGAGGCAGCGCTGCGATCTCTTCAGGCGTCAGGTGACGGTTTCCATTTGAGCGGGCAAACCCATGCGCATCGATTTGCCAACGGCTGCGCGAATAGCGGTCCTTGGTTTTGACCACCGGCAGATCTGCGTACGCGTTTGTGTTATCGGTTGGCGGCTTGCGAAACAGCAGCAGATATTCCGGCATCCCCACACCCATCTTCGTGCCGTCCTTGCACTGCTCGCTCCAACCCAACCGGTAAGTCTGATTGTTCTCGCGCACCACGTCGGTGACGATCGTCTTCATTCCCATGTAGGCGAAGCCGTGTTTCGCATAGTGCTCAATCACCCGGCAATGGAATGGATAGATTGTTTGAAACCCCAGGCCTGTCATGCCGCCCGATACAATCCGATCCTTCACATGAATCGCAGCAATGCGCCCAGGCTGAAGCATCCGAAACAGATTCGGCGTAAGGAAATCCATCTGCCGAAAAAAATGTTCGTTAGTGTCTGAGTGGCCAAAGTCGGAATAGTTCGGGCTGTATTCGTACTGGGTGGAAAAAGGAATCGAGGTCAGAATTAGATGAACACTGTCACTCTCGCCGTGCGCAGCCTCAAGCACCGCATCGTTGTTCACCATCACATAGTTCTGCCCGCGCAGCTCGGTGCGCTCAACTCCGATGCTGCGATTTAGAGTGTTGGCGCGCGCGTCATGGGCCAATCCGTAGGTCTTGATGATTTCACTCATCTTGTCGACCATGCGGTCGTGTTGGCGCCACTTGCGCTTCAGCACGTTCAGCACGCCGCGCTCGCTCTCTGCATAAATCAGGTGAATCTCAACCGCCTCAGTTTGTAAATAGCGTTGTATCCGGTGAATGGCCTGTATGAAGTCGTTGAACTTGAACCCAATGCCGAGGAAGATTGCCTTGTGACAAAACCGTTGGAAGTTGCAGCCGCTTCCAGCCAGTACCGGCTTCGCCGCGAGATACTTTATGCGCCCATCACTAAAGTCGATGATGGCCTGTTCGCGCTCATCAAGGTCCTGCTTACCGTATACGGCGACTGCGTCGGGCACTGCGGCGGTAATCTCGAGACGTTCAGGTTCCAGGTCGTGCCACAGCAGGAATCGATCGTCGGGTTCCGCGTGGATGATTCGAAGCATCTCCGCCAACCGCTCCGGCAGGGTGTCCCGCTTCTCGCGCGCAGCTTCAACCACTCCATGCGTCGCTTCGCGGAACATCCGGTTCTGCCCGTTGCGATCGGGCCCTGCGCCTGCGTGGTTGACTTTAACCTCGTGCTCGACGACTCGCAGCGGTGGCAGATCGTAGCCTTCGTCTGAAAATCCCAGGTCGGACGGTTTCTGTAAGAACAGCGCCCAACTCGAAATCCATAACCAGAATTCCTCTTCCTTGTGCGGGTGCAGAGTCAGATGGTCAGCTTTGGTTGAATCGCGTTTGAAGAATCGGGTCTTTGCCGCTGAGACATCCATTACGCCGAGGAACGCCGCATAAGCCAGCAGTTCGATGTAATCATTTGGACTCGGCGTCGCGGTCGCGACGAACCTGAATCGCGTGCCTTGGCTGCGAGTGCGCGAGGTGAACGTTTTCGCGTCGCCCGCGAGCAGCCCCATGAACTCACGAAACGTTTTAGTCCCGCCAAAGCCGCGCAAACAACTCGCTTCGTCCAGGCTCACAATCTCAAACAGCCGCGGGTCAAGTTTGCCGTCGCGCACGCTTTCATAGTTAGTCAGAAAAACGTTGGGCGCATCACTAAGATGTTTCGCCGTTAATGCTTCCTCGGTTGTGCGAATGAATCGGGGCGCATGGGGCCACTCTAATTTCTCGATAGCGTCGCGCGTGAATTCCTGGCGCACGCCAAGCGGACAAATGATGAGAGCCCGACAGGCTCCGGCATCTTCCCAGAGTCGCGAAAGCAGCAACCGGCAAATCTCCAATTGCTGAATCGTCTTTCCCAAACCAAACCGCTCAAACAGAGCGCGCCGGCCGCCGCGACAAGCCCATTGCACGGCGGCACGTTGGTGAGGTTGCAAGATCGGATGGATCTCCGCATCAGAGACTTCAATCCCGCTCTCGCTGTCAATGGCGATTTTCGATTGCAGAAACTCCGAATATGCGTTGAGGTCGACCATTCAGGCGGGATACTCCAGGTGTTGCCGGCCGTCGAGAAGATTGCCGGCGGCTTTCTTGCCGACGCGATAGAGCGCAACTTCTTTGTGGTCAACATGCCCGACATCTTCGGAGCAGTAGTAGCCACACTTTTCCCGCGCCGCGAGCAACGTGCGGGAATGCGATGCCTGCGCCGCTGTGATTGTTTCTGATTCGTGCGGCGCCCACGAACCCCACTGCTTAAAGAAAAACGGGACATTAGCGGCTTGGCACTGGTCGCGAAGTGAGCGCACCCAATCAGGGTGCATCGGGCGCGCACCCGGGCCAGACTCGCCTCCTGCAACAACCCAGTGAATTCCGTTTGCCGGGTATTCCGCATTGAGCGTGCTCCACGGAACCTGTAGATCGATCGGTCCTAGCAACGGTTCCGCGCTTATCCAACGCACCGCGGCGGGCGTTTCGATTAACAATGGGATTCGCTCGTCCGCGGTCTTTTGGTCCTCGACCGACACACCCAGCCAGACGTTGCGAGGCGGGAAGGATGAGCGATTCATTCTCGGCCCGTTCCAAGCTTCACGCGCGCGAGTTCTCATGTAGTCAGCCATCCGCAAAGGACGCTTGGTCAACACCTGGAAAACGTGACCACGGCCAGCATCGTCGCAAGCGCCCATTCGCGAGAAGATGAGATTGATCCATTCATCAGGAATCGACTCGTGAAATAAGTCGCTCATCGAGTTCACGAAAATGCGGTGAGGTTTTCTAAGTCGGAGAGGATAATCGAGCAGATCGGAAACGAAGCGCACGTCGCCGGTCCACGTGGGGCCATGCGCGCCAATCCGGGTCAGGCCTTCATACGCGCCGCCCGGCCGGTTTGAACGGTGGGCCATGCGCATCGCGTAGCAATTGCGACAGCCCTCGGAAACGATGCTGCAGCCGCGCACCGGATTCCACGTCGCCTCAGTCCATTCGATTGTTGTCCTATTGCCCATGCCTTCTTTTACGTGGACGCCGGGCGCATCTCCACGAGATTGCCCCGCTCGGTTCGGTTCGTTTGTTTGGTTTCTAATTCAGCGGCTTCGCTGAACTGCAGGCTTTGTTGCTTCGCAGCGTTAACGAAGACTTCGACGTCATGATTCCAGAGACCATGACGCTTCACGATTGCCACGAACTCAGTAATGGTCCACCAATGCTTGCTGATTAGAATCACGAAGAACGGGCTGGGATCTTCGATGGTGCGCGGCGCACAGGCCAGATAGGCGTTCAGACCGGTGACGAGTTTCGCCTGACCGTAGAGACTTTTGCCCTTACGCGTTATCGCCTGAGAGTTGCCATCTTTGTCGAGGCGCTCCATGAAGAGAAACTCCACGCGACGACCCGAAAGATGGTCGTGATGCTTCTTGATGAGCTTGTTGCCAATGGTGGCAACTTCGCTCGCGGGTGAAAATTTATCTGGCATCTTGATTTTCCTTTTTAGTCGTCGCTTTCCGTTGCGGCTTGGCGCACGGAACAGGTCACCATGTGATTTGAAAAGAGCGACCGGCCTTTCTCGATCGCCGACTGAATCGTGGGTAGATCAAGCTTTGTGCAGCGCATCGATAGTTCGTCGAGCACGTAATTGACCGTCCTTGGTTGGTTTCGCATCCAGCGGAATCTTGCGGCCCGTGACGGAGTTACGCGCCCAAAGAATCGGCTCGTAGCACTTATCGCACTGGCCCTCGGCTGTTTGTAGTTTGCTCATCTCCCGCCGTAATAGGCCTTCCCTATGCAGTACGCTTTCTCGCACCCGCCACACCCAACATGCCCTTGCAGCAGCTCACTGAATCGCGCCTCGACTTCTTCCTGGATGTAAGCCATCCCGCGAATGCGCCGCGAGGTTCCACGACTTGTGCCGGCCTTCAACCCACTGCGTTGCATGTAGTCTTCTATGTCGGCCATGACGTTCATTGGAATGAATGCGGGCACTCCTTGCTCAAACCACTCGACAATGAGCCGCATATCGAACGGCGACAGACTGAAGCCGCGACCGCGAATCTCCAGGAACCGGTCGCCGATGAGTTGCGCATACTCAGCTTCATCCATGATTCGCGTTCCGCGCCGGCGCCAGACGGCTGTCAGAGAAATCCTGGCATTCGCATTCGCGGCATGGCTTGCGATAGTTGTTGGTGCGCGCTGCGTCGGCATGCTTGCTCTTCACGTGGCCGCAGGTGCACGTTTGTTTCAGGCTTCCAGCTCTACCCATTGCTTTTCACTCCCCATCATCGATTTTCACAATCTCCGGCTTCAGCCGCAGAAACGTCTCCCCATGAAGTCCGGGCTGCTCGAGCAAAGGGCCCTCACTGCTCGTAAGCTTTTTGAGATAAGTAATCGCGGTAGCGATTGAGCAACCCGCCATCTCCGCCCCCGAGTTAACGACATCGTCTTTGTTGAGGTAGAAGACGCCCTCCTCGCGGAACTTCCCGAGCAGCCAATTCCGGAACCGTGGCTCGTACATGAGATTGGCTTGCATCTGGGGCGGACCAAGACTGAAATCAACTGCATCACGGACAGTCTGAGTAGCCGGATTACCTTGTTTTCGGAGGCGTCTTTTGTGAGAGAGAGAGAAGTCACCTCTACCGCGCTTGCGGTTGTACTCAGCGACGTTGCAGCCGGGACATAACAAACGCAGGTTTTTATAAGCATTATTGTGTTTGTTGCCGTCGAGATGGTCGATCTGAAGTTTCATTTCGTGTCGCCGAACACGCTCATTTCGTGTCGCCGAACCGGTAGTGCTGTCGCCATTTCGTGTCGCCGGGATTGATTCATTTCGTGTCGCCGAACCGGTCTCTGATTTCGGGTTGTCAGGAACCGCCAAACAGAGGTTGCAGCACTCGCCGTCGCGGAGACATAAGTACTGGTAAGCAAACTCATGCGCGGTCTTGCCAAGGCGTCTAGGCATTTTTTGCGGTCGCTGTCGTTTCTGAGCCGCCTTGTGTGCCTGTCACACAGCCATCGGGAAGCGGCGTACTCGCTTCCTCGATGGTTACCCTTCGAGGTCTCCGGAAAGGCCGTCTGCAGAGCCTGCAAATCTTTCCGGCCTTTACGTTCATCATGTCCCGCTTGTGCTGGGCTGAGCATTCGTCTGAGCACGTCCCTGAATGTCGCAATACTCGCTCCGGCGGAATCTCGCCGCGGCATACCATGCACCAGCGCGGTGGCACGGGTACTTCTTTGAACTCGGCTTTCATGCTGCGGGCCGCTTCGCCTCTGGAATTTGGAATCTGGAATTTGGAATCACTTCGCCGGCTTTCTTCTTTTTCCTCGGCCCATACGGTCCACGCGCTCTTCGCCGTGGCTCATCCGGAAAGATCTCCCGCGCCTTCGCGACGTGGTGCACCCGCGAATACCTCCAGATGTCGGGCGTGATGTAAATCGGCTTGAGCAGTCCGGCCTTCCGTGCGTCGGCAATCGTTTTCTTGCTCACTCGCATGATGGCCGCGAACTCTTGCTCGGTTAGAAACTCGTCATCGCGTCGAGCCGCTTCCAACCGCGCCTGCCTCAGCTCTTCCTCGAGCGTGATAATCATGCCGCGCGCTGCCGCCAGGGCATTCACTGTCACGCGCTCCGCATCGATCAACCGCTGACGCGCGTTGACAGCTTCCATCTCTACTATTGCTGCTTTGTCCATTTACTGCGCCGTCAGGCGATTGCCCTGGCGGTCTACCTCGTAAAGCACCTTGCCGCGGCGAAATCCTATTTTTTGGGGATAGCTTGGTGACGCCGTCCACTCGAACAGGTCTCCATCTTCGACTGCGATGGCGACATAGCGATCTGTCCGCTTACTTCTGAACGCGTCGCACCAATGGGGCCGGGCGCAGGCGTGGAATTTTCCGGATCCGCATTCTCGCGAATGCGGATCCCACGACGGATGTTCGAGCGTTGAGTCCGGAACCCAGAGGGTCTCGTGGTCAGTCCCTTCCTGGGTTTGCCACTTGTCGCTGACCCGCTTGTAAAGAATGCGCCCGTCTGGAGTCAGTTCGACGTGGAATCTCTCGATGTACGATCGCCGGCCGGCTTTCTCCGGCAGCGCGGTCAGCGAACTGAGATACACGGCACCACCGTTTTCAAAC
>JADMIO011517302.1_pt1 | contig 15921 bp, 14 predicted proteins | sample 8958161 | NCBI WGS metagenome assembly JADMIO01 (sample SAMN16585339, study PRJNA669376) | soil metagenome | isolation source: Crop rotation soil | place: USA: Cullars Rotation, Alabama | collected 2011
GCCGCGACTTCAAGTCACGTGAATTCCAAGCTTCGGATCCCACTGTGCTGGAAAGACGTGCGCTACTTCGACGTCCTCGACGCGAAGAGCGGCGCCTTCCTCTCCGGCTTCTACCTCGACCTCTTCCCGCGCGACGGCAAGTACAACCACGCCGCGGCGTTCGGCCAGCGCAACGCGAGCCGGGTCGCCGGTCGCACGCCGCTGTCTGCGCTGGTGACCAACTTCGACCGCCAGGGGCTCGACCATCGCGAGCTCGAGACGCTGATGCACGAGTTCGGCCACGTGCTGCACAAGGTGCTGTCGAGGACCGATTACGTCGACCATGGCAGCGTGAAGCGCGACTTCGTCGAGGCGCCCTCGCAGATGTTCGAGGAATGGGCGCGGCGCGAGCAGCCGCTGGCGCTGTTCAAGCAGGTGTGCCCGAGCTGTCCGCAGCTCACGCCGGCCGAGATCGAGCGCCTGGAGTCGGCGCGCAAGTACGGCCAGGGGACGCGCTATGCGCGCCAATGGCTCTACGCCTTCTTCGACATGAACCTCTCTACCGAGCCGCAGCCGCCGCTGGAACTCTGGAAGAAGCTCGAGTCCGCCACGCCGCTCGGCTACGTGGAGGGCACCAGCTTTCCGTCCGCTTTCAGCCATATCGCCGGCAGCGGGTATGCTGCGGGCTATTACGGCTACATGTGGTCCGAGGTGATCGCTCTCGACATGCTTTCGCCGTTCAAGAAGGACATGCTCGACCAGAAGGTGGGCCTGCGCTACCGCCACGCCATCCTGGAGCAGGGCGGCCAGCGGGAGGAGATGCAGTCGGTGCGAGATTTCCTCGGCCGCGAGCCCTCGAGCGACGCCTTCTTCGCCGAGATCACGGGACGTCGGTAGTGGCGCGGCGCGTCCTGGTCGTCGATGACGAGGAGTCGACGAGGCTCCTGCTGGGGCGCATCCTTGAAGCGGTTCCCGACCTGGAAACCACGCTCGCCGAAAGCGGCGAGGTCGCGCTCAAGCTGCTCGCCGAGCGCCCTTTCGACTTGATCCTCCTCGACCTGATGATGCCCGGCATTGGCGGCATCGAGGCGCTGACGCGCATCCGCAACTCGAAAGCCAACAAGAAGACTCCGGTGATCGTGGTATCGGTGCTCGCCGATACGCCGACCAAGAACGTGTGCCGCTCGATGGGGGTCGTGGAGTACATCGTCAAGCCCATCGAGCGCCAGGCCCTCATCAAGGCGGTGCAGGGCGCGCTGGCCTAGCGGGTGGACGCCGAGCAACGCGTCAGGCTGATCGAGCAGCGCCACGGCGGCAAGATCCGCAAGCTGCTCGGCGCATCGCTGCCGGCGCTGGTGGAGAGCACGGAGCCGCTGGACCGCAAGGTCATCCGCCTGCGCCAGCTTGTCGACAAGGTCGCCGCGGCGATCGCGCCCTTCACGCCGTGCCGCAAGGGCTGCAGCGCCTGCTGCCACAAGGCCGCCATCGTCAGCGAGATGGAGGCGATGCAGATCTCGCAGGCGACCGGCGCGCCGCTGGCGACACCGCGGAACGTGTTCGAAGTACGCGACGGCGGCGAGGCGCGCACCAAGTACCTGGTTTCCTACGCTGGCAAACCGTGCAGCTTCCTGAAGGACGGCGTGTGCTCCATCTACGAGCACCGTCCCGTCGTCTGCCGCGTGCAGCATTCGCTCGAGGACGACGCCGCGCCGTGCGAGCCGCGCGAGGGGCTTCACGCCGCGGCGATGGACCTCACCGACGTCTACCTAGCCGAGCTGCAGATGAACGGCCGCATGATGGTCTATGCCGACATCCGGGAGTTCTTCCCCTCCGGTCTGGCCAAAGAAACCGCGTAAAATCGCGGGCTTCCCATGTTCGATTTCGTCCAGAAGCACAAGCGCATCCTGCAGATCTTCCTCGGCCTCATCGCGCTCACGTTCGCGACCTGGGGCATCGAGTCCTATACGCGCTTCGCCGGCGGGCGCGACGTGGTGGCAACGGTGAACGGCAACGAAATCTCGGTGCGCGAGTTCGGCGAGAAGCTGCGCCAGCAGCAGGAGCAGCTGCGCCGCATGTTCGGCAACCAGATCGATCCGGCGGCGCTCGACACCCCGGAGATGCGCCGCGCGGTGCTCGACCAGGTCATTGCCGAGCGCCTGGTGGCGCACGAGGCGGCGAAGAAGAACCTGTACATGACGCGGGAGGCGGTGATCGAGGCCATCACCTCGGCGCCCGAGTTCCAGGAGAACGGCAAGTTCTCGGCCGCGCTCTATTCCGCCTATCTGACGCAGCGCCAGACTACCGACAAGCAGAACGTGGCCGAGCTGCAGTCGCAGCTGCCGCTCGCGCGCCTGGTCGGCTCGATCAGCGACACCGCGTTCGCCCCGCGCGTCGTGGCGGCGCGCATCGCTGCCATCGAAGGCCAGAAGCGCGAGGTGTCGGACTCGAAGCTGCCGCTGCAGCCGTTGCTCGCGAAGGTGAAGATCGACGAGGCCAAGGCCAAGGCCTATTACGACGCCAATTCGTCGGAGTTTCGCACGCCGGAGCGCGTAAAAGCCGAATACGTGGTGCTGTCCGCCGACACGCTGGCGAAGCAGGACCCGCCGACCGAGGCGGAGATCAAGCAGGCCTATGAGGCGCGCGCGGCCGCCTTCAAAGTCGAGGAGCAGCGCCGCGCGAGCCACATCCTGGTGAAGACGAAAGAGGAAGCGGACAAGATCCTCGCCCAGGTGCAGAAAGCTCCGGCCAGCTTCGCCGACCTCGCTAAGAAGCAGTCGCAGGACCCCGGCTCGGCGGAGAAAGGTGGCGACCTCGGCTGGTTCGGCCGCGGCATGATGGTGAAGCCTTTCGAGGACGCGGTGTTCTCGATGAAGCAGGGCGAGACGCGCGTGGCGCAGAGCGAGTTCGGCTTCCATGTGGTGCGGCTCACCGGCATCCAGGCCGGCAAGACCCAGTCCCTCGAGGACGTGAGGAAGCAGCTCGCCGCCGAGGTGTCGAAGCAGAAAGGCCAGCGCAAGTACGCCGAGTCAGCCGAGGCGTTCAGCAACATGGTGTACGAGCAGTCGGACAGCCTCAAGCCCGCGGCCGAGCGCTTCAAGCTGCAGATCCAGACCACCGGCTGGATCTCGCGCGCGCCCGGACAGGAGCTGGGGGCGCTCGACAACCCGAAGCTCCTCGCGGCGCTGTTCTCGTCGGACGCGCTCAACAACAAGCGCAACACCGACGCCATCGAGGTTGCGCCCAATACGCTGGTCGCGGCGCGCGTGATCGAGCATCAGCCCGCCGCGCAGCGCAAGTTCGAGGAGGTGAAGGCGGACATCGAGCAGCTCCTGACACGGCGCGAGGCCTTCGAGCTCGTGCAGAAGGAAGGCGCGGCGAAGCTCGAGCAGTTGCGCAAGGGCGAGGCGGCCGTGCCGTGGACCGCGCCGAAGATGGTGTCGCGGCGCGAGACACAGGGCTATCCGCCCGAGATCGTGCGCGCGGTGGTCGCGGCGGACGTGTCGAAGCTCCCCGCCTATGTCGGCATGGCGGTGCCCGATGCGGGCTATCTGCTGGTGCGCATCAGCAAGGTGGTGGACGGCGAGCCGCCGAAGGACGAGCGGCAGAACTCCCAGCGCGTGGCCCAGATGATGGGCGCCGCGGAGTTCGAGGCCTACGTGGCGAGCCTGAAAGGCCGCGCGGAGATCACCATCAACTCGGCGAACCTGGAGAAGAAGTAGGTTTGCCGATCCCGCCGACGACGTGGCTGAAGCCCGCGTCGACGTAGAGGATCTCGCCGGTCACGGCAGCCGAAAGGTCGGAAAGCAGGAACGCCGCCGCGTTGCCCACGTCCTCGGTGGTCACGTTGCGCCGCAACGGCGAATTCTCCTCGACGAACTTGAGAATCTTGCCGAAGTCGCCGATGCCGGCGGCCGCGAGCGTCTTGATCGGCCCCGCCGAGATGCCATTCACACGGATGCCGCGCGGGCCGAGGCTGGCCGCCATATAGCGCACCGCCGCCTCGAGGCTCGCCTTGGCGAGGCCCATGGTGTTGTAATTGGGCAGGACGCGTTCCGCACCGAGGTAGGTGAGGGTCAACAGGGAGCTGCCCGGGTGGAGCAGGGGCAGCGCCGCTTTCGCGAGGGCGGGAAAGCTGTAGGAGGAGATGTCGTGCGCAGTACGGAAGCCCTCGCGGCTGATGCCCTCTAGGAAGTCGCCGGCGATGGCCTCCCTTGGCGCGAAGGCCAGCGCATGGACCAGGCCATCGAGCCGGTCCCACTTTGCTTTCAGTTGATCAAAGAGAGCGGTGATTTCGGCGTCATTGGTGACCTCGCAGGGCAGGGCCGCCGTCGCGCCGAGCTCCTGGGCCATGTCCTCGGCGCGCTCCTTGAAGCGCTCGTTCTGGTAAGTCAGTGCAATTTCCGCGCCCTCGCGCCGCGCCGCCTTCGCGATGCCGAAGGCGATCGAGCGGTTGGAAAGAAGTCCGGTGACGAGGATGCGCTTGCCGGAGAGCATGGCCATCGAGCGATTATACTTTCGCCCCCATGAGAACCTTCCTGCGCTGGGCTTCCGTCCTCATCCTCTGCATGGCGGGCGCGGCGTCCGCGCAGAACGGTCAGAAGGTCCTGCGCGTAACCTGGCAGGCCGCCGAGACCGGCTTCGACCCGGTGCGCGTGCACGACTACTACTCGGGCATGGTCATCGAGGCGATCTACGACACGCTCCTTACCTATGACTACATGGCGCGGCCCGCCAAGCTCGTGCCGCGCGCCGCCGAGTCGCTGCCGCAGGTGTCGGCCGACGGCAAGACCTACACGTTCAGGATCAAGAAGGGCATCTACTTCACCGACGATCCCGTGTTCAAGGGCAGGAAGCGCGAGCTGACGGCGCAGGACTACGCCTACTCTATCCGCCGCTTCTACGACCCGAAGTTCCGCTCGCCGTACGCCTTCCTCTTCACCGGCAAGATCGTCGGCCTCGACGAGCTCGCCGAGCAGGCGAAGAAGACCAACAAGTTCGATTACGAGGCGCCGGTCCCCGGCCTGCAGACGCCGGACCGCTACACCCTCGTCATCAAGCTGAAAGAGCCCGACGTCAACTTCAACTACGTGCTCTCCTTCCCGCTCACCTCGGCGGTGGCGCGCGAGGTGGTGGAGTCCTACGGCGAGGAATCGAACTCGCATCCCGTGGGCACCGGCCCTTTCTATCTCCAGCGCTATGTCCGCTCTTCGAAGATCGTGCTCGCCGCGAATCCCGGCTTCCGTGGCATGACCTGGAACTTCGATCCGGGTGACAACCCGCGCTTCAAGCAGATCGCGGAGCGCATGCAGGGCAAGAAGCTGCCGGCGATCGATGCGGTCGAGATCAGCGTGATGGAGGAGACGCAGAGCCGCTGGCTCGCTTTCGAGCGCGGCGAGACCGACATCGAGTACCAGCTGTGGGACGTGTCGCCCAACTTCATGGCCGACGACGGCAAGCTGAAGCCCGAGTTCATCGCGCGCGGCATCAAGCTCGACCGCATGGTCGACCCCGAGATCATCTACATGTTCTTCAACATGCAGGACCAGATCGACGGCGTGCCCAACCCGGTGGGCGGCTTCGGCAAGGAGCGCATGGCGCTGCGCCGCGCGATCATGATGGCCTACAAGATCGACGACCAGATCCGCATCATCCGCAAGGGCCAGGCGGTGCGAGCGCAGTACCCGGTTCCGCCGGGCAACGAAGGTCACGATCCCGATTACCGCTCCAGCGTGGTGTACGACCCGCGCGCGGCGAACGCGCTGCTCGACCGGTACGGCTACAGGAAGGGGCCTGACGGCTACCGCCACCAGCCCGACGGCAAGCCGCTGGCGATCCGCTATACGTCGACGCCGACCGAGCGCGACCGGCAGTTCGACGAGCTCACCAAGCGTGCCTTCGACTCCATCGGCCTGCGCCTAGAGATCCAGAAAGAGCGCTTCCCGGAATACCTCAAGTCGCAGAAGCGTTGCCGCGTGCAGTTCGGCATGGCGGCGTGGATCGCCGACTATCCGGACGGCGACAACTTCATGCAGCTCCTCTACGGCCCCAACACGGGCGAGAGCAACAACGCCTGCTACAAGTCCGCCGAGTTCGACAAGCGCTACGCCCGGTCGCGCACCCTGCACCCCGGCCCCGAGCGCGACCGCCTGTACCACGAGATGACGCGCATCATGGAAGTCGACGGCGCCTGGCTGCTGCTCGACAGCCGCGTGCGCAACTCGCTGCTGCAACCCAACGTCGTCGGCTTCACCAAGCACCCGGTGCTGCACGCCGAGTGGCTGTACATCGACCTAGACCCCAAGCGCGCCGACTGACTTGCTAGCGTACACGCTGCGTCGACTCTGGCAGTTCGTGCCGACGCTGGCCGGCGTCGTGCTGCTGGTGTTCTTCCTCTTCAACTGGATCGGCGGCGATCCGGCCTACATCCTCGCCGGCAAGATCTCGAATCCGGCGCAGATCGAGAACATCCGGCGACAGCTCGGCGTAGACCAGCCTTACACCGTGCAGCTGTGGATCTTCGTAAAGCAGATCCTGTCCGGCGACTTCGGCGTGAGCTGGGCGACCAACGAGAGCGTGTCCAACATTTTCCGCTCGCGGCTCGGACCGTCGCTCACCGTGCTGGTGCCGCTGCTCGCCATCAGCACGCTGCTCGGCATGGCGGCGGCGATGCTGGTGGCCTACCTGCGCGGCTCGCTCACCGACCGCGCGGTGATGGTCGCGTGCACCGTCGCCCAGTCGGTCAGCATCCTGGTCTACATCCTCGTCTTCCAGTACGTGCTTGCCTACCAGTTCGGCTGGTTCCCGGTGCAGGGCTGGGGCGTGACCTTCATGGACAACCTGTTCCGCTACGCGGTGCTGGCGATCATCGTCGGCGTGGCGGTGTCGCTCGCGCCGGATATCCGCCTGTACCGAACCTTCTTCCTGGATGAGATCAACCAGGACTATGTGCGCACGGCGCGCGCCAAGGGCCTGTCCGAGGGACGCGTGATGTGGGTGCACGTGCTGCGCAACGCGGCGATCCCGATCGTCACCAACATCCTGCTGCAGCTGCCTGGACTGCTGGCCGGCGCCTTCCTCATCGAGCGCTTCTTCGGTATCCCGGGGATCGGCCGCGAAGTGATCCTCGCGGTGGAGCGCAGCGACTTCCCGATCATCAAGGCGGTCACGGTGTACGTCGCCGTCGCCACCATGGTCGCCAACCTCGCCGCCGACCTGATCTACAAGGCGATCGATCCCAGGGTGCAGCTCAAGTGAAAGAACCCGGCGTCTGGCTGCTGGCGTGGCGGCGCTTCCGGCGCGACCGGCTGGGGGTCGCTTCGCTGGTGGTGGTCGTCCTCTTCGCGGCCATGATGGTGGGCGCCGCGTCCGGGATGATCGTGAGCGACTGGGGCGAGGAGGCGGGCGTGAGCTTCGCGCCGCCGACATTCCTCGGGCCGGAGGAGGCCGCGCCGCAGCTCACCAAAGCGGCTGAGCATGCGCGATCGCAGGAGGACTATGGCATCGTCGATCCGCTCGCGCCTGATCTCGCGGAAATCGCGAAGAGCCTGTCGGGCAAGGCGTCGGGCAGCGACGCGCATGCGCTCACGCTTCCGCTCGGCGGCGATAAATGGGGCCGCGACGTCCTGAAGAAGGCGGTGAAGGGCACGCAGACGTCGCTCTCCATCGGGCTCGCCGCGGCGGCACTCGCCGCGCTCATCGGCACCGTGTTCGGGGCGCTCGCCGGCTACCTCGGCGGCAAGATCGACGACTTCTTCAACTGGCTCTACAGCGTCTTCACCTCGATTCCGTACCTGCTCTTGGTGCTCGCCATCGCCGCGGTGGTGAACAGCAAGGGTGTGCTGCCGGTGATCCTGATCCTGGGCCTCACCGGCTGGACCGGCATCTTCCGCCTGATCCGCGCCGAGTACATGAAGCACAAGGTGCGCGAGTACGTCATGGCCGCCGATGCCATCGGCGCCAGCAACGCGCGGCGCATGTTCGTCCACATCCTGCCCAACGTGAGCCATGTCGTGCTGGTGCAGGTTTCGCTCTACGTGGTGCTGTTCATCAAGTCCGAGGTGATCCTCACCTTCCTCGGTTTCGGCGTCGGCGTCGACACCGTCTCGTGGGGCAGCATGCTCGCCGAGGCGGGCACCGAGCTCCTCCTGGGCAAGTGGTGGCAGCTCACCGCCGCCACGGTGTTCATGGCGGTGCTCGTCACTGCGTTCAGCCTGTTTACCGACGCCATGCGCGACGCGCTGGACCCGAGGCTGAAGTGAATCTGCTCGAAATCCGCGACCTCGCCATCGAATTCCGCCTCGACGAGGCCACGCGCGTCACCGCGGTAAAAGGGATCAGCTTCGATGTGCCGGAGCGCAGCGCGGTCGCGCTGGTGGGCGAGTCGGGCAGCGGCAAGTCCGTGACCGCGCTCTCGGTGATGGGGCTCCTGCCGAGGGAGAACTCCCGGATTCTTCCTTCTTCCAAAATAATTTACAGGGGAACCGACCTGCTCGCGGCTGGAACGCGGGAGCTACGCCGGCTGCGCGGCGCCGAGATCGCGATGATTTTCCAGGAGCCGATGACCTCGCTGAACCCGGTGTTTACCGTCGGCTTCCAGATCGGCGAGGTGCTGCGCAAGAAGCTGGGGCTCGGCGGCAAGGCGCTGCGCGAGCGAACGCTCGACCTGCTGAAGGAAGTCGGCATCCCGGAGCCGCAGCTCAAGATCGACTCCTATCCGTTCCAGCTTTCCGGCGGCCAGCAGCAGCGCGTGATGATCGCCATGGCCATCGCCTGCGAGCCCAAGCTCCTCATCGCCGACGAGCCGACCACCGCGCTCGACGTGACGGTGCAGCGCCAGATCATGGACCTGATCGGCGAGCTGCAGGAGCGCCACTCGATGGCGATGCTCTTCATCACGCACGACCTCGCGCTGGTGAGCGACATCGCCGACCACGTGGTGGTGATGAAGGACGGCGAGGTGCGCGAGCAGGCGCCGGCGTCGCAGCTGTTCCGCGACCCGCGCGACGCCTACACCAAGGCGCTGCTCGCCTGCCGGCCGCCGCGCGACCGCCGCCCGCGCCGCCTGCCGGTGATCGACGACTTCATGAAGGGCGCGGGGCCGTCGAAGGAAGAGCGCAGCAGGGGCCTCAGGGGCGACGAGCCGACGCTGCTGGAAGCGCGCTCGCTCGCCAAGAGCTTCTACACGAAGGCCGGCCTCTTCAAGAAGCGCGAGTTCAAGGCCGTGAAGGGCGCCAGCTTCCGCGTGCGCAAGGGCAAGACCCTCGGCGTGGTGGGTGAGTCCGGCTCGGGCAAGACGACGGTCGCCCTGCTCGTCGCGCGCCTGCACGAGGCAACCGGTGGCCAGGTGTTCTTTGACGGAAACAACCTTCTCGGATTGAGTGCGGACGCCGCCATGGCCTACAAGCGCCGCATCCAGATCGTCTTCCAGAATCCTTATGCCTCGCTCAACCCGCGCTTCACCGTCGAGCAGATCCTCACCGAGCCGATGCAGATCCACGGCATCGGCGCCGACCATGCGGCGCGCCGCGCGCTGGCCTCGGACCTCCTCGACAAGGTCGGCCTGCCGCCGATGTCGCTCAACAAGTACCCGCACGAATTCTCCGGAGGTCAGCGCCAGCGCATCGCCATCGCCCGCGCGCTGACGCTGAAGCCCGAGCTATTGATCTGCGACGAGTCCGTCTCGGCCCTCGACGTCTCGGTCCAGGCGCAGCTCCTCAACCTCCTGCAGGACCTGCAGGACGAGTTCCAGATGAGTTATCTCTTCATCTCGCACGACCTGGCGGTAGTGCGTTACATGGCCGACGAAGTGATGGTGATGAAGGATGGCGACGTCGTGGAGATCGCCTCGCCCGACCAGATCTACTCCAACCCGCAGCACCCCTACACCCAGCTCCTGCTTTCCTCGATGCCCGGCCGGGCGGCCTAGCCGCCGGCCGTCTTGGTCTTGCTCTTGGAAGCGGTTGCGCGCTTCTTGGGCTTGGAGACGGCGCGGACTTCCATCGTGACTTTCTCGCCGACGATGGCGCCCTTGGGGTTGAGGCGCTTCATGTCCTCGGTCGAAACGCCGAAGCGCTTGCCGATGGAGGCGAGGGTCTCGCCCTTCTTGACGGTGTGGTAGATGCGCCGGTAGGTGATCGGGATCGGCGGCGCGTACATGATGGGCAGCTTGCTCATGCCGGCCGCGGCCTGCTGGCTCACCGGCACGACCATCACCGAGGGCATCGAGCGCGAGCGCGGCGAGATGCCGTTCACCTGCTTCAGGTGCGAGACCGTGGTGCCGTGCTTCTTGGCGATGGATTCGAGCGTGTCGCCCTTCTTCGGGTTGTAGGTGCGCCAGGAGACGAGCGACTTGTCGTCCAGCTTCTGCAGGTTCTCGTGGAACACGTCGACCTTGTCGGCCGGCAGGATGATGCGCGGCGTGACGGAGGCGCGGATCAGCGGCCGGCTGAACCCCGGGTTGAGCGCCATGAACTGCTCGACCGGCATCTCGGCGAGCTTGGCGGCCAGGCTCACGTCGATGTCGACGACCTTGTCGTAGGTGGCGAAGTAGGGCTGGTTGGGAATCGGCTCGAGCGACACGCCGAGCGGCTCGGGATTGTTGATGATGTTCTTCAGCGCCTGCAGCTTGGGCAGGTAGTGCCGCGTCTCGAGCGGCATGCTCAGGTGCGAATAGTCGGTGGGCTTGCCGGCGGCCTTGTTCTTGGCGATGGCGCGCGCCACGGCGTTCTCGCCCCAGTTGTACGAGGCGAGGGCGAGCTGCCAGTCGCCGTGCATCTCGTAGAGGTACTGCAGGTAGTCGAGCGCGGCGTTGGTGGAATCGACGATGTCGCGCCGGCCGTCGTACCACCAGTTCTGCTGGACGTCGAAGCGCCGCGCCGTGCCGGGGATGAACTGCCACAGGCCCGAGGCGTGCGCGCGCGAGTAGGCCGTGGGATTGAACGCGCTTTCCACCATCGGCAGCAGCGCGAGCTCGGTGGGCATGTTGCGCTTCTCGAGCTCCGCGACGATGTGGAAGAGGTAGAGCCTGCTGCGGTCGAAGATGCGCTGCAGGTACTCAGGCCGCGCGGCGTAGTAGGCGGTCTTCTCGCGCACCAGAGCGTTGTCCAGGTCCGGCATCTGGAAGCCCTGGCGGATGCGCTCCCACAGATCGCTCTGCTCCGCGGTGCGGTCGATCTTCGCCACGTGCGGTCGCGGCTCCATCGTGGCGCGCGGGCCCTCGAAGGGCTTCAGCACCGGCGCTGCCGGCGGCGCGGGGGCCGGTGTGGTGGTCTCGACCGGTATGGCGGCTCCCGGCGTGGCCTCTTCAGGCTGCTGCGTGGGAGAGTACGTCCCCGGCGGCTGCGAGGCGCAGCCGTACGCGATGAGGAGGATGAAAAGAACGCTGAGGCGCTTCAAAACCGGTTCTTCCAGTCGCGGATCGCCGCGAACACCCGCACCGGGTCGGCGACGCGTGAGCCGAGATACTTGTTCGCCGATTCGACGACCGCGGGCTCGCGGCAGCGCAGGAACGGATTGGTGGCTTTTTCCTCGCCCAGCGTGGAAGGCAGCGTCGGGCGGCCGGCTTCGCGCAGCTTGCGATCGCGCGCCTCGCGCGCGCTCAGCGAGCGGTTGTCGGGCTCGACCGCCTTGGCGAAGCCGATGTTGGCGAGCGTGTACTCGTGGCCGCAGTACACCTTGGTGTCATCGGGAAGGGCGGCGAGCTTGGAGAGCGACTTGTACATCTGGTCGGCGGTGCCCTCGAACAGGCGCCCGCAGCCGCAGGCGAAGAGGGTATCGCCGCAGAAAAGCGCGCCCGCCCCATAATAGGCAACGTGCGCGCGAGTGTGTCCGGGGATGTCGAGCACCGAGAAAGTCACGCCGAGCTCTGGGATCTCGACGCGGTCGCCTTCGGAGACCGGCTGGGTGAGGGCAGGGATCGGCTCGTGGCGCGGGCCGAACACGGGCACGCGTGTCTTTCCCACCAGCTCCGCGATTCCGCCGGTGTGGTCCGGATGGTGGTGCGTGGCCAGGATCGCGCAGAGGCGCAGCTTCTCGCGCGCGAGATAATCGAGCACCGGCTGCGCGTCGCCGGGATCGACCACGGCCGCGTCGCTGGAATTACGGAGCGTCCAGACGTAGTTGTCCTTGAACGCGTTGACCGGCACGATCTCCACGATGCGGGCATCCTTCGTGCATAACGGTGCGCAAAAGTATAACGGTGAGCGCTCATCTCTTTCCGCGTGGTTCGGCACGCCTCAGGGTGCCTATGTCCTCGGCTGGGAGCTCGCCCAGTTTGACAGCGCCGTAGATGATGTGTTCGGTTTCAGGGCAGTACAGGTCGGCCTACCCGACGTCGATTTCCTGCGACAGAACCGCATCCCGTACCGTTTCTCGCTCGCGCTCGAGCCCGGCGCCGGCATCGCCGCCGATCCGCTGCAGCTGCCGCTCGCCTCGCAGAGCGTCGACCTGGTGGCGCTGCCGCACGTGATGGAATTCCACCCCAATCCGCACGAAGTATTACGCGAAGCGGAGCGCGTCCTGATGCCGGAGGGCCAGGTGGTGATCTCGGGCTTCAATACGCTCTCGCTCTGGCGCCTGCGGCAGATGACGCCGTTCATGGAAAAGCACGGCACGCCCTGGGATGCGCGCTTCATCGGCCTGCTGCGGCTGCGCGACTGGCTGCGCGTGCTCGGCTTCGAGCTGAATGGCGGCAAGTTCGGCTGCTACGTGCCGCCCTTCGAGCAGAAGGTCTGGCTCGACCGCTTCGCGTTCATGGATAAGGCCGGCGCGCGCTGGTGGCCGCTGTTCGGCGGCATCTACGTGATCCGCGCCGTGAAGCGCGTCGCCGGCATGCGCCTGGTGACGCCCGCCTGGCGCGTGGAGCGCGCACGGCGCCGTGCGCTGGCGCCGGTCTCGCAGAGGAGCCACAAGAACGGTGGTTGAGGAGGTCGTCGAGATCTATAGCGACGGCGCCTGCCGCGGTAATCCCGGCCCCGGCGGCTGGGGCGCGATCCTTCGCTACAAGGGCAAGGAGAAGGAGCTCTGGGGCGGCGAAGCGGCCACCACCAACAACCGCATGGAGCTGATGGCCGTGATCCGGGCGCTGGAGGCGCTCAAGCGCCGGAGCAAGGTGCACCTCTATACGGACTCGCTCTACGTGATGAAGGGCATCCAGACCTGGATCCACTCGTGGAAGCGCAAGGGCTGGAAGACCGCGGACAAGAAGCCGGTGAAGAACGAGGACCTGTGGCGGGAGCTCGACGCCATGGCAGCGAAACATGAGGTAGAGTGGCACTGGGTTAAGGGGCACGCCGGCCACCCGGAAAACGAACGGGCCGACGCCTTGGCGAACAAGGGGATTCCAGAAGAAAAATGACGCGCCAGGTAGTGCTGGACACGGAAACGACCGGCCTCAACGCCAAGCTCGGCGATCGCATCATCGAAATCGGCTGCATCGAAATCCTCTCGCGCACCATCGGCGAGCGCATCTTCCACAGCTACCTGAACCCCGAGCGCGACGTCGACCTCGGCGCGACGCGGGTGCATGGCCTGACGCTCGACGACCTGCGGCAGAAGCCCAAGTTCGCCGAGCGGGCGAAGGAGTTCCTCGACTTCGTCACCGGGGCCGAGGTGATCATCCACAACGCGGATTTCGACGTCGAGTTCCTCGACCTCGAGCTGAAGCGCGTCAAGCTGGGCAAGCTCACCGATTACGTCGCCAAGGTCACCGACACGCTCGCCTACGCGCGGGAGCTGCATCCTGGCAAGAAGAACTCCCTCGACGCGCTCTGCGAGCGCTATTTCATCAACAACTCCAACCGCACGCTGCACGGCGCGCTGCTCGATGCGCGGCTTCTCGCCGAGTGCTATCTCGCCATGACGCGCGGCCAGGAGAGCCTGGTGATGGAGCTCGACACGCCGGCCGCCGCTGCCGCCGCGGCGGCGCTCATGCCCGTGGACCTCGCCAACCTGATCGTCCTGCCGGCGCTGCCCGAGGAGGTCGCCCTCCACGAGCAGTACCTGGAGGCGATGGAGAAGGAAGCCAAGAAGCCGAGCGTCTGGCGCCGGCTCCTGACGCCTAGTTAGAGAACCTCGTAGCGCGCGGCATCCACTCGGCCCCGGTCATCTCGCGCCGGGCGCTCGGCAGGGTCATCTGGTAGTGGATCAGGTACACGGGCGCGTCGTTCCTGAACTCCTCCAGGTGCCGCTGCTCGACCTGGTGCTCGAAGGCGCGCTCCAGCTTGTGCGAGCGCGTGGCGGTGGACTTCACGAAGAGCTCGAATGAGTAGCGTCCCGGCCGCAGGTTGAGCGGCGGGGTGCGCCCGCGCTCGGCCAGGTCGAACAGCACGAACTTGGCCATCGAGCGCTTGGCTTCCAGGGGGAAGGAGGTGAAGGGCTCGATGGTGTTGTCGCCGTCGAGCTTGCGCTTGGCCTGGATGAAGCGCTGCATGTCGACTTCCGCGACCGGGGACAGCAGCACCGAGCGCTGGATGTCGCCGTCGATGGTGAGGCGCAGGGCGATCCACTGGATCACGCCGTCGGCCGAGCCGGAGTTCAGGAACTGCAGCGGCAGCAGGAGCTTCACGTCGCCGCGCGCGGTGCTCGAACGCGGCACGATCACATCGCCGGCCAGCACCTCGGGCGAGAACTCGAGCATGTGCGACTTGTAGAGCCCGAGGATGGCGAGGCCCAGGGCGGCCAGCGCGATGGCGATCGCGAGCGAGGAGGGGTTGCTGAGGCCCTGTCCGAACCAGGCGACGAGCGCGATGGGGGCGGCGAGGGCGGCGGCGATGAGGAGGAGTGTCGTGCGCATACGCTTATTCCAGAGCGCGGCGTGTGAATCGTCCACCCGCGCACCGCTATACTTGGACCATGGCTGGCACGATCTTCGATCACAATCTCGACAAAAACCCGGCCAACTACGCCCCGCTGACGCCGCTCTCGTTCCTCGAGCGCTCGGCCTACGTCTACCCGCAGCGCGTCTCGGTAATCCATGGCGAGGCGCGCTATACCTGGTCCCAGACCTACGAGCGCTGCCGCCGGCTCGCCTCGGCGCTTGCCCGCCGCGGCATCGGCGCGGGCGACACGGTCGCGGCCATGCTGCCGAATACGCCGCCCATGTACGAGGCGCACTTCGGCGTGCCGATGGCCGGCGCGGTGCTCAACACCCTCAATACGCGCCTCGACGCCGAGGCCATCGCCTTCATGCTCGAGCATGGCGAGGCGAAGCTCCTCATCACCGATCGGGAGTTTTCCGGGACCATCGAGGCCGCCCTCAAGCTCGTGAAGCGGAAGATCCTGGTCATCGACGCCGAGGACGCCGAGTTCAAGGGCGGCAAGCGCCTGGGCGAGAAGACCTACGAGGAGCTGCTGAAGGAGGGCGACCCGGACTTCGCCTGGCGCTGGCCCAAGGACGAATGGGAAGCGATCTCCCTCAATTACACCTCGGGCACCACGGGCAACCCCAAGGGTGTCGTCTACCACCATCGCGGCGCATACCTGAACGGCGTCGGCAACATCCTCGTGTGGGGCATGCCGCACCACGCCGTGTACCTGTGGACCCTGCCGATGTTCCACTGCAACGGGTGGTGCTTTCCCTGGACCATGGCGGCGAACGCGGGAACCAGCGTCTGTCTGCGGCGGGTGGAACCTGGGCTGGTTTTTGATGCGATAAAGAAACATGGGGTCACGCACTACTGCGGCGCTCCGATCGTCCACCAGATGCTGATCAACGCGCCGGAGGAGATGAAGCGCGGCATCACGCATAAGGTGAGCGGCCTGGTGGCCGCCGCCGCGCCGCCGGCCTCCATGATCGAGGGCATGGCGAAGATGGGCTTCGACATCACGCACGTCTACGGCCTGACCGAGGTCTACGGCCCCGCGACGGTGTGCGCAAAGCATCCCGAGTGGGAGACCCTGCCGCTCGCCGACCAGGTGCGCCTGAACGGCCGCCAGGGCGTGCGC
>JADMIO011246948.1_pt1 | contig 15920 bp, 16 predicted proteins | sample 8958161 | NCBI WGS metagenome assembly JADMIO01 (sample SAMN16585339, study PRJNA669376) | soil metagenome | isolation source: Crop rotation soil | place: USA: Cullars Rotation, Alabama | collected 2011
GCGTTGCGCGGCACGCCGGTGCCGGCCGTTCCCGGTACCGCGCTGTATCTGGGCGTGAGCTTCCTCTTGGTGTACGGCAGCCGTCACATGCTGCGCCGGGCCCATGAGTTCGCGCGGACCGATCCCCGCCGGGTATCGCCCATCGCCATCTATGGCGCCGGGGCGACGGGACGCCAGCTCGCCGCCACGCTGGCATCGGAATCCGGTTGCCGTCCGGTCGCGTTCATCGACGACGACATCCGTCTGCGCGGCCTCAAGGTCGGCGAGCTCAGGACCTATCTTCCGAGCGAGCTGCCGGCGCTGCAAGAACGCTTCGGCATCAAGGAAGTCGTCCTCGCCATTCCGAGCGCGAGCAGCCTTAGGCGGCGACAGATCCTCGAGACGCTGGTGCAGAACTGCGTCCGGGTGCGCACCATACCGAGCTTGAGCGAGTTGATCTCGGGTAAGGCGACCGTCGACAATCTGCGGGCCGTCAATCCCGAAGACGTGCTCGGGCGCGAGCCCGTGCCGCCCAATTCCGCGTTCCTTCGCCACGCGGTGACCGGCAAGTCGGTGCTCGTCACCGGCGGCGGCGGCTCGATCGGGTCGGAGCTCTGCCGCCAGATCGCCGCGCTCGACCCGACCCGGCTCGTGATCCTCGACATGTCGGAACACGCGCTGTTCCAGATCGACCACGAGCTCCGGTCGTCGCGAGGCGTCGGCCGCGACGGCGCCCCCGCGGTCTATGCGGAACTGGGTTCGACCTGCAACTTCAAGCTCGTCGAAAGCGTGCTGCGCCGGCACAATATCGACACCGTCTTCCACGCCGCCGCCTACAAGCATGTGCCGCTGCTGGAGGCCAACATGGTCGAGGGCGTGGCCAACAACGTCTTCTCGACCAAGTCGTTGCTGGACGCCGTCGCCAAAAGCGCCGTGTCCCAGTTCTTGCTGGTTTCGTCGGACAAGGCCGTGCGCCCCACCAACGTCATGGGCGCGTCGAAGCGTGTCGCCGAGCTGTTGGTCCAGGCCGCCGCGGCCGAGAACAGCGCGTGCCGGATGTCGATCGTGCGCTTCGGCAACGTGCTCGGTTCGTCGGGCTCGGTGTTGCCCGTGTTCCAATCGCAGATCCTGGCCGGCGGCCCGCTCACGCTGACCGACCCCGAGATGACACGCTATTTCATGACCATCCCGGAAGCCGCCCAGCTCATCCTCCAGGCCGGAGCGCTGGGCGAGCAGGGCGACGTGTTCCATCTCGACATGGGCGATCCGGTGCGCATCCTCGACCTCGCGCGGCGCCTCATCCGGCTGAACGGCCTGCGCGACGCCTATGACGGGCAGGAAGGCGACATCGAGATCCGCGTCGTCGGATCGAGGCCGGGCGAGAAGATCCGCGAGGAGCTGCTTATCTGCGACCGGGTCGAGGCGACGTCGCACCAGCGGATATTCCGCGCGCGGGAGCAATACCTGTCCGCCGACGAGCTGGCCGTGCTCATCCGCTCCCTCGAGCGGGCGGTGGAACGCCGCGACGAGCTCCACGTCCGCGGCGTGCTGAACGTCCTGGTCGAAGGCTACGCTTCGACGGAGAGCTCGACGGCCGCAGTCGCACCCAGCCGCGCGGACGAATCCGGCGCCGGGTCGCGGCTGGTCTACCTGCGCCCGAAGGACCGGAGCGCGACGCGAAGCGCCGCGGCCGGCCCAGTGGAAGCGCGGCTGGATTAAGGCCGCAAATCCGTCGCCACGCAGCCGGTCGAACTTTCTCGGCGCTCAACATGGCGCGTGGCCGACGAGGCGCGTTCGTCTTGGGACTCACCGGCCGCCATTGTCGCAAAGCCGCGGAACCAGCCCTCGCGCCGGCGCGTTTTTCTCGCGCAAGCAGCGGGAACAGTGATGGCGGTCGGCAGCGCGCCCAGCCGGGCGGAGCATCGGGAGTGGTACAGATCGCTCTTATCATTTGTCCTGCGGGTCTATGCAGAGTTCTCGGAAGACCGCATCCCCACCGTTGCCGGCGGCATCACCTTCTTCGCGCTGCTGGCGCTGTTTCCGGCGATCGGCTCGGTGGTCTCGCTCTACGGCCTGTTCTCCGACCGCGCCACGATCGCGCACGACGTCGACCTCGTGTCGGGTTTCCTGCCCGGCGGCGCGATCACCATCCTCAAAGCCGAGCTCGCCCGCCTCACCGCCCAGCCGGGCCAAACCTTGAGCCTGGCGTTCCTCGGCAGCTCGCTGATCGCGCTGTGGAGCGCGAGCGGCGGTTTCAAGGCGCTGGTCGACGGGCTCAACGTCGCCTATGAGGTGCGCGAGACGCGAAGCTTCCTGAAGCTCAGCGCCAACGCGCTGATCTTCACGCTCGCGGCCATCGTCTTCGCCGCGGCCGCGATCTATCTGGGCCTGATCGTGCCCGACATGACGCAAGGCGGCCCGATCGCGCTTGCGCTGCAGATCCTGGTCTGGCCCCTCTCGTTCCTCGCCTGCACGCTGATCCTGGCGGTGGTCTACCGCTTCGGGCCGAACCGCAAGCATCCCAAGTGGCGCTGGATCACCTGGGGCAGCGCCACCGCCTCGCTGCTCTGGCTTGCGGGCACGCGGCTGTTCAGCTGGTATGTCGAGCATTTCGGCAGCTACAACCGCGTCTATGGCGATCTCGGCGCGGCGGTCGGTTTCCTCACCTGGCTGTGGCTCTCGCTGGTGATCCTGCTGCTCGGCGCCGAGATCAATTGCGAGCTCGAGCACGAGGGCGACTCCGCTTCGGCTTCGCGTCGCTGAGCTCGATCCAAGTCGGCGCGTGATCGCTGCTCTTCTCCCAGCCGCGCACCGCGCGATCCACGCCCGCATCCCGAAGCCGCGACTTCAGATCGGGGCTGAGCAGAAGATGATCCATGCGCAGCCCGGCGTTGCGGCCGAACGCGTTCCGAAAGTAATCCCAGTACGTATAGATCACCTCGCCCGGATGCAGCTCGCGCAGCGCGTCTGTCCAGCCCTGCGCGACAAGCTTGGCATAGGCCGCGCGCGTCTCGGGGAAGAACACCGCGTCGTGGACCCAACGCTCGGGCTTGTAGGCGTCGAGCTCCGTCGGCACCGCGTTGAAGTCGCCGCATAGGACGACCGGCCTGCCCGTCTTGATCAACGTCCGCGCATACACATTCAGCCGCTTGAACCAACCCAGCTTGTAGTCGAACTTCGGTCCCGGCGCAGGATTGCCGTTGGGCAGATAGATGCAGCCAACCGTCAGCCCGCCGACATCGGCCTCGATATAGCGGCTGTGCAGATCGTCGGGGTCGCCGGGCAGACCGCGGCGCGTCTCGAGCGGCTTTGCGCCGCGCGCCAGGATGGCGACGCCGTTCCAGCTCTTCTGTCCGTGCCAGATCGCCTCATAGCCTGCCACGCGGATCGCTTCGATGGGGAATTTCTCGTCCGGCGCTTTCAGTTCCTGCAGGCACACGACGTCGGGCTGCGCTTGGCGGAGCCAGCGCAGCACCACCGGCAGGCGCCCGTTCACGCCATTGACGTTGTAGGTCGCGATCCGCACCCGGCGATGTTACGCCAAGGTGCGGCGGCGGCGGAACGACCAGTCCCAGACAGGCACGGCGCCCTCCTGACGGTCGAGCCCGCCTTCATGCGCGGAGAACCAAGCTACTGCCGCGCCGGCGAACAAGGCGGCTGCAATCAGGAACGCCTGAAGCACCGCGGCCTGCCGGGCACGGCGAAGTTCGTCGCGCGAGTCTCGCACCGCGCGGTCGGCGCGCATCTGCGCTTCGTCCGGCGCGACGCCGGCTTCGCGGCTCGCCAAGGTGGCGAGATAGGCGCGGTCTTCGTCCGGCACGCCGCGATGGCTCGAGCTCTTGAGCAGGATGCGCGCAGCTTCGGCGCGGCGGTATTCGATGTCGCCGATATCGAGCCTGCGGTCGCTGCGGAACAGCGCGTCGAGCTCGGAGGCGACGATGTTCTCGCCCGCGACTGATGCCGACGGACCGGTCGTACCGCCCGACGGCGCCAGGGTGTGCGAGAGGGCTCCTGCGCCGATGAGCGCGAGCACGGCGGTGATCAGGATTGCCAAGCCCCAAGTGAAAAGCCCGTGCATGCCGTCGCGGAACCGGCTCTCGACCGACTCGGCGACCGTGGCCCGCGTGCGCATGCGGCCGGCCGCATAGCCGCCGATACCGAAGGCGCAGAGCGCTATGAACAAAAGGAACAGGCCCGAGAGCAGCCACAGCCATGGCGAGGAGTCGCGCCAAGTCGGCGCGGTGGAGACGATCGACAATCCTATGCCGGAGCCGAACGCCAGAAGCGTGAAGGATACGCCGGCGGCCAGCACCGCACCGGCGATGATGGCGCCCCAGTCGATGAATGGTTCATCCCGAAGCACCGGGAGGCCGGGCGCGCTCATTCAATGCAGTCCCAGGAACGACAAAATGGCCATGATCACGACGATCAGGCCGACGAGATAGATCAAACCGCTCATGAGTTTCCCCGTGGATTTCAGGCATCCTCCTAACGTGCCGCCCCCCGCATCCGTTCCACTGTCAAATGATGGAAATCATTCCGCGAGGCGTGCGGCGAAGAACGCTTCGAGCACCTTGCGCTGGCCGGCGACGATCTTTCGGCAGGCCGCGCGCCGAGCGAACCAGCCGCCGCGATCGACTTCCGGGAAGTGTTGGACGCGGCCGGACCGGGGCGGCCACACCATGCTGAAGGTGTTGCTCTTGAGCGCCGCCGGATCGAAGTCGCCTTCGGCGGCCCAGACCGAGAGGTTCTTGCCGCCGTTCTGACGGAACTTGCCCAAGAAGTCAAAAACGCCGTCGATCGCTGATCCGACCTCCTCCCGGAACTCGCGCCTGGCCGCGTCGAGCGGATCCTCGGAACGGCTGATCGCGCCTTTCGGGATCGACCACGCGCCGTCGTCGCGCTTGGCCCAGAACGGGCCGCCCATATGGACCAGGAACACTTCGAGCTCGGTTCGCCGCCGGAAGAGAAGAATGCCCGCGGTCTCGATCAAGCGCGAGCTTTGCGGTGCGATGTGTCGGCGGCGGACAGCACTATCGTCTCGTTTACGCCGCGTGCTCGAGCGGGATGACCTCGATGCGATCGAGCCCGCGCCAGATCTCGACCGTGGCGACGTCCTCGGTCGGCATCACCGCCTGACGCGCGTCGCGATCGCCGACGCAACGCGAGGGGCGATAGACGAGCGACGTGCTCCCATCGCGCTTCAGGTAGCGGATTTCGTAGTCTGCCATTTCAACCCCAACGTCAGGTGCCCGTCCTAACTTACCCATCCTAAGGCACTGGGTGTGCAGGCCCTTTGCTATTTGATGGAATTGGCAAAATTTTGGTTTCCGACAAGGCCGCCGAAAGGAAATGTCGTCGTCAATAAAGCCCGACGGCACCGGAACGCCCCCCATCCTCCTCCGTTTTGTAGGATGCGGCTTACCGAAAAAGAGCAGGAAAATGGGCCTTCCGCTGACCCCAGGACTGATCGCGGGGGCTTACGAGTTCCTGAAATTGACCCCGCCGTTCAAGTCCTGGCGCCTGCCGCCGGCGGCCGAGGTGGCGTTCGTCGTCTCGCGCCATCGCAACCACGTCGCCTATCACCGCGGCTTGAGGCGCAAGGTGCGCAGCCACGAGATCGGCGTGTCGGAGGTCTGCGTCGGCCACACCGACACGCTGCTGCGCGCGATGGCGCACGAGATGATCCACCAATATCAGCAGCGCACGCGCAGCGAGACGCCGCACACCGAGCACAATGCCGAATTCCTGCGCCTGGCGCAGCGCGTGTGCCGCTATCATGGCTGGGACTACAAGGAGTTCTTGTGACTCGTGAGGGTTTTCCACAAATCCGCCGCAACAACATTCGCGCTTCGCCATGATCCGGAAGCGATCGCGCCGCAATACCGAGGCTCAATTGGCAGGCCGGTGATCCTGCCGCGGCCGCCTCCCTCGCGCCCTGGCAGAACGGCGCGAGGCCCGGTGTGTGTTGGGCTTCGCCAAGACGGGCGCGGCAGCCGTCTCTCCGGGCGCCGCGCTCGTCGCACCGCTCAAGGTTTCGCGCCCAAGGTTTTGCTTAGATAGGCCGCCGTCGCCTTGTCGACCGTGAGCCACGACGCGTGGCGCAGGAAGCCGTGAATCTCGTCGGGCAGGATCAATTCTTCGTAACGCGCGTGTTTGTCGTCGAGACGGCGCGCGAGATCGACGGTCTGCTGGAACTGCACGTTGCGGTCGTCGTCGCCATGGATGAGCAGCACCGGTCCCTTCCACTTCGACAGATCGGCGATGGGCGAGGATTGGAACGCGACCTTCAGCGCCTCGTCGCGGTCGCCTTTCTCGTAGCGCGCGCTGGCGGCGCCGAACCACACGTCGAGGAAGCGCGACCAGTCGTGCACGCCGTGCAGATCGACGCCAGTCTTGAAGATGTCCGGGTTGCGCGCCAGACCCATCGCGGTCAAGTAGCCGCCATACGATCCGCCCCAGATGCCGATGCGCGCGGCATCGACGCTTTTCACGCCTTGCAGGAACTTCGCGCCGGCGACGACGTCCTGGTATTCGCTCGCACCCGTCGGGCCTGCGCGGTCGGGATGGTGGAAGAAGTGGCCGTAACCGATGCCGAGACGATAATTCACCGACAACACCACGAAGCCGTGGTTCGCCAGATACTGGTTCACCGCATAGGCATTCGAGTAATAGTCCATGTAGTGCCAGCCGACGAGCATCTGCCGCGGCGGGCCGCCATGGACGAAGATCACGCCGGGCTTGTTGCCGCCCTCTTGGGCTTGGAACAGCTGGCCGTGCGCCCATACGCCGTCGGCCGCCTTGAAGGCGACCGATTTCGGCACGACGAACTCCTTGCCCGGATAGTCCGCCGGAACGTCGCCCGTCATCAGGTCGCGGCGGTTCTTGCCGTCGATATCCGCGATCGCGGCGACCGGCGGGTTGCGCACGCCGGTCGAGATGAACGCGACGTGGGTATCGTCAGCTGCGGCCGGCTCCCACTCGATGCCGTCACCTGAGGTGATCGCCTGCGGCGTCGCCGCACCCACCGGCACGCGAAAGATATGCCGCCGGTCGAAATCCGACGCCGAGCCGGTATTGGCGCTGTAGATCATCGTCGCGCGGTCGTGGCTTTGCGTAACATGCTCGACCATGAACTTGCCGGGCGTGAGAAGCGTGGCCGCGCCGCCAGTCTCCGATATCGAATAGAGATGCGGCCAGTTGTCGAGATCGGCGAGGAAGACCAGACGTCCGCCCGCGCCCCAGAACAGGTTGGCGTTGCCCTCGGTCTCCGGGAACGAGCCGAGCAAGGTGTCGGGACTCTTCCATGCCGCATGCGCCGTACCGGTCACCGCGTCAGCGACCCAGATCGACCACGGCACCGGCGTCTGCTTCAGGATCGGCCGCGGCGCGCCGCCCGCGCCCGGCAGGCGCACATAAGCGATCTTGGTCCCGTCCGGCGACCAGCGCGGCGAGACATCGCGGCTCGTCGTCGGCGCGATGAAGGTGAACGGCTTGGTCTTGCCGTCGAAAATGCCGATAAAGGCGTGGTCTTTGCGGTCCGACACGAACGCGAGCCGCTTGCCGTCCGGCGACCAGTGCAGGTCGCGATCCTTGCCGCGGTCGAAGAACATCAGCTCGGGCTTGGCGCCGTTGACGGTCCACACCTGGTCCTTCAGCACATAGGCGATGCGCCCCGAGCTCGAGATCGCGGGCCCGTCGCCTTCGGCCACCATGGTGGGCGCGCCGCCGCGCAGCGCCACCGAATAGACCGTGACCTTGGGCTGGTCGGTCGTCGCATCGGGCACCGGCGGGCTGTCGGCTTCCCAGTTGGCGTCGTGATCGCCGCCGCGCACATAGAAGAGCTTCGAACCGTCAGGCGAGAAGGTGAGCTGCGTGATCTCCTGCCCGTCATCGGCAGTGTATTTGGTGACCTGCCGCGACTTGTAGGCGGGCGCATCGGCGACCCAAATGTTGCGCACGCCTTCGACATTGCGCACCCAGGCGATGTGTCCGCCGTTCGGCGCCGCGACCATGCCGCTGGAATACGGATAAGAGAGCACCTGCTCCATGGTGAACGGCGCGGCGAACGCCGGCAGGACGCACAAGGCGAACAGCGCGATCAAACGTCTCATCAACTTCCCCTTCTCTGGCGGACGGCGCAGGTTTTCGGCACAATAGGCCAATCGAAATCCCAAGGTTATTTCTATGAACGATATCGTGCGGATGCGCGAGCCGGAAACGCTTCCCGCGCGCGCCTATTGGGCCGAAGAGTACTGGAAGCTCGATCGCGAGGCGATCTGGGCCAGGACCTGGGTGCTGGCGGCCGGCGTCGACGACTTCGCGAAATTGGGCGACTACGTCGCCGCAACCGTCGCGGGAACGCCGGTGCTGGTGATCAAGGCCGAGGATGGCTTGCGCGCCTTCCACAACGTCTGCCGCCACCGCGCCTCGCCGCTGGTGCTGAGCGAATGCGGCCATGTCGACAAGCTCACCTGTCCCTACCATTCGTGGCGCTACGGCTTCGACGGCACGCTCCTGAACGCGCCGGCGATGAACATCGACAAGCGCGAATACGGCCTGTTCCGCGTGCGCTGCGAGACCTGGCGCGGCCTCGTCTTTGTCTGCCTGTCCGACGACGTGCCGCCGCTGGCCGAATGGATGCGCGAAGTCTCCGACGCCGCACTTCGCTATCCGCTGGAGGAGATGCATCTGGCCCGCAAGCTGAGCCTCGATGCCGAGATCAACTGGAAGACCTATGCCGACAACTACGCCGAAGGCTGGCACGTGCCGACGATCCATCCCGGCCTCAACGCGAGTCTCGACATGGCGAGCTATCGCGTCGAGACGTCGGGCCTGGTGCTGCAGACGCATTCCGCGCGCGCCCGCGACGGCGGCATGACCGACGGGCTGTGGGTGTGGCGTTTGCCCGGCCTGTTCCTCAACATGTACAAATGGGGCATGAGCGTCGAGCAGGTCGAGCCGCTCGGCCCGCGCAAGCTGCGCCTCAACTACCGTTATTTCTTCAGCGATCCCGACAAGGCCCAAGCGTGCGACGAGATTCTCGGCTGGAGCGTCAATGTGGCGAAGGAGGACATCGCCATCTGCGAGCGCGTACAGAAGAATCTCGAGGCCGGCGTCTACGACCGCGGGCGCTTGTCGCTGGTCTTCGAGAACGGCGTGATCCAGTTCCAACAGATGGTGCAGGCGGCCTACCGGCGTGCGCGCAACGCCGCATAAGACGCCGGGTTCCAACATTAAATTCCCGGCAGTTTGGCGGGTTCTCGGCCGGTTCATCCCCGGTTCAGGATCAAACCATCACTGTGACCGTTGAGGATTCAGCACATCCCGACAGGAGCATTGTTATGAAGAAAACCCTTCTTTCCGCCCTGCTGGCGGGCGCCGCGCTTTTCGCGGCCGCGCCGGCCATGGCGGCTCACCCCCACCCGACGCCGGTCGGGCATCCGCATTCCGGCTGGCACGGCGGTTGGCACAACGGCGGCTGGCGCGGCGGTTGGCGCGGATGGGGTCCGCGCGAGCGTTTCGTCTTCCGCCACGATTTCCGTCACCTTTCGCCGGTCGAGCACCGCTGGTGGGTCGGCGGCGGCTGGCATCACATGCGCTGGCACGGCCGTTGGGGCTGGTGGTGGGGCGTCGGCGGCGCGTTCTACTGGTACCCCGCGCCGATTTATCCGTACCCCGCCGAGATCTCGTCGACCTATTACTATGACGACGACCAGGACTATGGCGACTACGAAGGCGCCGGCCCGAGCGATCAGGGCGGTGGTATGTGGTATCACTGCGCCAGCCCCGAGGGCTACTATCCCTACGTGAAGGAGTGCAAAGGCGGATGGGAATCCGTGCCGGCGCAGCCCGACATGCAGGGTGGCGAGATGCGCGGCGGCGGATACGACGCCGGCCCGCCTCCGGGCTACGACAACGACCAGGACAACGACAGAGACAACGACCAGGACGACGAAGGCGACGATCAGGGTCCGCCCCCGCCGCCGCATCACTAAGGCTTAAGTCAGTCAGTCGTGGACCGGCCGCTCGCGATCCAATCGAGCGTGTCGGTCCACACTTTTTTGGCCTCCAGGTCGCGCAGCAGCATGTGGTAGCCGCCCGGGTAGTGCTTCACCTTCGCGCGCTTTCCCAATGAAGCAATCACGGCCTCAGTCGGCTTCTTGGGAATGATCTGGTCCTTGCCGCCATACAGAAAAAGGATGTCCGGCGGGTTTGCCAGGTGCTCAGGCGCATGCCGCGCCTCGTCCATCAGATCGACCAGTCCGTAGATCTGATCGGCACGCGTCTGGTGCTGGAACATCGGATCGCGCGCCAGCTTGCGCAGCATCTCGATATTGTCCGACGGCCAGATCTTCAGGCCCTTGCCCGAGAACTTGGCGCCCGGAAACGTATGCGCCGTCAGCCACAGCGCAACGCGGTAGCTGAGCGGCATATCCTCGCGCGCCCAAACCGCAGGCGCGACCAGGATCGCGCCGTCGACGCGCGGCGGCCGCGGGCCTGCCAGCGCGCTCAGCAGCACCGCGCCGCCCATGCTCTCGCCCAGCGCATAGACCGGCAGGTTCGGATGCTTGGCGCGCGCCGCCTCGACGAAATCAGTCAAGTCGCCGCGCAACGCATCGGCGCCGGGCCAGATGCCGGGATTGGGCGCGGCGCCAAAGCCGCGCTGGTCGTAGGCATAGGTCGTAATGCCGTTCTCAGCCCACCACGTCGCCGGCATATCGAAGGCGTTCGAATAGTCGCTCATGCCGTGCAGCGCCACGATCACCGCGATGGGCGCAGGCGCATCCCAATGGCGCAGCGGCAGCTTGAGCCCGTCATGGGTGAGGAACGCGTCGCGCGCGATGGCGGGCTTGACGCTCTCGAGCCCCTGCTGCGCCACTTGCGGCGCGCAGGCCGCCAGCCAGCTCAAGACCGCAAGGCACGCCGCACGCGCCGGCGCAGATAGGGAAGCAACTCGTCCTCGAACCATGGATTCTTCTTGAGCCAACCGGAATTGCGCCACGAAGGATGCGGCAGGGGAATATAGCGCGGACCATAGTCGCGCCAAGAGCGGACCGTCTCGGTCATGCCGGGCTTGGCGGCTCGGCCCAGATGCCAGGCCTGGGCATGGCCGCCGATGAGCAGGGTGAGCTCGAACTCGGGCAGCGCGGCGAACAGGCGTTGTCGCCAATGCACGGCACATTCGCGGCGCGGCGGCTTGTCGTGGCCGTTTGCGTCATAGCCCGGAAAGCAGAACGCCATGCCCAAGATGGCTACGCGGCTTTCGTCATAGAACGCCTCGCGGCCGATGCCCATCCAGTCGCGCAAACGATCGCCGGAACGGTCGTCGAAGGAGAGCCCGCTTTGGTGCACGCGCAGGCCCGGCGCCTGGCCGACGATCAAGAGCCGCGCCGTCGCGGACGCGCGCACCACCGGCCGCGGCTCGATATGCGCCTCGCAGATGCGGCAGGCGCGGATGTCGGCGAGGAGCGCGTTCAGATCGTCCACTCAATCGCCCTTGAGCAGATTGCGCGCGATGACGAGCTGCTGCACCTGGCTGGTGCCTTCATAGATGCGGAAGATGCGCACGTCGCGATAGAAGCGCTCGATGCCGTAATCGGCGACATAGCCGGCGCCGCCGAAGATCTGCACCGCGCGGTCTGCGACGCGGCCGACCATCTCGGAGGCGAAATACTTCGCGCAGGCCGCCTCCATCGTGACGTTCTGGCCCTCGTCGCGCTTCTTGGCGGCGTCGAGCACCATCGCGCGCGCGGCGTAGGCCTCGGTCTTGGAGTCGGCGAGCATCGCCTGGATCAGCTGGAACTCGCCGATCTTCTGGCCGAACTGCTCGCGCTCGCGCGCGTAGCTCACCGCTTCGCCGATCAGCCGGTCGGCGACGCCGACGCACACGCCCGAGATATGCAGGCGTCCGCGGTCCAGCACCTGCATCGCGACCTTGAAGCCCTCGCCCTCGTTGCCCAGCCGCAAGTGCGCCGGCACACGCGCATTCTCGAACACGACGTCTGAGATATGCGCGCCCTGCTGGCCCATCTTCTTTTCCGGCTTGCCCACATGGATGCCCGCCGTGTCGGCCGGCACGATGAAGGCCGAGATGCCCGAGGCGCCTTTGCGGCTCGGGTCGCTGCGGGCCATCAAGGTGAACATGCCGGCGCGGTTGGCGTTGGTGATGAAGCGCTTGGTGCCGTTGACCACATAGTGGTCGCCATCCCGTATCGCCGTCGTCTTGAGCGAGGCCGCGTCGGAACCCGCGCCCGGCTCGGTCAAGCAGAAGCTCGACACCACCGCGCCGCTCGCGAGCTTGGGCAGCCATTCGCGCTTCTGCGCCTCAGTGCCGAACATCACCACGCCCTGGCTCCCGATGCCGACATTGGTGCCGATCACCGAACGGAACGCGGGCGAGGTATGGCCGAGCTCCATCGCCACCAGCACCTCTTCCTCCATCGTGAGGCCGAGGCCGCCATATTCCTCCGGAATGGAAATACCGAAGAGACCGAGCGCGCGCATGCCGTCTACGATCTCGTCGGGGACGCGATCGTCTTCGGCGACCTTGGCCTCGAGCGGCACGCAGGTTTCGCGCACGAAGCGGCGTACCGTGTCGATGAGTTGTGCGCGGGTTTCCAAATCGAGCGGCATTTCCCTCTCCACTAGTGTGAAACGACGATAGCGCATTCACGCCCGCGTGAAACACGCAAAGGTGAGTTCTACCAATGGGAGATTCGTGGACAATTCAATCATTCAGGGCTGAAACAACGGAGGCGAAGATGTTCTTTCGAGTCCTTTCCTTCCTTCTCGGCAACGGCGGCGGCGACAAGGGCCTCGGCGTCGATCCCAACGGCTGACGGGGGCGCGCCATGCTGGAGCTTCTTTTCAGGCTTCTCTTCGGGCCCGATCAAGGTCCCGCCATCGATCCCAACGGCGGACGCGGAGGCTGAGATGCTGAGACTTCTGTTCAGGCTTCTCTTCGGCGCCGACCAGGGCCCGATGATCGATCCCGACGGCCGCGGAGGCTGAAGATGCTGAAACTGTTTTTCGTGATGTTCTTCGACGGTGATCGCGGCGCAGGCCTCGATCCCAACGGCTGATGGAGGCTGCCATGCTGAGACTGTTCTTCGCGATGTTCTTCGGTGCCGATCAGGGCGTCCTCATCGATCCCAACGGCGGACGCGGGGGCTGACATGCTGAAATTTCTCATGAGGTTCGTGTTCGGCGCGGACAACGGAAGCTGCATCGATCCCGATTGCTGAAGAAGGAGGACGACATGCTGAAATTTCTGTGGCGGATGTTCTTCGACGACGAAGGGCCGGGCATGTGCCCGGTCGGCGGTAAGCACGGAGGCTGAGATGCTGCGCTGGCTGTTTGCGCTTCTATTCGGTCTCGACAGTGGTTGCGGGATGGACCCGAACGGCGCGTGCCGCCCGGCGGGGCCGAGGATCGATCCCGAGGGCTGACGGGACCGGTCGCCAGAGCGAGTAGGAACTCCCCGCTAAAAGCCTACTCGCTCTGGAACTCGCCGCGCGGCACGTAGATGCCGGCGACCAGGATGTGGTCCACGGTGTCGTCGTCGGGGCCGAGCGGGAAGAACGCGACTTCATGATACGAGAAGCGCGTGTCGGGCATGTCGCGGCCGATCCAGCCGCGATAGCCGAACGCCGAGCGCCCCATGCGCGCGCCGTCATAGAAGATCCTCAAGCCCTCCGCGAACTTGGCGTGGGTCAACGCGAGCTCGCTCAAGCGCATGCCCTGATAGCTCTCGCCATAGGCCTGGACCTGCATGTCGCCGACGATGCGGAACTCGTAGTCGTTGTCGAGCACGCGCAAGAGCATCACGTGCCGCAACATCTTGGCGAGGCCCCGCGGCGTGATGTCGGCGCGCGATGGGAAGCGGCGCTCGCCCTTGAGGCGCTGCCAATAGGCCGCGACCTGGAGCAGCACCGCGCTCTCCAGCATGTCGAGCGTCAGGATGCGGCCCGAGGAATATTCCGGGATTTCGAGCTCGTCGGTCGGCGGCGCGAGAGAGGCGGCGTGGGACATGGGGCGATTTTCGACTCGAATCGTAAAGGATGTGGTAACCCAGCCCCGCGCTGGCGCTATCGCGGCCCTGTGGCATAGTCCGGCCATGCGCCTTTCCGTCCTCGACCAGTCGCCGATCCGCAAGGGCGGCAGCGCAGCCGACGCCGTCGCCGAAACCATCGCGCTCGCCAAAGCAGCAGAACGGCTCGGCTACCACCGTTATTGGCTGGCCGAGCACCACAACTCCAACTCCTTCGCGGGCTCGGCACCCGAGATCCTGATCGGCCGCGTGGCGTCGGAGACGACGAGCATCCGCGTCGGCTCCGGCGGCGTCATGCTGACGCATTACAGCCCGCTGAAAGTCGCCGAGCAGTTCCGCATGCTCGAAGTGCTGAACCCCGGCCGCATCGATCTGGGTCTGGGCCGCGCGCCGGGCACCGACCAGCGCACGGCGGCGGCGCTGCAGGCCGGCCCGCAAGGCTGGGGCATCGACGCCTTCCCGAGCCAGGTGCATCTGCTGCGCCAGTTCCTCGACGACGCGGCAGAGCGCGCGCCTCTGCCCGACGATCATCCCTATCGCGGCATCCATGCGATGCCTCGCGCGGCGACCGGAGCGGGGCCGGAGCTCTGGATGCTGGGCTCGGGCATCCACAGCGCGCTCTATGCCGCCGAGTTCGGCATGAAGTTCAGCCACGCCTATTTCATCAGCCCGGAAGGAAGCCATGAAGCGGTCGCGGCCTATCGCGAGCGCTTCAAGCCGAGCGAAGCGTGCCCGCTTCCGGTGGTGTCGCTGGGCGTCGCGGCCTTGGCGGCGGAAACGGAAGCGGACGCCAAGGCGCTGGCGCAGTCGCGCAACCTCTGGGTCGTGCGGCTGCTCACCGGACGGCCGATCCCATTCCCGTCGCCGGAGGAGGCGCAAGACTATCCGTTCACGGAGCAAGAGGAAGCGCTGTTGCGCACCGTGCGGCGGCGCTCGATCGTCGGCACGCCCCAGCAGGTCCGCGCCGGTCTGTTGCAGCTCGCGAAAGAACACGATGCCGAGGAGCTGGTGATCGTGACCATCACCTACGACTACGCCTCGCGGCTCAGGTCCTACGAATTGCTGGCAGAAGCGTTCGCGCTCACGCCCAGGCCCTGACGATCGCGAACAGGCCAAAGAACTGCACCGCGCCGGCGATGTCGTGGCCGACGATGGGCGTGATCACGCTCTTGGACTTTTCGAGCCAATAGGCATAGGCGACACCGGCCAGGAACGACACGACCATCTCGCCGAGCGCGATCTCCACCGGCTTGGTGACGAAGCTCGCGGTGAACACCGCATAGATGACCGCGGCCACGATGCCGGCGCCGTTCATGCTGTAACCGCGCAGATGCACGCGGCCCGGCATCGCCACGCTCAAATAGGTCACGAGCAGCGAACGGTAGAGCACCTCCTCCGCCACGCCCGCGAAGCCGCCTTGATAGCCGAGCCAGCCCCATCCCGTCTGCGCCACGCCGTCGCGCGGCACGGTGTGATCGATCAGGTTCGGCCAATAATCGGCGAGGCTCATCAGCGCGCCGATCACCAGACCCCACAGGATCGCGGGACCGACATAGCTCTTCTCGTCCGGCGCATGCAGGCCATAGTCGCCGGGCGCCAGCCACTTCATCGCCACGATGACGATCAGCGCCAGCACCAGCTCGGCGATGCCGACCGCGTAGTCCCGTCCCAGATGATCGGCCAGCGGCGGCACCAGCCGCGTATAGTGCCGCGACGTCTCGACGAGCTCGCTCGCGAGCCACACGATGCCGATGCCGATGAGAACGGCGAAGAAGATCGGCAGAAATCGCAATCGGAACGGTGCTTCGGCGGTCACCCTATCCCCCACTCGAAGCGGCATCTTAAGCCCATCATGCGACAGGCAACAGCCCGATCATCGCGCCCGTCA
>JADMIO011560767.1_pt1 | contig 15918 bp, 14 predicted proteins | sample 8958161 | NCBI WGS metagenome assembly JADMIO01 (sample SAMN16585339, study PRJNA669376) | soil metagenome | isolation source: Crop rotation soil | place: USA: Cullars Rotation, Alabama | collected 2011
CGCTGCATCGCGCGCCGTCGCGGGTCGCTGCTCTTCGTGTTCCATTGCTGCTCCACTTGGCGCCCGGTAATGGACGTCAAGGAAGCTATGCGCTTGAGACGTTGCTGCCGACCAACTAAAAACGAGCTTTCAGTTTCCTGCCTCTTTGCGCCACTTCCGGAAGAGCGCAAATAGCGCTTTCTTCGCGTCCTTATGTTCGACACCGCTCCCGTATAGCTTCAGGCGAACAACAATAAGATCGAAGAGCTCGTCTTCGCTGCACGCTTCGAAAGCGCCCTGATCGCGCAACAAATACTCGGCCCAGCGCAACTTTGGATAGACCAAGCGGCGTTTGTGAGGCCCTTTGATCGCCTTGAACACCGCATCCGTGAACGAATGGTCGTGATAGAGCTGGCCGACCCTAAGAGCCGCTAGACATCCAGGTAGGCTCACAAGATGGCTGTCTACGGACAGGGCATCGAACAAAGCCCGCTCGTCACCTTCTGCCGCCGCGGTGAGCATCTCATTCACGGTGCGGGAATAGCGGGCCACGGCTTCCAGATTCGCCAGCAGAACCCAAGCGAGCGGCATCGCTAGCGGATGGTCCGGAATGTCGTCTGGAATTGCTTCCACCACCTTTGCTAGCGCTTCGATCTTGTCTTCGCTGACGGCGACTTGTCGAAGGGCGGCCGTGGTGTTCGTAACCACCGCAATCATCCCAAGAATTTCCAGCAGCGGGTGACGGTATAGTTCGACCCAATTTGGAATCGCTGCCAGCTTCTGTAACCGCTCCTCAAGGTCTTCCGGTTCTCTAGAGAAATGCTGGATTCGGTCCTCCCACATTTCCGAAAAGTCTGCGAGGATGCGTTCGAGTTGACCCCCGGTGATTTTCCCGTAGGGCTTCTGCCGCCATTTCGCTGGATTTCTCATAAGGCAATGCGCAAAAGCTTCAAAAGTCTCCCAATGTAATATTGCCAGAATGAGAGATGGAAAGATGCGTTTTCTTGTGACGTTCCACTAAAGGTAACACATGGGAGTTTGCAATGACGCTCGTAGCCGCCTTCAAGATAGATGGAGTACCCGCTCTTTTAGGGGATTTTTTGATTACAGATAACGTAAAGAGGACCAATGACTTCCTTCCGACAATGACAAAGAATGATCCAAAGGCGCCCGGGTCAATGCCCTTTGACGGAGCCGGACGGATCGCGGGGTGGTGTAGAAAAATAACGAAAATAAATGATAATTTCGTAGTAGGTTTCACTGGAGAAATGAAACCTGGAACGTCTTTGATTCGAAATTTGCATCGCGTATTTGCTGATCGAAAAATTACAAAGCAAGAGCTCGAAGCGTTTCTTTCCAACGTAAATATTCCTAAGAAATCAAGCGTTCAGCTGATCGGATGGATATGTGGAAAACGCCAACTTTGCTTTGATTGGAATGGCAAGACTAACAAGTTAAAAATAGTCGAGTCAGCATTCGCTGGGTCCGGTGCAAAGCACTTCAGGAGCCTTATAGAGCAAAGACGTGACGAAGGCGGTTCGCATATTAAGACGGCGTTCGAACGAGCGAAGTTTGTTTGCGTCAATCGAATAGGGCACATTATTTCCGACGAGCTCAGGACATTGAATACGCTAAAAAATTCTTATGGGTTTGGTGGGGAGTGTATGGTTTGGAATGGAAAAAGCTTCGTGTATATCGATAATATTACGTATAGTTTCTATAATGTCGAATTTAGACAGAATAATGTTATAACGTGGGGAATAGTAGAGATTATGTGTAAGTATAAGGATTGGGGCGATCATTGCGTCTTTGAAGTAACCCAGTTCGACGTTTGTGACGTTACGAATACGTTTAAACCAGTTGTAACTTATGGCCACTTCGTTTCGTCGTTGCTCGGAAGCAAGGCCGTTGAGCATGTGCGTTTACCAAATTCTTTCGATTACTTATTTGTCAACATGAGCATTAGTATTGAAGCAAGTGGCATAAATATACCTATGAATATGGTGCATGTTTCAGAGAACGATGAAAACGTCGTTTTCAAAAAAGATGATAATGGCATTTTGTTCAGGCCCGATGTTTTAAAAAAACATATTCCAGCAAAATATTTTCAATAGCTCACGACGCGCTAAACAAATCTCAAATTGAAGTTCGAATGAAAGCCGCTTTTGACTCGAGGGCAGCAACGGCTCTTGGTTTCGTGGGAAATCAACCGACGATGAAATGGTACTTCGATACCTCTCAGTAGCATGGCAAGCGCCGTAAGTGGCTGAGTGAAAAGACAGATTTTCGCCGCCAGAGCCCGGCTGAAAATCCTCGTGTCGGTGGTTCGATTCCGCCCCTGGCCACCATTATTTCAAGAACTTAGATGAGTGTTTGGTTGCCGGCGGTCGAACAAATTCTCATCGGTGACCGTCCGGTGACCGTTTCGCTCGAGTTCCTTTCCATCATGCAGCATCGACCTGTCGTCGCACATGCATCGCGATTCCTGGCCAATGTGGGCCCACTGTCAAGACGTTCTCGCGAACGCGATACATTGCCCAAGCCCCCGTGCCTTCGTGAATGAACTCTGGAAGGTTTACAGATTTCCAGTGAACTGGTTTACACGTGAGCGCCGAGGCGCAATGTGTTTATGGATGCGCAGATGCCGAGGGACGGCTAGGGAAAGACTTTCGGTTAACAGCCAGGTTTCCAAAATCCCCGACTTGCCGAGATTGCGGCAGTCAGGGATTCTTCGGTAAAGCCGTAAATGACCAAGAGCGGTTTCCAGCGAGGTTACACGGAAATCGCGTTCCAGCTTCAATTGCAAACTTGCAGGGGTGCTGCGGGCAAGTCGCGGAAGAATCTTTACGGTATCCACGACGCGGCATCCACGATGGTATCCACGAAAAGCGGGCCGGAAGGCGCGACGGTTGCCAGGAAGAGGGTCTGAGCTCCTGGCCGCGTCAAAGCGTCAGCCGATAGATCACCTGTGTCGGATCCTGTGGGTCGACTTTCCGGACAAAACCCAACTCGGCGGCCAGCTCGCGCATTTGGAGGTTTTCGGCGGCGTCCATTGAAATCATCGTGCGGATGCCGCGGCGACGCGCAACATCGATCAGATGCCGCATCAGGGCGGTTCCGAGTCCCTTGTGGCGCCATTCCTCGGCCACCGTAACGGCGCATTCGCAGGACGTGCCATCAGGCGAAAGGCTGTAGCGGCTGACTCCGACTTCCCGTTTTTTCCGCCGTGGTAGGCCACGGCGATGAAGGCGACCTCGTGCCGATAGTCGAGATCGGTCAGGCTTCGAATCAGGGCATCGCTGGGTTCGCCGATCTGCCCAAGGAAGCGCAGGCGCCGCGACTCCGGGCTCAGGAGGCGGATGAAATCGCGTTCCAGCTCGGCGTCCTGCTTCATCAAGGCGCGAATGAACACTTGACTGCCGTCGCTCAGCGTCTGAACCCACCTGGGGAGATCGGCCGGCGAGGGAAGTGTCGTCAGCGCTTCTTTCGGCGCTGCACCCGACGATGACGAGGGCTCGTTCATGGCGGTGCTCCAAGGTCCCAGTGGTCGTGGTTCCAGAATGCCGCCGTTGCTGCGGGAACATGTGATCAGCGTCAATTTCGCCGAAGATTCACTCGGGGGGGCGGTCCGATAAGGTTCCTCGCGCCACGGGCGATGACGGTTTCTTCGTCAGTGGGGACCACCAGCACCTTGACCGAAGACTCCGGGGGGCTGATGTGTTGCGCATGGCACGCATTCGCGGCCGTGTCCAGCGTTACCCCGATCCACTTCAATCGGTCGCAGATGCTCGCGCGCACCCGGGCCGAGCGCTCGCCGATACCCGCGGTAAACACGAGCCCGTCAAGCCCGTCCAGCGCGGCGCACTGCGCGGCGATTGCGGCCGCCGCGCGATCGGCGAACATGTCGAGCGCCTCGCGCGCGCGTGGGTCATCGCTCGCTTCCAGTGTCTGGACGTCATCGCTCAGGCCGGAGACGCCAAGCAAGCCCGATTGCTTGCCGAGGAGCTCCTCCAATTGCGACGGGCTCATTCCACGTTCGCGCATCAGGTAGAGCAGCACGCCCGGATCGAGGCTGCCGCAGCGTGTCCCCATCATCAACCCATCCAGCGGTGTGAAGCCCATGCTGGTGGCGACGCTGCGAAGGTCGCGCAATGCGCACAGACTGGCCCCGTGCCCCAGGTGCGCGACGATGACGCGCCCATGGGCGCATTCGCCTGCGATGTCGGGCAGTACCCCCGCGATGTATTCGTAGGACAAGCCATGAAAGCCGTAGCGGATCACGCCTGATTCGGTCAATCCGCGCGGCAGCGCGAACGACTGAGCGAGCTTCGGCTGCGTGCGGTGGAACGCAGTATCGAAACAGGCGACCTGGGGTGTCCGCGGAAGCCGCGAGCCAACGAGCCGGATGGCCGCCAGCGCCACCGGTTGATGCGCCGGCGCGAGCGGCGAATATGTTTCCAGTTCCGCGAGGACCTGTTCGGTGATGTGCGCAGGACGATCGAAGCGGGCTCCGCCGTGCACCACGCGGTGGCCCACCGCGGCCAGCCGGACTTCCGGCCGGCGTTCGCGCAACCGGAGCAGAAGCCAGTCGAGGCACTCATCGGTGCCCGCCCGGGCCGGAAGTGTTGACTCCGGCATGTCGCCATCGGCTGGCCGGAACTGGGCGCGCGGCCGATCACCGAATCCCGTGATGGTCCCGCGCTCGATGACGTTCAGCGTCTCCGATTCGTACAGAGCGGACTTGATGCTGGAGGAACCGAGATTGAGCGCCAGGATGGCCGAGGTCATGTCGCCGAGGAGGTCCGGAACTGCACCAGCAAGCGTGCCAGCGCGCAGGAAACCAGCCGCGACAATACTCCATCGGACCGGCTGGTGAGCGCGATCGGGACGCGCGCGCCCAGCGCGACGCCGGCGGATGCTGCCGAAGCGAGATAGACCAGTTGCTTGGCCAGCATGTTGCCCGACATCAGGTCCGGAACCACCAGGATGTCCGCGTGTCCTGAAACGTGGGAGTGCACGCCCTTGATCGCGGCGGCGGCGACGGAGATCGCGTTGTCGAACGCCAATGGACCATCCAGCACGGCGCCGGCGATCTGACCGCGATCGGCCATCTTGCACAGGGCCGCGGCATCGATCGTCGAGACGATGCGTGGATTCACCGTCTCCACCGCCGAGAGAATCGCGACCTTGGGCACTGCAACCGCGGCCGCGCGGGCAAGGTCGATCGCGTTCTGCACGATGTCGCGTTTGTCGGCCAAGTCCGGTGCGATATTGATCGCGCCGTCGGTGAGAAACAGCATCTTCGGATAGGTCGGGACATCCAGCGCGAACACGTGGCTGATCCGGCGTTCAGTGCACAGCCCGTGCTCGGCGTCGAGCACTTCCGCCATCAGTTCGTCTGTGTGCAGTGCACCTTTCATCAGCATCCCGGCGTCGCCGGCACGCGCCAACCCCACCGCGCGTGCCGCCGACGCGTGGCTGTGCAGCGTGTCTTCCAGCTGAAAACCGTCGATCGCCAGCCCCGCCTTTTCGGCGGCCTCGAGGATCCGACGCCGCGGACCCACCAGGATGGGCCGGATCAAATTGCCTCGCGCCGCTTCGAGCGCTCCGCGCAGCGACGGCTCGTCGCACGGATGCACGACGACGGTCGGCACGGGTGCGAGGCCGGCTGCGGTCGCCAGCAAGGCGCCAAAATGCGGACAAGCCCGGGGTTCGAGGACTTCTGCGGTCGACATGCGGGTCTCCCTTCGTTGCGCAAAGTGTCGGCGCGCCGAACGCGGAAGGGTTGATGCAAATCAATCGCGCATTCGTCCGAATTTGATCCAGGTCAGGTGGTGGCGCACTGCTGGCGTCATGCTGCGGTCCATGAATATTCCGAAGACGATGCGTGCGGCAGTCGTGCGGGCATTCGGCCAGCCCCTGGCGCTGACGGAATGCTCCGTTCCCGAACCGGGTCCCGGTGACGTGCTGGTGCGGATACTCGCTTCCGGCGTGTGCCACACCGATTTGCACGCGACGAACGGAGACTGGCCGGTCAAGCCGGGCTTGCCGTTCATTCCTGGCCACGAAGGCGTGGGCACCGTTGCGAAGCTCGGCGCCGGCGTGCGCGATCTAATGATCGGGGATCTGGTCGGCATCGCCTGGTTGCACGACGCCTGCGGCCAATGCGCGTACTGCGTCACCGGTTGGGAAACTCTGTGCGAATCCCAGCACAACAGCGGCTACAGCACGAATGGCTGCTTTGCCGACTACGCAATCGGCAATGCAGCCTACGTGGCGCGCTTGCCGGAAGACTGCGACGTGACCTCGATGGCTCCCGTGCTGTGCGCAGGCGTGACCACCTACAAGGGACTAAAGGAAACGGAGGCCAGACCAGGCGAATGGGTTGCGATCTCCGGGATCGGCGGTCTGGGCCACATGGCGGTTCAGTACGCGCAGGCGATGGGTTTGCGCGTGGTGGCGCTCGATGTGGGAAAGGACAAACTGGAGCTCGCGCGCGCACTGGGTGCAGAGGCCGCGATCGATGCTGGACGGCCGGATGCGGTGGCCGAAGTCATCGAGCAGACGCAAGGCGGCGCGCACGCCGCGCTGGTCACGGCGGTTTCGCCTGTCGCATTCAAGCAGGCGCTTGAACTGGTCCGTCGCAAGGGCACGGTGAGCCTCGTCGGGTTGCCGCCCGGCAACTTCGAAATGCCGATCTTTGATGTGGTGCTGAAGCGAATCACGGTGCGGGGTTCGATCGTCGGCACGCGCGAAGATCTCGCCGAGGCAGTGCGGTTTGCGGCGCGCGGAAAGGTGAAGGCCTTCGTGCAGACCGCCGCACTCGATGACATCAATCGCGTCTTCCACGACCTGAAAGCGGGCCGGGTTTCCGGCCGAGTGGTACTGAAAACGGCGTGACGGTGCCGGCCGAAGACGGAGCCGCGCGAGCCTCGCTCGAGCTCCTCGGACGTCCACCCTCGGAGGAGGGCTGGCAAAATGAATGACATGACCGCGAATGATGCAGCTGCGAATGCGTGCACACTCGATCAGCAAAGTTTGCGCGAGATAGACGCATACTGGCGTGCGGCCAACTACCTTTCAGTCGGCCAGATCTACCTGCGCGCCAATCCGCTGCTGCGCGAACCGCTCACGCTCGAACACGTCAAGCACACCCTGCTGGGGCATTGGGGCACCACGCCTGGCCAGAACTTCATCTACGCGCACCTCAACCGGGTCATCAGGCAGCACGATCTGGACATGATCTACATCTCCGGTCCGGGGCACGGCGGCCCGGCGGTGGTGGCCAACGCGTATCTGGAAGGCACCTACAGTGAGGTATATCCCGAGATCACGGAAGACGAGGCGGGACTGCAACGCCTGTTCAAGCAGTTCTCCTTTCCCGGAGGCATCCCCAGCCATGCTTCACCGGAATGCCCGGGTTCGATCCACGAGGGCGGCGAACTCGGCTATTCGCTGAGCCATGCCTTCGGCGCGGCCTTCGACAACCCGGACCTGATCGTCGCTTGCGTCATCGGCGATGGCGAAGCCGAAACCGGTCCGCTCGCAACCGCCTGGTATTCGAACAAGTTCCTGAATCCGGTGCACGACGGCACGGTGCTGCCCGTCCTGCACCTCAACGGCTACAAGATCGCCAATCCGACCGTGCTCGCCCGCATTCCGCGCGACGAGTTGACGCTGTTCCTTCGCGGTTGCGGCTGGAAACCGTATTTCGTCTGCGGCAGCGAACCGGAGTACATGCACCGCACGATGGCGACGACGCTGGACAACGTGATGGCCGACATTTCGGAAATCCGCCGCAACGCGCGCGCGAAGGGCGATCAGGCGAGGCCGGTGTGGCCGATGATCGTGCTCGATTCGCCCAAGGGATGGACCGGGCCGAAATATGTGGATGGAAAGCCCGTCGAGGGTACCTTCCACGCGCACCAGGTGCCGCTGCCGATTTCCGCGAACACGCCACCGCAGCACCTCGCGCAACTCCAGGCATGGCTGCGCAGCTATCGCCCGGAGGAGCTTTTCGACGGGAATGGGCGCCTGCGCGCGGAATTGCGCGCGCTCGCTCCCGGCGGCGACCGGCGCATGAGCGCCAACCCCCACGCCAACGGAGGCCTGCTGCTGCGCGACCTGCGCATGCCCGATTACCGTGCGCACGCGGTGGCGGTTCCGGCTCCCGGCGTGCAGGGCATCGGCGACACGCACGTCCTGGGCCGTTTCCTGCGCGAGGTGATCCGCGCAAACAATGATCAGCGCAATTTCCGGATCTTCGGTCCGGATGAAACCGTCTCGAACGGCCTGGAAGCCGCGTTCGACGTGACCTCTCGCCAGTGGGAGGCGCCAACCGAGCCGACCGACGAGTTTCTCGCGCCCGACGGCCGCGTGGTGGAGATGCTGAGCGAGCATCAATGCGAAGGCTGGCTGGAAGGCTACCTGTTGACCGGGCGCCACGGCGTTTTCAATTGCTACGAGGCCTTCATCCACATCATCGATTCGATGTTCAATCAGCACGCCAAGTGGTTGAAGATGACGGCCTGCATCCCTTGGCGACGCAGGATCGCCTCGCTGAACTACCTGCTCGCATCCCACGTATGGCGGCAGGACCACAACGGCTTTACCCATCAGGATCCCGGCTTCATCGATCACGTGGTCAACAAGAAGGCGGAGATCGTGCGCGTGTACCTCCCGCCGGACGCCAACTGCCTGCTGTCGGTGATGGACCACTGCCTGCGCAGCAGGCATTACGTCAACGTGGTGGTCGCAGGCAAGCATCCGGCGCCGCAATGGCTGGACATGGACGCCGCGATCCGCCATTGCAGCCGCGGCATCGGCATCTGGCCATGGGCGAGCACCGACGAAGGTGGCGCACCGGACGTGGTGCTGGCCTGCGCGGGCGACGTGCCGACGCTGGAAACGCTGGCGGCCGCCTCAATCCTGCGTCGCAACTTGCCGGACCTGAAGGTGCGCGTGGTCAACGTGGTGGACCTGATGAAACTGGAATCGCGCAGCCTGCATCCGCATGGCTTGAACGATGACGATTTCGACCAGTTGTTTACGACGGACAAGCCGGTGATTTTTGCGTACCACGGCTATCCCACTCTGATCCATCGGCTGACCTACCGGCGCAGGAACCACGATGGTCTGCACGTGCACGGCTACAAGGAGGAGGGCACCATCACCACGCCGTTCGACATGACCGTGCTGAACGAGATGGACCGCTACCACCTGGTGATGGACGTGCTCGAACGCGTGCCGGGACTCGCAGCGAAGACGGCCTATCTCAAGCAGAAGCTGCTCGACAAACTCGTTGAACACAATCGCTACATTCGCGAAGAAGGCATCGACCTGCCGGAGGTGCGCGAATGGTCGTGGTCCTCACCTCATGCGGGGCAGATCTGACAGCAAGATTCATCGAAGCCGCTGCACGTGCAGCGCGCAAGCGACTCGCGTATCCATTGGTCCGGTCGAAGACGCAAATGATCCCTTCTGACCGAATGAAGTCCGCAGTCGCCAAGCCGAACGCTCGGAGCCACGCGGTGCAACGGGCTGCGCGGGGCGCCGTTGCTCGATTGGTCCCGCCCCGCGCCAGAACGCTTTCGCAAGCATCGGGCGAGGCGCGTTTGCGGGCACTTTCAGGAAGCGACGTGGACGGCAATCAAGGGAACCAGGTTGAACAGCATGATCCCAAGCTTGTACGCGGCAATGCCGGCGTATTGGATCGTGTTGAAGCTCTCTATCGGGAGCGCGAACAGGCGATTGCTGATCCTGTATGCCCAGCCCCGTGCGAATACCGCCGTTCCGACCCACACAAGGAGGATTGCGTAGTTCAGGACGACGCACCAGAGAAGGAAGTCTTCGATGATTCTTGGTGTCACGCGGCATCTCCAGATGGTGAGGAACTTCGGCGAGTGCCAGGGCCTACGCGCGAAATGAGGGCATTACGGGGCGCGCGACGTGATTTAGTCGAGCGGCCGGTGGCCACCGCAGAACGTGGTGGCTGCATTGCGCCACGTCGGATTTTACAGACCATATTTCGGTGCCTGCCCAGCCGGGCCTCGCGGTTGGCGATCGTCCGGATTGCGAAACGGCGAGGGATCCGGTCGGGGCCAAGGTTGCAGCGCTGCGCCGCTTGACGAGGCAGGCAATGCAAGCCGTGGTTGTTCGTCCTGCGGCAGGAACTCAAAGTGCACGAGCGGAACTCATCTCAATGACTTTCGAAAACACTGCAAATAATTCCGGATCGATTTTCGTGCCGGCCTCAATGGCTAAAATATCCATAGCTTCATGATGGGATCTAGCCTCGTGATATGGTCGGCCGGTTGTCATCGCGTCATAACAGTCAACGATCAAGAGCATTCTGCAACTCCGAGGAATTTCATAGTTTGCCAAGCCATCAGGATACCCATTGCCGTCGAATGCCTCATGGTGATGCCTTACAATTAAGGCGACAGCGGTTTTGTTTGAAAGGAACGTGTCATTAATTATTCGCTCGCCATGAATCGAATGAGCCTTCATCTCCTCCCATTCCTCGTCCGTTAATTTTCCCGGCTTCAAGAGAATGTCATCACGTACGCCAATCTTGCCAATATCATGCAGTTGACTGGCGATTCGCAGAGCTTCCAAATCTGTCGCGTGCAGCCCGACGGCACGTCCTAGTTCCACTGCAAGCGCACCGACGCGGTCACAGTGACCTCTGGTGTACGCATCGCGTTCGCACAACGCGGTAATAAGTGATGGATACGCGTTTTTCTGATCGGGCGTAGTTGTCATGGGATGCTCTCTAAGTGGCTGCCTAAATGGCTACCAAGAGCGACGCGTTCATTGGCTTTTGTCATTGGCAGGTTTGCATCGTAGCCAATCATGCGATCGGATGACGGCGGATTCTGCAACACGCATCGAAGGCTCATGGCTGCAGATCGGCGGTGACCCTTCGAAGACGGCTGTGCTACAGCTGCGATGGCGGGAGCTGCTAAAGAAGCTCGCGGGCACACGAATAAAGCGCATCCGAAACATTTTGCCACGCGGGCGTGGGGAGTCCGAACCGCGCAGCTTCCAGGGTGGCATCACGTGTTTGACGATCGCTTGGATTCCTTGAAACCAGCAGCGGGTACCCGATCGGTTCGTCCACGTAGGGCTGCACCGCCGCGCGCATGCGGAGTTGAGGCAACCAACCCAGCTCGTCCACTGTGTCTGCCTCGTCGCTGATCCCGTTGACAGGGTGGGTTCCGAGTGCGTAGCCGGAGGAAGTCGTCTTCCGCTCGCCCCCCGGTGCGATGAATGCGTACCTGTGGTTCTTGCCGACAAGTGGATCGAGCGCATTGGCAACCACGTTGGCAAGCAACGCGAGCCGCTGCTGCGAGGTGATCGCCGTGAGCTTCTGATAGCGCAGGCCGTAGTCCTCAGCTTCGCGCAGCAACTCTTCCGGAAGTTCCCGCTGGACACCTCGCGCAATTGCTTCCGAAGTATTGCCGCCACAGACTCCGCGGCGTCGCGCCAGCGCAATGCTCGCGCGAAAACACCCTTCGGCGAGGGCTTTCCCGATTGCACTGGCCATCGCACGACCTTCGTGGCTGTCGTAGCCCAGTCCCAACATCCAGAGCGCATCAGCTACGCCGATCAAGCCGACGCGCAGACGTGGCGTAGATAGGCCCCCGATCAGCGCCGCGTTGTCCAGCGTCTGCAGGGCCAGTTCCGCGCCGTCCATGAGCGCTGCAAGTTCCATTCTACCTTTGCCGAAAGTGCCGGCGGACACGAAAGCCGCGGCGTTCAACGACGCGCGCAGGGGGCCTTCCCGCCACGTGATCTCCCCGGTGCCCGCCGACGCCAGGATGCGTTCATCCGGGAGCAGCCGCCATGAGGACAGTGCCGACAGGAAGCGCGAATGCCAAGACGCGGCTTCGACCTCCGGGGTCGCCAGCATCGAGGCCACGCGAGTCCATGTGTGCTCGATCGAAATATCGTGCAAGCCGGCCTGGTCCCGCCAGCGGAACCATGCGTCCCAGGCTTCGACCGCCGTGGAGTCGGTGAACGGCGATATTTGGTGCAACTCGGCCATGACAGCGGGCAGGGCGTATCCGGCTTGGAGTATTCGGCCCCGCGGCCGCCTGCTTGTTGAGTGGGATCAAATCCGCACGTGATCGACCGCGCTGTTACACACGGTTACAAACCGTTGCCGCATTGCCATCGTGCGTGGGAAGCAGATGGGTATCTTGGCAACCGACCGCAACAACCGGAAGCAGGATCATGGATACCCCGTTCGTTCCCCTCGGAGTCGAGCATTCGCGTTCGACGAGGCAGTTTGCAGAATCTGCGCTCGACCTGGACATGGACCAACTGCGCCGGCAGATGCAGGTGACCCGCAGGAAGGTGAGGGCGGGCCAATATCTCTATCGTGCCGGACAGCCGTTCGATGCCTTGTATCTGGTGCACGCCGGGTTCCTGAAGACGTGCGAGCTGTCGGAGGACGGCCGCGAACAGGTCACCGGCTTCCGCATGCGCGGTGACTTGATGGGAGTGGAATCCATCGGTCTCGCGACTTTCAGTTGCGATGCGGTTGCCCTCGACGACTGCGAGATTTGGGAGCTGCCGTATCCGCCGGTTCTTGGAGCCTGCGCGAAAATTCCGCAACTGCAGGCGCGACTGACGGCGGCGTTGGCTGAGGAGATCAGGCGCGACCGCACTTGGATGCTGGCCATCGGCACGCTTTCGGCGGAGCAGCGCGTCGCCGCATTTCTGCTCGACATCGCGGCGCGGCATGCACGGCTTGGCTTTAGCCCAAGTCATTTCATTCTGCGCATGGGCCGCGCAGACATCGCCAGTTTTTTGGCCCTGAAGCACGAGACGGTCAGCCGCGCGCTCTCCCATCTGGAAGAGCAGGGCTATATTTTGGTGTCGCGCCGTGAGCTGAAACTGCTGGACATTCCGCGCCTCGGCGCATATGTCGGGCACCCAGGCACATTTCATTGAACGCGTGGCAGTTCAAGAAGGATCAAGGGCCCGCTTGACCGCGATAGCCAGGTCCTCGCGACGATAGGGTTTACGCAGGAGCTCGAATGCTTCCATGGCCTCCTGCTTGCGCAGCTCTGAGCGGGACCCTGGATAACCCGAAGTGAGCAGCACCGCTAGTTGCGGCCGAATGGATCGTGCCTGGCGGGCGAGCTCGATTCCATCCATGCCGCTCCCGAGGACTACATCCGAGAACAGCAGATCTACCTGATTCTCCGCAACAAGTATGTCCAGAGCGGAACGCGCACTGGCCGCACTGATGACGTTGTAGCCGATCGCGCGCAGGAATCGCTCGGCCACGGACCGCACGTCGGCCTCATCCTCGACGACCAGCACGGTTTCGTGCCTTTCCGACACGGGCACGCGTGAGACCCCCGGTTCCTCGGCTGCCGCCTTCGGAGCCGTTGCGGGAAGCAGGAGTTTCACCCGCGTGCCATATCCGAGGCGGCTTTCGACGGCCATGTTGCCGCCGGACTGGGTGACGAAGCCATAAACCATGCTAAGCCCCAGGCCGCTGCCCTTGCCGGACTCCTTGGTGGTGAAAAAGGGGTCGAGCGCGCGCGCGCGTACTTCAGGCGACATGCCGGTGCCGGTGTCGCCGACCTCGAATGACACATACCGCCCGGGTTGCAGATTCGAGTCATTGTCTGCCTTGCCGATGGTGACTTCGCGAGCCGCGATCGACAGGCACCCGCCGCGCGGCATGGCGTCGCGCGCATTCAGGGCGAGGTTGACCAGCGCGGTGTCCAGTTCATTGGGATCCGCGTAGACGTCGGGCATGTCGGTTGCGCAGTCGATTTCGACCGCCACCGCTTCGCCTAGCGTGCGTCGCAGCATGTGACCGAGTTCTTCCAGCAGGGGCTTCGGCACTACCGCGCGCGGTTGCAGGGACTGCCGGCGGGCAAAAGTGAGGAGGCGCCGGACGAGATCCGCGCCGCGATCTACCGCGCGCATCGCGCTGGCGATGATCTCCTGCACCTCCGGTTCCGGCAACTCCGCCTCGAGCAGTTGCAGGTTGCCGGAAATCACGGTCAACAAATTGTTGAAATCGTGCGCGATGCCGCCGGTCAGCTGGCCCACGGCCTCCAGCTTCTGCGCGTGCAGGAGCTGTTCCTCGGCACGGCTGCGTTGTACCGCGGCTGCCAACAGATTGGCGATCGACCGCAGAAAGTTGACCTGGTCGGGATCGAAACGAACCCCTGACGCCAGTGCGACGAGCACTCCCAGCGGCTCGGTGCGGCCGAACAGCGGAACTATCGCGAACTCCTCGAAACCGGCCGCAGCGAGGCCTGGTCGAACCGAGGGAAACCGACTGTCGTCCAGGGTATCCGTCGTTACGGCATCCGGACCGTGCGGCGCGAAGGAAGTGCGGATGAATTTCACCTGGTAAAACGTGGACACCAGCGCCTCCGCGGCTTGCGCGGCCAAGCCGCTGGACGCGCGCACGTGCAACCCCTCGCGATGCCAATCGGTCGAAAGGATGGCAACCGCCTGCACCTTGAGCTCGGAGAGCACGATCCCTGGAATCCGGTGGATCGCCTGTTCGAGCCCGGGAGCTTCCAGCACCAGCCGGCCGATTTCGCCGACTACGGTATCGAGGCGCGCGCGTTCCAGTGTCTGGCGCACACGCCGCGTTTCGGAAATGTCGCGGATCGAGGCAATCGCGATGACACCCTCCGCAGAGGGAATCGGACTCAAGCCGATCTCCACCGGAAACTCCCGGCCATCGCGCGTCACGCCCAGCAACTCGTACCCGATGCCCATGGGGCGGGTCTTGGGGCTGCGCATGTAGTTGCCACGGTGCAAGCGGTGTGCGTGACGCAGTGGTTCCGGAATCAGGGCCTCCAGCGTGAGTTCGCAGAGCTCCTTGTGTTCGTAGCCGAACAGGCGCTCTGCCTGTGCGTTGGCGAGCGCGATGCGGCCTTCCTGATCCACCGCGATCATGGCGTCTGGCGCGATGTCGAACCATGCGCGCAGCGTTGCGAGCTGGTCCGTGGGCTGGAACGGAACGCTGCTCATGCGCCATTCCGGGTGATGCGTGAAGTGAAGACGTATCCTGCGCCGCGCACGGACTTGATCAGCTCCGGTTGTGCCGGATCGGCTTCGATCTTGCGGCGCAGGCGCCCGATCTGCACGTCGATCGCGCGGTCGAACGGACCGGCAGCGCGGCCGTGGATGCGGTCCATCAGGTCGTCGCGCGACAGCACCTCATTGGGATGGTCCACGAAGACGCGCAGCAGGTCGTATTCGCCCGTGGTGAGCGGCACCACCTTTCCGTCCACACCGCGCAACGTGCGCTCGAGCGGGTCGAGCCGGAAACCGGCGAAGCCGAAGGACGTTTTATGCCGGGTAGTCTCCCTCGCTGTGGTGCTTCGCCGAAGCACGCTGCGTACGCGTGCCAATAGTTCGCGGAGTTCGAATGGTTTTGTGACGTAGTCGTCCGCGCCCAGTTCGAGTCCCACCACGCGATCCACCGATTCGCCGCGCCCGGTGACGATAATTACCGCGGCGTTCCATCCGGCGCGCAACTCCTGGGTGAGCGCAAAGCCGTCCTCGCCCGGCAGGCCGAGGTCCAGCAGCACCAGGTCGACCGGATCGCGCGCCAGCATGGCACGCATCTCGGCGCCATTGCCGGCGGTGCTGATCTGGAAGCCTTCGCGGACGAAATATCGGCGCAGCAAAGCCTGCACTTCCGAGTCGTCGTCGACGACCAGCAGATGGGCAGCGTTCGACATCGCCGGGCCGCGCAGCGGAGAGAGCGGCATTCTAACGCCGGTTCCCGGTTCCGGCCCACGGATGCGAGCGGACTCGGCGTTTCGCCGCGTCAGCCTTGGGCGCCAGCGATCCGCCTGATGAGGAAACGTGTTTGCCGGTCCGTTTGATCCACGTCAACACGTATCCATTTCGCATCCTTAGTGTTGCGGCAGGTTTGGAACGCGG
>JADMIO011121732.1_pt1 | contig 15914 bp, 14 predicted proteins | sample 8958161 | NCBI WGS metagenome assembly JADMIO01 (sample SAMN16585339, study PRJNA669376) | soil metagenome | isolation source: Crop rotation soil | place: USA: Cullars Rotation, Alabama | collected 2011
TTTTGGGGCAGCAGGGTTGATGCGGGTGCGGCGGCGACGGAATTCATCTAAAATTCTGCTGTGAAACTTTTATGTCCATCCTGCGGGAAGCCGATTTTGCCGGCCGATGCCGACGTTCATACCGGCATCGGCAAATGCAGCGCATGTGGGGAAATCGTCAATATCTTCAAGGCCCTGGGTTTGCCTGATCCCGGACCTTCGCCGGGTGCCGCCGCATCGGAAGAGATCGTGCCGCGGCCACCGCGGATCATCGTGCGCGATTCCAATCCGGGGACATGGTCGATTCACTGGCGGTGGTTCAGGCCGGAATATCTGGCGATGCTGGGGTTTTGCGTGTTCTGGGATGGCTTCCTGGTTTTCTGGTACTTCCTGGCGTTCACGCAAAACGGTCCGTTGATGATGAAGATATTTCCCATACTGCACGTAGCCGTCGGCGTCAGCCTGACCTACACGGTGCTGGCGGGATTTCTGAATTCGACGAATATTGATGTGGACGCCACCACGCTCACGGTGCGCCACGGCCCGGTGCCGTGGCTGGGGAATCGCCGGATTTCCAACGATGCTATCACCCAGTTGTACTGCGTGCGCGGCCAAGTCAATTCTCAAAAGAATCCGAACAGCGGCTATTTTCTGATGGCGGTTATGGCGACCGGCGGCGAAGTGCGCCTGGCGACACTGGGTTCATATGGCGAGGCGCGGTTTCTGGAACAGCAGATTGAACAGGTGCTTGCGATTGCGCCAGCGCCCGTGGCGGGTGAATGCCGGCAGTAGAATGTCGCGGCGGCGGTGGGGCGTTGATCTGTTGCTGGCCAAAAAAGGGATCAAACCGATCAAACCTAAACGGCCGTTACGTGCCCCAGCGTCGCCGAAACCAAATTGCGGTGATGGCCAGCGGCAAAGTAAGGAGGGAGAGCGGCTCGGGGACGCCCAGTGCGCCGGTGTGGGGCGCGAGCGTGTCCATTTCCTCGATGAAAGAGCCGGCCTGCACCGGGTTGCGGTTGTCCACGGTTTCGAGCCTCATCGTGGAGAGCGCGGCAGCGGCATTGGTGGCGCTGGTCTGCACGAATAACGTGATCGGGCCCGAACCGGCGATCAGGTTGGTGATCGGGATGGCAAAATCGTTGAACTGGAAGGTGATCGTGTTGCCGTCGGCGGAGCGGACGGCGACGATTGACGGGTTCGTAGTAGAAAACCCGGTGGGGATGCGGCTGACGGCAACATCGGTGGCAAACGTGCCGAATCCAGGAATGGCCAGCGACGGGATGCGCACTGATGTGAAGTTGAAGGGCGTGGAGGGGTCGGTGAAGCTCTGGTTGTTGATGGTATAGGCGAGGCCGACATTGCCAGCCGCGGTGACGTAGGCGTTGGTGGTGAGGCTGATGGTGGCTTGAAGGAAGGGTTGCGTGAGGTTGGCCTGCTGCGGATTGTCGACGCCGAGGGGGATGGAGTTGACGGTTCTGAAGAGGGAGGCGCCCGCGAGGGGGTCGGCGGCGGTGTTGAGGATGACGAAGTTGCCAGGGTCCAAGGTGACCGCGAGGGTCGGGGTGGCCAGCGCGAGGGAAACGAAAGCGACTCCGAAGCTGAAGCGCATGGTGAAGTCCTTGGTTGAGCAGGGCGAGACAATGTCGCGTTGTCACGTAGGCAATGCGCGGCGGCGCACTCTGGCCGGAATCCAGCGTCGAACTACCACAAGATTCCCCACAGGGGATGGGGATGCAAAACCAGCGCCGGGCTATTTTTGACTGGGCGACAGGGAGATGGCGGTCCGGAGTTTTACGGAGTCGATGATGCCTTCGGTTGCGGCTTCGTAGCGGGCTCTTTCCTTATCGTCGACGGGGAAAATGGTGAAGTTGATAAGCACGAGATGAGCCGGATCCAATTGAATGAGAGCGAATTTGAGAAAGGCGTCCTGTTTTGCTTCTTCGCTGGCCATCTTGGAATGAACGACATTGGTCGCGGCGTGTGAAGCGTCCTTTCGGCCGTCGACCCATTGTAAAGGGGAGTCTGTGGTGCTTGTTCCATTCAATCCCTTGAGAAGGGTTTCCTTGGCGAGATCGAAATTCGCGTTGGGCGGCAGCGGGGTCAATTGTACATATGCTTGCAGAGCGCCGACGTTTCTTTTCAGGTCATAAAGGCTTAAGTCAACGATGTGCGTGGGGTCTTCGGTTTTGTTGCGGTACATGTCTTTGGGGTAATTCAACAGGGCCAACCCGTCGAATTCCGACATGGGTTCCAACATGAATTCCAGATGTTCCGCAGCGGGTACGCGCGGCTCCCATTTCCACCCTTTGATGATTTCATCCATTTGCGTTGAGCAATCGTGACCAACGACGACGCCTCCCATGACCAGATACATGAATCCCTGGTGCATGGTGACGATGGCTTCGACCGGTTGCAGCGATGGGGTTTGGTTCTGGGCGACAATTTTTTGCGCGGGTTCGCCATCGAGGAGGAGTTTTTCGGGTGAGACTTGGCCGTGCCAAGTGGCGGCGAAGGAAGCGGCAGTTGCATCGAGCGAGGGGTTTGCCGGTTGAGCGGCTTCGATGGTTATCAGGGCGCGCACGTTTGGGGGTTTGGAATCAGGGCTAATCCATTGGGCTACAGTTTTGCTTTTGTCGCGATCGATGGCCGTCCATCCGGCGAGTTGGGCGCCTTCGATGCGGAACCCGCGAGCTGGAAAATTTCGGATATTGATGATGGACAATGAATCAAGAAACTTTGTGATTTCAGGATCATCCTTCAACGCCACGGGGGCATAGGTCATGATCTCATACAGGCGATTGTCCACAAGAAACAGGTGCGTGCGATGATTAGTTCCATTGCCCATGTCAACTTCCAGATCATGCCCGATGTAACCATTGACTGTGATGGGCTTATCTGAAATCAGCTTTTTTTGCCCGGAGTTATAACCGTTAATGATACCGGCGTAGATGCGCTCCGGCGTCGTCTGTTTCATAATGGTGGTCGGATAGTCGGACCAGATGACGTCAAATTCGCGCCCGTCTTTTTGGAGGAGACCAAACGTGTGGACGAAAAGTGTCAGTTCGCCGACTGGCACCGGAGTTTGCTTTTCGGTTGGTTGTGCGGGGAAGCTGGCAGTAAACCCGCCGTCGAGGGATTTCAAGGGAATCAGGTCGGCGGCGCATACAATCTTTGTGGCGGAGAAGAGAGCGGCTATCGCGAGAAGCAATGTGCGTGGTTGAAAGATTCTCATAGGGTTGATTCCTTGGCGAGATGCGAGCGAAAGCCCCGCATTGCCATGCGGGGCTCGTGGGGTTTGGCTTAGTTATTGGCGAGCTCCAGGCAGATGACGGTGGCGATGGGGTCGGGGGCGGTGGCGGGGAGTTGGAGGGTGTGCGTGGTCAGGCCGCCGTTGTCGAGGGTCAGCAAGGTGAGGGGCGTGTGTTTGGGGTCGGCGAGAAGGTAGGCTTTGGTGATGGTTTTTGCGCCGGGGATGGCGGGAATGTTGAAAGTGGCGTTGGCGGACCATTGCATGATGTGCAAATAGATTTTGCCGGGCTTGGTGGTGGCGCGCCAGTCCCAGACGACGGGTGGGCGGGGGGCACGGGCGGTGGTGGTTGTGGCGGGGCCGGTAGTTGTGGCGGGGTTGGTGGTGGGTGCTGGTGCCGCTGCGACGGGGCGCGGGAAGGGGTTGGGGCCGGTGGCGTAGATGGCTTCGCCGTTGGTGTCGAGCCATTTGCCCATGTCGGCGAGGCGGTCGACCTCGGGTTGGGGGATGAGGCCTTCGGCGGTGGGGCCGACGTTGAGCAGATAGTTGCCGCCTTTGCTGGCGATGTCGATGAGGTTGTGGATGAGGGTTTCGCTGGATTTGAAATTGGTGTCGGTGGACTTGTAGCCCCACGTGGTGTTGATGGTCATGCAGGTTTCGAAGTCGCGGCCGCCGGGATAGCCGGTGGCGGGGATGTTTTGCTCGGGGGTTTCGGTGTCGCCGAGGAAGGGGTTGGGGGTGCTGGGTTTCATCAGGCGGTTGTTGGTGATGATGGCGGGCTGGAGTGCGAGGAGATCGTGCAGGGGCGTGGCCTGGGCGCGAGTGGTAGGGCCAGGGGTGTCCCACCAGAGGACGTCCAGTTTGTAGTTGGTGAGCAGCTCGCGGGTTTGCGGGACGGCGATTTTGGTGAGGTAATCGTCGAAGGAGCCTTTTTGGAGTGGATCCCAGCCGTCGTTGTCTTTGCGGCCGACGCGTCCGATGGTGTAGCCGCCGGGGTGATGCCAGTCCTGGGCCTGGGAGTAGTACACGCCGAAGCGGAGTCCGGCTTTGTGGGCGGCGGTTTCGAGTTCCTTGATGATGTCGCGTTTGAAGGGGGTGGCGTCAACGATGTTGAAGGGGCTGGCGTTGGATTTGAACATGGCGAAGCCGTCGTGGTGTTTGGCGGTGATGACGATGTATTTCATGCCGGCTTTTTTGGCGATGGCGACGAATTGGTCGGCGTTGAATTGGGTGGGGTTGAACTGTTCGGCAAATTTGGCGTAGTCGGCGACGGGGATGGAGCCGTTGTTCATGATCCATTCGCCGAGGGAGGTGATTTCTTTGCCGTTGTAGACACCGGCGGGAACGGAGTAGATGCCCCAGTGGATGAACATGCCGAAGCGTGCTTCGCGCCACCATTGCATGCGGGCGTCTTTTTGTTCTTTGGTTTCTTCGGGGGTGGCGGGTGAGTTGGCAGCGCCGGGAGTTGGGGCGGTTTGGGCGAGGGCGGGTTGTGAGGAGAGGGGGAATGGGATGGCGGCGGCGAGGAGGAGGGCGGCGAGGGATTTTTTCAGGGTTGTCATGGGAAGGTCCTTTTTGCGGCGAGAGGTGAGCAGGGATGATACCGCGCGGGGGGTGAGGGGCAATGGGTTTTTGGGGTGTGGGGAAGAGGGAAGATGGCCATGTTCGCCAAAAGTGGGGGCAAGTCCGCCAAATGGGTATGGGTGAGAATGTGTAACGGAATCAATGGGTTTCTGCAAGTCCGCCAAGTCCGCCAAGGGTTTTGCGAGAGGGAGGGGGAGGGAGTCTTGAGGGGTGAGTCTGGAGTCTTGAGGGGTGAGTCTTGAGTCTAGAGGGGTGAGTCTGGAGTCTTGAGGGAGTGGGGCGCGGGCGGGTTTTGAGGGGTGGATGAAAAGTTTTGGAACGTTTTTCATGGGTTTTATTTCTAAGGTGCTCAATTGGCGTTTTTGTGAATGGGCGTTTTTGAGCGAATATCGCCCAAGGTGGTCAGCATTTCCAAGATGGTCAGCATTTTTGTGAGTCCTTTTCGGGCAAAGCGTGGTGACGGGAAATGGAAAGTTTTGGAAGAATTTGCGCGAGAAAGCGTAAAAGTTACAAAGAGTAAAGGCGTAAAAGTAATGGCGCATGGGTGGCCTCCTGGATTGCGATGTCGCGCCCACTTTGTGCGCGCGCTACTGCTGGCGATTTTTTGTTAGTGGTTGTGGGGGCGGGGGTTGGGGGGATTATTTTTCTGTGCGGGTGGGCGGAGGGCGTAACAGGTTGTGCGCACCGATGCGCGCCTTGCAAAAAAGGTGGTGCTGAAGATGCGAATGATTATGTAGTATCGTTGCAGGTTTTACACGTCACGCCTCACCTGTTGTATTGGGTGAGGCGCATGAAAAGCCCCCGGCCTTGTGGGCCCGGGGGCTCTTCTGTTGATGGGCCAAGTTACTTAGCGCGGGGCGTCGACGTGAATGTCATTATGGACGGCCGGCGCCGGGTTGGCGGGGCGCTCGATGACGTGTTCGTTGACGACCGGGCGTTCCTTCTCGATGACCGTCGTCTGGCCGACGGGCGGCGTTTGATTGAAGGTACAGCCGGTAGCGCATATGGCACAGGTCAAGGCTGCGAAAGCGAGTGATTTCATGGCTGGGTCTCCTGAAGGACAAGGTTTCGTGCAATGGCTCAACATTGCAAGATTCGTGCCAGCGAAGGCTGAGCGGGGGTGCTGGAATCGGGAGAGGAAGGTGGGGGATGAGCGGAGGGCTTGCCGGGAAGTATGGTATTATGGTGTTGAGGAGAATCTGTATGGCGTTGATTTGGCCGGAGTATTTGGTGGAGGCGGACGGGGAGCGCCGGTTTACGGGCACGCGGGTGACGCCATGGGTGCTGCTGCATTTTTATCAGGAGCTGGGTTATTCGGCGGAGATGCTGGCGTTGGAGTTTCCGTCGGTGAGTTTGGCTGTGGTTCATAAGTTTCTGGCTTTCTACCTTGAGAATGTGGCGGAAATGGATGCGCTGGCGGCGGCGGAACGGGACGTGCTGGATCAGATGCGCGCAGCAGCGCCGGATCATGTGACATTGGCGGAAATGCGGAAGCGGCTGGCGAAACGGCAGCCGCTGTCGGCATAACTATGGCGATTCGGTATTTAATTGATGAGAGCATGCCGCGGGCACTTTCGCGCACGCTGTTGCGCCATAACCATAGGGGACCAAGTTGCTTGGGAGCAGTATGCGATCGTTTTCAGCTGCTGCCGTGCCTTGGGGCGTTGTAGTGTTTTGTGGTTTGGAGGCGGGAGGTGATGAAGAGTTTTGAAAAGGGGCGTTGCCAAGGCACAATTGAGCGTTTGGCGACCGGGTATAATTTAAAAATTGTGTTTTAGAGAAGCCGTAGGATTGTCAGGGGTGACAGGAAAATGCCGAGTATTAGATATTTTCAAGATCCGTGTCCTTGCGGGAGCGGACTGAAAGTTTTTGAGTGTTGTATAAAATCATGCGGTAACCTTCTTCCAAAGGTTTCTAACACTTCATATTCGCACCAAAAATGCTACGCAAGGGAATTCGCCAATTGCTCGTCTAAGATCAGCGGAGAGCATTGGATCAGCGAGAACATCCTGAAATGTATCGAACCAATTGGTCCGATCATTATTGGCGGTCTCCCGTGGGTTGCACCTGGCGAATGTCAGTCGCTTCCAATTGAAGGGATGCAGAGCAAGGTGCTCTGCGAAAGCCATAACCACGCGCTCTCGGATCTCGACAGGACGGCGGGACGTTTTTTCTCTAGTTGGCCGAGCGTGAAGGCTAGGCGATCTGCAGCGAAATCGATCGAGTTATTCTGCGGGCTTGACTTTGAGCGATGGCTTTTAAAATCGCTTTGCGGCGGAATATCTTCAGGTGTTCTCAACCCGCCTTTGGGTCGCCTAAAGGGGTGGCGTCCACCTGTCCAGTGGCTGAAATATCTTTACGAGGGAATTCCGTGGCCATCAGGCATGGGTCTGTATCTGGCTCAACAGGCGGGCGATTTGGTCCAATCGGTTAATCCGGTGGAGATAGCGTGCATTTCAAATGGCGCTGAAGTTTATGGCGGAATCGTGCGATTGCACGGGTTTCGATTCATTCTTGCGCTGGTTCCGCCAACGAATCCTTTGCCATCTAATTCCCTGCTATCTGGTGCGTCATATCGTCCATCCGCAATCGATATCGCAGGGACATCGAGAATAACCCTTTTGTTCGATTGGGGACCAGCTCATAAAGGAGACCAGTTTAATATACGTTTCACGCCGCGTTGAATTTGGTTATCACACTCTGGGACCATTCGATTTGCTTTGGTAAAGGGAAAATATGCTCCGTGGGCGCTACCCCGCGGCGGCGATGGCTTGGGGGAGGAGTTTGGGTTTGAGGTATTGGCCGGTGAAACTCTTGGGGTTTTGGATGATTTTTTCTGGCGTGCCCTGGTCGACGATGGTGCCGCCGCCTTCGCCGCCTTCGGGGCCGAGGTCGATGATGTGGTCGGCGCATTTGATGACGTCGAGGTTGTGTTCGATCACCAGGACGGTGTTGCGGTTTCTTGTGCCGACCTGGGCGTCGGTGAGGCGATTCAATACGTTGAGCAGGTTCTGGATGTCGGCGAAGTGGAGGCCGGTGGTGGGTTCATCCAAGACGTAGAGGGTGTGGCCGGTGGAGGGTTTGCCGAGTTCGGTGGCGAGTTTGACGCGCTGGGCTTCGCCGCCGGAGAGGGTGGTGGAGGCCTGGCCGAGCTGGACGTAGGAGAGGCCGACGTCATTCATCGCCTGCAGGAGTTGCTTGATGTTGCTGAAGGAGTCGAAGAATTCGAGGGCTTCTTCGATGCGCATCGACAATACATCGGCGATGGATTTCCCGCGATATTTGATTTCCAGCGTTTCGCGATTGAAGCGCGTTCCTTTGCATGCTTCGCATGTTACATAGACCGCGGGGAGGAAGTGCATTTCGATTTTTTTTGTGCCCTGGCCTTCGCAGGCTTCGCAGCGGCCGCCCTTGACGTTGAAGGAAAAGCGGCCGCTTTTGTAGCCCCGCATCTTGGCCTCGCGGGTCTTGGCGTAGAGGGTGCGGATGTAGTCGAAGACGCCGGTGTAAGTGGCGGGATTGGAGCGCGGGGTGCGGCCGATGGGGGACTGGTCGATCTCGATGACTTTATCGACAAATTGCGCGCCGGTGAGTTTGAGATGTTCGCCGGGACGTTCTTTGGAATTATATAGTTTGCGTTTGAGGGCTTTGAGGAGAATTTCGTTGACGAGGGTGGATTTGCCGGAGCCGGAGACGCCGGTGACGCAGACCATGCCGCCGAGGGGGAATTTGACGGTGAGATTCTTGAGGTTGTTCTCCTTGGCGCCGGTGACTTCGAGGCATTCGATGGTGTTGACCTTGCGGCGTTGCGCGGGAACGCTGATCTGCAGTTCGCCGGTGAGGTACTTGGCGGTGAGGCTGTCGCGCGATTGCAGGACTTTCTGCACGGGGCCCTCGGCGATGATGCGGCCGCCGTGCGAGCCCGCGCCGGGGCCGACATCCACCAGCCAATCGGCGGCGCGGATGGTGTCTTCATCATGCTCGACAACGATGACGGTGTTGCCGATGTCGGCGAGGTGGCGGAGGGTTTTGATGAGGCGGTCGTTGTCGCGCTGGTGCAGGCCGATGGTGGGCTCATCGAGCACATACGCAACGCCCACGAGGCCGGAACCGACCTGGGTGGCGAGGCGGATGCGCTGGAATTCGCCGCCGGAGAGGGTGCCGGTCATGCGGTCGAGGGTGAGGTATCCGAGTCCGACGTCGTTCATGAAGCCGAGGCGGGCGCGGACTTCCTTGAGGACGGGCGCGGCGATCTGGGTTTGTTCGACATCGAGCTGGAGGTTGTTGAAGAAGTCGAGGGCGCGGGCGATGGTCAGCGCGGTGGCTTCGCGGATGTTGATGCCGCCGACTTTGACGGAGAGGGCCTGCGGCTTGAGGCGAGCGCCGCCGCATTTTTCGCAGCATTGCTCGGAGAGGTAATCCTTGAGGCGGTGTTTAACGAATTCGGATTCGGTGGTTTCCCAGCGGCGTTGCAGCATGGGAAGGACGCCTTCGAAGGTTGCGCCGTAGGTGGATTTGTCTTTGGCGGTGGTGCCGTGGAGGAGGATTTTGCGGATCTTATCCGGGACTTTTGAGAAGATGGTGCTGGAGTCGATTTCGAAATCGCTGCAGAAGTTGCGCATGAGGCGGTGATACCAGATGTTCATTTTGTGGCCGTGGCGGCGGAAGGGCTCGATGGCTTCGAGGATTTCGCGCGAGGAGTCGGGGACGATGAGTTCTTCGTCGAACTCGAGGATGATGCCCAGGCCGTGGCAGCTGTCGCAGGCGCCCCAGGGGGAGTTGAAGGAGAAGAGGCGCGGGGAGAGTTCTTCGAGGGAGGATTCGGGGTGATCGGGGCAGGCGTAGCGCGAGGAGTAGGAGGTTTCCTTCCATTTATTGCCCCCCCCACCGGCTTCGGGATCTTCGGTGAGGGCGAGGACGAGGCCGTCGGCGAGTTTGAGGGAGAGTTCGACGGAGTCGGCAAGGCGGGTGCGGATGTCGGGCTTGATGATGAGGCGATCGACGACTGCTTCGATGGTGTGCTTGATGTTTTTGTCGAGCGACGGGACGGATTTGATTTCGTAGACGGTGCCATCGACGCGGCAGCGGACGAAGCCTTGGCGGGTCATGGCTTCGAGGGTTTCCTTGTGGGTGCCCTTCTGGCCGCGGACGAGGGGGGAGAGGATCATCACCTTGGTGCCTTCGGGCTTTTTGAGGATGGCATCGACGATTTGCGAGGCGGATTGGGCGGCGATGGGTTTGTCGCAGACCCAGCAGTGGGGCGTGCCGGCGCGGGCGAAGAGGACGCGGAGGTAGTCGTAGATTTCGGTGGTGGTGGCGACGGTGGAGCGCGGGTTGCTGGAGCCCTGGCGTTGCTCGATGGCAATGGTGGGCGGAAGGCCCTGGATGTCGTCGCAGTTGGGTTTTTGGATTTGGTCGAGGAATTGGCGGGCGTAGGTGGAGAGGGACTCCATGAATTTGCGCTGGCCCTCGGCGAAGATGGTGTCGAAGGCGAGCGAGGATTTGCCGGAGCCAGAGAGGCCGGTCATGACGACGAGCTGATCGCGGGGGATTTCGATGTTGACGCTTTTGAGATTGTGCTCACGGGCGCCGGTGATGCGGATGGATTTGAGCATGGGGGTCCAGGGGTTGAGGGTACAGCCGATGGGTCTAAGAAGGGGTTTTCCTGGACCCTAATGAATCCCGTATTGTAGCAACTGTGGGCGGTGCGGTTCAAACTCGCGGCTGAGGGATTTGGGCGGTTGGGAAAAATCAGCGTGATTGTGATTAATGCGATGCGAGGGAATGACGATAGGAGTGGTGGCCAGAGACCTGCCGGTCAATTTGATAGCCTGCGACCCTTGCGGTCATTGTGGTTTGAACAACGGCAAATGTGTCCTGGCCTTTTTTATTTTTGCGGTGGGGATGGGGGAGGGGGATGGCGCGATCGTGGGTTGCGTTTCGACGGTAGCGCTGCATAAGATGGTGACATGGACCGCGCGGCGTACGAAAAAATCATCACGATTGAACCCGGAAAAATGGGCGGCAAGCCCTGCATCCGCGGTCATCGTTTTACGGTGAAGGATCTTTTTGATTATCTGGCGTCTGGAATGACCGAGACGGAAATCATTCAAGAGTTTGATTTTCTGACCCACGATGATTTTCTAGCATGCTATGCGTGGGCCGCGGACAACGAAAAAACGACGCGTTACGTTCGGCCGGTCATCTCAGCATGAAGTTGCTTTTTGACGAGAATCTCCCGCCCAGTCTCGTCACCCGTCTCGCAGTGGAATTTCCGGAAAGTTTTTCTGTACTCAAGAGTCCTTTGAAATCGCGGCCTGACGCCGAGATCATTAGCCTTTGCGAAGTCCAACGGGTTTGTCATCGCTTCGAAGGACGCAGATTTTTATTGGAACTGCGTGGCGCATGGCCATCCGCCTAAAGTTGTCTGGATCCGGTCTGGCAATGTGAGTCCGACGCAACTTGAGCAATTGTTGCGCGCGGCAAAACCACAGTTGGACGCTTTCGAAACCAGCGATGAGGCTTACATTGTCATACAATCGTAGGAATTGTGCGCCTGCTGCAAGCGTCGCTCAGATTCCGTCGATCACGATCACGTAGAGATACTTCGGTCCGTGCACGCCGGTCACCAGGTTCATCTCAATGTCCGCGGTTTTCGACGGCCCATTGATAATGACAATGTTCGAAGGGAGGCGCCCATCGCTTCCGGCGGCGCCGGCGGTTTGGGCGTGGGCGAAGGCGAGGCCGTCGATCATGTCGGGGAGGATGCGAGAGGCGGGGAGGAGGATGATGTGGACGGGGACAACGAGGGTGGAGGAGCGGCCGAAGGTGGGGTCGGACCAGACGAGGAGTGAGCCGGCGTCGGCGAGGCCGGCGCGGCAGTCGGTGATGGAGGCGTCGGCGGTGAAGGCGTCAGCGGCGCAGTTGGGGGCGCCCCAGGGGATGACGGCGATGTTTTTGCTGGCGAGGTACTGGGGGAGGGCGAATTGATTGGCGAGTTCGCCGGCGTTGAGGATGCTGCGGGTGATTTTGTGCGGGGCGAAGCAGGCGTCGATGGCGGCGGCGATGGCGGCGGCATCGGCGTTGACGCGGTGGACGACCATGGTGTTGCCTTTGGCTTTGGCGATGAAGCGGTCGATGCGGCCGGGGTCGTTGGCGCCGAACTGGCGGATGATGTTTTCGATGTGGGCGGGCGGCGGTTCGGCGGGCGCGGGGGATTTGTCGAGGGGATGGCCGAGGCCTTTGCGGATGCGCTCGAGGAATGCGGCGCGGCCTTCTTTCAGCGGCTGTCGATTGATGAACGGGTTGGGGCGGCTGGAGTGGACGGAGGGGCCGTTGTGGGCAGCGCCGTGTGCTTGTTTATCGTGATTCATGGCGAGTTCCAAGGAAGATGAAGAGTAGCGATTGGGTACTAGGTTGGGACCAGTTCTGTTGCGGTCGGGCTGGTCACGGTTGATTTCAAATGAACGCCGAGCGCGTCGAGGATTCTGTTGGCTCGTTCAAGCGTAATGCCGAAGTATTCGTTTCGTTCATCGCGTGAAACCTGGGACTCGTGCACATCCAGTTTTTTGGCTAAATCACGCTGGGAAAAGCCGCGTGCAATGCGGAGTGCGATCAACAAATGTCCGAGTCCACGAAGGTTATCGAGTTCTTCAAATTCGCCGCGCTTGAGGCGTTGATAACTTTCGACTTCTTCCTTGAACTGGAGAAAAAAGGATTCGATGGGATCGATGACGCGTTTGATTTCTTCTTCGGTGAGGCCGGCCTGCTTCAGCCGCACGCGATGGTCCAGCAGGCGCTGTCGCTCCTCCGCGAGGCGGCCGACAGCCTCGGCGTATTCGGATTCGCTTCGAATCATGAAGCACCTCCATAACGGATTTTGATGATTCCCCGCGGCTTTCCGTTGCGGCGCGATTGCCGAAATGCCGCGGGAAATTCCAATTCATTTCCCATTCGGTCGCGAATTCCACTCTGCACTCCCAAGCCGGGCACATGAGGGTAGAGTTCGACGCGATATTTGTGCCACATGGGCAGTTGCTTTTTGGGATAGCCTCGATAAGCGCTGCGCTGCGCCGGGTCCCATGTCCAGATTTGGAAGGGATCGAGTAGATTCAGTTTCCGTTGAAGCGTTCCTGTGCGGAGTGCTTCAAAGTCGCATACGAAATATCCATCGATATCATTGGGATGGCTTTTTTCTTCAGCGAAGGAGCCGTCGGCAAACACCTCCCGGACACCGACGCGCCACAACTGCTCAGTCAGCGTTGCAAGATTCGTCACAAGCCAGCGACGCCAAGTGCTGTCCCATTGGGTGGGCTCGCAATTCGCGGGACCTAGGACAAGCGGCGAGCTTTTTAGATCCTCGAAAGACATTTCGTAATCGCCTGGTGGTAGAAGGCCGTCCGCGTCAAAGTCGGGCAGTTGGGCCATTGGACATTTCCTTCTACCTGAAAAGATGGTATTAAATCTTGACTTATATGTCAAGTTTTACTTGTGCGTCTCGCTTGAATAAGAAGCGAAAGCTCTTAGGTCATTTTTTATCAGACCTCTGCTTGTAGAGCTGGCGGAAGGTTTTGGCGGGGGGACGGGGGAAGTCCCGGGCTTTGGTCCAGCCTTTGGCGGGGCCGGGCATTTTGGTGATCCAGCCGTCGGGGGATTTTTTGAAGAGGTGGCGCATCGCGAATTTCTGGAGTTTCTGCCCGAAGATGTAGAGGGGTTTGCTTGCGAGACCCATGCGCCAGAATTTGAAGATGAAGCGTTCGTACCATGGGGTTTTGCCGACGACTTTGAGGTCGGACTTCATGAGGATGAGCATTTCCGGGATGTTGATTTTGACGGGGCAGGCTTCGTAGCAGGCGCCGCAGAGGCTGGTGGCTTGCGGGAGATGTTCGTGGTTTTGCAGGCCGTTGAAAAGGGGTGTGATCAGTGCGCCGATGGGGCCGGGGTAGATGGAGCCGTAGGTGTGCCCCCCCACCGTGCGGTAGATCGGACACGCATTCAAACACGCGCCGCAGCGGATGCAGCGGAGGGTGTCGCGGTAATCGGAAGCGAGGATGCGGGAGCGGCCGTTGTCCATGACGATGAGGTGGAATTCATCCGGGCCGTCGTGTTCGCCCGGGCGTTTGGGGCCGCTGATGATGTTGGTGTATTGCGTGAGGGATTGTGCGGAGGCGGAGCGGGCGAGGAGTTTGACGAAGATCGGGAGATCGGCGAAACGCGGGATCAGTTTCTCCATGCCCATCAGTGCGACATGCACGCGAGGCCGGCTGGTGCACATGCGGCCGTTGCCTTCGTTGGTGCAGATGACGACGGAGCCGGTTTCGGCGATGGCGAAGTTGACGCCGGAGATACCCATGTCGGCCTGCGAAAATTTATTCCGGAGGAAGACGCGGGCCATTTCGGCGAGGGTCTGAGGGTCATCGGTGAAGGGGACGTTGAAGAATTTGGCAAAAATTTCGCCGATCTGTTTGGCGCGCATGTGGATGACAGGCATCACCAGGTGCGAGGGGTGGCCATTGGCGATCTGGATGATCAGTTCGCCGAGGTCGGTTTCGATGGGTGTGAGCCCGGCGGTGATGAGGGCGTGATTGAGTTCGGTTTCCTCGGAGACCATGGATTTGGATTTGACGACGAGTTTGCAGTTGTTTTTGGCGGCTATTTCGATGATGCGTTTGTTGGCTTCCTCGGCGGTGGCGGCGAAGTGCACGTGGCCGCCGTTTTTGATGACGTTGGCTTCGAGCTGTTCGAGGTAGTAATCAAGGTGGTCGAGGGTGTGGGCTTTGATTTTGCCGGCGAGGGCGCGGAGGGCGTTGGGGTCGGGGAGTTCGCGAAGGAGATAATCGCGGCGGCCATAGTCTTTTTTGACGCAGGCGTTTTCCATGGCGCCGTGGAGAATTTCATCGACGGCGGCTTCGTGGGCGGCGGCCTTGAAGTCGTCATTGAGGATCGGGAGCGCGAGGCTGCTGGAAGGTTTGTACGAATGGGGCTGGGTGGAAATCTGGGTGAGTTTGTCGGAGGAGGGGGCGTCCTGGGGAGGTTGTTCTATTGTTGAAGGCATCGTTTATTCTTTATCGAGATAAATACTTAACCACGAAGACACGAAGGTACGAAGACTTACGAGGAGGCACCTGCGGGCTGAGGTGCGGAGGATTTGCTGGCGATGGCGGCGGCGAGGAGTTCGGCGATGTGGGTGGGTTTGAAATTGGCGCCGTAGCGGTGGCATGCGCCGCCAATGTTCATGGCGCAGCCGGCGTCGTTGACGATCATCTGGGTTGCGCCGGTGGCATTGCCGTTTTCGATTTTGTCGCGGACGATGCCGCCGGAGATGTCGGGGTATTTGACGGCGAAGGTTCCGCCGAAGCCACAGCATTGCTCGGCTTTGTTGAGCGGGACAAAGGTGGCGTTGCCGAGCTGTTTGACCATGTTGATGCAGGATTCGCCGGCGGGGCCGGGGAGACCGAGGCCGCGGGTGTGGCAGGTGTAGTGATAGGTGATTTTGGCGGGATCGGGGAGCGCGAGGCCGTGGGCGGCGATGTCGACCTTGAGGATTTTGGTGAGGAACTCGACGAGTTCATACGTTTTGGCGACGAAGGCAAGGGCTTCGGTTTCCCACTTCGCATCGTGCTCGAAGAGGATCGGGTAGTGCTCGCGGATCATGGCGCAGCAGGAGCCCGACGGCGTGACGACGTAGTCGCTGTCTTTGAAGACGCGAATCATGCGCTCGGCGAGGGGGCGGGCTTCCCTGGGATAGCCGTTGTTGAACTGCGGCTGGCCGCAGCAGGTCTGGGCGGCGGGGAAATCGACTTTGCAGCCGAAGTGTTCGAGGACATCGACGGTGGCGAGGCCGACTTGGGGCGAAAACAGATCGGTGAGGCAGGTGATGAAGAGGCTGACGTTCATGCGGGTGATTGTAGCGGGTGAAACGGGGGCGTGCATCTGAACGCGAGCGAACTGAACGCGAGCGATCGGGGGCGGCCGCAGGAATTCTATTGACTGTGGTGTGATTGGGCTTAGCTTTAGCGTTCATGGCGGCGAATTGGAAAAGTGCAGGGGGCGATGTGGCGCTGCGCCATCCGTTGGCGCCGGTGGCGGGGCTGTTTCTGCT
>JADMIO011621154.1_pt1 | contig 15912 bp, 12 predicted proteins | sample 8958161 | NCBI WGS metagenome assembly JADMIO01 (sample SAMN16585339, study PRJNA669376) | soil metagenome | isolation source: Crop rotation soil | place: USA: Cullars Rotation, Alabama | collected 2011
CACGCTGGCCACACCTGCGCCCGCGCCCGCCGCCCCACGCAGCGGCGCCAGACATGCGCCCTTGCAGAGCTTCAAGTACGACATCGAGAGCTCGAAAGGCTGGTTCGGACCCGGCGGCTCCGCCAAGGAAGCCAACGTGGAGGAGTTTCCCATATCGGAGAGCATGGCCGGGGTTTCCATGCGATTGAAGCCGGGAGGATTGCGCGAGCTGCACTGGCACGCGGTGGCGGCGGAGTGGGCGTACGTGATTACGGGCAATGTGCGCGCAACGGTGATTGCGCCTAATGGCCAGGCAGAGTCGGCCGATTTTGCCCCCGGAGATGTCTGGTATTTCCCCAAGGGCCACGGCCATGCGCTGCAGTGCCTGGGGCCGGAAGAGGCCCACTTCATCCTGGTGTTCGATGATGGGAATTTTTCTGAATTTGGAACCTTCAGCATCACCGACTGGATAGCGCGCACTCCGCCCACTGTCCTGACCCGCAACCTGGGATTGCCCCAGGCGGTCTACGGCTCCATGCCAAAAGAGGAGGCCTACATCATTCCGGGCAAGATTCCTCCCCCCGTGCCGGAACAGCTGCGCAACGGCAACCCCAACGAGAACCAGTTTCCCCATAAGTACCGGCTGCTCGCTTCCAAGCCGTATACATTTCCCGGCGGCGAAGAGCGTATTGTTTCTTCAAAGGAATTTCCCATCCAGACCACGCTGACCGGTGTTATTCAGGACCTGAAGCCAGGGGCGCTGCGGGAAATGCACTGGCATCCCAACGCTGACGAGTGGCAGTTCTATATTTCCGGCAAGTCGCGAGTCACTATTTTTGGCGCCCATGGACGCGCCGCCACGGAGGAGTTCGCCCCGGGCCAGATCGCGTTTATCAAGCAGGGATTCGGCCACTTCGTGGAGCAGGTTGGGGACGAACCCACGCGCATCCTGATTTTGTTCAACAGCCCGGTGTACGAGGAGGTTTCCATCTCTTCTTGGCTGGCCGCCAACCCTCCTTCGATGATTGCCGACAACCTCGGCTTGTCACAAACTCAGGTGGCGCAATTGCCCAAAGGCGCTCTCGGCATCATCGCCTGAGCGCCCCGAGAACTGCCTAGTCCCTCAGCGCTGGCCAGCGTCGTCGGTATACTGCGCCCGATTAGGAAAAAAGCCCGCTATCTGTCATCATCAGAATTCACCTACATTCCTCCTGGGAGAACTAAGTTGAGCGAGACACTCGCAAAGAAGCGCCTGGCGGTGCTGGGCGCAGGAAAGATGGGCGGCATCCTGCTGCAGGCCTTTGTGAAGAGCGGCGTGGTTGCCGCGGACAATCTGTGTGCCACGGTGGCGCACCAGGAGAGGGCCAAGGCTCTAGGGCGGCAACTGAATATACCGGTGACTTGCGACAACGCAGCGGCGGCAAAAAACGCTGACGTCATTCTGCTCTGTGTCAAGCCGCAGGCAGTGGGAGAAGTCTTGCAGCAGATTCGGCCGGAGGTCGGCCCCGAACAGGTGGTGATTTCCGTGGCTGCCTCCGTGCCCACCAGCTATATAGAGGAGCGCCTGCCGGCGAAGGTGGCGGTGGTGCGGGCCATGCCCAACACGCCCGCCATGGTGGGCGCGGGCATTACCGGGATATGCGCCGGGTCGCACGCCACCAGCCAGCATCTACACATGGCCTGCCGCTTATTCGATACGGTAGGCAAAACCGTGACCGTGGATGAAAAACACATGGACGCGGTAACCGGGCTTTCGGCCAGCGGCCCTGCGTTCATCTACATTGTTCTGGAATCGCTGGCTGAAGCGGGCGTGAAAGTGGGCCTTCCCCGAGACCTGGCTACATTGCTGGCGGCGCAAACTACGCTAGGCGCCTCCCGCGTGGTGCTCGAAACCGGCAGCCATCCGGCCCTGCTTAAAGATGCCGTGACTACGCCGGCAGGCTGTACCATCGACGGCATTCTTGAACTGGAGGAAGGCAAGCTGCGCGTCACCCTGATCAAGGCTGTGGTGAAGGCGACGCAGCGGGCGAAAGAACTGCTGTTCGCGTAGAACGGTGCGGCGTTAAACCGCTCAGGCCCGAATCCGGATACGCACGACGCTGATTACTTTCTCTTCCAGCGCACTCCCTGCTTGGTGTTTTCCACCACAATGCCAGCCTGCGCAAGTTGTGCACGGATGGAGTCGGATTTGGTGAAGTCGCGGGCTTTGCGGGCGCGTTCGTGCTCGGCTACCAGGGCGTCTACCTGATCGTCAGGCAGGCCGTTGGAGCCGGCAACCTCGACCAGTTCTTTGGCGGCTTGCTCCAGCTTGCCTTCGGCTTTGGCCCAGTCAAGGATGCAGCGCATTCGGGGAGCATCAACATCGCGCAGCACGGCAAAAATTTCTTCAAACTGCCGCAGCGCCTGCTGCAGCGGCGGAACATCGCCACTGCTGACTTGGCCGGCGTCAGCCGCGGCGTTTGCCTGCCTCACCATTTCAAACAAAGCACCCAATGCTTGCGGCGTGTTCAGATCCTCTTCCATCCCGGCGCGAATCTTGTCCATGGTTTCGCGAGCAAGTTTGCCAATCGCGCCCTCCGGGCCTTGTGGAAAGTAGTTCGTTTTAAGGCGAGTTTCGAAATTGCGCAGGCGCTCAACGGAATTGGCGGCTTGTTTGAGCGCATCGAAGGTAAAGTTCAGCTGCGTGCGGTAATGTCCGGAAGCCAGCAGGAAGCGGATAGACGATGGCTTGTGCCCCTTCAGCACCAGGTCGCGCAGGGTATAGAAGTTCCCCAGGCTTTTGGACATCTTCTCGCCTTCAACCAGCAGGAATCGCACATGGAACCAGTAGCGCACGAAGGGTTGGCCGGTTTCGGCCTCCGACTGCGCGATCTCGTTTTCGTGGTGCGGGAACACCAGGTCTTCGCCGCCGGCGTGCAGGTCGAAGGTAGGCCCTAATAGCATGGTGGACATCACCGAGCACTCAATGTGCCAGCCCGGCCGCCCGGGTCCAATTTCCGTCTCCCAAAAAGCTTCGCCGGGTTTAGGCGCCTTCCACAGGGCGAAGTCGCGAGCATTGTCTTTGTCGTACTCATCCACATCCACGCGCGCGCCTACCTCGATGCCGGAGAAATCCTTTTTGGAGAGCTTTCCGTAGGCAGGAAATTTGGCGATGCGGAAGTAGTAGGAGCCGTCGTCGGTCCGGTAGGCGTACCCCTTCTTTTCTAATTGCGCGATGAAACGCGCCATCTCGGGTATGTGGTCGGTGGCGCGCACCAGGTCCGGGCGCTCGATGCTGAGCGTTTCAATGTCCTCCAAGAATGCCTGTTCGTATTTGCGAGTGTAGTCGCGGACACTGACGCCGGCCCTGGCGGAATTGCGAATGATTTTGTCGTCCACGTCCGTAATGTTCATGACGTGGCGCAGTTGGTAGCCGTCCTGGCGAAGGAATCGGTGCAGCACGTCAACCGCAACAAAAGTGCGGAAGTTGCCGATGTGGCCGTAGTCGTAAACCGTGGGTCCGCAGGCGTACATGCGCACACTTCGGTCATCGAGCGGTTTAAATTCTTCGATTTTGCCGGAAAGCGTGTTGAAGAGGCGCAAGGGCATCGTGGCTGTGCCAAATTCAGGTGAAACTTGATTTTAGGTGGGGGCGCAAAAGGGGGTCAAATCTAGAGATTAGTCGACGGCTTACGGCCGGCGGCTCGCCTTATCGGCAGAGGGGTGCTGCTGCTCGACCGCGTGCAAGCGCTGAATGCCGAGAAAAGCGTAATGGACGCCGGAAATAATAGTGAAGGCGAAAGTGGCCCATAGGGCTATAAAGCGCGCAATGTAGATCCACTCTGCCCGATACACGGGCAGCAGAAGAACGAGGAAGACGGCCAGGACCTGCGAAGTAGTATTGGCTTTGCCGAAGACGGAAGGCCGGAAATCACGCAGATTGGCCGTGACATAGAGTACTGCACTCACCAGTAGGATGGAGATGTCACGTCCAAATACCACGACCGTGAACTTCCACGGGATGCGGTGCAATAGGGAAAGCACCAGGAACATGGTGCTCATAAGCATCTTGTCGGCAATCGGGTCAAGGTACTGGCCAAGCATGGTCTGCTGATGCAGCCGGCGGGCCAGTTGGCCATCAAAAAAATCTGTGATCCCGGCGGCGACGAACAGGCCAAGTGCCCACTCGTTGTGCCCACCCAGCAGGCTGAGCACGATGAAGGGCAGAAAGATCATGCGCAGCAGGGTGAGTTGATTGGGAAGATGAAAGAATGGACCGAGCTTCACTCCTGTTCTCCCGGAGCGGCGGCATCTCCGAAGAGGCGCGCGGGATCCTGCCCGGTCTGAACCCGGAAGCGCTCGCACAAGGAGGGCAAGCCGCCCGCGTGTACGTCCAGTTCCATCCGCTCTACGCGGTGCGTGGGAAAGAAGACGGTGGCGGGCGTGAAGGGTTCGCCGGCCTTTATCATGGCGGCGGAGTCATCAAAGGATTCCAAATCAATACCGCGCAGGCTGATGCCGGCTTCGCTCAAGGCCAACAACTGCCCCCAGAACTTCTCCCGCGGGTTGCCCAGGGCCAGCAGCACCATAGCGCCCGCGTAAAAAGGTCCGTGGGGGGCGTTCGCCCGCACAATCGCCTTGGACATTGGGGCCACACTGGAATTTTCTGCGTCCGGGGCGCAGTTTGCAACTGCTTCGTACGACCGGGATTGTGAATTAGACACCCGCCGCCTGGGACGCGGAAGGAATGCCGGCTTGCTCTGTTATCGCCAGGCACACGAACACAAACAGGACCGCGAACCCGATGACGGAAAACTGCAGGTGAGCATACTTTGCCACCGGTTCGAGCAGAGGCAGTCCGTAGCAAAGGTACAGAAACACTCGCAACGGCGGCGCGATGGTTGCTTGCTCGTGTTGCAAGATCCAGCTTCCTAGAAGCAGGAAGGCCGGCCCCAGGATCACGAGATCGTATGCCATAAGGTGGGGGGCCGCCAGCACCGTGGCAATCAGCAGGGCAGCATAACGCAGCGCTAAAGACGCGCGGCGTCGCCAGCAGAGTACTGCGAAGCCTAACACGGTTATGGCGCTGAGCGCGTAGAGCACGGTGGCGACTGTCCGCCACGGCAGCAGCAGCAGCCAGAACCCACGGAGTGAGTGCAGTTGGTAGAGCCTGGGCTCGATAAATGGCAGCGCCTGGCTGGTTCGCAGGAGAGTGTTGAGATACTGTTTCATGGTTGCGGTGCCAAACCAGGCCCAGGCAAAGGAAATCTGCGCGACAGCCGCGGTAACAGCGCCCGCCAGAAGCCTCCACTCTGCCGCCAACAGGAACACTACCGCGGCTGCCAGGCCCAGTTGAGGTTTGTACACCAGCGAACCAAGAGCCAGTCCCGCCAGGAAGTTCCTTCTCGACCGCAGCGCTAAAAAGGCCAATGTGAACAGGGCAAGTGCGGGGCCTGAGGTCTGGCCGAAGGCAACAAGACTAAAAAATCCCGGAAACGCGACGGCCAGCAGCAGCACTGTCCGAGAGTACGGCTGCAGTATCGGACACGCACGCCAGAGCGCGTAGCCACAGGCCAAGTAGAGAGCGCTGTTCAGCAGCGCCCAGGCCAGCGCCGCCCAACCGTAGGGCAGTCGGGCTAACACTGAAAACGGCAAATAGAACTGCGGCCCGTAGGACGCTACAAAGTAGTTGTGTACAGATTCGGGCACAAGCCTCAGTTGATACGCGGAAAGTGCGACTGGGTCGTACAACGCATCCAAACGCCCGATTCGCACGAGGTATCCGGCGGTATAGAAATGAACAAAGTCCGCGCCTTTGATGTGGCCGACGCGGTCCCGCAGCCCGGGAGTCGCCAGGTCAAGCGCGTAAAGAGAGCATAAACAGGCGGCGAGCAACGCTGCGTGCAGCGTGATCCGCCTGGCGGTCAGCAGGCGGGAGATGCGGACGAAGACTGACGACGTAGGTGCTTGCCTATTTGTCGTGCTAGTCGTGACTGGTTCGCTGGAAGCGCCTGGCAAGTCGGTCGCCCTTTGTTGGGGGTGGATTCATCATAGCCCGGCTGCAGAGCTGAATCGTAGGTAAAACAGATCGGGCGGATTTCGGGTAAGGGACACGCCCCGGAGCTGGCAGGCGACCGCTGCGGCGGCTCCGACGTCCTCTTGTTCTGCTAGAATACGTTTGCTGTAGGCGCGTAGCTCAGTTGGTTAGAGCGCTACCTTGACACGGTAGAGGTCTGGGGTTCGAGTCCCCACGTGCCTACCATTCCTTTTAACGGCCCGGGGCCGTACCTCATCGTCTCTTCCCGGGTCCAGTCCGTCCTCGGCTCTGAAGACCCTAGCATTTTTGCCGCAAGAAGCCATACTATGCAGTCCACCAATTTTGTGAAAAGAGGACCCGCATGAGCCGAGGGCGCATTTTTGCTGTGATCCTGCTGTGCGTACTGACAGGCATAACGGTTGCCTTTCGTTCCCCGGGGAATCCGGCGAGCAATGCCGGCGACGTTAACGACTCCAGAGTAGCCTCCGATTCCTCTCAGGGCGCGAACTGGTTGCTCAACGGGCGCACCTACGACGAGCAGCACTTCAGCCCGCTCCGGCAGATCAGCGACAAGAATGTTTCCCAGCTTGGCCTCGACTGGTACCTGGACGTGGATACCGCTATGGGCGTGGTTTCCGAGCCTATCGTGGTGGATGGAGTCATTTATGTCAGCGCCCCTCTCTCAGTGGTGTACGCAGTGGACGGCGCCTCGGGCAAGGTGCTTTGGAAATTTGATCCCAAGGTGCGGCTGAACATGGCCATCAACGGTTCATACTCCGCCCGCACGAATGGCGGGGTAGCCGTGTGGAACGGCAAGGTGTATGTCGGCACGGGCGATTGCCGGCTGGTAGCGGCGGATGCCGCTACCGGAAAGCAGGTGTGGGAGGCCCCAGTTTGCGACGCGACTCAAACCGGCATCACAGGCGCTCCCCATATCGCCAAGGGAAGAATTCTGATCGGCTATAACGGATCCGACGACGGCGTACGCGGCTCGCTGGTGGCCTACGACGCTGATTCCGGTAAAGAGGTTTGGCGCTTCTGGACTGTCCCCGGCGATCCAGCCAAGGGTTTCGAAAACAAAGCCATGGAGATGGCGGCGAAAACCTGGTCAGGAAAAGACTGGTGGCGCGTGGGCGGCGCCGACGTCTGGAACGCCATAACTTACGACCCGGTCACCGATCTGGTCATCTTCGGCACGGCGGGTGCGGGTGTGGATTATGGCGAGCTCTCCAACATCCGCCCCGGCGGCGACAAGCTCTTCTCGGGTTGCATTATTGCCGTCAAAGCAGAAACTGGGGAATATGTTTGGCACTTCCAGACCAGTTCTCCCGGCATGCAGACCGAGAACAACCACATCGTGATGGCTGACTTGGCCATCAACGGCGAGAAGCGGCATGTGGCCATGACCGTGCCCAAGAACGGGTTCTTTTATGTGCTCGATGCCCGCACGGGGAAGCTGCTGGCTGCAAATCCTGTGGTGAAGACCACTTGGGCCACTGCCTACAATCTGCAGACTGGAAAAGCCGTCGAGGTGCCGGCTTCCCAAGGCGGCGGCAAACAGTGGACGGTGCACAACTGGTGGCCGATGAGCTACAACGCACAGACCGGGCTGGTGTATATCCCCACGACTGACCGGCGGCCTGCCTCTAGGGGTCCGGTGGAATCAGGCGAATGGATGCAAAACACCGAAGGAAGATTGATTGCCTGGGATCCTCTGGCCCAGTCCGCACGCTGGTCGGTGCAGGAGCCCATAGCCACTAACGGGGGCGTACTTTCTACCGCCGGCAATCTCGTATTCCAGGGACAGGGGAACGGAGAATTCGCCGCCTATGCCGCTGACAGCGGAAAAAAGCTCTGGTCAATTCAGACCGGCTCCGCCATTGATTCGGTTCCGATAACCTACTCCATCAAAGGCGAGCAGTACGTCCTCACACCTGTGGGATGGGGTACAGGATCCAGACTGTTCGCGCCTGCCTGGACCATGGCCACGCCGCAATCCAAGCGCGGGCCGGCGCGGCTGCTGGCCTTCAAGGTTGGAGCCACTACAGCCTTTCCCACTCCACCTGACGTGGTACCGCCTGTACCTAAGCCGCCAGCACAGACCGCGAGCCGGGAAACGATCAAGAAGGGTGAAATGCTTTACGGCAAATTCGTGTGCGACGGTTGCCACTCACCCGGTGTTGACGGCAGCGGCGCCTGGGTAATGAATGGCGCCGTGCCTGACCTGCGCTACGCCCCTCCCCAGGTGCACCGCCAGTGGAATGCGTATGTGTTGCAGGGCGTGGGCTGGAATAACGGAATGCCGGGCTTCGCCGATCCTCCCAAATTTGCCTTCCCGCACGCCAGGATGACCGCGGAAGATGCGGCCGCAATTCATGCCTACGTCATTGACCAGGCCTGGAAGGCTTACAAGGGAGAGCACGAGCAAGCCGGCTCAAAACGGGAGCATTACTGAACAGCTCGCATACGAGGCCGCAGACGAATCTTGCGCCCGTGCTTAATTCGTTTGTGATCGTCCTAGCGCACCAGCGCCCACGGATACATTCCTACGTTGATCTTCATGATCATGTAGCTGAAGCCGCCGGCATCGGGCTTGGGCTGATGCGGCGTATTGGGGGGAATCAGTAACCAGTCGCCCGCTTTCACTTTGAAAGTCTTACCGCCCACGATCGGCTGACCCCGGTACTCTCCCGGGATTACCCCATCCTTGTCGTGCAGGTTTTGCTGGTTGGCGATCTTGCCGCCCACGATCATCTCGCCAGTGCCGCCAGTGAAGACGTAGAAATCGTAAACACCGGCGTGCTGCTCGGCGTCGTCCCAAACACTGTTGACCTTGGTCAGGCTGAGCACAGGGTGGTCACGATGTGCGCGGTACAGCATGAACATGCTGAGGTTGCGCGTCTGCAAGTGTACTGGCCCACCGCCGAAGGCTTGGCTGCTTCCGCTGCCCGCCTGGGTTGCGGCTTTGGCCGCCCGCGCTGCGAGCTGCGCGTGTGCCGCCTTGATGTCATCGATGTTCCAGTAAGTGGTGGGCGGTGCGTCGGGGGCGAGAGCCGGATCCCGGGGAGAGTTGTAGCCGAACGGCTGGGCTTCCGGTTTTGCTGACTGAGCGAAGGCCTTCTCCACCAGAGAAAGGTCGTTGAGGTGGCCACTAAGTACCGGTTGCGGCGCCGACCTGCTCGCCTGCCCCGCAAGGTAACCGATGAATGCCGCTCCCAAAACGACTACCGGGAATATCCGTTTCATGCGTTCGCCTCCGCCCATCATCCAGTATTTACGTCATCAGGGTTGTGACGGTTTTTCGCTTTCGGGCCTGCTTTCCTCAAACTGGATCTGTTTCAGCCACTCCGACTGGTGACGAAGTTCGCTTTTGCCGGCAGGAAACTTGTTAAAGCTCAGAATGTAGGCCAGCACGTCGGCTTTCTCCCGTGGCGTCACCCGTCCCGGTTTGTCCTGTGGCATGGTTTTGCGGATCCGCTCGAACAAATCGCCTACCGTAAGCCCATTCCAATTAGAAAGGAAGTTTCCGCCGCTGAGTGCCGGCGCCTCCCCCGTTCCGTTCAGCCGGCCTCCATGACACGTCGAGCAATCCTTCTGATACAGAGCCTCACCACGCTTGGCTTGCTCCTCGGTGTAGATGCCGTCCCACACCGACTGCGACTCCGAGGCCTGCTGTTCGTCTTGTGCGAAGGCGTGCGGCTGAAGACCGCTCCCGGCCCCGAATGCGCCGCTACAAGCGCACGCGACCACCAACGCCATGGCAATTCTGCTTCTCATCTTGACTGACTGGAGCGAAAAATCAATGCCTTCTTGAGTCACTCAGACGGCAAAGCATAGGCGATGTATTCACCCGAGTAAGCGCCGCCGCTGACTGCAATCACGATGTATTGCTTTCCGTTCACCATGTAGGTCATGGGCGAACCGCTCTCCGGTCCCGGCATGTAGACTGCGCCCACTTCTTTTCCGCTTACCTTTTCGTAGGCGCGCAGCATCGCTCCCCGCGGATGCTCGGCCGTAGTCGTAACCTGCGACTCGCCGGCGATCACCAGCGTCTTCGTCACCAGCGTGCCCACGGTGTAGCTTTCCTGGCCGGTGCGGGAAATGTTCAGGCCACGCAGCGCCGGATGTTTTCGCACCAGATCAGGAGTTTCGCCGTGCGCGATTTGCCAAACGATTTCGCCCCTATCCAGGTTGATGGCGGTAATGGTCCCATAGGGCGGCTTAACCAGGGGCAGCCCGTCCACGTTCAGCTGAACATAGTCGCTGGCGGCCTTTTTCTTGGGAGGCATGGGCGCGTCCGCTCCAGCATTCTCACCGGGTCCGTGGATGGCCTTAACCTCCTCCCCCGCTGTTCCGTAAACGTACCGCATATCGGAAACTTCTTTGGGTGGCTGTACCAGCCCCACTGGCTCCAGGCAGGAGTTGCAGGCGTACAGGTATGCGATATGAGTTTCGGGATCGTAGGACCCGCCCGGCCAGTTAGTGCCCCCGGAAGCCGTTCCCATGGTGAGCGTTCCCAGTGGACCGTTGATCTGGCTCACCGAAGGCGGAGTGAAAACCGGCCCCAGGCGGTACTTGGCAGCGATTGCCTTTGCCTTCTCGCGAAGTTCGGGCGTGAAGTCAATCAGATCATCTATAGCAACACCGTTGCGGCTGTAGGCGGGCGGCTTGCTGGGAATCGGTTGCGTGGGCGAATACCACTCGCCGGGCACATTTCCCACAGCCACCGGCTGCTCCTTGATAGGCCATACAGGCTTGCCCGTGACGCGATCGAAAACATACAGGAAGCCCTGCTTGCTGGGCTGGGCGACGGCCTTCACCGGCTTGCCGTCAACCGTAATGTCGGCGAGGATCGGAGCGGAGGAAATGTCCATGTCCCAGAGCGGGTGATGTACGAGCTGGAAGTGCCACTTCCGCTGCCCCGTCTTCAGATCCACACAGACCAGGCTCTCCCCGAATAAATCATTGCCTGGCCGGTGGCCGCCGTAGAAATCGCCCGTAGGCGACTCCACCGCAAGGTAGACCAGGCCCAGTTGCTCGTCTGCCGTGACCTGCGTCCACACTCCGGTGTTGCCGGTGTATTCCGCCGACCCACTCAGCCACGTGTCGTAGCCGAATTCCCCTTTCTTGGGAATGGTGTGGAAGATCCACAGGCGCTTGCCCGTGCGCACATCGAACCCGCGCACATAGCCCTTGTTGTTGCGCATGCTCCTGGGCGTGAATCCCTCACGGAAAGCAGCGCCGATAATAATCGTGTCTTTGACGACAACCGGGGCCGACTGTATTCCGATTTCCCCCGTAGTCAGGTCGGGCTCAATGGTTTGGTCGTCGTTGAGCTTCAGGTCCACGACGCCACCATCGCCGAAGGTGGGAATGCGGGTGCCGGTCTTGGCGTCAAGACAGATGAGGCGAAATCCCGGGGTCACATACAAAATGCGCTCGTCCTTGCCGTCGGACCAGTAAGCCAGCCCGCGCCCGGAGAGTTGGCGGGGAGCAGCCGCTCCGCGCGCTCCTTCGTGCTCGCCGTGCACCCAAAGCAGCTCCCCGGTAGACGCGTCCAGAGCTATGGCCGCGCGCCGCGAACCCGCGGTTGCATACAGGACGCCGTTGACCATCAGCGGCGTTCCTTCCAGCTTGTATTCCGGACGGTTGCCCAGGTTGTCGGTCTTGAACCTCCAGGCGATCTCAAGGTCGTTGAAGTTCGAAGCGTTGATCTGGTCGAGAGGACGGTAGCGCGTGCCTGCCAGGTCGGCGGCGTAAGTGGGCCAGTCTGTCTCTTTTGCCTGATGCTGAGCCACAACGTGGAGGGGGGTACCGATGAGAACAACTAGAATCCACAACCACGCACAATTCACACGGGAGGCCTTTATGTAATCCATTGTTCGGGTTTGTGACGAATTAATTTGTTCCGGCCTGCGACGAACGGAAACCAAGGGTCTCGAACCGCGCTCTCATGCCATCTGCTTGATTTGTCCCCAGGCCTCGCGGATGGCGGCTCTCTGCTCCTCGGTCACATCTGTATTGGGCGGCCGGGGATAGCTGAGGCGAGAGCCCATCTGCAGGCTGAGCGCGTACTTCATGGGACCATACGAATCCACGCTCGGTCCCATCAGCTTCATCGCGGCTTCCAGCTTGTTCAAGGGGTCGCTGATGTCCTGGCCGGCGCGCTTGGCGGCGAATACGGCGGCGATTTGTTTCGTGAACACGTTGCCTTCCGCCAGAATGGCTCCCATGCCCCGGTCCAGGGCAGCCTTAAGATTTTCGGTGGTCCCGGTGCGCATGTTCAGCTTCGGAAATTCCTGCACAAACCGCTGGTAAATCTCCGGATTGCTCTCGGAATCCTTGATTCCCGCCAGATTGGGATATTTTTCCAGCGCATGCAGCAGTTCATGCGATATGGGTATCCCGCTGGCAAAGGGAATGTGGTACAGATTGATAGGAATAGAAACTTTATCGAAGATCATTGAGTAATAGCGCACCAGACCTTCGAACGGCGGATGCTTGTAGTAAAAGGGCGGGACAATGAGCAGGCCATCCGCCCCATTGTCGGCGGCATGCTGCGACAACTCGATGGTTTCAGGAAAGTTCGACGTCCCCGAGGAAACTATAATATTCAGCCCGTTGCGGTTCTTGAACGCAACTTCAGCGATCTTTCTGCGCTCGACAGTTGAGAAAGAGGGATACTCGCCGGTGGTGCCGAGGACAACCACACCATCAGCTCCATTCTCCTTCAGGTGAGCCAGGACATCCTTGTACATGGCCTCATCAAAGTTGAGGTTCTTGTCGCAGGGCGTAACCGCCGCTACCCAGAACAGCACCTTTTCCCGGGGTGAAGCGGGCGGTTTTGCCGCCGCCGCAGGAGTAGGTGCCTCTGCTAGTGCGGATGCACCGGCAACCCCCATGACCGCGGCCGCTCCCAAGGTGCCCAAAAACGTCCTGCGTGTCGTCTCGCTCATGGCGTCCCCCCAGAATTGCGCGGAAGTCTAAGACGGCAGGGTCCAAAATGCAAACTATTATTGGGGTGCCGCCCGCCGTGTGCTATCATCTGCGCCCAAAATCCAGGAGAGAGCGGCGGGCGTATTCGTTTATGAAAAGCCAAAACTGTTCCCGGCGGCAGTTCCTGGTCAGTTCCGCTTGTGGCCTGAGCACTGCCTGGGTGGCGTTGCATTGGCCGGCCATTTTGAGCGCGCAGCAGCATGCCCACGAAGGGGCTGCTTCCAGCCAACCGGCGGTGCTGCAGTTCTTATCGGCTGACCAGGCGGCAGAAGTGGAAGCCATGGCTGCTCAGATCATCCCCACGGACGAGACTCCGGGCGCTCGTGAGGCTCGCGTTGTCTACTTTATTGACCGTGCCCTTACTACCTTCGACCGCGCCCGTCAGCCGGATTACAACAAGGGGCTTGCCAATCTTCAGGCGGTGACTAAAGCTATGTTCCACACCGCTGACAAATTCTCTCAGCTTTCCTCAGAACAACAGCTGCAACTGCTCAACGCGATTCAGCACACGCCTTTCTTCGACATGGTGCGCGTCCACTCCATCATGGGATTTCTCTCCAATCCCGAATACGGCGGCAATTACAACAAGGCGGGCTGGAAAGTGATTGGCTTCGAGGACAACTTCTACTATCAGCCTCCATTCGGTTACTACGACAACGAATACGTCCAAAGCCATCCGCAGGGCAACCCAGCATCGGTTAAAAGTTGATGATGAAGTTTAAAACCAGCGAAGCGGTTGATTTCGTGGTCATAGGCGCCGGGGCCGCGGGTGCGGTTGTCGCCAAGGAACTGTCTACTGCCGGATTTCAGGTGGTGCTGCTGGAGCAGGGTCCCTATTTTAAGAATGCAGACTTCCGCCGCCACGATGAATTGAAGATCAGCGTCAACTGGGACAAGCCGCCGATCGGGCAGGAGGTGCTCACCAACAATCATGACCTCCAGCCCAACACCTTTCGCAAAACGGAAAAAGAGAAGGCGGTGCTGGCCCGCACCGTGCAATATGGAAAGGGAGTCGGGGGCGGCACGGTTCACTTCACGGCAAATTACTGGCGCTTTCACGAAATTGATTTCCGGGAACGCAGCCACTGGGGGCCGATCGCGGGCACGGGATTTTCCGACTGGCCCATCAGCTATGCCGACCTGGAGCCCTTCTATACCAAGGCGGAGTGGGAGATCGGCGTCTCTGGGCTGGCCGGAGCCAATCCATTCGATCCCCCGCGGTCCAAACCCTACCCGCTGCCGCCGTTGCCGGTGAAATCTTCCGGGGTGTTGCTGGAAAAGGCGGCGCTCAAATTGGGCTGGCACCCTTTCCCCGCGCCCATGGCCATTCTTTCCCAGCCGTACCGCGGCCGTAGTCAGTGCGGCCATTGCGGTTTCTGCGAGATGATGGGCTGCGAATTCGGGGCCAAATCCAGCGCCCTGGTCAGCGTCATCCCTCTGGCGGAGAAGACCGGGCGATGCGAAATCCGTCCCTACTCTTACGTGCGCAAAATAGCCCATGACCAGCAGGGGCGGGTGAACGGGGTCATCTACTTCGATCGCGACAAGAAAGAAATTTTGCAGAAGGCCAAGGCAGTGGTGGTGTGCGCAAACGGAGCAGAAACGCCGCGCCTTTTGCTCATGTCAAAATCGAACCGGTTTCCCCGGGGGCTCGCCAATTCCAATGGAATGGTGGGCAAGTACCTGATGTTCGATTGCGGCACGGGCGCCATGGGTACTTTCGAGCATCCGCTGAACGAGTACAAGAGCGTGGTCGTGACGCGCGTGGTTCAGGATTTCTACAATGCCGATCCTAAGCGCGGCTTCTACGGCGGCGGAGGCATGGACGCGCGCTTTGATGCCTTCCCGATCTCCTACGCCTTGCACGGCGTGCCCTCTGATGTACCCCGCTGGGGCGCTCAGTACAAGCGCTGGATTCAGGACAATTTCACCCGCTCCATGATGATTCTGTGCCATTTGACCACGCTGCCCATGGAGAGCAACAGCATAAGTCTCGATCCGGCAGTGAAGGACGCGTGGGGGCTGCCTGCTATGCGCATAACTTACAAGAACCATCCCGACGATCTGAAGAACAAGGCGTTCTTCGGCAATCGAGCCGTGGAACTGCTGCAGGCGGCGGGAGCGCGCAAAATGTGGAAGGAAGACGCGGGCGAGGAAACCAGTTCGGTGCACCTGATGGGCACCTGCCGCATGGGCGACGATACCCGGACCTCGGTGGTGGACAAGTACCACCGCACCCATGACGTGCCCAATCTCTTCCTCGTGGACGGCAGCAGTTTCGTCAGCGCCGGCCGCAACCAGCCTACCTGCACTATCCAGGCGCTGGCCTACCGTGCCGCCTATTACATTAGCGAGGCCGCCAAAAAGGGTGAGATTCCCCAGCCCGCCTGATGCCAAATGCAACACCTAGGCGAGAGTTTAGGCCTTTGCGCGGTTTGCTTTGCTTGTACTCGGGAAATTTGCACAGAATTCTTGACACGACGAAACAGAATGTCTACCATCCGTGCCCAATCCTTACCTTATGTGCTTAAACTTGCAGCATATTTTGCTTCCTTATAACGCGATTCCTGACAATTGCTACGGCGGGTGTTCAGGTCCAAACGGCATAAATCCTTTGGTTTGAGGTGTCCTATGTTACGTTTTTGGGGAGCTCTAACCCTGGTTGTGGCACTTGCGTTAGCCGGATACGCGCAGACCTTCCGTGGCGCCGTTAATGGGACTGTGGCTGACCAATCGGGAGCCGTGGTGCCCGGCGCGAGCGTGAAGATTACCAACGTCGCCACTGGCATCAGCCAGGCCACGACTACCACGACCAATGGCGAGTTCGCTTTCCAGGAACTGCCTCTGGGCACGTACCAGGTTGACGTTACGGCCAAAGGATTCACTCCCACCAGGGTGGCAAACGTGGCGGTCACCGCCGG
>JADMIO011741653.1_pt1 | contig 15912 bp, 13 predicted proteins | sample 8958161 | NCBI WGS metagenome assembly JADMIO01 (sample SAMN16585339, study PRJNA669376) | soil metagenome | isolation source: Crop rotation soil | place: USA: Cullars Rotation, Alabama | collected 2011
CTTTCCCCGGAGGGGGCGGCGCTGGCGGCGCCGCCGGAACAGGCAGGAGGTGCGCGAGGGCCTCGAAGCTCAACGTCGCCCGCTCGCCCGACGCCGCGGCAGCTCGCTCCTCCGGCCAGGAGGGCGCCACCACAACCAGGCCCGCGACCACGCCCGAGGCCGTCCGGCCCAGCAGGTACGCCGCCAGCAGCCCGGTCGCCCAGGCCGCCGTCGTCATCCCTCGGTCGGTCCAACCCATCGGTGAAGCCATCGCGCACCTCCTGGCGATGGCTTAAGCACTCCCCGTGCCACTTGAATTCATCAGTATTTACGAGTGTTTGCGTGACGGCCCTCGGGCCGGGTTGCCGAAGTGTCCGGCAGGCAGCCGCTCGGCGACTGCCGGGCTGGCAAACGCGGGCCCAAACCGGCCCGCGCGCTTGTCAAAACGGCAACAAGGCCCGTGTAGAAGAAGTTGAAGGCGGGGCTGGGCTTTGGCAAAGGTGGACGGATGAAAAGACTCCTGGGTTGGGTAGCGGCAGCGGCGCTGGGTTTGTGGAGCGGGCAAGCGAGCGCGCTCGAGCAGTACCCGCAGGCGTGGGAGCTGGTGACGGCGCAGGGAAAGAGCGGGGAGGCGCTGCTCTTTGGCGAGCTGCAGTTCCGCACCCGGCTCGACATCCCCAAGATGGATCAGGTGCTGGTGCGCGGGCTCATTGGGCACCAGCTGACCAAGCACTCGTCGCTGTGGCTGGGCGCGGCCTGGATTCCGAACTGGGCCGACAAGGGGCTCGACACCGTCGTCCCCGAGAACGAGGGCCGCTTCTTCCAGCAGTACCTCTACTCGCAGAGCTGGGGAAAGCTGACCTTCTCCTCGCGCAACCGGCTGGAGGAGCGGCTCATCAAGCTCAAGTCACTGGGCTTCCGCTTCCGCTCCATGAGCCGGGTCGTCTATGGGCTGCTCACCGACGACAAGGGTGTTGGATTGTCTCTGGCGGCCTATGACGAGCCTTTTGTGCACCTCTACGGCTCCAAGGGCGCGCCGCAGACCGGCTTTGACCAGAACCGCGCCTTCGTCGGCGTCAACTACCGCTTCTCGCCGCTGGTCGCGCTCGAGGGCGGCTACATGAACCAGATCGTCCGCAACGCCAACGCCACGTACCGCATGGGCCACACCTCCGTGCTCTGGCTCATGTTCAACCTCTGAGGTCGCCGGGTGGCTGACGACTCCAGCTTCCTGGAGGGCTCCAGCGTCGCGCCCGGCCGGCTCCAGCGGGCGCTGGCGCTGCTGGAGCCCTCTCGCGGGCTCGTCCGGCCCGCCTCGCCGGAGCCCCACACCTGGGCCTCGACGCCCCGGCGGGAAGACCAGCAGGCGTGGGGCTCGTTCTACCGGGGCTGCATGGCCGCGCTGGTCGAGCTCGACGGGCCGCTGACCGAACTGCCGGCCCTGGCGCTCAACCCCGCGGCCCACTCGTATGCCGAGCAGGTCGTCGCTGACAGCCGGCGCGACCGCGTCCGGCTCCGGAGCGAGAGCGAGAAGTGGGAGCGCCGCGCCCGCCTGGGCGACCACCGCTGGCGCGGCAGCGCCACCCCCGACCGCGTGCTGTTCGAGGCCCTGGACCGCGCCGTCCATGTCCTGCTCGATCTCGTCCATCCCGACCAGGGCGTGCCCCATCCGCCCTTCAGCCTGGTCGTGCCTTCGGGCTCGCCGATGTACGTGGCGCTCCGCGACGGGCCGCTGGCCGGCGGCTCCCAGTCCTTCACCACCGGGCTGTTTGCCCAGACCCACCGGGTCTACCTCTGGCCCGAGCAGCTCACGCCCCTGCTGTCGGATTGGCGCGAGCTCCCCGACGGGCGTGGGCAGGCGGGCTGGGCCCGCCTGCACGACCACCTGGCGCTGCTCTTGATGACCCGCCAGGCCTGGGTCGGCTGGCTGGCCTGGTACGGCTACGACTGACTGGCCAGCGCCCGCTTGAGCTCGATGGGCGTCAGCGGCCCTTTGAGCCAGCTCAGCGTCTGGCGGGGATTCAGCAGCACGGGCGCGGCCTGGCCGTCGCGGACCAGGAACCACCGGGGCCGGAGCGACTTGATGGTGGACTCCAGGCTCTCCTTGGTGACGCCCCGGTTGTCGTTCTCGGCGGTGGTCAGCCCCTCGACCACCCGGCGCTGGTCGGGCTCCGTCTGCAGGCGCCCGATGCACCAGAGGCCGGCGTTGTCGAGCGCCCGGTAGTCCAGATCCATCGGGTTCTGGGTGGCCACGACGACGCCCAGGCCAAAGGCCCGCCCTTGCTTGAGCAGGTGGGTCAGCGGGCGCTTGGTCGGCGGGTCGCGCGGCGTGGGTGGCAGGTAGCCGTACACCTCGTCGAACACCACCAGCGCCCTCAGCCCGGCCGTGCCGGGCAGCGTCCGCATGTGCGCGACCGCCTCGTTGAGCACCACGCCCAGCACCATCGCCTTCTCGCCCTCGTCGAGGTGCTTCACGCTCACGATGGTCGCCGTCGTCTTGCCGTTGACCGGCTTCAGCCACTCGCCCACGTCGAGCGAGGCGCCCTCGCGCCAGGTCTCGAAGGTGGGGCTGGCCACCAGGGCGTTGAGCGCGTTGAGCAGCTCCTTGCGCTGGTGCTTGGGCATGAACTCGTCAAAGGGCAGCTCGCCCACCCTCTCGACCGGCGGGGCCTTGAGGTCGCGCATCAGCGAGGCCAGGTCGGCAGGCTGGTTGGCCCGCAGCCGGCGCCCGGCGAGGACCGCCAGCACCACGTGCTCCGGGCTGACCGAGCCGGCGTCGCGCTGGATGAGCCGCAGGACCAGGGAGATGGTCTCGGACAGGGCCGTGCGGGCCGCCTCGGGGTCGGTGTCCCAGAGGGGGCTGCGGCGCTCCAGGCTCGACAGCAGGTGCACCGACTCGCCCGCGGTGCTGCCGGGCGTGATGACGCGGACGTGCGTCTTGGCCCGGAAGTCGGCCGCCTGCTCGGGGGCAATGCCCGCCTGGGTGAGCCCCACGTCGCGCGACGCCGCCAGCGCCGCGGCCAGCTCGGCCGCCGAGCGGCCCTCGTTGCCGGGCGCCCCCGTGTCCACCCAGGGCTCGAACGATGCGGGCGAGCCCATGGGCATCTGCAGGAGCAAATTGGGCAGGTCGCCCTTGATGTCGAGCATGAGCACGGGGACGCCGGGAAAGAGGGCCTCCTCGACCATGACCATGATCAGGCCCGTCTTGCCGCTGCCGGTCATGCCGGTGATGACCGCGTGCGTGTTCAGGTGGTGCGGCGGAACGAGCAAGCGCGTCCGCGTCGAGTCGCCGCTGTATGGCAGCGACTCGCCCAGCTCCATGGCGCGGGCCATTGGCTAGCTCCGGGGTCGCTCGAAAGGCCCGTTCGGGTCGGTGTCCACCGTGTACTTGGCGGGCGCGGCGGGCGCGGTCGGCGCCGCCGGCGCTGGCGTGGCGGGCTTGGTCTCGACCACCGGGTCGCTCGGGAGCTCCTTGGCGCTGTGACCGCCCGTGGCGGCGTAGAGCGCAGGGACAAGGGTCAGGGCGTCGCCCTCGTGGCGGCGGAGATAGACGATGGCGGCGCGCACCTCGTCATAGGCCGCGATGAGGAGAAACGCCGCCCGGCGGCGCTCCAGGTAGAGCGTCGTCTGGGTGCCATCGGGGTCCTCCTTCTCACCCACCTCGACACGGAGCGTGGCCAGCAGCCCCTTGGCGCGGTTGAAGTGGGCCACGGTGACAGGCGAACCGGCCAGCATCCACTCCGGGTGCTCACTGAACAGTCCAATCAGCGCCGCCAGATCCTCGATGAGATCCTGGTGGCCCTGGCCCGCCCGCAGCTTGGCGATGACGCCCGCGGGAATGGCGCCCGTCAGCGTGAGCAGATCGCCATATACAAAGAAGATCTCGCGGAGAGCCACGCCCTCGGCGACGTGGATGGGGAGCATGTTCAGCCGCTCGATTCGCCTGGCGATGCGGCCCTGGATATAGAGCAGCGAGTCTGAGAGAGGCTTGAGGTCGTCGTAGTCGCTGATGTTGAACTTGTACATCTGCGTCAGCTCACTCCGGTATTCGTGAACCCGCTTGATCGCCGCCTCCACGACCGTGGTCGCGTAGGTCGAGTTCAGGTTGAACACAGCGGGCAGGCTGCTGAGCGGCACGGCGTCGCGCCTCGACTTGGTGAGATCAAATGCCAACTTGAGCTCATCCATCTGCGCGGCGGATTCGACGGTCATTTGGTGCACTCCAGGGTTGTGCACTGTCTATTCGGCGGTCCCCCGCGAACCTTTAATGCGAGCTTTTTCGAAGTCATTTCACGTTACCCAGTGAACAGTCCGGCTCCCGTCGCCGGCGAATCGACCCGGCGAGGTCGTTTCGCACCCACCTTTGGCTACCTTTCGACCCCGGGAGGTTGGTTCGGAACCGTAAACGGGCTCCAGTCGACCTCCAGAGGTCGGTTTGGACCGGTCTGTGGTGTGGTTTCGACCCCGGCAGGTCGAAAACAGCCTGGGTGCGGCCTGATTTCGACCCCAGGAGGTCGAAATGGACCGCCTCGGGGCTAAAAATCGACCTCCCGAGGTCAGTTTGGACCGCGGGGAGGTCTGATTTCGACCTCCCGGGGTCGATTTCCGTCCGCCTCAGGCGCTCCGGGGACCTCCCGGGGCTGTATTGCCGTGTGGGTGCAGGCCAGATGGAGGCAGCGCCGTCCCGATGTAGGGACAGGGCGACGGGTGGGGCGTGGTGGGCCCGGGGTGGCGTATGTGCGCCATCGGCGGAACAAGCGCGATGGGTGCTTGTGGCTGGAACACGGTGAAACTGCCTGTGTCAGACAATGGTGTCCACTGCGGTGACGGCCGCGCCGTGCCGGTTCTCGGCACGACGGCCGTTGGGTGGAAGCGCTTTGTCCAGTCAGCCTGGGCTTGATCTTTGTTTACTACTGGCCCAGTCCGCCCGGCTGCGACGGGACGACAGGCAGGGAGGGCCCAGGGGTGCTCTGCAAATTTCGCGGACGTGCACCGAGAAGGTCTGGGCGCGGCCGCGAGAAACGTGGCGCGTCTGCCGTCGAGAGCCAATGTGCAGACTCACGGTGAACTGGGCACGCCAGATTCCAACATCGAGAGGGCCTCTCCGGCCCGAAGATCGCGCTCTTTCGATAGAACGCGGTGCTCACCGACCTGGATGCTCTCCATCGCGGTCAGCAGTGACGAGCGTGTTGCGATTTGGCGGCTTGCAAAGGCCCAGGATCTCCAATGCAATCGGAGCACGCCTCCGGGCTCGATTTTGAGTCTTCGAGTGGCTCCACGGTTATCGCGGCGGCCTGGGTGCGTCCGGGTGGGCTCCTGGGCTGGTTTTGAGGCTGTTGGCGGGCCTGGCCTCAGTTTCCGGAGGTGGCTCGGTTCGGCTACTTTGCCCGGGAGTCGAGTCGGCCCTTCGTACGCCTTATCCCTTCACATCCACGGAGCTGCCGAAATGAATGAATTTGAAGTCGTCAGGGCCTTGTTCGAGGCCGTTGGAAAACGCGGCGTATTGGTAGAGCCACCTTGCAGTCGGTTGGCAATTTCAGATTTCGAGCGTCGAACAGGGCTTGTCTTTCCTGCGGACTATCGGGAGGTCTGTGAAAGGTTGGCGAACGGATTTCATCTGGACACTCTTTGTCCTACGTTGCTACCTTTTGGGAAACTGCCGGCGGGGTATTTTCAGAGCCTTGATGAGGCCGTAGTACAAGCCAAAAAACAACCCACCCTGCGCGATAACTTTGTTTGGCTAGATTGGGAGGGCGAAGGATCCGCAGAAGTCAACAACAGGGTGTTAGATGGATTGTGGCCCGTGGCCGATGAGGGCTGCGGACAGACTTGGTACCTTGAGCTTGGTGGAGCGGGAACCGGGCAAATGTGGTTTTCTACTGCTGAGGACATTGTTTTGTTTGAAGAAGGGAGGTATCTGACGTGGATTCGTACGTGGTTAAGCGAAGCACGTACACATTGACAAGCAGGAGTGGCATTCAATGCCGTTCCTGTTCCTCAAATCATGGTGCTGGAGTTGGTGTCGTCCCTTCCGCGGAATCCTCGCCCTGGATTTGCGGGCCCGGAGGATGTCCTTGTTCCAGATGGCGACCATCTCGGCGTCGCCGTCGAAGGCGATTTTGCCAGCGGCCCGGCCGGGGCGGAAGAGCGCGGAGTCGACGACGGCGGAGCAGTCGACGAGTCGAAGGCGGCCCAGGACGAAGGGAGTCGGTGGTGGATTGGGAGTCGCTGCCTGGCTGGATGAAAAGTGGTGGCTCGACCAAGGCCCAGGATTTTCCTGGGAATGTGAATTCCGACTCCGAGCTCGATTCGGTGTGATTGGCTCGGTTTGAGTCTTCGAGTGGCTCGGGTGCCTCGGCTCTTTGCTCGGTGGTGGATTCGAGCTTCTGAAATTCCACCCGGAATCCAGCCCCGCGACGGATGGAGCCGGCTGGTGTAGTGAGGGCCCGTGTCTGCCCTCGACCGCATTCAGCTGGTGCTGCTTCGCCCGCGCAACCCGGAGAACCTGGGCGCCGTGGCCCGCGCCATGAAGAACTTTGAGCTCAGCTCGTGGGTCTTGGTCGACCCGCGCACGCTCGACTTCCATGCCGCCCGCCGCGTCGCTGTCCACTCCGAGGAGCTGCTCGACAGGCCGCGCATCGTCGCCGACTGGGAGGCCGCCATCGCAGGCTCGGCGTGGGTGGTGGGCACCAGCTCGCGAATGGTGCCGGGCGTGCCCACGCTCGACTCTCGCGCCTTTGCCGAGCAGGCGTTGGTCCACGCCGCGGCGGGCCGCACGGTGTCGCTCGTCTTCGGCGACGAGCGCATTGGCATGACCAACGACGAGCTGAGCCGCTGCCACGCGCTCGCACGCATCGAGAGCGGCGCCGCGCAGCCGTCACTCAACCTGGCCCAGGCGCTGACGGTCTTTGCCTACGAATTGAAGATGTCCGCCAGGAGCGCCACGCCCCGCCCACCCACACCCACGGCGACTGACGATGAGTTGATGAAGCTGGAGGAGATGCTGGGCAAGGCGCTCATCACCGGCGGCTTCCTGGATCCACAGGCGCCACGCCACGCCACGCGCGATCTCATGCGGGCGCTGCAGCGGGCCCAGCTCCAACCTGGCGAATGGCGGCTCTGGATGACCGCCCTGGGTGTGCTCGCCCGCCCGCGCCTGCCGCCGCGCACGCCCAAGAAGCCCGAGCGCATCCGCTGACCGGCCTACTCGGCACCAGGGATGTGAGCGTTTGGCCAACCAAACCAGCTTTGTCGACGAAGAATCAGTCCGGCCTTGTCCGAGCGCCAGGCCCGCCTGGAGCCGAGGAGGCGGTCGAGTCGGTCGAGTCGCAGATAGAGGCGTGGTTGGACGATGGGTCGATCGTCGATTGGGAGTCGCTGCCTGATTGGATGAAAGGCTGGTGCAGTCCGACGCCGAACTCGATTCGGAGTGATTGGCTCTGAAGGGGAGTCTTCGAGTGGCTCCGCGGTTGCCGCGGCGGCTCAGGGGCGGGCTTATCCTTGCAGCCAGCAACCGTCGCTGGAGGTTGCCGTTTCGGAGCCTTGCGGCTCTTATCTTCGACATGGATCTCAAGCCGATTCAGAAGCGGATGCGACGCACCAAGCAGGCCCATGCCTTTCCCTGGGTCAATCCTTCGGCGCCGCTGCGACGGTCGCTGCGCGAGCTCATTCAGCTCGCGGGGCAGCTCCAGGTCGAGCTGAACGAGGTGAAGAAATCGAAAAAGGGCGCGCTGTCCAACGCAAAGGTCACCCTGCATTGGAAAAGTCGAGTGGCCGCCTTGACGAAGCAGCTCATCGCGGGATTGCCCACGGTGGCAAAGGGTGGGGCGCCGCGCACTCCGGAAGCGCTCGTGGCCCGCATTCGCAAGGCATTTCCCCTCTACAGCCAGATGCCAGCTTCAATGAAGAAGCCCTTCATTCGCCTGCAAGAGGTCACCACTTATCTGGCCAGCACGCAAAAGCTCCTCATTTTGTACCAGCGCGCCCTCGCGGACGCCGAGAAGCAGGTGAAGAAGAACACCGCCCGCTGGGACAAGTCCTGGAAGGCGCTGCGAGCCGAAGCAAAACGTCAGAATCCGAAGAACAAGCGCCTCGACAAGCTCTTTGCCTGAGCAGTCTGCTCGGGCACTTTCACATGACGGGCAAATTGGCCAAGCCGTTCGCCAAAGGAGCCAAAACCTCCAGAGCCACCGCGGCAAATGTAGAGCCACTCGAAGACTCAAGCTGAGCCAATCACTCCGAATCGAGCTCGGAGTCGGACTGCACAATCACAGGAGAATCCGGAGGATAGCGGAGACGATGGCGGGTTGGTCGAGTCGGCGCAGGCCCGGTTGGACGAAGGGGTTGGCTCGACAAAGGCCCAGGGTTCTTCTGTGCCTTTGGAGTCCGACGCCGAGTGCTGGCTGCGCACTCCCATGGCTCGCAATCACGGAAGTCGGTCAATCGTCATCACGCCCTTGAGTCGAGTCGGTTTGGCGGGCGGCTCCAGGTGAAAGGGCACCGCCCAGTCCTTGACGAGGCACTTTGCCAACGCCGACTCCGCGCCCTTTTCCTCGACCGTGACTGAAATTGAGTCGGCCTTCCAATCGACGAGCAGCGGGTGCGCGCCGTCGGCCAATGGCAAATCAAAGGCGCAGCCGTCGAGCCGCTCGGCCAGCGCCTCGGACAGCTCGCGAGGCTCCAGCCGGATCGCGATGTGTGTTGGCAAGTAGTCGCTCTGAATGGTCGCGGGCGGCCCCAAACCCTTCAAGACGGCCAATACGGCCTCTTTGCGGGCAGGCGTCACGAGCGCGGGCTTCAGCTTCACCTTGGCAATGGGCTCCTTTGAATCGCAGAGGAGCCGCGAGGTGAGCGCCATGTCGGCGTCGCCCGCCACAGCTGGATCGAGCCCGGCAATCGAGCTGGTGAGTGCGTCGGCCGGCGCCGCCGACGTGGACTCGACCGGCGCAAAGAAGACGTCGCTGTAGCCGAGCCGATGCGCCCGCGTGTCGTGAAAGACCTCGATGGTCAGCGGACCCTTTGGCGCATCGGCTTGCATCTCCAAGGTGAAGTAGTTCGATAGTTCCTTGTCTGCCTCCGGATCCGTTGGCGTTTGCCCCCAGGGATTTCGCCAGCGCAGCGTCCCATCCTTGTCCATGACCGACGCCCGCGGCATCCAGCGGTGCGTCGAGACAAACCAGGCCTCCAGCAAGCGATTGGCCGGCGCGGCGCTACCAGGCAAACAGGCCGGCAATTGGTCAGGCTCTCGATAGGGATAGTACGGAGCCGCCGTGGCAAAGCTGATTCGAATGGTCTGAGAGACTTCGGCAGGCTTGGCTTCGCCGCTCGACTCGAATCGAAAGGCCACAAAGTAATAGTGCAAGCGGATGTAGTGCTCGATCATCGCCTCGGCGCCAGCCGGCGCCTCGTATTTGTTTTCCTTGAGCCAGGCCGTCAAAGCGCCCCCATCATTGGCCTGGAGGGTCGCTGCGGTGAAATCGCCAATCCGCTGGGTCGCGACGACATTGACAGCGGGCTCTCCGGAGTGAATTCCCTGGATCTGCCACCTTTTAATTCTGTCCCAGCGGCTCTCCTTGGCCGGCCTCTCGAACTTTGGAAATGACAGCCGACTATCGGCCCAATCCAACACAGGGCTCTTGACCGCCACGACCGTCGGCTTCGACGGAATCGGCACGATGAATCCAAACTGCTGATTCCCCGAGACTCTCAACTCGCGAAAGAAGTGCTCCATTCGCCTGGCCTCGTCATAGAGGATGAGCACCCGCTCGGCATCGATCCGCGGGGCGGGCTCATTGGGACGATGCACGACAATGCACGCCCACACCGCGAAGGGCGCTGACGCGCTCGCGATGAGGAGCGCCTTCGCCAGTCGCGTGAGCGTTGAATTCCAGTTCATGGGTGTTCGAACGGCCCGGCCTGGCGATCGGTTCATGGCCACAGCTTTGCGCGACCTCGCCGGGTGAGCCAAATTGGTCTGCCAACCTGGCCAGGGCTGCTGCGAAGGTGCATAGCCATTGAGGTGGGCCCTGCGGTGGTGGATTGGGATTCGTTGCCAACAGAATGAAGATTGGTGCCTTTTACCCTTCTCTATGTCTTGCCCTTGCTGGCGGTCTATCCTCGCTCGCCCGGGAGGACGGAAAGAGCAGGAGCACCTCCCATTTTTGATCTGCTATTGAACCCGAGGCTGTACCAAGAAGAGGCGCCCAATGAAGAAGAAGCCTGGCACCTGGAAATCCATTTCTGGGCAGGGAGCGCCTTCGGCTCGCTTTGCAGCCTCTTCGGCATGGACAGGAAAAGAACTATTTGTCTGGGGCGGCTATGGCGCGCGCCCCACGCCCAGAGAGTCAGACGTCACGCTGGCCGATGGTGCGCTCTACGATCCAGTTGCAGATGCCTGGCGACCAGTTGCCTCCAAAGGGGCACCCTCGGCTCGTGCTGGCGCCTTTGCCGCGTGGACCGGCAAGGAAGTGCTCGTCTGGGGCGGCGCCAGCGGAGGCGAACCGCGTTGGCGTGAGGACGGCGCGCTCTACGATCCGGCTGCGGGCACCTGGCGTCCCATGAAGCAATCCGGCGCTCCTTTTGGCCGCGGCTTTGGAAACTGGGTCTGGACTGGAAAGGAAATGGTGGTCTGGGCCGGCTCGACGGGAAGCGGCTCCATCACGCATGGCGGGCTCTATGACCTGGCGACCGACACCTGGACCGAACTTCGCTCCCCTTCATCTGGTCAAGTGGCGCGCAGCCTTTCACTTTCCTTTCACTGCGGAGTCTGGACCGGCAGCCAGGTTGTTTTCTGGGGCCGCGCCGAGAACAAAGTTGCCGGAGTCCGCTTCGATCCGGCAGCGCGGACTTTCAATCTGATGTCCACCGACGGCGCTCCTTCCAAACGTTTGATGCAAACGGCCGTGTGGTCAGGTGCCGAGCTGCTGGTCTGGGGCGGTCGCAACGGCAGCTACTACAAGAACGGCGCCCGCTATGACCCATTGAATGACACCTGGCGCGCGTTGAAGGGAACCGGGACCCCTGCGGGCCGCTGTCAACATGGAGCGGTCTGGACCGGAACCGCGATGCTCGTCTGGGGTGGAATGGGCTGGGTCGGCTCTTCCATGGTCTGCTATGCGGATGGCGGCAGCTACGATCCCGTTGCCGATTCATGGAGTCCGGTTCCGCCTGCGCCGGGCCTGGCAGGTCGAATCGAGCACATCAGCGCCTGGACAGACACCGAGCTGCTCGTCTGGGGAGGACACCTTTATGACGGTGTCCTCCTCGATGATGGCGCTCGATATCTCCCCTGAGTTTTGTCAAGTCGGTGCGGGTGGACGATGAGGAATCGGTGGTGGAGTGGGCTGACTCGACGAGGGCCAGGATTCTCCTCTGGCGCTGGAGTCCAACTCCGAACCCGATTGGCCATTTATTGCAGGCTCTCGAGAAAGAATGATTCGACCCGTGCCCTCCGCTCTTGCTCGGCGGGCATCGAAAGTCCGTGGCCTTCATTGGGAAAGAGGATCACCTCGGGCTTTCGCCCCACCTCCTTCATCTTGGCGTCAATGTTCTTCGCCTTCTGGACATTCCAAACCGTGTCTTTTTCACCGTGGGTGATGAGCAACGGCTTCTCGAACTGCTCGATTTCGATACGCTGACCAATCTTGAGCTTTTCGCCCTCCCAGAGCCATAGAGGCAGGCGCCACGGGCTTTCGTTTTCGAGGTTGATGGGGCCACACCTGGGGTTCCAGTTGCTTTCGCTGTCTGTGCAGCCTTTGGCCTTCATGTCGCAGGTCCAGCACCGTTCATCGAGCCAGCTGAAATTCATGCCGGCGCTGGTCACGTCATTCACCGCGTGGACGGCCACAGCGTCTATCGCAGTGGTGATTTTCCGGTTCAATGACGCCAGCAACAGGGCCTGCTCGGCGCCCATTGAGATGCCGTACAAACCCAATTTGTGGTCAGCTCCCACAAATCTGGATTCCTTGAACCACTTCAATGCTGCCACGGTTCGCGTCAGTTCTATCCGCGCGAGATATGGCATGCGCTCGATCCGCACGTCGTTCCGGTCGCAGTCCCACCAACAAAACGTCATGACACTGAAGCCGCGCGCGGCCAGGAGCGCTGCGTGCACCGCCGTTCCCGGGATAGAGCCTCCATTGCTGCCATGGAGGAGGATGATGCCCGGGTGGGCGAGGCCATCACCCGGGTGAAAGACATATGAATTGGGAAACTCTGCAGATGCGCGCTCCTCGACGATCTTGATGCCGCCCTTTTTAGGCTGTGCGCTGGCGCATGAGCCCACCAGCAACAAAATCAGGAGAAGTCTCTTCATCGGGCCCCGGGCTGAATTTGCCAGGTCGAGCGCAGCCACACCAGCGACTGGATGAAGGCGAATGAGCAGGCTCCTCCGATCAATGTGCAGCCCGACTCCGAACCGGCCACAGAAGCCTCGACTCACAGCGCCTGGATGCGCCACTTCTGACGACCAGACTCGTCATCCACGTCGTAGAGGTCAACCTTCATACCGTCGCTGGTCGAGCTCAAATACTTCCGAGTATTCGAGACGCCGCCGGAGATGCTAATCCGCACGAGATCGCCGCTGACAGTCTCGACAACCCAGCGCTGGCGCCCAGAGGCATCGTCAGAGGTGTAGAGGTCGACCTTCGTGCCGTCGCTGGTCACGCTGAGGTACTTCCTGGTGTTCGACACACCGCCACCGATCAGGATGTTGTACGAGACCCCATCAGCGCTCAACTGGAACTGCCATTTCTGCCGGCCTGAGCTGTCGTCGGAAGTCCAGAGATCGGCCCTGGACCCGTCCGAGGGCACGCTCAGGTACGTGCGGGTGTTGGAGATGCCGGCACTGATCACAATGTTGGCGGTCTTGCCAGCGAGCGAGCTGGAGGTGGCCGCGCTCGCGCGATACGCCTGCCACTGTGACTGCATGCGTGAGTTCTGGCCTGTGGTGAACTGGGTCATGCAGGAGTCGTCGGTGAAGTCCATGAAGTTCGTGATGGGGTCGACGCCAGCGTAGTTGGTGCCCGTGCAGGTATCGCGGTTCGTCGGGCATCCAGAGGCCCCTGTCTTCTCCGCCGGCGTGTCGCTCACGTAATCGCCCGTGGGGCTGCACCCGCCCTGGGAGGTGTCATAGAGGCCCATCCAGTGGCCCACAGCGTGGGTTGCGGAGCGGCCCAGGTTGTAGGGCGCAGCCACTCCTCCCGGCAGCGTCATGTAGTTCACGACTACGCCGTCCAGGGTGGGGCTGATGCTGGCCCTGTCCGGGAAGGTCCCCTCACACAGGAAGCCATCGGTCGGGCGGCACGAATAGATGTTGAGCGCAGCGGCACCACCCTTGCGCAGGGCGGTCTTCATCGCCTTCTCGTTCCCGCCCAGATCTGAGTCGCCAGCGCAGTGGTTGTACCAGGAGTCGTTGGTCGTGCGATCCACCGAGGCCAACGCAAACGTGAAGCCTGACCCCGCGAAGTCCGCGTTCAACACGGCGATCTGGTTTGTGATCTGTTGATCATTGACGGTGCCGTTGCAGTTCATGCCGGCCCAGGCATCGAGCCCGGTGCAGTTGGACTTGTCTGACTGAATGACGTGGAAATAGACGGGGATCGTCGCACCAGTGACCGTCAGCGCCCCACTGAAGCGAGCCAGCTTGCGCTGGGTAAACGCCTCCAGCTTTGCCGCCTGTTCCTCCGTTGGACGTGCCGTCCGGCAGGACCCCTCGGTCGGGCGCGGAAGTTCACCGATGGCGGCGAGCTCGTCTGCCTCGCTGGCGGCGTCTGACGTGGGTGCCTGGTTGTTGGCGAACTGCGCGCTCGGGTCACCGCCGCAGCCCTCGGCGCCGCCGCCCGCGGCGCCACTCAGGCGCCCCCGGCCCCCGCCAAACAGGCCCGCGATGACCAGCACCATCGACGCAATACGAAGTTTATTCGCCTTCATGTGTCCAACTCCCCATGGATGACCATCAGGACGCCAGGCATCACCTGGGCGTATCGATGCATGAGACCCCTGAGGAGGAAAACCGACGCAAGCTGCTCATTAAGAATGTGTGGAAGGCCGTGCTGAAGCAGCGAGGAGCGTCGCCTTGCAGATCCGCCGCGGTTCAGACGAAGCGAAAGGTACCCACCTATAACCCGACAGGCGAGCAGCCTGGGTGGTTTGAGAGGGCTGGCGCAGGTCTATTGGACAGAGTTCGCTGGAGGGAGCTGGGCCGACGGCGTCGGGTTTGGAAGCAACCTGTCTGAAACTTGCCCTGTGCTGGCCGCGGTGCCGTCCTGGCGCGCATAGTGCCCGGCCTGGGACGCGCTCTTTCATGGCCCGGGCTCGCCAGCGGGAGACTGATGAGAACAATGGCGATCGCCTACCTGACGTTGTCGGCTGTCGGCGTCGCCACTGCGCTGTTCTGCGGCGGACCCTATTGGGCCTCACCTGGCGCCAGCGTGGGCGACTTCACCGCCCAGGCTTTCGTCAACAACCCCTCGTCCACCCTGGGCGCCGATCTGGTGGTGGTTTATGTCGCGGTGAACCTCTGGCTCGTCGTCGAGGGGCGGCGACTTGGCATGAAGCACCTCTGGCTCTACCTGCTGCTCAACACCGTCATTGCCGTCGCTGCGGGCTGGGCGTTGTTCCTTGCGATGCGTGAGCGAGAGCCCGAGCCGGGTCCGCCAGTCGCCAATCCCGTCTTGTCGTTTGTCTACTTCGCGCTCTCCGCGGCTGGCATCGCCACCCTGGTCATCTGGGGCCTGCCCTGTATCGCCTCCGGAGCTGGCCTCGCCGACTTCGTGCGCCAGGCCTTCGTCAATGGCCCCGCCGCCACCCTTTCGATCGATTTGCTTGTGTGCTGGGCCATTGCCAACCTCTGGATGCTCACCGAAGGGCGGAGGCTCGGGATGGGGCGCCTCTGGATTTACGTGCTGCTCGACACCGCGGTGGCCCTCGCCGCGGGCCTGGCCGGATTCCTGGCGATCCGGGCGCGATCCGGGCCGCGCCGCTGACTCAATTTGGGTTCGTAAGGTGCGGAGCCTTCACGACAGGAAGGCCGCCAGCCCTTGAGCAGGCGCGAGCTCCCCGACGACAGAGCAGACGCTTTTGATGACCCACCAGGCCCGGGGCCGCTGGCTGGCTGGCCGGCCTGGTACGGCTACGACTGACCGCCGGGCGGGACCGGCGCAGGCGGCGCCCCATCTGGTGGGGCGTCGGTCTCCGCCTGCTCGCGCTCCAGCTTTCGATAGATCGTCCGCGCGGCGATGCCGAGGAGCTGGGCGGCCAGGGTCTTGTCGCCCTTGGTGTGGCGCAGGGTCTCGTGGATGACGCGCCGCTCGATCTCTTCGAGCGGTGTGCCGATGGGGATGACGAGGTGCTGGCCGCCGGCGCGCGGGCCGCCGCGCACCTCCTCGGTCAAGTCCTCGACGCCGATGACCTCGCCGCGGCTGAGCACCACGGCCCGCTCCATGGCGTTCTCGAGCTGCCGGACGTTGCCTGGCCAGGCGTAGCTCTGCATCAGCTCCATGGCCTCGGCGGTGAAGCCCGTGCGCGTCCGCCCGTTCTTGGCGCTGTACATGCGGAGGAAATGGTCGGCCAGCAGCGGGATGTCCTCGCGGCGGCTGCGCAGCGCCGGCAGCCGCACCTGCACCACGTTGAGCCGGAAGTAGAGGTCCTCGCGGAAGCGGCCCTCGGCCACCTCTTTCTGCAGGTCCTTGTTGGTGGCGGCGACCACGCGCACGTCCACCTGGATGGGCTGGGTGCCGCCCAGCCGCTCGAATTCGCTCTCCTGGAGCACCCGCAGGAGCTTCACCTGGAGCGCGGGCGTCATGTCGCCCACCTCGTCCAGGAACAGCGTGCCCTTGTGGGCCCGCTCGAAGCGCCCCTCCTTGCGGCCCACGGCCCCGGCTTTCCAGCACATTGGGATCCTAAGCTTAGAATTCCACGTGGACAAGTTGTCGC
>JADMIO011827213.1_pt1 | contig 15912 bp, 14 predicted proteins | sample 8958161 | NCBI WGS metagenome assembly JADMIO01 (sample SAMN16585339, study PRJNA669376) | soil metagenome | isolation source: Crop rotation soil | place: USA: Cullars Rotation, Alabama | collected 2011
CGCGACAACTTGTCCACGTGGAATTCTAAGCTTAGGATCCCAATGTGCTGGAAAGGTGACAAGAGCGCGTCCCACTTCGACGACAGCCCTGCCCATTGCAAGAGCGGCGCTTCGTCATGTGCGATCGCGAGGAGCGTCATCGACGTCGACGCGCGCTTCCACAAGCGGCGTCCCGCGAGCATCTCCCACAACAACACGCCGGCCGCGAACAGATCCGCGCGGTGATCGAACACGCCCTTCGTCGTCTGCTCCGGGCTCAAATACCCGAGCGATCCGATCACGCGCTGCGTGCGGTGGACGGCGTCGTCGTGGAGCGCGCACGCGATGCCGAAGTCGCTCACCTTCACGTCGCCCGACTTCGCGATGAGCACGTTCGCCGGCGACAGATCGCGGTGCACCACGCGCAAGAGCGCGCCGTCTTTGTCGCGCGCGCCGGTGTGCGCGTACGCGAGGCCGTGCAGCACCTCGTAGACGATCAAGCCTGCCAGCGCCGGCGGCATCTTGCGCCTGCTGCGACGCAGCGTGCGCAACACCTTCCGCAGATCGGTGCCGTCGACGTGCTCGAGCGCCATGAACCACGTGTCCTCGACGCGACCGAAGTCGAGCACCGCCACGATGTTCGGGTGCGCGAGCCGCGCGCCGATCTCGGCTTCGCGACGAAACGCGTCGACGACGGAGGCGTCGCCGACGAGGTGCGGATGGATGCGCTTGATGGCCACCGCTCTCTCGAAGCCGCCGTCGGGGCAGTACGAAGCGCGCACCACGCTCGCCATCCCGCCCGACGCGATGGCGTCGCCGATCTTGTATTTGCCGAACAGATCGCGCTGGCGCGCGCGCTGCTCCGCGCGCTGCAACGACAGCTTGAAGCCGCGCGCCACGCGCGCCATCGCGAGGCCCACGCCGAGAAACGAGAGCACGTGCAGCCCGACCTTCTCGAGGCGCAGCACGGCCGAGCCCTGGTACTCCGCGAACGACAAGCCCCACGTCGCGACCGCGAACGCCGCCATGTAGAGGAGCGACGCCACCGCCGCATACGCGAGCGGGCGCCAGGGCTGCAGGCGCAGCACGCTCAAGCCGAGGATCATCGTCGTGATGATCGGCGAGACCCAGAAGCTGAAGGCGGCGTCGGCGCCGAGGTAGCGGTTGATGATGAGCTGCAACCCGGCGGGGATCGCGAGCGACATCCACGGCGTCGCCGACGCCATCCAGTCGAACAGCTTGCCCTTGCCGACGTGCGCGGCGGTGTACCAGAGGAACGAGGCCACCGCGATGCCGGCGCAGAGTGCGATCGCGCGCGGCTGATCGGCGAACACCGACGCCAACAGCCCCGACGCCGAAAACCACTGGCCCGCCCGCAGCTCGGACTTGCGATGGACCGCTCGATCTTCACCCAACGCGGCGACGAGGCTCATTCGTGCAGCACCCTCGCGATCGGTTATCGCGAGGACACCTCGAGCCTCGTCGTCCGCCTACTTACCGACGATCGACTTCAGCTCGATGTCGAACACGAGCATGCCCTTGGGCGCGCCCGGGCGCGGGTTGTCGCCGTAGGCGAGGTTGGCCGGGATCCAGAAGCGCATCTTCTCGCCGACGGTCATGAGCTGCACGCCTTCGGTCCAGCCCTTGATGACGCCGTTCAACGGGAACTTGGTGGTCTGGCCGCGCTCGTACGAGTTGTCGAACATCTTTCCGTCGGTGGTCCAGCCCGCATAGTGGACCTCGACGGTGTCGGTGGCGGCGGGGTGCACCGTGCCGGTGCCCTTGCTGATCGACTTGTACGCGAGGCCGCTCGCCGTCTTCTTGGCGTCCTTCGGCGCCGCGGCGACGTCGGGCGGCGTGGGCGGCGGCTTCGGCGCCACGACGATCTTGATGAGCTCGACGTCGAACGTGAGCTGCCCGGGCACGCGGCCGTTGTCGCCGTAGGCGAGCTCCGACGGGATCCAGAAGCGGCGCTTCTCGCCCTCGACCATCAGCTGCAGACCTTCGGTCCAACCCTTGATCACGCGGTTCAGCGGGAACTTGGCCGTGCGCCCGCGCTTCACCGACGAGTCGAACATCTTCCCTTCTTTGGTCCAGCCCGTGTAGTGGACCTCGACGGTGTCCGTGGCCTCGGGGTGCGTGTCGCCGCTGCCCTTCTGCAGCACCTTCGACGCGAGGCCGCTCGCCGTCTTCTCGGCGTCGGCCGGCGGCGCCGCGACGTCGGGCGGGGCGGGGATGTCGTCGGCGGCGGGCGGCTTGTCGTTCTGCGCCATCTTCGTCGTCCCCCCGCCCTTCTTGTCGTCTTTGCAGTCGCCGCAGTCCTCACCGGACTTCTTCTTCGCGCCGTCCTGCGCCTCGGGCGGCGTGCACGAAGCGGAGGAGGCGAGGGCGAGCGCGGCAGAGACGACGAGTGCTTTCCACATGGTGCGCGCGCTCTAGCGCAACGCACCCATGTCGTCGAGCGTCACGTTGGCGAGCGTCACTTCGCCCCGAGGTAGCCGAGGCACGCGCGCACGATCTCGTCGATGACCTCCTCCGACGAAAACGCGCGCACGCCGGGCGGGATGTCGAAGAACTGCACGTGTTGATCGAGGATCGAAAACAGGATGCGATGGATCATGTCGGCGGCGCGCATGGTGTCGTCGACGGCGGCGAGCTCGCCTCGGCGATCCTCGAGGAGGCTCGCGATGAGGCGGGCGGTGTGCTGCGCCACGTGCGCCGAGCGCTCGCGGAAGCGCGGGTCCACGCTGTTGCGCCGCACGATCTCGCGATGAAAGCCCGCGTGCTCGACGTACTCGCGCGCCGTCGACGTCACGAGCGTGCGCACGAGCTGCGCGAGCGACACGCCGTGCCACCGATCGCGGGCGAGCGCCTGCTCGGCGCTCTCGATCGCCTCGTTGCTGCGACGCGCGTGCAGGTGCTGGAGCAGCGAGTCCTTGTCGGGGAAGCGGGCGTAGAAGGCGCCCACCGACGACTTGCCGCGGGCGACGAGGGCGGCGACGGTGATGGCGTCCCACGGCAGCTCCTCGAGGAGCGCCTCGGCGGCGTCGAGCAGGCGGGCCAGCGTGTCCTGGCTGCGGGCCTGCTGCGGCGCCCGCACAAACTCGATCGGGTTCGGCGGCGGGGTCTGCGTACGGGGCAGCGATTGGGTCATCACGGCGAGCTCCCGCCAGCAAGCGGGAACCGGATCCGGGGCTCTCATCCCCGTCCCACCGCCCCTGGCAACACCAGTACGGAGCTATTTCAGAACGACGATCTTCTGGTCCTCGATGGTCCGGATCATCATCGTTTCCACCCCGGTCCCAAGCGCCCGTTTGGTGATCTGGGCCTGCGATTCGAGGGTCTGGCGCGGCATCGACGCCGCCAGCGACTTCGGGATCTCGCAGATGGCGGCATTGCCGTTCGTGATGAGGTGGGTGCAGTGGACGCCGGCGCTGTCGGGGATCGGCGGGACCTCGTGCATCTCGGGCTCCGAGGTCTGCTGCCGCCACGTGAAGAAGACGATGGCGCCGACGACGCAGGTGCCGAGAATGCCGGCGTAGATCGGCACCCGGCTCGTGGGTCCCCGCTTCTTCTTCGGCTTCAGGCCGTCCATCCCCGGCTGGCTCTTGGGGATGGCGGTGCCGGGGGTGCTCTTCGGGATCCCGCCGACCTCGCCGGTCTTCTCCCAGGTCCCGACGCTGCGATCGACCTTGGCGTTGAACGCCGCGACCATCTTCTGCGTTTGCTCTTCGGTGAGGAACGTCTGCTTTTGCGCCGGCGCGAACACCACGTTGAGCTTCTGCTCGCGCGACTTCAGGACGACGCACAGCTCGAGGACGGCCTGCTCCGCCACCTTCTGCTCTTGCACGAGATAGTCGAAGAGGGGCTGCAGCTCGATGGGCTGACCGGCCTCGAGCTGCTCGAGGGTCATGCGAAACGCCATGGCGAGGCGTTGCACGTCCACCCCGGGGGTCTGAGTCTGGCGGACGATGTTGGAGAACGAGTTTGCGAGCGCCGTCTTTTGTTGATCGTCCACGAGTGACACTCCCCGCTGCCGCGGTCACGCTAAGACCCGTGTTCGACGAGGGTCAAGCAACCCGGACGAGGTGCTCAAAGTGAAACGCCACAGCGGGGTCCTCGTCGTCTACAAGAAGTCCCAGCTCCAGCTGGCGCTCGAGAAGCGCAACAGCCGAATCAAACGCTTGGTGAAAAAGAACGACCAAAGCGTGCTCGCGATGCGCGCCTCCCACGAGTCGCACGTGGCCACCCTCGTCGAGGTCGAGCGCGCCTGCGTCGCCGCCGGCGTCGACGTCAAACGCGTCTACCGGGCGCGGCTCCGGCCCCCCATGCTGCGCGACCGCCTCGTCATCAGCGTCGGCGGCGACGGGACGCTCCTCGACACGTCGCACAAGGTCGAGCACGAGCACGTCCTCGGCGTGAACTCCGATACCGCGCACTCGGTCGGCTTCTTGTGCGCCGCTCACAAGGACTCCTTTGCGCCGATCCTCGACGAGCTCCTGCGCGGCGCCTGGCAGCCCACGCCCCTGCGCCGCCTGAGCGGCACCGTCGACGGCAAGCCGCTGCCGTTTCCCGTGCTGAACGACATCCTCATCGCGCACAAGAACCCCGCCGCCACCTCCCGCTATCTGATCGAGCACCGCGGCGTGATCGAGGATCATAAATCGTCGGGCGTGTGGGCCTGCACCGCCGCCGGCTCCACCGCGGCGATGTCGGCGGCGGGCGGGACCATCGTCCCCCTCGACGACGGCCGCGTGCAGGTCCGCGTCCGCGAGCCCTTCGTCGCCGACGGCCCCCACATGCGCCTCGCGTCGTTGTGGCTCGGCGCCGGCGACGAGCTGTCGATCATGTCGAAGATGCGCGAGGGCCGCGTCTATCTCGACGGCCCGCACGAGATCGTCGATCTCCCGATGGGCGCGCGCCTCCTGCTGAAAGACGGCGCTCCCCCGTTGAATCTCTACGCCACTTCGGAAATGGCCCGCCGCCGGGACGTCGCTCGCGCCAACATCACGTGACGCGCTCGCCGGCGCCCCCGCCGCGCCCACCACGACGCGACGACATCGACGACGGAGGCACCATGGCGGCGAAGAAGAAGAAAGCGGCGGCGAAGAAGAAGGCGGCGGCGAAGAAGAAGCCGGCGGCGAAGAAGGCGGCGAAGAAAGCAGCGCCGAAGAAGGCCGCAGCGCCGAAGAAGGCCGCAGCGACGAAGAAGGCCGCAGCGCCGAAGAAGGCGCCGACCGCCAAGAAGACGTTCCCGCCGGCGTCGAAGGTGTCGCTCGCCGTCGGGGAGAAGGCGCCGGACTTCACGCTCGACGGCACCGACGGGCAGAAGCACTCGCTCTCGAAGGACGGGCCGACGGTCGTGTACTTCTACCCGCGCGACGACACGCCCGGTTGCACGACGGAAGCGTGCGACTTCCGCGACAACATGGCGCGCATCACCAAGACGGGTGCCACCGTCTTCGGCGTGTCCAAGGACTCGATGGCGAGCCACGACAAGTTCAAGGCGAAGTACTCGATCCCGTTCACGCTCTTGAGCGATCCCGATCTCGCCACGCACACCGCGTACGGCGCGTGGGGCGACAAGATCATGTACGGCAAGCCCGTGCTCGGCGTCATTCGCTCCACGTTCCTCGTCGACAAGGACGGCGTCGTCCGCAAGACGTGGCCGAAGGTGAAGGTCGCCGGCCACGTCGACGACGTCATCGCGGCGATCGAGGCGCTCTGAGCTTGTGACAGGCGCGTGACGGCGCCTGACGATCGGGCCGCTTGTGACAGGTGACCGATGGCGCGCGTCCTGCATGGTCGGGACGCCGTGTTAGGCTTTTGCCGCCTGTCGCCCGGAGGCTCCATGATCGCCCGCGTCCTCGCCGTCGCTGCACCGCTCGGATTTCTGACGACCGGGATGCTCGGGTGTCTGCAACCGCAGCCCGACCCGATCGATACCGGCGACCGCAACATCGCGTCGATCGAGGACATCGCGCTCGACGACGGCTTCCAGATCCACCTGCCGGCGTTCGAGGTGCCGGGCGGCGTCGAGGTGCAGGACTGCTACTTCGTCACCGTCCCCGACATCAACAACGGCCAGGACGTCTTCATCGATCGCTTCAAGCTTGGGCAGCGCCCCGGCAGCCATCACCTGAACGTCTTTCGCGTGAACACCATCGTCAATTTGAGCGGCGCGCCTGGTGACATCGTGCATGGCGGCGAGTGCCGCATCTCCACGAACTGGAGCGATTGGCCGCTCGTCGTGAACGACCAGGCCGACGACCAGTCCTTCTTCGATTGGCAGCTCCCCGACGGCGTCGCGCAGCGCTTTCATCCCGGTGAGCTCTTGATGGTGCAGACGCACTACGTGAACGCCGACATCCAGGTCTCGCCCGACGGCGGCGAGGCCAAGATCAACTTCTACAAGTCGAAGCTCGAGAACCCGATCGAGATGGGGACGCTCTTCGCCACGCAGCAATCCATCCGCGTCTGCCAGTCCACGCCGCAGGTCAGCTATGACGGCACCTGCAACTTCCCCGCGGGCACCGACATCCACATCGCCGCCGCCAACGGCCACGCGCACAGCCGCCTCACGTCGCTGCAGATGTACACGTGGGACGGCACCTCGCTCGATCACCCCGGCACCGACGACGAGTTCTACGAGTCGAAGCACTGGGACGAGCCGCCCATGATGACCGGCCTCGACGCCGTCACGCCCGGCGGCGGCGGCGTGTGGTGGACGTGCAACTACGAGTGGAAGGAGCCCGCCGCGGGCTGCGACATCGTGAACGAGCGCGACCATGAGCAAGCCGACGACTGCTGCTACACCTTCGGCAACAGCGCCGAGGTCGCCGAGCACTGCAACGTCTTCGTCTACTACTGGCCGAAGGTCGAGTCCGGCTCTATCTTCTGCAACTGATGTCACGCCTCGCGCTCGTCGTCGTCGTCGTCGCTGCCGCTGCGTTCAGCGGCGGATGCCCGCCCGATAAGGACGCCGACGACGACGGCATCGAGGACGAGGTCGAAGACAAAGACGGCGACGGCAAGGTCGACATCGGCGAGACCGATCCGAACGACCCCGACACCGACGACGACGGCCTCTGCGACGGCAACGCCAGCGTGGAAGGCGTCTGCGTCGCCGGCGAGGACAAGAACGGCAACGGCGAGATCGACGACGGCGAGACCGATCCGCGTATCAAGGACAGCGACGGCGACGGCTTCGTCGACGGCGACGACGCAGCGCCCGCCGATCCGTGCATCCCGCTCGAAGAGCAGCGCTCGTGCCGCCAGTGCGTCGTCGGCGACTTCGTCATCAGCGACACCGACTGCGCCGTCGACAGCGACTGCGGCGACGACGTCTGCCTCGGTGCGTCGGCGAGCGCCGGCGGCAAATGCGCGCAGCGCCCCACGGGCGAGGCCGACATCCAGCTCGTCACGCGCAACGGCGACGGCACATCGGGCTTCCGCGATCTCGCCGACGGCGGCGACGTCGACTTGATCCTGCCGCCGCAGGGCGGAAAGGCGCTGATGATCGGCGTGCGCGCGAAGAACGTCACGTGCAACCTGCTCTTCTCGGGCGGCATGAAGGACTCTTGTCAGGATCCCGCGCGCTTCGTCGCCACCGAGGGCCGCGCCGTCGTCGTCGCCGACGACGACGGCGACGGCTTCGGCACGCCGGTGAACCCCGACGAGCTCACGAACTATCTGAACCTCGACTCGTGTCCGTCGGTGGCGTCGTCGCGCGACATCGACAGCGAGACGTTCGACTTCGAGCTGCGCGTCACCGAGCAGCCGCGCACGGGCGAGAGCGAGACGCGCACGCACGTCATCGACACCACCATCGTGCCGAAGTGCTTCGAAGACGATCCCGACTGCCTCTGCGAGTGCGACGCCGACTACAACAGCGACGTCGAGACGCACCCGAAGTCGGAGCAGTGCCCCACCATCAACGACAACGACGTCCCCGGTTGTCCCGCGGCACCAGGCCCATGAAGAAGTTTTCGGTCGAGCTCTTCGAGAAGCGCGTGGTCGTGGCGCGGGTCGAGCAATGCGACACCGTCGACGAGGCCAAGGAGCTCGCCCAGCTCGTCGGTGCCGCCGTCGGCGGCGCGCCGGCGATGGTGGTCGGCTCCGCGGACTTCCGTCGCGCGCGCTTGTTCACGCCGCCGGTCACCGAGGTCTTCATCGCGATCCTGCGCAACGACAATCCCAAGATCGAGCGCAGCGGCCACATCCTCGGCCCCGGCGCCGCCTTCACTCTGCAGATCGAGCGCATCGTGCGCGAGGCCGGCAACCCGAGCCGCAAGACGTTCGAGGTCGTGAGCGAAGCCGAAGCCTGGTTGAACCCGCTGCTCACCCCCGGCCAGCAGAAGTGGCTCCACGACTGGTACGAAGACGGGAAGCCGTAGTCGCGACGTGCGTCACTGAGAAGTCGCGAGCCGCGCGTTACACGCGGCGCATGACAACTGCCGCAAAGAAGAAGAAGGCCGCTGTGAAGGCGGGCAAAGGTCCGTGGCCGAAGGCTGCGCGCCGCCGCCTGAGCGCGATCTTGCATCCGCGCGACGATGATCCGAAGGACTTCTTCCTCGACGTCGACGCCGCATGGTCCATCGTCGGCGGCGGCGAGGCGCTCCCCGAAAAGCTGGACGTGGCGACGGAGGTCGAGCGCGCACTGCGCCATCGTCACGTGTCGTGGCAGACGAAGGCGGGGCGCTGCTTCAGCGACGAGTCGTGGAACGCGCTCGTCGCGCTGTGGACCGCGAAGCATGGGCTGGCGTTCGCGCTCGACGTCATGCTCGCCGGGCGCTCCGACGATCAGGATCGCAACGTCTTCTCGAGCGACGACGGCGCACCCTGGTACGCCATGCGCCGCTATGCGCATCACGTCTCCCTCGACGAGTACCGCAAAGCGCTCGAACGCCTGCGCCCCGAATTCGAGAAGGCCGGCAAGAACATGGACGACTACAAGACCTCGCACCAGCGCGACTACATGGCCTTCGCGTTCGCGCGCGAGACGGGCTGGCCCGACCAGCTCCTGAAGGAATACGTCGAAAACGACGGCGCCGTCGGCGAGCTCGCGGTTTTGGTCGCCGCCTGCACCGACGCCGCTCTCGCGACGAAAGCGGCCAAGAAATACGGCGGCTTCGCCGGCACCGGCAGCTACTTCGTCTTCGACCTCGTCGAGTCGCTCGGCCGCGACGCGGCGCCGCTCTTGAAGACCGCGAAGCCGTTCTCCGCACCCGAGAAGAAGCGCGTCGCCGACGCCCTCGCGATCGCCGAAGCGCTGTGACGCTGATCAGAGACGACGGGCGAGCTCGCGCTTGACCCAGGCGACGTCGCTGGCGTCGAACGTCTTCGGATCGGCGCGCATGCGCTCGACGAGCGACGGCAGCGAGAGCGCGCCGCTCTTGCGCAGCGTCTTCACCAGCTGAAAGACGTGCGCGCGGCGGCCGACGACGTCGAAGAGCGCCTTTTGCTGCGGGTCCTCTTGCATGAGCTCAGGGTGGTACTGCGTGGTGATGCCGTTCCACCGCTCGGTGGCCTCGATCATGTCTTTGCCGGTGTGCTCGTCGTGCGTCTTGCCGACGACGCGAAAGCCCCACCCGGCGAAGTCGACGGCCTGATGGTGGTAGCTGTTCACGCGCAGCATCTCTTTGCGCGTGGCTTCGAAGAGCATGGAGCCCTTCTTCACCATCAGCGGATGGAACACGCCGCCCTGGTGCGACGTCGACACGACCTTCTCATCCTGCACGTCCTGGATGAGCGATCCGCCCGCCGCCGCATTCCACAATTGGTGCGAGCGACAGATGCCGAAGCCGAACAGCTCACAGTCGAGCGCGCTGCGCACGAAGTCGGCCTCGAACGTGTCGCGCAACAGGTTCGTATGGATCGACGCCGTGTTCTTCTCGCCGTAGATGCTCGGGTCGACGTCGGCGCCGCCCGGCCCGACGAGCCCATCGAGCGACGACGACAACGCCGCAATCGCTCGCTCGCGTGCTTGCGGCCCACCGCTCACGAGGATGTCGGCGCAGGGCGGGATGAGCACCGGCCGGCATCCCATCTTCTCGACGAGCGCGATGATGTTCTCGGTGTTCTTGTGGAGCCCCGGCACGAGCATCTTCGGCTCGGACAAGATGATGCCGATCGTGGGCCGCGCATCGTTTTGCGCCGACGCCGCCGTCGCCCCGTCCTTCTTTGCGAGCTCGACCAGCTCCGGCGGCATCTCGCCGAACGCGCCCGACTTCACGAGCCTCTCGACATACGTCTTGAACGTCGCGTCGCCGACGGTGCCGCTCGACGGGAACAGCACATCGACGTCGCGCCCCGGCACCCGCACGCCCACGAGAGGACCCGCCACGGCCTTCCCGCCCACGGCTCCACCGACGCCGGCCACCGGCACCACGCCTTGTGCCGCCACACCCTGCGCGCCTTGGACGGCGGCGGTGCTGCCGACGACGGCGCCAGCACCTTCGGGTGTGACGACGTGGCCCACGCGCTCGGTGCGCGGCGATTTCGGGGTGATGATCGGCACGGCTACCTCAATCTACCACCGAGGTGCCGAATTCGGCGCGATCTGCGAATGCCGGGAGCGGGACTCGAACCCGCACGAACCTTGCGGTCCCGTCGATTTTAAGTCGACTGCGTCTGCCATTTCGCCATCCCGGCGGGCGCGGGATCACTCTCTCGTCGTCGCCAGGGCGGCGCAACTGGAAAGTCCGCAGATCAATGCGCGAGCTGACGCGCGACGCAGGGTCGCGCCCTGCGGAAGCGCGCGGCATCGATGCCGCGCCGATCCGTAGGGCGCGACCCTGCGTCGCGCGTCGACCGCGCGTCGACCGCGCATCGATGTAGCGTCCGAGGATGGATCGACGTCGCCTGCTGCTCGTCGCGCTCGCGTTCGCGCTCGTTGCGTTGCTCGCGCCGTGGTTTTCGTTCGACGACGCCGGCTCGAGCAACACGCACACCACGATGTCGTGGTCGCCGCTGTGGTCGAGCCACTGCTCGGACTTCGCCCGCGACTCGTTCGAGTGTCGCTATTGGCCGCTCGGGTGGGACGATCTCGAGGTCGACTGGGAGCTCATCCCGATTTACCTCGTGCTGCGCTTCGTCGCGCTCCTCGCAAACCTCGCGCTCGTGGCGCTCCTCGGGCGCGCGGTCGCGAAGAAGGACGCGCGCTCCGTCGGCGCCGCCGGCGGCATCTGCTTCATGATCTTCGCGATCTTCATCGCGTCGCTGCCGGGCGACATGCAGTACCGCGCGATGACGTTGACGATCGGCGCTTACGCAGCGTTGTTCGCCGCGGCGGTCGCGCTCGTCCACGATCTTGCACCGCGCCGCGAGGTCGTCGTCGCCGGCGCCGCCGCCGCCCTCGCGTTGTGGTCGTCGCTGTGGTTGCCGTGGAAGTCCGAGGTCGACGCGATCTGGCCGAAGGATCCGAAGGAGCAGTCGGCGCATCGCTGGGGGCTCATCGCGACGACGCACGATTGGCACGACTTCCGCCACGAGCGAAGGCACTACATGGAAGACGCGCTCTCGCGCGAGGCGCTCGCCGACTTTCGCTGGCATCACGTCACCGAAGATGCCCCCGGGGTGCTCGCCGCCGCCGCCGGCGTCGTCGTCGCAGCGCTGTTGTTGCGGCGTATGCGCGGCGGCGACGCGCACGTGAACGGCGTGCGGGTGGCCGCCGGGCTCTTCGCGCTCGGCGGCGTCGCCTTCTACGCCACGCGCGACGCGTACAGCGTCGCGATCCCGGGATCCGGCGCCGTCGCGGGTGTTCTCGTCGCCGCCTACAGCGCAGCGGGCTTGTTTGTATCGAGGAAAAGCCTATCTATCCGGGATGGCCGACAAAGTGCGGACCCTGGAAGCCGAGAAGGCGGGTGAGATCCTCGAGAAGGCCCTGAAAGGCCACAAAGGGGACATCACCATCGCCGACGCCGCCGCCAAAGGCGGCATCGCGCTGCGCGAGGCGGAGCTCGGGCTGCACTTCTTGTCGACCAAGTACCGCGGCACGCTCTCGGCCACGGACCAGGGCGATCTGCTGTTTCGCTTCCCGTACGGCTTCTCGCTGCCGTTCACCAAGCGCCCCGGCGTCATCCGCTTCTGGGAAAAGCTGAAGCGCGGCGTGCTCGGCGTCGGCAAGCTCGTCGTGCGCGCGTGGATCACCATCGTGCTCGTCGGATACGTGGCGGTGTTCGTCGCCATCGCGCTCGCGCTCTTGTTCGGCGGCAACAGCGATCGCCGATCGTCGTCGAGCGCCGGCGGCGCCAACTTGATCTTCGCGCTCACGCGCGTGTTGAGCGAAGCGCTGTGGTGGACTTTCCATCCGTTCTCGCCGTTCTATGCGGGCGCCTGGGACGTGCGCACCGGCGGCCGTCGCTCGCAGTGGCAGAACAAGCAGCGCGAGGAGAAGGCGCCCTTCTACGAGCGCGTGAACCGCTTCGTGTTCGGGCCCACGCCCGAGAAGCCCGACGAGCGCGAGATGGAGCGCAGAATCCTGGCGCAGATTCGCGCGAGCTCGGGGCGCGTCGGCATCGCCGACGTCATGCGCGTGACCGGCCTGCCGCGCGACGAGGCCGATCCGTTGATGGCGCGGCTGATGCTCGACTACGAGGGCGAGGTCGACGTCAGCGACGACGGCGGCATCTTCTACAAGTTCCCGGCGCTCCGCCGCACCGCGCAGCAGACGGCGTTCGAGCGGCCGCCGCCGCCGGTGTGGACGGAGAAGGTGACGGCGGCGCCGGTGACCGGCAACGACTCCGGCAGCAACTGGCTCATCGCGGGGCTCAATGCGTTCAACCTCTTCATGAGCTTCATCGCGTTTCAGACCAACATGACGCTCGATCGCGTGCTCGAGATCTTCCATCACTGGGGCTCGCACGTGCCGTGGGTGCCCATGGGCTACGACGGCATCCCCGTCATCCTCGGCGTCATCCCGATGCTGTTCTCGACGATGCTCTTCGCGTTCCCCATCGCGCGTTGGTTCACGCAGGGCCGCCGCGAAAAGAAGGCGCAGGAAGAGAACGCGCGCAGAGCGATCCTGAAGACGGTGCTCGACGCGAACCAGAAGGGCCAAGGCGTCGGCGAGGGCGAGCTCAAGCAAGCGTGGAAGGACGCCACGGGCAAAGAGGCCGACGAGAAGAAGATCCAGGAGCAGGTGGTGGCGCTCGGCGGCGACCTCGACATGGATCGCAACCAGTTCCGCTTCCGCGACCTCGAGGCCGAGGTAGCCGCGCTCAAGGAAGAGCGCGAGCACGCGAGCGAGGCGGAAAAGGACGTCGGCGTGGTCGTCTTCCGGAGCTGACGCCGCCGCCTCTCAACGTGCCTCTTGCCTTCGCCTCTTGCCTTTTGCCCGGGACCTCTTGCCTCGGCCCGCAAGGCAAGGGCTCGGGGCTCGGACAAGAGGCAAAAGGCAAAAGGCGAAGGCACGCCCATTTTCCGAGCCGGGACCGCCATTTTCCGGCGGCGGCGCAGGAGCGATGCGGGGCCGAATTTCGCTGATGGCGGGCGGACTTCCCCTGGATCGCGGGCGGCGGTGACGACGGGCACACGTTAGAATGCCGTCAAGGATCCCGCCGTCTTCTACACATGGTCACCCCCATGCGCCCCATCATCCAAACCCTCACCCGCCTCCTCGCCCTTCCCGCCGCGGCCGTCGCCTTCACCGGCTGCATCATCCACGAGGACAACCCGCCTCCGCCGGTGAACCCGTTCGGCGACATCGCGTTCAACTGGAGCTTCGCCGGCGAGACCGACTGCGCCGCCGCCGGCGTCGACTTCGTCGACGTGGTCATCCAGAACGACTTCGGCGAGGTAGTGCTCGAAGACGACAACGAGCCCTGTGTCGGCGGCGGCCTCATCTTCACCGACCTCGCCAACGGCTTCTACGCCGTCGACGTCACCGCGGTCGACTTCAACGGCTTCGTCGCCTACCAGGGCAACTTCGACATCCGCGTGAACGGCGACACCGCCGACGCCGGCACCGTCGTCCTCGACGCCATCGGCAACCCGCCGCCGCCGCCGCCGGATGAAGGCAGCGTGGGCTTCTTCTGGTCGTTCCTCTACCCGACCGACAGCACCCAGGAGACCGACTGCGCGCTCGCCGGCGTCGACCTCGTCGACGTGACCGTCACGCCACAGGGCAACGACGGCGAAAGCTTCACGCAGACCTCGGAGTGCGACGATCAGCACCAGGGCCTCAACATCGACAACCTCAACGAAGGCCGTTACACGATCCGCCTCCACGCGATCGGTCAGTACGAGGGCAACGACGTCGACCTCTACGACTCCGGCGACATCACCGTCGACGTCCTCGGCGGCCAGACCATCGACCTGCAGGACATCGCGCTCGGCCGCATCGACGACAGCTTCAGCGACTTCGACGTCGCGTGGACGTTCGCCGACACCACCTGCGCGAGCCTCGGCGCCAACACCGTGCACCTCACGTTCGAGCGCGACGGCTTCAACGCCCCCGAAGACGCGCTCGACGTCGACTGCGGCGCCGCCAACGTCGTCCGCCGCACCTTCGTCCCCGCGCACTACACGGTCACCGGTGTCGCCTCGGGCACCAACGGCACGCGCGGCGCCACCGTCCCCGTGCCGCTCGCCCCGGCGAGCGTGGGCCAGGTGGACCTCGTCCTCGCTCCGTGACAACAAAAGGCCGATGACGTCATCGGCCGGCGAATGGGACCCAGGGCAATACGAGCGCTTCCGCGAGGAGCGCTCGTTGCCTTTTTACGACCTGCTCAAGCTCGTCGTCGCCAAGAAGAGCATGCGCGTCGTCGACCTCGGCTGCGGCACCGGCGAGCTCACGCGCGAGATGCACCGCACGCTGCGGCCGTCGTCGACGCTGGGCATCGACTCGAGCGACGCCATGCTCGAGAAGTCGCGCGAATTCGTCGAGCCCGGCCTCAGCTTCGAGAAGGGCGACATCGCCGCCGTCGCCGGCACCTTCGACCTCGTCTTCTCGAACGCCGCCTTGCACTGGGTGCCCGACCACGAGCGCGTGCTCGCGCATTTGACGTCGTTGCTTGCGCCCGGCGGTCAGCTCGCGATCCAGATGCCGGCGAACCAGGACCACCCGAGCCACGTCGTCGCTGAAGAGATTGCCCAGGAGGCGCCGTTCGCTGCCGTCCTCGAGGGGAAGGGCGCACGGCAGACGGTGTTGCGCGTCGAGAAGTACGGCGAGCTCTTGTTCAAGCTCGGCTACCGAACGCAGAACGTGCGCCTGCAGGTCTACGTGCACAAGCTCCCGTCGAGGGACGGCGTCGTCGAGTGGGTGAAGGGCGCCATGCTCACCGACTTCAGGAAGCGCATGAGCGACGAGCTCTACGCGCAATTCCTCGACGTCTATCGCGAGCGGCTCCTCGCGCGCCTCGACGACGCGAAGCCGTATCCGTACACGTTCAAGCGCGTGTTCGTCGTCGGCGAAAAATGAAAAGGCCCGCCGAGATGGCGGGCCTTCTCGAGCGAGCGCGCGACGAGCGTCGCGCGACAATCACTTGGTCTTGGCAGGCGCCGGCGCCGGGAGCGGGTTGCCCTTGGCGTCGACGGGAACGAAGTCGAACGGGCCGTTCGGGATGTTGAGCACCATGATGCACTCTTCCTTCGACGTGCAGGTGTCGAAGTGGCCGTGCTTGCCGGGCTCGAACCAGGTGGAGCCCGCGGTGTGCGGCTTGGCGCTCTTCTCGTCGTCACCGTGCGCGGGCGTGCCCGAGACGACGACGGCGTAGTAGTCGGCGGTGTGCATGTGCTGCGGGGCCTTGAAGCCGGGGGGCGCCTTGAAGATCAGCGTGCTCGGGCCGGGCTTGCTCGGATCGCCGGCGACGACGGAGATCTGGGGACCCTTGGGGTTCGACGGATCCATCGGGGCCCACTTCAGGTCCTTGGCCTCGGTGGCGCTCGCCTTGGCGGCGGCGGCGGCGGGGGCGGCGGCGGGCGCTGGGAAAG
>JADMIO010768852.1_pt1 | contig 15910 bp, 15 predicted proteins | sample 8958161 | NCBI WGS metagenome assembly JADMIO01 (sample SAMN16585339, study PRJNA669376) | soil metagenome | isolation source: Crop rotation soil | place: USA: Cullars Rotation, Alabama | collected 2011
CGACTTCAAGTCACGTGAATTCCAAGCTTCGGATCCCACTGTGCTGGAAAGAAACGAGCTGCCGAATTGGCTAGCGTAAGTTCACGCGATGCCCATCAGAGGGGTAGGGGTGCGCGCAATGCGACCTTCCTTTTTGGAGAAAAAATTGTGCAAACTGAAATCGATCTGATTCGCGGCTGGCGCCTCTGGTCGGACCTGCATTATCCGCCAGAGTTTGAATGCGAGATCATTGAAAAAGCATTCAATAGTGATCTCGAAAACAAAGCCGTTCTCGAAGTCGGTTGCGGTGATGGACGCGTTATTCGCTGCCTGGCGCCCGGTTGTCGCGAAGCAATTGGAATCGATATCAATCAACAAATGATCGGATTTTTGCAAGCACATTTAAGTTCAGAAAATCTCTGGTTTCGTGAAATGAGCGGTATGAAGCTCGACTTCGACGATCATTTTTTCGACGTAGTGATCTTTGCGTGGTCATTGCATCAAATATCCGACAAAGTTCAAGCACTTCGAGAAGCGCGCCGCGTGCTGAAATCGAACGGAAAAGCAATCGTGTTCGGTCTCGCTCCAGGCGGCGAGTATGAAGTGACGGTCGCTAAACTCGGTTTAGATCCGGGACCACAATTCGACCCAGTAGAGGCTTATGAAAAGCCACTCAAGGAAGTATTCTCATCCGTCGGTAGAGTCATGACTATTGGTCGCGGAGAGAACGATCTGCATTTCGGTTTCCAATTTCCATCTTTCGAAGAAGCGCTTGAAGCCTGGTGCTGGGCCCTTACCAATTGGCACGGGCACAAACCGGACGACAAAGATTTCGAAAAACTCGTCGCCTCCATTCGCGCAAATGAGAATGGGGAACGGCTATTCATGCCTATTCACGGCAGAGTCTACATCGCAAGCGTCTAGCGACACAACAAGTTGAAAAACAAAAACGGCGGACTCTCGCCCGCCGTTCTCATCAAATTTTTCTTGCTTACTTCTTGGTCTCTACTTTGCCATGGTTATCGCAGTGACCACTGTGACTGTGATGCAGATGGCCGTTCACAATGTAGTCAATGTGATCGCCATGCGGAACTGCTTCGTGTCCGCATCCTTCACCGTGCACGTGACCAGCTTCGTGGTCGGTGCAGGTGTGACCACTCGAGCAACTGCTGCTGTGATCCAGCGTGCACTCGTCTACGTGGTCGCCATGCTGGCTGTGAAGATGTCCGTCATGAACATAGTCAACGTGATCGCCATGCTGAACGGCAGTATGTCCGCAGCCAGTGCCATGTTTATGATCATGTTCGCCGTGTGTTTTGCAATTTCCCATTTTCTTCTCCAATCAACTTTGGTAATCAAAACCATTTTCAGTGGGAGCGCAGGCGGCTCGCCTGCATATATATTGCACGAAAATTGTCGTTGTGAATCATATGCCACCACCATTGAAACCACATGCCTACGATCGTATTCGTCGAACGCCGCCAGAGCTGCCGTTACACACAACAATAAAATTCAAATTAAAAACTCGAAGCGCGACGATAATCGTTTCCATTCCCCCGAAAATCGTTTTCATTCCCAGGGAAAACCCGCTTCACAACTCGTTTTTTAGCGTCGATAATTCGACATGAAAACCATTGTCATTTCAATTTTGAGATCAAGTTTTAGGTGTATCTAAAGAGCCGGCAGAGAATGCGTGCGGTTCGGTGAATCTTGTACAATTTTTGTTGATGAACATTTCTGCACGAGTAACTTGGTCACTATTCCTGATTGTTGTAATCGGGATCGTCGCCCTGCTTGTCGTTTTTCAAAACATATCACAAAACAAAGCTGGTCCCACTTCGGTTGCTGGCGGAACGATCATTTATGCAGCGTGTGATATTCCGAAGGGATCGCAACTGAATGAAGACGCGCTTGCGGAGAGACATCTAGCTCGATCTGATGTTCCACAGGATGCAGTCTGTTTCAAGTCATACGCAATAGGAAAGAAGGCTACATATGGTTTTGCGAAGGGTGAAACGATTTCAGTAAACAGACTTACACCAAAGCCCGGCGAATGTGACTACTCGCCATGTGGAAGCAAATGCCTTACCGACGAGAACACTGCAAAAAAGAGCGATAACAAGAAATGAAAGAACAAGTCGCCATATTCGTGGGTGTCTTCTGTGCATTTATCAGCATCGCCGCCGCTTTTGCGACTGCTGCTTCGATCCTTATTTTGCACCCAGTTGCAATGTTTACAGGCACGGGTTTAACAGTATCATTCGAATCAATCTTCTATGGCGTTGCAATATCGGTCGGCTTCTTTTTCCCCACAAAATGGCTTCTGTTGGATGAACTATCGAAATTGAGGCCTTGGCAAATTGGAGCTATGACTTGCACCTTCATGTTCATATTTGGATTGGCGTTTGGAATTGTGCAACGCGGGGCGCCACTGTAAGCATTCAAAAATCAATGAATCATCGCGTATGTTCTTGCAATAAAAGAACCGTGCGGGAGCAAATGCTTAACAGATGAGAAAGCAACGAGCAAATAGTTAGCAAAACATTGAGATTGGCTCTGCGCACGCTTTTCTAAGCATTTGTTCGCGACGATTTGCTACGTTGTAGCTATGAACATGTACTTACACAAATCAATCTGCATAATCGCCGTTTTCGTAGGAATCAATGTTTCTACCACGGTTTCCGCTATGGCGAGTGACAATCGGATTGTGCATTCGCACGTGCCGTTGCGCACAAGTGTGCCAACACAACGAGTTCGCCTACATCAGCCAGGAAAACAATCTGGCGTTGAAAGAATCATTGAACGACCCGTCCTGATTAAACGCGAAAACGTAGGCGACTTTGTTCCATACACGGAAGATCAGCAAATTCGCAAAATGCTGAATGGTGGCAGCGACGTTCTCCCACAATAAATGTTACTTGCTAAACGACAGCTTCGATTTTTGTGGTCGGCGAATGGCGGTTGGGTTGGCGATCTTCGGCACTAAGACAGAAATAGTTGTTCCTTCTTCGGCGGTGCTCACGCAGCTAATTCGACCGCCATGTCCTTCCACCACCTGCCTGGCAAGAAACAACCCCAGACCGGTTCCTCCGCCGAATCTCGTTCCCTGCCAAAAGCGCTGAAACAGATGCTCCAGATCTTCCGGTGCAATCGGACCGCCAAAATTGGTGACGTCAAGCGAGACATAATCAGGCTTTTGGTCGTGCGCATGGATGCGCACAACATTATTTCGTGGAGAATAATTTATCGCATTACCCAACAGATTTTGCAGTACGCGCTTTATCGCCAGACGATCGCCTTCTATGGACATCGACCCCTGCAATTTTACGTCGAAGCTCACCGTTTTTTCGTCTGCCATCGGTTTCAATTCAGAGACGCAGTCCTCGATCAGTCTTTCAAAATCGACTTTAGCAAAATGCAATTCATCCACGTCCGATTCGTATCTCAGCACTTGCAGCAAGTTATGAACCATCTGCAGAAGTTGTTCATGACTGCCATGCAAAAGCTTCAAAAGTCTTGCTTGTTCTGGAGTGACACTACCCGCAGTGCCTCGCAAGATCACTTCGAGCATTCTCAACGCGCCTACTAACGGTACCTTCAAATCATGTGCGAGAGATGCCATGAAATCCTCGCGCTGAGCGATCAGCTTTTCTTGCTCCGTAATGTCCTCATACATGCCAAGGATGCCGACCACCTTGCCGCTAGCATCATGAAGGGGAATCTTACTGGTGTCGAGCCAAGCTTCCTTCCCATCAGCCTGCAACTGCGGCTCAATGATATGGTACTCTGCCACGTCGTTGTCCATGACGTAGCGATCGCAGGCTCTGAAGAAATCCGATTGTTCCTTCGATGCCGGAAGATCATAATCGGTCTTGCCGACAATTTCTGCGGGGTTTGCAAAACCTGCTTGCTGCGCAAATAGCTTGTTGCATCCGAGAAAAACCGAGTTCCTATCCTTCCAAAAAATTGACTGGGAGATGTTATCCATCACCGATTGCAACATGATCTGCACTTGCTTTTGATTGTCGATATCAGTACAAGTGCCGAACCATCTCACGATCTCGCCTTTCTCGTTGCGCAGCGGTCGAGCACGGCCGATATGCCATCGATAAACGCCGTCTGCGCGTCTTAAACGATACTCAATCTCGTACGGCTCGCCAGTGGTTGTGGAATGCTGCCAGCGCTGCAGACAGAATTCCAAATCATCTGGATGCAAGATATGTTCCCATCCCCAGCCCTCGCTCTCCCTATGGGATAAACCCGTGAATTCATACCAAACCTGATTGAAATAATCGGTGTATCCATCCGCATCAGCAGTCCAAACCAGTTGCGGAATAACTTCGGCCAGTTGAGTGAACAATTGCGCATGAGATTGATCGGAAACGTCCTGGCGTTCATTCTGTTGAAGTATCGCCTCATATACCGCCAGCTTCTTTTTCAAAAGCAAGTTTTCAGCGAGCAACTCGTCCTTGCTCGGCTTTTTAGCAGATCTGCGCTTTTTGTCAGGTAGATCGATAGTCATGGCTGCCCCAGTTATCTCATGCCCAAAAAGTGGACCTGGAGAACTGTCACTAATTTCACCCAGTGATCCGTGAATGCGGCTTACGGGCGATCAAACTTACGTCGCTGCAAGTCCAGAGAACGCGATGGTTTTTGTAGTCGAATTCTTCGGAGTACGGGATCAAACTAATACGCTTGGACGGCCAGTCGGTGTAGACGCGCTCCAGCAGCGCGATCAGGTCATCCTGGATTAACCGCGTTTCGACTTCGGTGTTGATTTCTTCGCCGGTTTTTACATCGATTACTTTGCGATTAGTGGAGAACGTCATTCGATTGAAGCCACCGTCCCTGGTGCCTTGAACAATCTGTTGCAGTATGTCAGAGATGCGGCCAAGAGACTTGCTGTGCTCAAGGACGGAGATTGCAAGAATTACATCGAACGAATTCTCCTCGATGACGAGATCATCCATGTCAAAAGGCTGGGCTTTGATGTTTTCTACGACGCGATGTTCCATTGCATTCTGCTTCAACATTTCGATTGCAGATTCGAGGACATCGAGGCAAACAACCTCCACGCCCGCATCTCGCAATGATGTGGCAAGAGGAAGTGCGTTTCGACCGACACCACATCCGATATCAAGGATTCGTGGATTTGGAACGTCCTGTAAGCCACTAATTATGGTGGCAATCTCAGCGTCATGATTCTCTAGCCAACTGCCTTTTTCGAACAGTTTGTGCGCGCCGTAATATTCTTCGTGATAGCGAATGGTTTCTTGACGCGCTAGTTTATTGAGTTCCGGCATGACTTAGAATCCGGTTTGAGAGCTCTTCTTCGAATGCTGAGGAATCGGCTTCTTTTGCACGAGCGCTTCCAGATGGCTAAATCTTCTTTGCTTCACTACTTCGAACCAGGGCATCGGAACTGCGTCTGTGAAGTGATAGGATGCGCGCGGCGGGAGAACGGTGTCGCTGGTTTGGGCGAGTTCCGCATAAAGACTGGGTGGGACGCGGAGGAATTGACCGTGCTGATCGTGAGAACCTTTTTCTACTGTTCCCATGGAATACTCGGGGAGCATTACAACAGGCAATTTTCTGATCGCGCGGCTGCGCTTCATCATTGGCTTGAGTACTTGGTTTAAGCGGTTGCATGTTTCGGCATCGGCGAGAAATGCTCCGAGTTGTTTCAGGCTTTCGTACATGGAAACAGATCCTAATGCGGCGCGGTGAGCGATGACATACTCACTGACAAGGAGCATGAATTCATCGTTTTGGAGGGACCACTCTTCGTGCACTGCGTGCTTTAACATGTTCCAGATCCACGATGATGTAACTCGATGATTGCCGTCTGCAACGCTGTCGAATTCGTTCACTACCACTGGAGCGAAGCCACGGCTGGGGAGATTGAAGAGTTCTTGAATCAAACGTTCTGCAACGCACAATTCAGTAGCGCGGATTTGAGTCAAGGGCATAAAGCCGACGTCGATCCAGGTGTTTGAGTACCAGCCGGAAGCGACAGGCATGATGCGGCTTACGTAGGTTTCGTAGGCAGCGAATGATTCGAGTTCGAAGAGGAAGGGGAGGAGGTTGGATTCGGTCAAGCGCGGCTTGGCGTGCTCGATTACGCGGCTGGCGACGGCGATGGCGAACTTGGAGTAGACAGGGGGGTTGGTGTCGGACCAGGCGTTGTGGATCAGGCGGAGGCAGGCCAGCTCTACACCTTCTGGGAGGCGCAGGGCCTCGGCGGCACGGTTGAAGAGGTCGTTCAAGTAGGTTGTCTTTACTTCGGTACGATCTGCTATCGATTGAGTTTCGTTCAGTGCCGGCGAGCCGCCGGCGCTCCCAGGCTCCGGATCGCAATTGTACTCAGCTGTGACAAACTGCAATTTCGGTTGTTCCACACCAATCCAGGGCCAGAATGACGATTCTTCGACCCGCTCTTTCTTTAAGACTACATCGCTGAAACCGGCATGAGGGGCACCTTTGTCATAGGTGAACAAAGACAGGAATTGTTCGAATGCCAAAGAACCGCGATAGCGGAAATTGTTACTCCTATCGGAAGCGAGAACTGTATTGCCGGGGAAGAGTGAGAGCAGGCGCGGCATTTCGGCGTCTACTTCGAGTGCGGCGGAAATTCGACGGGCGAAAAAGTTTTCCCAGATTCTTACCAGATACTTGGGCAAATCGGAGGCACCGATTGAGAGATCGAGTTGGTTGAAGCGATCGAGACTGACTAGATCGTCGCGGACTTCATTAACCAGAGACAACGTTTTCTGGCGGCTGTAGGCGGCTTTGTCGGGGTGGTTGAAATCATGTGCGAGGTTTCTGGCAACCGATTGGAAGCCATAATTAGTCATGAGATTTCCGAAAGAAGTCGTCAACTCGACCACCTGGTGCGGAGAACGGAAATCTACTTCTCAGTTTTGAAGATGAGAAATCGATTACAAAATGCGTTACGCAATTATCGTGGAAAACGCGGAAACTGTATAGGGAACTTGTTTTCAGGATTCGCTCGTCGTCACAACGCGCAACAAAAGATACAGTTCGCAATCAGAACATTAGATGCCGGCGAGCCGCCGGCGGCCTGGCCTACTGCATGTCGCGCCAGATTTGATTGATGATCTTGCCGGTCAAATTCGCGGGGTAGCCGTAGACTTTGATGACGCTGTTCGTTTCGCCGGGAAGTGGATTGTGCTCTGCGACGTCTTTTCGGATCCATTGCATGCCGAGAAGGTCGTAAAACTTATGTGCGTCGCCTTCCAATTTTTCATATCGATACAGCGGAAGCAGGCTGTGGAAGACAAATCCCTCTTCCTGCAGAAATCTTGCGATAGCTGGCCCAGTCGGATGGTTTGCCTTGATCGTGGCTCGAATAAAGCGTTTCGCAGCGACGCTCTTCACTTTGTCAATCGCTTCTTTGACGGCTTGCCTGTTCTTATCGATGTCGAAACCGAATTCGAAATCGATGTAGGTGTGCGCGTAGTCCGGCTTGAAGTCGATATTGAAACCATCTGCCAGAAGTTCACCGATACGATAATCGACTTCTTCAACAACCTCGAAATTCAGCACATCGGCATATTGAGCGAGGATTTCGGTAGCAAGATTGACATAAGCATGCGGCACATACACCAAACGCGGCTTGCGAAGTTCTTGTGCCAGAGCCAGTTCTGCTGGACTGCAATCGTCGAGCGGCAAGTTCGGGTTCTTCAACCACCTCGCCAGACGACCTTGCAATTGCCCAGCCCACAAGACTGACTCAGGGCGATCCGGAAAGAACACATGCGGATAGTGGCTATAGCCGAAACCGAGGAAACGATTATAACCGTGCTTGATGTGCGCGCATTGCGAGGCCAGGCTGTGCGTCACCATTTCGGTAATGTTCGAAACGAAGAAACAATTGTCCATCAAGCGCATCGCACCTTCAACAATCAGGCTGCCAATGCCGAGTCCGCGATATCGTTTGTCGACGGCCATGCAATTGAATTCACACGCATACTCGTGCAACTTGTCAGCGATGATGCCGCCAACGACCTCGCCATCGAGTTCCGCGATGAACAATCTTCGATCCGGGCTTTCGAGGTTCTCGATGATTCCGCTCGCAGAGAATAAAGACGGATCGGGGTATGGCTCGTGACCAGGTGCTTCCACGCCGTCCTTGCCGAGCGCGGCTTCGAACATCGCAGCGATCTTCTCCGCTTTCGCCCTGTATTCATCTTCGTTTCGCGTTTCGCTTATAACGCAACGCGCCATCGCATCGGCCCTGGAAAGGCGGTTGCCCGATTGGTCCAACTGAAAGTGTTGAACGGCAGCAGTCATGATCAACGTTTTGACCCCACTTTGTTTTTCTGCATTACTCTGGCGCAATTGTAGCCTGCAACGCCGGTTACGTTGCCGCCGCCATAGGTTCCTGCGCCACAAAGATATACATTGTCGATTGGCGTTCTGTACGGATCGCAGCCTGGCATCACACGTTTCTCGAATACAAACTCGCTTGTCATCGGCAAGTGCCAGCACAACGCGCTTCCGACGCCGAAACGCTGGCGCAAGTCTTCGGGCGAAACTACGTATGAATCAAGCACAACATCTTCGATATCAGGCGCGTGTTTTTTCAGACTGTCGAAGACGGCGCGCAAAATTATTTCCTTGGAATCGTCGTTCCAGCGTTTACCTTCATTCCTCAGAGGAAGATAGTGAATATCGATGTTCATATGATGTTCACCGAATGGTGCAACAGTGTCGTCGGTAACGGTCGGGAACGCCATAGTCATCATCAGGTTCTCCGGCATGTGCCCCTGGGGAACTCGCTTCGAATCAGCGACAATGTCGCGCACCGCGGGCGCCACCACAATGATTCCGGCATAATTGTGATTCAACTTTTCCAGTGTTGGAAACACCGGCAAACGCTTGAGCAACAGATGAACTTTGCCGGCAGAAACCTGCGCAGGCGTAGCATGCGATCGCTCACTCAGATGTTTGCTAATCTCTTTCAATGTCGACTCGCCCTGAGCTGATTCGGTAGCATCAACGACTTTTGGATAAAGCGTCTCAGGCAAAAGCTTGCTGAACGTCGTCAAAGGATCTGCATTGGAGACGATCAAATCGAATGGCTCGAACGCATGTTCAGTCAATTCCAATCCAGTCGCCTTGCCGTTCTCCAACCGAATTTTTTTTACAGAACATTTCGTGCGAATCTTTACACCACTGGCCCGAGCGCTCTTCTCCAGCGCCTCCGAGATCATCCCCATACCGCCACGCACCAATCCCCAAGCGCCTTTCACCCCACAGGTCTCAGCAGTGCCATGATGCATACAACCGAAAACACTTCCTTTGCTCGTAGCAAATCCGGGTGTGCACGTCGCTGCGGCTGCCTTGAAATAGTCGTTATCGAGATACTTTTCGAGAACGCCAAACAAACTTCCATCAAACAAATTGTCTGCGAGAATATCCAGACGTTTTTTGCGGAGAACCTCCACAAGGTCCTGGCGTGTGGTTTTCGGCTTGTGGTAAAAAGGTCCGATCAGTTCCGCACCCTTACTCATATCCGTCCAGAACCGCTGCCAGCCTTCGAGATCATCACTGTACAATTCACCGACGGAATGCAACGATTCAGATCCATCGCGCGGAGTGAACAGATATTTCTGATCCGGCATCAGCACAACCTCGGCTGGATGCGTCAGATAGGGTCGCAGCCCATGCCGCTCCAATTCCAGGTCAGCAATAATTTGAGGACGAAACATGCCGTAGTAAGTCGCAACTGTCGAGATTGTGTGCCCGGGAAAGATCTCCTCGTTTACACACAAGCCACCGACCCTGTCGCGGGCTTCGAAGATGGTGACATCATACCCTCCTTTAGCAAGATAGCCCGCTAAAACGAGTCCGTTGTGGCCACCGCCGATGATGCCAACTTTCATCAAGTTCTGCCTACGAGACACTTTCCTCTAGTACTTCAATCAGAGTATCGATTTCTTCTTGAGTGTTGTAAACCTGCATGCTTACACGCACATACTCATCTTCTTCATCCGCTCTGCTGACGCAATGATCGCCGGTGCGAACAAGAATGTTTTCGCTGTCGAGCATGAAACCGAGATCCGAAACTGAAATGTCTTCGATTCGGAACGACAAAATGCCATATCCGCCGGGACAACCACAGCGACCAGGCCCTGGACCGAAATCGATGCCGGGAATTTGTTTGATTGAGTCGTACAAATAACGAGTAAGATTCGAAAGTCGATTGCCGATGTTTTCGATTCCGATTTCATTGATGAACTCAATCGCGGGAACCAGAGACATGATCGAAGGAACGTTCGGCGTTCCTGCCTCCAGCATTTCTTGAAGACTCGACGCAGCAACAACAGATTCTTCGCTGAATGTTGCGCCCATTCCACCAACTCGAACCGGGCTTAACTCAGCCTGCCGAGCGGGATTTATCCACAGTCCGCCAATGCCGTTGCCCGCGAACATTTTGTGTCCGGAAAAAGAAAGAAAGTCGACCGGAAGTTCTTTCAAATTGACAGGAATGTGTCCAACACTCTGACTTGCATCGAGGGAGATGAGAACTTTATCGCCAACGATCTCGCGAATGTCGTTCACTTCCATGTCCATTCCATAAACATGATGAATGTGGGACATGGCTATCAATCTGGTTTTCGGCGTAACACCTTCGCGAACTGTTCGCAAATCGTAGTCGCCGACATCATGAATTTTGAATGGAACGATTTTGATGTTCCTTCCAAACAAACCCAGAATGCGTCTCAGATTTAACCATGGCAGGACTGCGGATTTGTGATCCTGCATACATACCATGATTTCATCGCCGTCGTTTAGACTCGACAGACCCCAGGCGAGCGAAACAGTATTGAGACTGTCGGTCGCACCGCCCGTAAATACGATGTCTTCGGTACGTGCGTTGAGAAACTGAGCAACGGTCGTTCGACTCTTCTCAATTGCTTGCGCCGTTTGGGTCGACATGCGATACGACGCGCGCCCAGAATTGGAGCACGTCTTCGCATAGAAATCGTCCATCGTGCGAATCACTTCAGCAGGCTTCTGCGAAGTGGCAGCGTTGTCGAAGAAGACGACATCCGGCTTGGCTGCGAAGATCGGAAAGCGCGAACGAACGGCGGATACATCGATGTTATCGGGGCCACCGGTGTGTTGCATTGCAGAGATGTCGCAAGCCGTTGCCATTTCCGTTTTCTCAGCTATCGCGTTTGGTGTCATGTTGATTCCTCTTCCTGTTGGGCGGGCGCACGCAGTGCGCCCCTACACCGTTCAGCCCATACACCGTTGCCGGAGTCGCACGCGATGGTTCCTTATGCACTAGCACCAACCAATTCTTTTTTCTTCTGCTTGAGCGCTTTCTCGGATGGTTTGCCCGCGTCCCTCCAGGCTACGAAACCGCCGATCAAGCTGGCGCAGTTTACGCCTTTGTCGGTGAAGAAGGCCGCGAAACGCTTCGACTGATCGCCTGTCGGACAGACGAAGAGCACTTTCTGTGAGTTCGAGAATGGCACGCCGGCGTCAGCAATCTCATCGAGTTGATCGGTGGGAATGTTGATGGATCCCGGGATATGTGAAGCCTTGAAGGCAAGAGCTCCGCGCATGTCGACGATTACCAGCGGTTCACCCGACTCGATCCACTTGAGAGCCTCATCGGCTGTTACTTGTGGTGCGGCTTCCTGACGATCGGCTGCAACTTTTCTAATTGAATCTTCTTTTTCCGCGAGGGAGAACAACGATGGTCTCGCTTTTTGCAGATATGAGAGATACCACTCAACCCGGTCACAGACGATGAACGCAGCTTTCTTGCGTTCTTTCAATTGAGGATCGATCTCCTTCAAATACTTGAGCGCCGCTGCCAGGCTGCCACCACCGGTAGGACCAGCAAGAATGCCGCATTTGCGAATCATGAGCAGCATAGCGTCGAGCGATTCGTCAGTATCGACAACAACAATTTCATCATAGAAATCTTTGCGGAACAAACCGACTTCATACATCTCGTCCTGGTTTCTAATTCCAGGAAGCAGATGTCCTTTTGCAGCGATGACGCCGATATTCTTCATGTCCGGGTTCTTCTCTTTCAAGAATGTACCGGCACCACGGGTAGAACCAGTCGTTCCCAGACCACCAATAAAGTAATCGATATTGCCGACATCTTTATGGATCTCTTGTCCCGTCGTATTGTAGTGCGCATGGATGTTGCGCTCGTTCGTATACTGCGTCGTATGGAAGTATTTACCCGGTTCCTTACTCATCTGTTGTTCAATAAAAGTGATCGGATCGTTGGGGTCGGTCGGATCCGGACACTCAGACAAACCCGGCAGTTCATCCAGCTGCGCGCCGAGCAATTGCAGAATCTGTTTTACTTCGCGAACTTTGATTCTGTTCGTCACGATTTTGAATTCGACACCATAAATCGAGCAGATCAATTGCATGGCCTTCGCCATATTGCCGCTCGACGACTCGATTACCGTCTTGCCTTCGGCTGCAATTTGTTCGATGTCATCTTTGAGAACATTCCATCCACTCTTGTCTTTGACCGAGCCGAACGGATTCAGCAGTTCCAACTTGGCATAAAGATCGATGTTTTTCAGCCCGTGCAATTTCGGATCGATCTCGAAAAGCGGCGTGTCGCCAATCAATTCGGTAACGTGTTTGACTAACATCTTTTTCTTTCTCCTTTGGCACCTTGAACGAACGAATTATCGGTAATTACAAAATTGAGTACTGTTCATCAAGAACCCACTCGAACTCATCGCCGCGTTGTTTCACGGCGATCTTCCGAGCGATAGGCTCCATCATCGAATTGCATGCACTGAAGTCCATGAAATATCCCGACGTGTTTGCGAACACGACCAGGTCTCCCGGCTCAGGAAGCTGCGAGAGGAATGTTTTGTGTCTGTAAACCAGATCACTCTCCAGGCACAAATTGCCTGCGAAGTAAACGCCATGCTTTCCGGGAACGGCATCCTTAGCGGGGTTCTGATAGAGAACGATTGGATCGATAAAGATTTCTTGATCGAGGAACGTCACATCCTGACGCTTCATGTTCAAATTGATCAACTGATCGCCAGTGCTGGACGGTCTCAAGTTATTCACCGCAGCCACCGTCACTCCAGTTTGCGTCACAAGAGAACGACCCGGTTCAATCCAGAGTTCAATCATGTTGTCGCGAAGAAGCGCACCGGCTGTCTTGTCGTGAAGGTTGGGAAACTGGTGCGAAAGAATTTCGTCCAGAAAATCCGGTCCTGATTTGTCATCAAAATAATTGTAGCTGTTGAAGTTGCCGCGCAGCTTGCCCTTCTCGGCGAACATTCCGAAAGAGTTGCCCTGCCACGTCATCGATTGCCCAGTGCCGAGAACCGATTCTTTCAATGCGCTGGTGTAGTCGTTCCACTCTTTCTCGCTTTCGAGATAGTTGACTTTGAAGCCGCCGCCGATGCAGAGAACGCGGGGTTCAAATCCGCGACCCAGTGCATCTTCATATAGTTGAATGCAATTTTCAATCGCAACGGCGCGTTCCGTTATGCTGACAGTATCCAAATGGAATGAAAAACCCATGAAGTCGAGCGCATCATCAGCTTCTTCGATAATGTCGAAAGCCTGTTCCAGCTCACCAATGGTGATACCAAAGCGACTGCCTTTGTTCAAGAAACGCGAGTGGTCGGCGTGGAAACCGGAAAGTCTCACCAAAATTTTTGTGGGCTTCGTGGCTTTGACAGCCGTTCTCAGCTGAAGAACTTGATTCAATTCCCAGATCGAGTCGATACTGATGGTGATACCATGCTGAATCGCCAGCGCCAGAAATTCACGCGTCTTCGGTCCGGTAGCTTCGATTCGCTCACCCGAAAAACCCGATGACAAGCCATGTCGGAGTTCGTTCAGCGAAGAAACATCAAGGTAGGCATTCTCAGTCGCAAGCTGTCGAACGAGACCATCCGACGAATTCGTCTTATGCGCAAAATAAACGCGACCGCGCAGTCCGTGCTTCTTGAACACATCCGTAAAGGATTCAACGTTCTCACGCACAAGCTCAGGAAAAATGATGTTGAGCGGGCTGCCGAGCGCCTTGACCAGCTCCTGCATTTTGCCGTTGTCCGTCAGGAATTTCTTGATGACTGGATGGACCTTGGGAGTCAGCGTCAGCGCCGTTCCTTGCGCGACTTCTTTCTTTGTTTCAACTGCTGCGGTCATTGATTTGCCTATTGATGTTGTTTTGAGGTGACGAACGTTTCTGCTCTACAAATTCAAAAGTCGATCTCTATAGATAGAGAATCGATATATCGCGTCGGATTAGGCTAACATGGAAATGATTGCTATTCGCAGTAAGCGATCGGCGTTTTTCATAAACATTGTCACATCTTGAAAAACCTTGGCAGGCTTACGATTGCGACCATGAAAAGTTTCAAAGAAGTTCTTAATTCTTTGCTATCTTGTTACAGCTTTCCTGCTCCAAATGCGAAAAATCGGAACGATCGAGCTTGCCCGTCGCCCAGTCAATCGCCACGTGGAGCCCAGTTAGAATCGCTTGCGTTCGATCGATCACACGCTGCTCACCTCGCCGCTGCGCTTGCAGTCTGGTTAGCAACAATTTGACGATCAGATTGTTCAACGCCCGAATGTTGCAATCGTAGACACCAAAGCCCAACGAAAGGATAACGTGCCCGGCGTCCTGGCTCGAATTGTTGATGCGCTTCAATCTATTCAAGCTTGGGTCGGGAAACCGATTGATCCATCGATAAAACCGCTCCGCTACAAATCCTCGATCTGGAACCATAGTAAATGCAGCAGCCCGCCAATCGCATGGCCGCTGATCCTCCGAATTGGATGCAATTCATTCTCAATAACAAAATCATACTAGTTGAAACTGATTTGCGCAAGAGGCCACACAAAGTTCTTTACCGGTTCTGCACGATCAATAAAGAACAGGCGATAGCCGAGATCCCTAGGTGACTTCGGTCACCATACGGGTGGCTATAAGCACTTGATAATTATTCTCACAAACCTTCAAACTGGTTCTAGCTTCGAACACAGGAGAGAAGATGAGAAGGATCGGATTCATCTTGATTTTTATCTCTTATTGCGCTGGTGCAGCTGACTGCAACATTCGAACGATTGTAAATGCTGACAGAGCAATCAAAGAACACCGCAAGGAAGAAGAGCTACGCAACAATTGGTTTTCCAACTTGTCTGCAGATGAACGCTTATCCTGGATCAGGGATCACGGTGAAAGCGATTGGTATTACGTGGAAGGTTCGTGGTTCAAAGCAAAGGAAAAGTGAATCAAAAACCGCGTGTATCGAATCTACAAGTCGTAATCCAGCAGCCCGAGCGCTTTGTTGCATTCTTCGATTGATTGCCTGAGCAACAATTTCGCTTTCTCGATGCTGGCGCCGACGTTGCGATCCTTGTTCTCCGTCAGCGATGTAGCGCTGCGATCGATCAGTTTGCTGCCTTCATCCATCATGTTTTTGATGTTATCGAGAACTTGCGAAACGTGCGAAACGGTTGCGGCATCGAGATATGCCTTGCAGTCTTTGCAGAAACCGAAAATGTCGAAACGACTTTCCTGATAGAGATAACCCTTTCTGTCTGCAACGGAACGACCGAAGCCACTCAAAAGATCGTCGTGGAACTCAATGGTCAAGCCACATTTTGTGCAGATCAAGTGATCGTGATGTTCCTCGCCGACCACGGCTTCCCAAAGCTGGCCTCGCGCGCTCATGATGCTGCGGATTTCGCCTTCGTCGCTGAGTTTGTCGAGAGCGCGATAAATAGTGGAAAGACTCACTTCGCCACCGGTTTCAATGACGCGGTCGCGCAGCTCCTGGGCGCTGACGTGCTCTCCCTGGGGGAGGTTCGAAAAAATGTCGAGAAGTAAGTCTCTCTGTCGAGATCGGTTTTTGACCATGCTATTGCAAGCGCTCGGTTTCTC
>JADMIO010987991.1_pt1 | contig 15909 bp, 8 predicted proteins | sample 8958161 | NCBI WGS metagenome assembly JADMIO01 (sample SAMN16585339, study PRJNA669376) | soil metagenome | isolation source: Crop rotation soil | place: USA: Cullars Rotation, Alabama | collected 2011
GGCGGGCGCGGTCCCGGCCGCCCCGGCCGGCGAGGCCGGTTTCGAGAGCCTGAAGACCCGCGCCATCGCCGCCTACGGGCGGGGGGCGTTCGAGGAAGCCCTGGCGGGCCTCGAGGCCGCGCTCCGCCTGGCCCCGTCGGACGCCGAGACGCACATGAACGTGGGCGTCGTGCTGCAGGCGCTCCGGCGCTGGGACGACGCGGAGCGCAGCTACGCCCGCGCCGTCCAGCTGGCGGAGTCGTCCCGGAGCCTGGGCTCCGAGGAGCTCCTCGCGAGCATCCTCTCGTGCCGCGCGTCCCTTTTCCGGCAGCGAGGGTCGCCGGAGCGCGCCCGCCAGGACCTCGAGAAGGCCCTGGCGTCGGCGCCGGCGGACTGGCAGCGGCGCCTGGAGACCGAGCAGCAGCTGCGCGAGCTGGCGCGTCCGGAGCCGGCGGTCCGAGCGTCCACCGAGCCGCTGCGGGTGCTTTTTGAGGTCGACCCGCGCGTCGAGCTGTTCTCGATCGTCTATCGCCTGGGCGCCCGGGAGAAGGCGGGCCCGGCCCTGCCGGTCTATGCCCGCGAGGCGGACCTCTTCTTTGCGGGCATGAGCGGCCACGCCGCCGTCCGGCGGATGGCGCGGGAGCTCCGCGCGGGGGCGACCGACCAGGTGCGCAGCCAGGCCATGACCCTCCTGTATCTGTCGCCGCCGCCGGAGCTCGCCGTCAGCACCCCGTTCCCGGTCGGCCTCGCGCAGCTGGCGGGCGGCGCGCGGGAAGAGGAGGCGTTCCTTTCGGATCTGCGGGACTTCGCCGCGCGCTCCCGGTTCATGGAGTTCTTCGAGGCGCACCGGGAGACCTATGCGGCGTTCGTCCAGGAGTCGCAGAAGGAAGCGCGGACGCCTCCCGGCGCCGCGTCGGTGGCGCGCTACCTGCGGGTCTCCTTCGACGCCACGTATCATTTCCTCCTCGCTCCCCTGCTGCCGCGGCCTTATGCCGGCTTCCTGAAGACAGGCGGGGCCGGCGCTGTCCATGAATACCGCATCCGCGCCCCTGAAGCCGTCGCGCGGCTCCCTCGGTTCGGTTTCGATTCCTTCGGAGAGCTCGTGTCCCACGAGCTGACCCATACCGTCACCGACGCCCTGGCCTATCAGCACGAGGAGCTCCAGGCCTACGCCGGGGCCGGTCCGGACGGCTGCGCCGACAACTGGATGGGCTGCGTCGTGGAGCACGTCGTGCTCGCGGTGGCGATCCGGACCCTGGCCCGGGAGTCCGGAGAGGACGCGGCGGCGGGGATCCTCAAGGACTACGCGTCGCGGGGCTTCGCCCACCTGGGAGCGCTCTGCGACCGGCTGCGGGAGTTCGAGAAGGCGCCTGAGCCGCAGACCTTCGCCGCCTTCTACCCCCGTCTGGTGTCGGTGTTCCGCGAGCGCCTGATCGCGCAGGTCAGGGAGAAGGCGGCCGCCAAGCCGCCGAAGGCGGAGCCCGGGGAAGACAAGAACGCGCTCGGCGTGCTGGCCTTCCAGAAAGGCGACTTCGCCGGAGCGGCCGCGCTGTTCAAGTCGGCTGTCGCCGAGGACCCGCTGCGGGTGGAGGCCTTCCTGAACTGCGGGGTCGCCTACGAGAAGGCGGGAGACCGGGACAGCGCGATGGGGTGCTATGACGAGGGCATCCGCGTCGGCCGTATCGCGCCGTCGGCGGTGACGCCGGGCGTCCTCTCGGACGCGCTGTCGTCGCGCGCCACCCTGCTGCAGAGCCTTCACAGAGCGGACCAGGCCAGGTCCGACCTCCAGGAGGCGCTCAAGTTCGCGCCCGAGGGCTGGGGCCATGAGGAGGACGCCAGGCGGCGGCTCGCCGCGCTGGGGGACCGGTGACCCTGCTGCTGCTGGCCGCGTCCTGGGCCGCCGCCGCGCCGGCCGCCTTCCCGGATTTCCGGACCGATCCGCGGATCGAGCTCCTGTCGGTGGTGCAGCTGCTGTCCGGGGCGGAGAGCAACTCCGCCGGGTTCCACGCCAACGACTGCCGCTACCTCCAGGATATCAGGTCCCGCTTCGCGCGCTTCGCCACGCATCCCGTGGTCGAGCGGTACCGCGCGCTGACCCGCGGCGGGCTGGATTACGTGACGGCCTACCAGCTCATGCTGGAGCTCTCCGGCCCGCCGTCGCTGGAGGCCGCCGGGGAGCTCCCCGGCGACCTGGTGGACCGGGCGGGAGGGAAGCTGAGCTTCGAGGAGTTCCGGCTGCTGCTGGCGGACTTCGCGCGCACGACGGGGTTCCAGGCGTTCTATGCCGGGGAGTCCCCGTTCCTGTCGCGGATGGTCGAGGGCGCGGCGCGCGACGCCGGGCGCTCCGGCGCGGGGCGCCTCTACGAGGCGTACACGGGCCTGCCCGTCCGCTCGCGTTTCACGTTCCTCCTGTCGCCCTTCGCGGAATCCGTCGGGGCCGCCGCCGTGGTCCGCCGCGATGAGGACGGCGTGGCGCGTGTCCTCTGCGTCCTCGGGCCCTATGAGGTCCGAGAGGGGGTCCCGCGCTTCCTCGTCGAGCACCGGGCGGCGGACGTCTGGCGCGAGACCGCCGCCCTGCAGCTCGAGGAGTTCGCGGGAAAGTACCGCCCGCGCCTGCGCGGCTCGGAAGTCCTGTTCCAGCCCATCGCCGGCGCCTGCTACGGCTCCTGGTCGGCCTGCGCGCAGCGGCAGATCGCCTTCGCGGTCGCGGGCCGCCTCTACCGGCTGCATGTCAGCCAGGCTCTCGCCGACGAGTGGCCCGTGAAGTACCGCCGGCTGGGGCTGCCGTACCTCGGGCCGTTGATGGAGCGGCTCAAGGAGTACGAGGCGGACCGTGCGCGCTATCCCACGCTGGAGGCGTTCTATCCCCGCCTCCTCGACGTCTTCGACGAGCTGGCGCGGCGGCCGCCGCCGCCGCCGCCGTTCACCGGCGACCTCCGCGACCTGCTGGCGGAACGGGGCCCGGTCACGGTCATCCTCCCGACGGGGACGGCCGGGCTCGAGGCGGCCCGCGCCGAAGCCGCGCGCTCGGCGAAGGGGCGCTGGCCGCAGGCGTCGGTCGTGTCGGACAGCGACGCCTTCGACGCCGACCTGTCCAGCCGGACCCTGGTGGTCATCGGCACGCCGCTGCAGAACCGGTGGCTCGCCCGGCACAAGCCCGAGCTCCCCGTCCGCCTCGAGGACGGCCGCGTGTCCGTCTCGCGGGAGGGGGAGCCGGAGGACTCGTTCGCTTCGCCGGCGCTGCGCGTGCTCAGCATCGGGCTCAACCCCTTCGACGCCAGCCGCGGGATGCTCCTGGGCATGGCGACCGAGCCCGAAGGCCTGGTCGGGATCCTGGATTCCTATTCCGGTCCCGCGCACTTCGTGATCCTGGCGCGCGCGGACCTGCTGAAGGTCGGCCTGTATGAACGGACCCGGCTCCCCTGGCGCGTGAAATGACCTTCATCCGCTGCGTCCAGGCCCTGGCCGCGCTCCTGTACGGAGCGTCGCTGGTCGTCATGGTGCGCACCGACATGGCGGGGCAGAAGATCCGCAACCGCCACCTGGTCGCGGCGGTGGCCGCGGCCTCCGCCTGCTACCTGCTCCTGTACGGCCACAGCCTCTTCGGCCGCGAGGGGCTCGCGGCGGGCTACCTGACCTTCCCGTTCTATCGCGACGCCGGGATCTACGTGGCCTGCTCGATGCTGGCCGCGTTCACCCTGTGGTGGACGGACATGTGGCCGGCCGGCGACGCCAAGCTGTTCATGCTCCTGTCGCTGCTGTTCCCGCTGCTGACCCTGCCGGGCCGGTTCGATCCCTGGCGCTCGCCGGTGTCGATCCTCATCAACGTGTTCATCCCGGCCTCGGCCTTCCTCCTGGTGCGCTCGACCTGGTTCGTGTGGCGCGTCTACATGGAGCCGCAGGGGGAGTTCCTGGCGCGCCTGGGCTGGAGCCGCCTGCCGGAGTACCTTTTGCAGGCGCGGCGGTCGGTCTGGGCCTGGCTGCGCGGCGGCGTCTCGGGCGCGGCGGCCGACCCGCTGGGGTTCCTGGCCCGCTGCCTGCGGTGGCTGGTGTCCATGGCGTTCGTCAGCGGCGTCGTGTCGCTGCTGAGCGGGCGGGTCGGCTCCACGCTCCTGGTCTCCGGGGTCTGCTTCGGGCTCATGCTGGCGTGGCAGAAGGCCGAGCAGCGGCTGGGGGCCTGGGTCGTATCGGGCGGAGCCGCGCTGGCCTGCGCGTTCCTCGTCGACTGGAACGAGCCGGCGTCCTTCCTGAGGTTCTTCTCCGGCCTTTCCGTCTTCAGCCTCTCCACGCAGTGGGGCATGAGCCTGACCCGGCGCCTGCTGGAAGAACGCGGGCTGGTCCTGGCCCCGGTGCTCGGCGTCTTCGGCTGGGGGCTGCCGATGAGCGTGGTCTACGCGATCGGGGGAGCGGGGCTCGGGCGGACTTTCCTCGTCTGGGCCGTGCTTGGGGGGGCCTTCGGCATATGCTATATCTTCCTCAAGATCCTCGAGGAGCAGGACCGCCCCTGTGTCGCTCCCGACGGCCTGGTACCGAACCTGGTCCTGGCGCCGTCGTTCATCGAGCGCCTCCGGGCCGACCCCGATTTCGAGATCGAAGACGGAGACACGTTCTACGCGGATGGTCTCATGCCCTGGCAGGTGGATCCGCTCAAGCACTGGTGCGCCCGCAACGGCGTCGTCCTCGTCCCCCTGCGCAGCACGATGTCGTTCGCGCTCTGGATCTTCCTGGGCTTCTTCATCACATGGGTCCTGAAAGGCCACGTGCTGCAATTTGCCTACTGACATCAAGATGAGCGCCGCGGTCTTCGCGGACGCCGAACGCCTGTTCCAGCGGGACCCCAATGCCGCCTTCCGCCGCATGCGGGACCTCTGGCTCGACGGCCGCGCCTCCGCCGCGGGCGCGCCCGCCGGCTCGCGGCAGCGGCTGTTCCTGCTGTCGGCGCAGGCGCGCCGGCAGGGCCGGCCCCTCCCGGCGCTGAGCCGGCTGCAGGCGGCCGCCGGGACCTCGCGCGACCAGGCCTGGATGCGCTACTTCACCGGCGAGCTGCTCCTCACCTACCTCCAGCTGCACGCGGAGGCCGACCGGGAACTGCGCGGCGTCATCCGCGACTGCCCCTGGCTGTGGCAGGCCCGCTGCCTGAGGGCCGAGGCCTTCCTGGCGCTCGGCCGGCCCGCGCAGGCGTTCGGGCTCCTCGCCGGTCCGGACGTGCCCGACGCGGATCTCGGCTCGTTCCTCGCCTGGCGCGGCGCCATGCGCCTGTGGACCGGGGATTACGCCGCCGCCGTGGCCGACCTCGATCAGGCGGTGCTCCATCGCTCGCCGGACGCCCACTGCTGGCGCGGCGGAGCCCAGGTCCGCCTGGGACGGTGGGCCGCGGCTCTGCAGGACCTCGACCGGGCGGTCGAGCTCGACGGCGGGGACGCGGAGGCGCTGATCTGGCGCGGCGAGCTCAAGCGCCTGATGGGCCGCGCGCGAGAGAGCGCCCGCGACCTGGACGCGGCGGTGGCGGCGAAGGGCGGCTCGGTCTGGGTCACGCTCAACCGCAGCCTGCTGCACCTGGACCGCGGCGACCCGGCCGGGGCGCGCCGGGAGTTCGCCCTGCTCGGGCCCTTCTGGACCGACGTGTTCTCCAGCCGCTGCCGTCCGTCCGGCGCAACGGTCGCCGGTAAGATGGCCTCGCTGCTGCGGGGGGCGCTCGAGCTCGGACGCGGGTGCCGGCGCGAGGACGCCCATCTGCACGCCTGCTGGATGCGCGCCGCCGGGATCGAGGTGCCCGCGCATCCCGCCGCGGCCCTGGCCCGCGGCGCGTCGCCCGGCGGCGCCGGCCGCGCGTTCCGGGGGGCCGTCCTGGCGGCGATCGCGGCCGCCGCGGCGCTGGCGTCCCCGGCGGACTGCGCGCCCCGCGTCAGCGTCGGGATGCACCCGGTGGTGGAGCTGGCCGAGATGGCCCAGCTCCTGGGCGCCGGACGGCACCGCTTCGACGGCTTCGTCGCGCGCCGCCGGGGCTGTATCGCCGCCGCCGCCGCCGGCGTCCAGGGCCTGAAGGGCCATCCGGCCGTCGCCCTCACCGCCGAGCTGGATGAAGGCGGCCTGAGCTACGACCTGCGCAACAACGTCCTGCTGCGGCTCACCGACCCGCCCGGGCTCCGGCCGCGGGTGCCGCTCAGCGACTGGTGGGCCGAGAAGGCCGGCGGAGCCGCGCGGCTCGACGCCTGGATCGAGGCGCTGAGCGACCTGTCCGCGCGCCCCGCTTTCACGGCCTATTACGCGGCCCTGCAGTCCTGCCTCGCGGCGCCGCTCAAGGCGCTCCAGCAGGACGTCGACACGCGGGACTACGCCGGCAAGCTGGAACGCTATACGGGGATCGCCTACGACGGCACCTACCGGATCGTCGCGTCGCCCTATTTCCTGCCGGGCGGTTCGGTCAACAGCGTGGTGGAGCAGGAAGACGGTTCGCTCGCGCTGTTCACGATCCACGGGCCGGTCGAGGACGACGCGTCGGGGGTCCGGTTCGGCACCGCGGAGCTCAGCGGCACGCTCTGGCACGAGCTCAGCCACGGCGACCTGGACCCGCTGGCCTGGATCCACCACGACCAGATCGCGCGCAGCGAGCCGCTCATGAAGAAGCTGCCGTTCTCCTGCTACGGCGACTGGGACCAGTGCGTCATCGAGCACCTGGTGCGGGCGGTCAAGAACCGCCTGATCGCGCTCCACGAGGGCGGCGCGGCCGCGGCGGCGGACCTGCGGGCGGAGGAGAAGGAAGGCTTCCTCTACCTGCGGCCGCTCGTCGAGCGCCTGGGCGAATACGAGGAGGACCGCGCGCGCTACCCGACCCTGGCGTCCTTCTACCCGCGCTGGCTCGCCGTGCTGGACGACGCCGCGGCCGGCGCGGCGGCCGCGAACAAGGGCGTCGCGGGCGCCGAGCCGCAGGTGGGGCCCTCGTGGCTGAGCCTGGCCACCCGGTCGCTCGGCACCGAAGGCCGGCGGCGGCGCGCCCTGCGCTACCTGGACCTGCTCATCGCGCGGGACCCGCAGCCGCTGTACCTCAAGAAGCGCGCGCTGCTGCGCCACCTGGCCGGCGCGCAGGAAGGGGCGCTCGCGGACGCCGACCGGCTCCTCCGCGGCGCCGAAGACGACCTCGAGGCCGCCTTCGTGCGGGGACTCGCGCTCGAATCGATGGGGCGCCGGCGCGAAGCGGGCCAGGCATTCGCTTCGGCGGCGTCGCTGTGCCGCGACCGCGCCGCCGCTTCCGCGGCCTGCGGCGACCCGCGCCTGCTCGGACCGGCCCGCGGAGAGCCCGGCCGATGAAGACGCCCGCGATGCGCGCCCCGTCTTCCGCGGCGGACCTGCGGCGCGCCGGCTTCCTCGCGCAGGACCTCGTCGCGGTGGCCGAAGGGCTGCGGCCGATGTGCCGCTGGGGCCTCACGCGGCGCGACGCCGACGCGTGGTCGCTGCTCGAGGCGTTCTGCCGCCGGCACGGGCTGGCGGCGGTCCGCCATGAGCGCGCGGGCGCGGTCGAAGTCTCGGCCGGGCGGGACCGCGCGGCGATCGACGAGTTCGAACGGCTCAGCCGCGGCGTCCCCGGCCGCCGGCCCGCGCCGGACCGGCGCGCGGCGGTGCGGCGGATGGGGCAGCTCCTCGGCTATCCCGCCTGCTGCGTGGAAGGCTTCGCGGCCACCGAAGGCAACGGCTCGCCGGCCTCCTTTCCGCGCCTGGTCCTCGAGCGCTCGGCGGCCGCGCCGCGGCCGTTCGCGTGGGGGCTGAACTTCCTCCACGGCTTCCATTCCCGCGGCGCCGGCGCCTCGGGCGAACTGCGGCGCCTTCTGGAGGGCGGGTACGCGGGGATGGACCTCTTCCTCGCGCCCTGGATCCCGTGCCGGTTCGACTGCGCGCCGAGCCTGGCCTACGCCGGCGCTCTGGCGCCGCTCCTGCGCCGGCAGGATCCCGAAGGCCTGTCGCGGCTCGAGGCCGCGTTGTCCGAGTCCGTGCTCTACCTGGACGACTGGAGCTTCGTGCCGCTGGCCGCCCTGCGGCCGCGCGGCGGGGGCTGGAGCTACCGCGGCGTCCGGGACGCGCGCACGCTGGCGCCCGCCGCCGTCCTGTCCCTGCTGGCTTCCGGCGACGGGCTCCGCCCGGCGCCCGGCGGTCTGCGCGTGCTTCGCGGCCGGCGGACCCTGGGGACGCTCCCCCAAGCCGCGCTGCTGTTCGAATTCTCCAGCGCCGGGGAGGTCGCGTGAGGGAGCGGCCGCCCCGGCTGGTGATCGCAGGCGCGGGCCCCGGGGCGCCGGGCTCCTGGACGCTCGAGGCCCTCGAGGCCCTGCAGGGCTGCGAGCGGCTGTTCGTGTCGCCGTCGCTCCCCGCGTCGGCCTGGGCCGGGCTGGCGCCGCGCCCGCGCCGAGCGGCCGCTACCGGCGCGCCCGTGCTGCGCGCGCTGCGCGCGGGCCGGACCGCCGCCTACGTCGCGGCCGGGCCTCCCATGTCCGATCCCGTCGCGCACGCCCTGGCCCGCACCTGCGCGCGCCGCCGCTGGCCCTGCACGGTGCTCGCGTCCCTTTCGCAGGCCGACCGCTGGCTGGCCGAGACGGGCAAGGTCCTGGGCCACGACCTCGAGGGGATCGCCTTCGGCGCCGCGCCCGGCAGCGTGCGGCCCCTGGCGGCATCCGCCGCCTACGCGCAGGGACCCGCCGCGGCGGCGGCCCGCGGGCGAGCGCCCTCGCTGCGCGGCCGCCGCGTGCTGGTCATCGGCGGGACCGGGTTCATCGGCCGCCACCTGGTGCGCCGCCTGCACCGGGAGGGCTGCCGCGTCCATCTCCTGGTCCGCGAGCCGTCGCGCGCCGCCTGTTTCCGCGCGCTGCGTCCCGCGCCGGCGCTGCACCGCGGCGACCTGCTCGACCCGGCGTCGCTGCGCCGGGCCGTCCGGGCGTCCAGGCCGGAGCTGGTGTTCTCGCTGGCGGCGCTGCGCGACGCCGAAGGCACGCCGGCCCGCGGCCGCGGCGACCTGCGGGCGACGCTGGCCACCGCCCGGGCGATCCGCGCCCGGGCGCCGCGCCTGGAGCGCTGGGTGCGCGCCGGGCTCCGGCTGTCGGACGCGTTCCCGATGAGCGCGGAGGACCGGCTGATCCGCCGGTTCGTCTCCCGCGGCCTTCCCGTCGTGACGGTGCGGCTGTTCCGCGTGTTCGGCCCGGGACAGGGCAGGGACGAGTGGATCCCGACGGTCCTGCGCCATATCCGCTCCGGCCGCGACCTCCCCGTCCCGCGCGAGGAAGGCGGCCAGGACTGGATCCATGTGGCGGACGCGGTGGAGGCGATGATCCGCGCGGCCCACGCGCCGGGCGCGGTCGGAGAGGCCTTCGAGATCGGGTCCGGGACGACCCGGACGCTCAGGCAGGCGGCCGAGGACCTCATCGCCGCTTCGGGATCGCGCATCCGGCTGCGGGCCGCCGCCGGCGATCCCTCGCGGCGGGGCCACGCCGCCGACTGGCAGCCGGCCCGCCGCCTCCTCGACTGGGAGCCGCGGCGGTCCCTGAAGACCCTGGTGGCACGGCGATGAAAGAGACCGCGTTGACGGCCGCGCCGCCGGCGCCGGCGGAGACCGGCGCCGGATCCTGGTACTACGTCCGGGCGGTGCGCAAGCTCGAGAGCCTGGTCTACGACGGCGAGAGCGAGAACATGCGGGCCCTGCTGGGCGGGGTCTGCCGGGACGCGGCCGCCTATCGCGAGGCGCTCGAGGACCTCGGGCGGTTCCTGCTCGCGCAGCCGCGCTTCGCGTGGGCCCACGCCCTGCGCGGCAAGGCGCACCTGAACCTGGGCGAGCTCGGGCCGGCGCTGGCCGCCCTGAGCGAAGCGCTGAAGCTCGACCCCGGCCTGCTCAACGCCTATCTCTGGCGGGCCCAGACTCTCGTCGTGGCGGGAGAGCACGCGCGCGCGGAACAGGACATCGCGCGGGCGCTGGCCATCGGCGGCGGGCATCCGTGGGCGTACTTCCTGCGCGGGTTCTGCCGGATGTCGCAGGGCAAGGTCCTGCAGGGGCGGCGGGACTGGGAGCGGATGCTCCGCTGGGCCCCGGGCTCGGTCGCCGCGCGTTCGATGATCGCCCTGTCCTGGGCCGGCGCGGGCAAGCCGGCCCGGGCGCTGCGCGGGCTGGAGGCGGCGGCGCGTTCGGGCGGCGGCGACGCCCCGTACGCGTGGGCGCTCAAGGGGATGGTCGAGCGCCAGATGGGCAAGCTCAACGAGAGCCTGGACTCCCTCAAGCTGGCGCTCCGCAAGGACCCTTCGCCGTGGATCCTGTCGCACAGCGCCGACGTGCTCAACCGCATGGGGTTCTATGAGGAGGCGCTCAAGGACCTGGCGGCGATGTCGACGCTCGCGCCCGAGAGCGCGGAAGCCGACGCCCAGGCGGCCAACGTCCTCTTCGACCAGGCGTTCTACGACGACGCCATCGCCGCCATGACCCGGGCGGTGGCCAAGCGCCCCGGCGACGTCTTCCTCGAGGCGCGGCGGGCGCGCATGCTGCTGGTGGCCGGCCAGGACGGCGCGGTCGGCGCCATCGACCGGGCCCGCGCGCTGGCGCCGGAGGACCCGCATCTGCTGATGGAATGGCTGCAGATCCGGGTCCTCTCCGGCTCCGGCTCCGAGGCGGCGCGTGAGCTCAGGCGGCGCCGCTGGGCCGGCCACCCCATGCGGAGCCTGCTGCTCGGCGTGCTGGATTGCCGGGCGCGGCGCTTCGCCCGGGCCCGCCGGTCTTTCCTGGAAGCGGAGCGCGCGGCCGCGCGGCGTTCCGACCCCCGCCTGGCCGCGCGCGCCGGGCTCTACGCCACGGTCTGCCGGGTGCTCGCGGCCGGCAGCGGCGCGGCGCAGGCGCCGCGGGTCCGCCTGCACCTGTGCGGCATCGGCATCCGCCATCCCTTCCAGGTCAGCGCCGAGGTGGTGCGCGCCCTGGGCCGGGCGACGCACATCTTCACCAACCTCCCCGACCCCGAGGTGCGCGAGTTCCTGGGATTGTTCCCGGGGAGGGTCTGCTCGGTGCCCCGGAGCGCCGGCGACCCCAACAGGGTGCGGGCGCGCTGGATCGTCGACCGGCTCGCCCCGGGCGCCGAGGCGTGCTTCGTGACCCGCATCCATCCGTTCATCTACCGCCGCATCGGCTTCGACCTGGCCCAGCTCTGCCGCGAGCGCGGCGTGTCCTTCCGGGCCTACGGCGCCTTCTCTCTGACCGAACTCTCGGCGGGGCTGGCGGCCGAGGCCGGCTCGGACAGCCGCGGCGAAGGCATGCGCATCTTCGACATCAGCTTCCTCAACGCCAATCCGGACGCCCTCGACAGGACGCGCCCGACCCTGGTGTACTGCATCGGCTCCCAGGAGCAGAGGCCGCATCTGAGCCGGTTCCTGCGCCGCCGCTATCCCCGGGGCCACGGCGCGTTCCTGCTGGGCGGCTCGGGGGACCGGGAGTTCGTTTCGCCGTGGGTCCCGTTGGCGGGACTCGAACGGGCGCTGCAGAAGGCGGACATCGGCTGCGTGCTCTACATCCCAGCCGCGCGCGGGAGACAACGGACATGAAGAAAGACAGACGCATCGACCTTTGCGGCCTCGGCACGCGTCCCACGCACGAGACCACGCTGGAAGTCCTGCAGGCCTTCGAGGACGCGTCCACGGTCTTCTGCGACGTCGACGACCCGGCGCTCCTGCGCTGGCTCAAGCCTTTCTGCCGCAGGCTCGTGCCGCTCAAGCCGGGCCTGGGGACGCAGGCGGCGGCGCGCAAGGTCGTCGCCGCGGCCGGCCCGAGCGTGTGCTTGGCGGTCTGGGGCCACCCGCTGCTCTCGAGCCCGCTGTCGCTCGACGTGCTCCGCTCCGCCCGCGCGCGCAAGGTCCCGGTGCGCCTGCTGGCCGCCGTCTCGCCCGTGGGCAGCGCGTTCGCGCGCTCGGTGTCTTTCCTGGGCGGCGACTACGGCTACCAGGGCATCCAGGCCCACGCCTTCGACGCGGCCGGCGGCTGGGCCCGCGGTCTGCGCACCGACCTGGCGCTGGTGCTCTATGCCGCGACGGCGGAACCCTCCTGGTCCGGGGCGGCCCCGCGCCTGGCGGCCCATTACCCCGCGTCGCACGGCTGCTGGGTGTACGGCGGCGGCTCCGCCGGCGCGCCGGAAGCGCGGGTGACCGTGGGCGCGCTCGCGCAGGACGCTCCCCGCGGCGCCATCCTGTTCGTGCCGCCGCTCCGCGCGCCGCTGGACGGGGGCGGCCGCTGAACCCATGAGCGCCGCGCTGTCGCGGGAACCCGCCGAGCTCCAGGCGCTGCTCGGGACCCCGCCCGGGGCGGCGAGGCCGCAGCGCGCCGCGTCCGCGCTCGCGACCGCGGCCGAGCGCGCGCTCGAGCGGCGGCCGGGCGATCCGCAGGCGCTGGTCTGGCGCGCGGAAGCGCGGCTGATGTCGCAGCGCCCGGCCGACGCGCTCCGCGACGTCGAGGACGCGCTGGCCGGCGCCTACGACGGAGCGCAGGCCCGCTGGCTGCGCGCCGTCTGCCTGTCGCGACTCGGCCGCACGCGCGACGCCGAGACCGCCGCGCGGCGGGCGGTCGCGCTCGCGCCGGAAAAGCCGGGAGGCTACGCGCTGCTCGGGCTGCTCGAGCTGCAGCAGGGCCGGCCGAAGGAAGGGCTGGCGTTCCTGGAGGCCGCCGTGCGCCGCGCCCGCCGGCGGGGCTGGGCGCTGGGCCTGCGCGCGCTCGCTCTCGAGAGCCTGGGCCGGCTGGCCGAGGCGCGGCGCGACCTCGGCCAGGCCCTGAGCGACGGGCCCTATCCCTGGATGCTCGCGCGCCGCGCCCAGCTGCACAACCGCCTCGGGTTCTACTGGGACGGCCTGGCCGACCTCAAAAGGCTCGAACGCGCGCTCCCCGGCAGCCCCGAGCCGCTGATGCAGGCGGCGCGGATCCATCTCGAGCAGGCGCAATACCGCCAGGCGCTGGAGAAGATGGGCCGCGCGATCCGGCTGAGCCCGGCCGACGGCCGGCTGCTGGTCGAACGCGCCCGGCTGCTGGCCACGCAGCACCGGCTGGCCGAGGCCGTGGCGGACATCGAACGCGCCGCCGCCCTGCTTCCCGCCGACGACGCCGTGCGCTTCGAGCGCCAGCGCCTGCGCGTCCTCGCCGGCGCGGCCTTCCGCTGCCGGGGCCCGCGCGAGGCCGGGGGCCGCGCGCGCTGGGACTTCCTCAAGGGCCTGGCGGCGATGAAGTCGGGCCGCTTCGCGGACGCCGCGCGCGCCTTCGGCTCGGTCGCGCGGGCCGCCGGCGCGGACGAGGCGCTACGGGGCCGCGCCTCGTTCTACCGCCAGGCCGCCCTGGTGCTGCGCTCGGGGCCCGCCCCGGCCCGGCGGCAGGGGCCGCTGTCCATGGCGCTGTGCGGGCTCGGGTTCCGGCATCCCTACCAGGTGAGCGCCGAGACGGTGCGCACGCTGCACGCGGCGCGCCTGATCTACAGCAACCTGTCCGACGAGCGCGTCTCCGAGTTCCTGAGCCTGTTCCCGGCGCAGGTGCGGCCGATCGTGTTCCGGCGCGCGGACCCGGAGGCCCTGGTCTGCGCGCGCGCCGTGGCCAAGGGCCTGCGCGGCAAGGGCACCGTGGCGCTGGCGACGCGCGGCAACCCGCTGTTCTACGGCAAGCTCGCCGAACGCCTGGTGGACCTCGCGCGCCGGCGCCGGGTGCCCCTGCGGGTCCCCGGCTCGGTGTCTCTGGCCGAGCTGTTCCTGGCGGCCGGAGGGGAAGAAGCGGCGTCGGCCGGCCTGCTGGTGCTGGACGCCCGGCAGCTCGGCCGCGGCGCGCCGCGGCCGCGCACGGACGTGCCTCTGGTGGTCTATAACCTTGGGGACGCGCCGGCGCGCCTGGGCCTGCTGCGCCGCCTCAAGAGCCTGTACCCGGCCGGGCATCCCTGCCACCTGCTGGCGGGGGCCGGCCAGGACGAATACGCGCCGGTGCGCGCTTCCGTGGGCGGCCTGCGCGCCGCGCTGCTTGCGGCTGACCCCGCCGTGACGCTGCTGCTGCCGCCGCGGAGCCGGCCGTGAACGGCGCGGGACCGTTCTTCGCACGCGCGTCCGCGCGGCTCAAGTCTCTCGAGTTCGATTCTCCGGAGCGGTGCCTCGACAGCGTGGCGCCGGTCCGACCGATCGACCGGCGTTCGTACAGCCAGGCGGTGATCCAGCTGGACCGCGGGTTGGAGAGAGAGGAGCGGGGCTGGGGCTACGCGTGCAAAGGCAAGGCTCTCCTCGCGCTCGGCCACTATCAGGAGGCCCGCGCCGCGCTCGATGCGGCGATCCGCCTGGAACGCGGCGATCCGCGCGTGACGGCGTGGCGCGCGGAGTGCGCCATCCTGATGGGCCAGCCCCGCGAGGCCCTCGAGTTCGCGCTCGAATCCCAGACGATAGACCGGGCCTCCCCGTGGGGTCCCTTCTTCGAATCGCTGGCCTGCCTGGCTCAGGGGCGGGCGGAGGAGGCCGCCGCGGCCGCGGCGCGCGCCCGCGCCGCCGCTCCGGGCGAAGCCGCGTTCGCGGTGCCCGCCGCGCTGGCGCTGGCGCGTCAGGGCCGCCGCGAGGAGGCGACGGCCCTACTGCGCGACGCCGCCGCGAGCTCGGGCCGCGACTGGCCGCATGCGTTCGTCGGGCTGTTGAGCGCCGAGGCGGGGGATTTCGCGGCGGCGCGCGCCTCTTTCGCTCGCGCGATCGGCGAGCGGCCGCCGGCCTGGATGCTGGTGCGGCGCTCCGAGGCGTCGCAGCGCCTCGGCTACATGGAAGAAGCGGTCGCCGATCTCTCGCGGGCCATCGAGCTGGAACCGGGCGACGCGGCCCTGCGCGGGCAGCGGGCCTGGCTCTATTTCTGCATGCGCCGCCATACCGCCGCGCTGGCGGACCTCGCCGCGGCCATCGAAGGACAGCCGGGGCAGGCGCGCTGGTTCGCGCTGCGCTCCGACGTGCAGCTGATCCTGGGACGGCTCCCGGAGGCGCTGGCGGACATCGAAGCGGCGTCGGCCCGCGCGGCGGAGGACCCGGCGCTGGCCGCGCGCCGCGTGCAGCTGCAGATCCTCAACGGCAAGACCGAGGCCGCCCTCCGCGGCGCGCGCTCGCTGGCGCCGGCCGAGGCGGCGTTCTGGAGCGGCTACGCGCGGCTCCGGCAGGGACGGTTCCGCGAGGCGGCCGGGCGCTTCGCCGCCGCTCAGGACGGTCCGGGAGCGCGGCGCGCCGGCTTCTACCGCGCGCTCGCCGCTTCCGCGGGAGCGCTGCCCAAGAGCGCGCAGCCGCCGGGAACGCGGCTCCTGCTCTGCGGGCTCGGCCTGTTCCCGCCCTACACGGCGTCGCTCGAAGTCCTCGCCGCCGTGCGCGGCTGCGACGTGGTGTTCAACAACATCACCGGGACCGAGGTCGCGGACCTGCTCTGGGCGCTCCACCCGGACGTGCGTCCCGCCACCTACGACGCGCGCGACGACGAGAAGGAGTGGACGGACCGGCTGTTCGCGGAGATCCGCAAAGGCCGGCGGGTCGCGTTCGTCACCCGCGGCCACGCCCAGGTCTTCGGCGGCCTGGCCTACAGCCTGATCGCGCGCTGCCGCCGCGAAGGCGTCGCCTATCAGGGATTCGGCGCGCTCTCCTCTCTGGACGTCCTCCCGGCGGCGCTGGGGGCCCTGCTCCCCGGCCCGGTGCCGCGTGTGGAGGCGCTCGATCTGCCCGCGCTGGAAGCCGGCCACCGCTGGGACCCCCGCGCCCTGTCGCTGGTCTACTTCTACGCGGGCGTGACCCGCGGCAGGCTGACGGCCCTGCGCAAGACTCTGTCCGCGGTGTATCCGCTGGACTCCACGGCCTATCTGTTCGGCCCCAGGTATGAGACCCCTCCGGTCGCGGTCGAGCTCCGCGCGCTGCCCGACCAGGCCGAACGCGTCCATGCCAGCGTGATCCTGG
>JADMIO010930521.1_pt1 | contig 15908 bp, 8 predicted proteins | sample 8958161 | NCBI WGS metagenome assembly JADMIO01 (sample SAMN16585339, study PRJNA669376) | soil metagenome | isolation source: Crop rotation soil | place: USA: Cullars Rotation, Alabama | collected 2011
CAACGGAGTTTTCAACGGCTGGCAAATCTCCGGCATCACGACTTTCCAGAGCGGTATTCCAATCCGCCTGAAATTCCTTGGAGATATTGCGACCGGTGCTAACGCGCTTGGTTGGTATGGCTCGGATGCGTTCAATGGAACAAACGCAGGCGCAAGCCTTGGCGCTGTTACGCCGATTTACCTGGGCAATCCGCAGGTCGGCGGCACAGGCTTGGGAGAAAAGGTTTTCGATATCAGCAAGCTGGCGATCCCGACGTTCCCGAATACTGGGCCGTCTCAACCACCCTTCTATATACGAACACCTGCGCGAAGCAACTTCGACATCTCGTTCTTCAAGAACTTCAACATTACTGAGTCCAAGAAGATTCAGTTCCGGACGGGATTGTTCAATGTGTTCAACCAGGCTTACCCAACTCAGATCGACGTCACTAAGACAAACCTGACTGGGTCAGATATCTTCCTGGCGCTCGACACCAAATGTCTTGTGACAATTCCTAACGTTCCGAACGGAGCCGGAGGGACTGGTAATCGATGCGATCCGAGAGGAGGGTTCCGTTTCACCGATGGCAGACCAGCTAACCCGATGACGGGTGAAGCGGCAGACCCGAGCGACACGCTCCACAACTTCGGCAAAGTGCTCAACAAGCACGGAAGACGAATAGTGGAATTCGCATTGAAGTTCACATTCTAATTCGCCTCCACGAGGAGGTCATTCCAAACTTCGGCGCGAGAGCGAACTTCGCTTCTCGCGCCGATTTCATTGTGGCGGGATGTCTTCTTGTATAGAATTCAGCTTCTTACACGGCGACTTCTCTAAGGTAGTTCTTATGAGAATATCTCTTCACGCCTCTGGATTGCTCCTTTGCTTCGCGCTCCTTGGCAGTGCGCACGCGCAAGATACTCTTGACCCGAGATTCAAAACGGCGGACACCAATAACGCTGTAATCCATGGTCGCGTTGTTTTCCCGTCCGGATTTGGTGTCGAAGGTTACGCTCGTATCACCTTACGAAATCAACAGAGCGTTCTGGCTACTCTCTACACAAACAAAAGCGGTGAATTCCAGATTAGAAATCTGAGCGAAGGCACTTATTACGTTCAGGCTGAAATCTCGGATACCAACTTCGAACCGGCAATTGGAAGCATCATGCTGGGTCGTGGATTGATGGCTGATCTCGTGCTCGAGTTGAAAGAAAAGAAAATCCCGCCGATTGTCCGGCGGATGGCGAACAGGGTCATCTCTGCGGCTGAACTGCATCAAGTGGTGCCACCGCCCGCAAAGAAGGAGTACGACATCGGAGCAAGGCTCTCGAGTAAGGGAAACTTCATGCAAGCGGCCGAACACTTTGAAAAAGCCGTTGCGATCTATCCGGAGTATCTCGCGGCGCGTAACGATCTAGGCGCTCAGTACCTGAAGCTCCAACGCCTGGACGAAGCTGAGAAACATTTTCAGCTCGTGCTGTCGAAGGATCCCAAGAATTTCAACGCGAAATTTAATACCGGACTCGTAATGATTGAACGTCGTGACTTTCGGACAGCGATCACGCAACTGAACGAAGCGATGACCATCGACAGCACTCGACCGGTCGCGCGTTTATGGATCGGAATCGCCGAAATGGAGATGGGTGACCTGCAGACTGCCGAGGCAGAACTAACAAAGTCCTTGGTGATGGGAAGCACCGAGTGCGTGTCCGCTCACTATCATCTTGCGCGGATTTACGCCAGTCGCGGCGATACAGACGCAGCCTTGCGATCGATACAATCGTATTTGGAAGAAGCGCCCCGCGGCGAGTACGCGAAGGAAGCTAAAGATCTCACCCGGCGCCTTGAGAAGAAGAAGTAGTTTCTACCCAATCGTGAACACTGTCGAGCGACTCACGTTATTTGTTCCGTCGCTGACCGTGACCTTCAATTCAAACACTCCAGGCTGAAACTTATCGAGTGGGAACGAACTCGCATACTTGATTTTTCCGTGTGCATCGGCAGGCGGGAGTTCGGCTGAACTCTTACCCACCGATTTGTGGTTCTGCAAAATTTCAAGGGTCACCTGCATCGGCTTTGTGACTCCTTTTGCAGACCATGCCGTAAAGAAGAAAGCAAGCTGTTTCGCATTGGCCCGATCGATTCGCTCGCCGAGATTCGGGTAAACGAGCAACTCGCCAAAGTGGAGCGGTTGATCCTGGGTCTGTTCCTGAGGGGTGAGCCGCTCGGCGCGTTTCAAAACGGCGACGCTGCTGAGCCGCGGCTTTGTCTCATCGGCTCGCGGTACATCGAGGGAGCTTGAGTCCACCTTAACGCCTTTCGCCAAAGCGTCATACGCGATCATCTGAAGATGGTACTTGCCTGGCGGAAGTTGTGCCTCACGATAAAAAAGCACGTCTCCTTTTTTGGCTGACTCGATCTCCTGCAGGGGACCCGTCAGCGAATAATGCTGGCTCACCTTTTGGACCACGCGATCCGTTTCATCACGAATCAAGCCGATGATTGAAAAGTCAGTCGAGTATGTTTTGTTGTCGCTACTGGGGCTGAACTTGAAGGCAGCTGTCGGAGCTTCGGCAAGGATCAATGTCAAACCCGAGCGATTTGGGACGGGGTAGCTCAAAGCAGTACCTCGAAACAAACTGTTAGGAGATTCTTTGACGTTTCTCGCCGCGGCAATCGCCGGGGCTTCAAAATCGAGCATCGGCAACTGTCCGAGTGACTCGACAGCGTAGTAGCCTTTCCGCGACTGCACTTCAACATTCGAGCGTGCTACCTTCACGCTAATTTGTCGAAAGCGACCATCGAAGTCTTTGTTCTGCGGAGTGTAAGTCAACAAGTAATAGCCATGCAGGTCGTCTTCGATGCGACGCAGACCTGCCACCAGGTCGTTTGTGTCGTGGATCATGAAGCCGCCGGTCTCATCTGACAATGGTCCCAAACCACTGCGCGGATCGTACCGCAACAAGTCTTCGTTTCGTTCGAGGGATCTCGTGTATGGACCATTGACGCCGCTGTCGTTGCCGCGAGTCTGCTGGCTCATGCGTCCCGCAACAATCGAATTGATCTCCTTCGCAGCTTCAAGAGTTCCGCTTTCCAGACGCAAGCCGGCCGCGTCAATGGCGTAGATGCTGACGTTTGCTCGATTCGCTGCGTTGATGACGGAAGGAAATTTCGCCTGGACGGCCGGAGGCAACTTCAGGCCTTCGGAAAAGAAGAGAATTGATTTCCGGCCGGGCAAATTCTGCATCGGGATGATCACGGCTAAAAGACTGTTGATAGTGGCAAATCCCTCCTGGTCGCGTTCCAACCGCTCGTAGTGATCGAGCATCTGGCTCTGCATCTCGAGAAACTTTTGCTGTGCGGCCGCCTGACCTGCCGCTGCCCCTGCCGCTGCAGCACTCGAATTGTCGCGCGCAGCCCCTGCCGCTGCAGCTGTTTGAGCCGACGCAGCAATCTGCTGGTCCAAACCGATGGCGCGATCGCTGTTGTCGCGTATCTTTGCCAGGCCTGAGACAGAACCAGACGTGGCAGCTCCGGTAGCTCGATCGACAGCCTCTTTAACCATTTCTGAGTTGTCGGTAAATGACTGAATTGTGCGGAGTGTCTGATCGATCCCGAAAACTCCCGTGTAATCTCCCGGGGTCATGCTCTCAGCTGCGTACGCGAGTCCCGCCTTTCGAGCGAGAGATCGGGCTTCGGGAGAGAGCCGGTCGAACACAAGCGCAGTCACCGCTGGAGTCGAGCGGAGCGACCTGGGTGTCGTAGTCATGGTCGGAACCGGCGTCGTCGTTTCAACCCCGTCATCCGACTTGGACGTGCCGGACTTCGGATCGCTTTCTCGAGCGAGAAACTGAAAGGACTCGACTTTCTGTGGCACGCCGTCCTCGAAAACTTCAAAGTCGCCCGCCCTCAGATCCCGGATCGGTCGGCCCTTCTTATCTTTGACAACAATGTCCAACTTGACCTCATTGGTCTTGAAGCGGATGACGTCGTCCTGGTCCTGCGAAGCGGGTGTTTGGCCGCAAACCAGGATGGGCGAGAGTCCCGTCATGACTGCGAGTAGAAGGCTTAGAAAGCATCTCATTCCGGTTGTGCCTCGTGTGGAAAAATTCTCAGCGAGTATAGTGTCATTCACGCCCGAACTCCAGCTTAAGCTGGTCAAAAAATGCCGATTTTTTCGCGACGGCCGGGCCACCACTATTTCTCATGATGTCAACGTTTTACAGCCGCGAGGAAGGGCCGGATTTTCGAGCCTTTCCAGCTTGGAAACAGTCGCGCTGACTGGTGTATACTCGTCCTGATTTTAAGCTCACCTGGATTTCATAAATGGCAATCGAGAAACGACGGCAAGGGGCAGCAGCGATCATCGCACTTTTTATTTTCGCTACTCTTTGCGCGGGCGAAGTCACCGCCCAAAATAGACCAGCAAGCGCGCAAGCAAAGCCGGCGGGTGGTGTGCAGCAGGACTTTGAGCGAGCCACTCAATTACATCAAAGTGGTGATCTCGAGGGAGCTATTCGGGACTACCTTGCGATCCTGGCGAAGCATCCGGAGCTCGTTGATGTACGTTCGAATCTGGGTGCGGCATATTCGGGTTTAGGTCGCTATGAACTGGCGATCGATCAATACAAGCAGGCGCTCGCGACTGATGCCGGAAACCAGACAATTCGTTTCAATCTCGCGATGGCCTATTACAAGGCGGCATGGTTTTCAGAAGCAGCAACCGAGCTCGATCGATTTTTGGCTTCGTCCACAGCGAGTCCCAAAGCAGCAAACGCGCGAATGATTTTGGCGGATTGTCAGGTTAGGTTGGGCGATTACAAGAAAGTGATTGCCCTGTTGTCACCTGTGGCTGATGCCGAACCTGACAACCGCGCAGTCGCTTACTTGCTCGGCAGCGCCTTGATTGGCGATGGTCAGCTCGATCGCGGACAACAGATCATCGATCGGGTCTTTCGCAGCGATGATTCAGCGGAAGCGCGACTGTTGATGGGCTCGATCTTGTTGCTTGCTGACGATGCTCAGTCGGCGCTTAAAGAGATCCAGCGCGCGATTGAGATCAATCCGAAGCTGCCTGCGGTTCAGGCCTGGTACGGTCGAGTGTTGATGCGTCTCGGCGACAGTGACAAAGCAAAAGCTGCGTTCAAAATCGAGCTGGCAAGCAACGCAAACGACTTCGACGCCAATCTCTACATGGGGATTCTGCTGAGGCAGGACAAGCTGCTCGAAGAAGCCCAGGTTTACCTGACTCGCGCAGTCCAGCTCCGCCCGCGCGAGCAGTACGCTCGATATCATCTAGCGGCTGTTTACGCTGCGGCAGGAAAGCCCGGTGACGCGCGATCGCTGCTCGAAGGTGTTTTGAAAGAGCATGAAGACTTCGTCGAAGCAAGAGTTTTGCTCGCGTCTGTTTACTATCGCCTTAATCGCAAAGAGGACGGAGATCGCGAGAAAGCGATCATTCAAAAACTAAATGCTGAACAACAAATGAAACAACCCGGCGCAAAGGTTGACGAGCCAGGCGCTCCAAAGTCTCCCCAGAATCCGAACAGTCCAAATCAACCGGATTAATCTTTTGAGTACACTCAGGACTTTCACTTGGGCCTTGATCTTATTGGCAGCGTCGCTGGTTTGTGCCTCGCCCTGCTTTGCACAGAAATCGCGCAAGCCTCGACCGAAAGCGCCTGCGCAGAAGCCTGTTCAGCCAAATGCGAATTTCGATCAGTTGGTCAAGCAAGCTGACGACGCGCGACTCGCAGAGCGATTCGAAGAAGCGATCGAGCTCTACGGAAAGGCTTTGAAGGCGCGGCCCGACTGGCCCGACGGTTGGTGGTACGTCGGCGCAATCTTTTATGAAAAGGATTTCTACCAGCAAGGTCGAGATGCTTTTCAGAATCTGGTCGCGCTACAGCCGAACCGGGCGGTGGCATGGGGAATGCTCGGACTTTGCCAGTTTCAAACCGGCGAATACGAGCGCGCCGTTGTCTCGCTGCAACGGGGAAGAAGCCTGGGGCTCACCGAGAACAAGGAGCTCGAGGCGGTCGTGCGCTACCACACCGCGCTGCTCTACATACGGTTCGAACAGTTCGAAATCGCGTACGACATCTTGCGAGAGTTCATGCAGACGGGTAACGAGAGTTCCAAGGTGGTAGAGGCATTCGGCTTGACCTTAATGAGAATGCCCTTCCTGCCAAAGGAAACTCCGCCAGACAAACGTGAACAAGTGATGTTGGCGGGCAGGGCTGGATTCGACATGGCGGCGCGTCGTTTGGAACAGGCTCGCGCAGCTTTCGATCAGCTGTTGGCTCGCTATCCAAACGAACCAAATGTGCACTACGCGTTTGGCGTGTTCATGCTGAGCCAGGACGCCGACGCAGCGATGAAGGAATTCAAACGCGAGCTCGAGATTTCTCCAAATCATTTCCCCTCGATGGTCCAGATGGCGTTTGAATACCTAAAGCGCGATCAGTACAACGAAGGATTGCCGCTAGCGGAAAAGGCCGTGCAGCTTTCGCCGAAGATGTATGCAGCTCGCAACGTACTCGGGCGACTGCTGCTGGAATTGGGCCAGGTCGATAGAGCGGTCAAAGAGCTTGAAGAAGGAGTGAGGATCGCGCCTTCAAGTCCCGAGATGCATTTCGCTCTTGCTCGTGCTTACACGAGAGCCGGCCGTAAGGAAGAGGCCGCTCGCGAACGTGAATTCTTCAAGAAGCTACAAGATGAATACAGCAAGCGCGATATTCCCAAGACCGGAAACGAGCCTGATAAGAATCAGCCGAAGCCCTAAAGAGTACTCCCCCGATCACCGTGGCCGCCCGGTGCTCAAACTGTCTTAAGCAAGTCGAGTAATGAACCAGCGTCTCAGCCAGTCTTCACTGACTTGGATTGTCATAGCTCTAATTGTTTTGGCCGCGGGGACTATTTTTCGCGGTCCATCGATCGTTCGTGCGCAGATGGATCTGATCAGTCGTTGGAATCCGCGGAGAGCGCCGGCAAATGTCGAGTTTGTCGGCGATCAATCGTGCGGCAGTTGTCATAAGAAGCTGTTTGCTTCGCATGGTCAAAGTGGCATGGCTTTGACGATGGCTTCCGGACCTGATGCCAGGGTGCTCGTCGACAATCCAAAGCTAACGATGCGCGTTGGTCCATACACTTATGAGATCACTCGAAACGGAAAACAGAGCAGCTACTCCGTGACGGACGGCACTGAGACCATTTCGCTGCCGATCGTCTATGCGCTTGGACAAGGTCGAATGGGTCAAACATACGTGCTCCAGCGAGACGGAAAGTTCTACGAGAGCCTGGTGAGTTTTTATAACGAGACAAAGGGGCTCGATTTCACGATCGGAGCTCCGCGAACTGTTCCCGCTTCGTTGAACGCAGCAGTGGGCCGTCTACTTTCAGACAACGAAGTGGTCAGTTGTTTTAGTTGTCATTCAACCGGAGCCGTCAGAGGAAATCAGCTTCGCCTGGAAAAGATGACTCACGGTATTCGCTGCGAAGCCTGTCATGGACCAGGCGGCCAGCACGTTGCCGCCACGAAAGAAGGTGAGCCCGGCGACAAGTTCATCTTCAATCCGGCAAGGCTCAGTGGAGATGAGCTGACGCAACAGTTTTGTGCTTCGTGCCATCGCGGTGCGGAAGAGTTCTCTCTGCTGAAGAGTATGGAGATCAACAACGTTCGCTTTCAGCCTTACCGGATCTTTCATAGCAAATGCTATTCCGACGATCGGCGAATCAGTTGTACCGCGTGCCACAATCCGCACGAGCCTTTGCAGGAAGATACGGCCTATTACGACGCAAAATGTTTGGCCTGCCATGCGTTGAAAGATAAGCCCGTGGTCCAGGGCTTGTCGCCCGCGTGTCCTGTGGCGACGAAAGACTGCGCGTCGTGCCACATGCCCAAGATTGACGTGCCGGCGGCCCACTTCAAATTCACCGATCACTACATTCGCATAGCTAAACCCGGCGAGAAGTTTCCAACTGAATGACATGAGCAAGCGATATGTTCCGATAATCGTGGCTCTGGCGACGCTCGTTACGTTGACGCATGTTTGGCATCCGTCGAATGCGTCGCAACAGGCTGCGCCCGCCGCGAAGGCCCCGGTGCTATTTACTGAAGTCCCGGCTTCTCAATCGAAGATCACCTGGGTGCATGACAACGGGCGATCGGACGCTCGTCACCTGCCGGAAACGTGCGGCGGCGGCGGATTGTTTTTCGACTTCGACAACGACGGTTGGATGGACATCTACCTGGTGAACAGTGGTCCATCGGATTTCTACACGCCAAAGACCCCGCTCAGGAATGCCCTCTATCGCAACAACGGGGACGGAACTTTCACGGACGTAACTGACAAGGCCGGTGTCGCTTGTGGTCAGATGGGCCACTTTGGCATGGGCGCCGCCGCCGGTGATTACGATCGAGACGGTTGGCAGGATCTTTACGTCACTAACTACGGCCGCAACGTTCTGTTTCACAATAACGGCAACGGCACTTTCACTGACGTGACTGACAAAGCAGGCGTGGCTGCTCCGAACTGGTCCACCTGTGCAACGTGGTTTGATTACGACGGCGACGGTGGGCTCGATCTGTTTGTGTCGAGCTTTGTGCAGTACAGCGGCACAGGCACGATCTTCTGCGGCGACAATCGCATCGGCCGTCGTTACTACTGCGTGCCTCGCGTTTTCAAACCTCGCTCGAGCTTCCTGTTTCACAACGATGGTGGTGGAAAGTTTTCGGATGCCAGCGCAAGTTCGGGTATCGCTGCGTCACAGGGAAAGTCGTTCGGCGCAGTGGCCACGGACGTCAACAACGATGGTTTGATCGATCTCTTTGTAGCGAACGATACGCTCGCAAACTTCCTGTTCGTCAACAAGGGCAAAGGAAAGTTTGAAGAAGTTGGACTGCTGTCCGGAGTTGCTTACAGCGATTCGGGTGCGCCGCGTTCGGGCATGGGTGTCGATGCAACCGACTATGACGGTGACGGCTGGCAGGACCTGTTCGTCGCAAATATTGACCAGGAGCTGTTCAGTCTCTATCAGAATCAAAAAGACCTGACTTTCATCGACAAGCCCGGAGAGATCGGACAAGCAACTCGTTTGTTGAGCGGCTGGGGACTGAAGTTTTTTGATTATGACAACGACGGTGATCCTGACTTGATGCTTGCCAATGGACACCCGGACGACATGGTTGAGGTCCAGTCGCTGCGAGTGAAGTACAACGAGCCGCTCTTGATGTTTGAGAACGTCGACGGAAAGTTCAAAAACGTGAGCGGGTCTTCAGGCGCCGTGTTCTCGAAGGATTGGTCGTCGCGCGGGTTGTCGGTCGGGGACTACGACAACGATGGCGATATTGACGTGCTGGTTATCAACAACGGGCAGCCACCGGTATTGCTCAGAAACGACGGCGGCAACAAGAACAACTGGTTCGGGTTGAATCTCGTATCGACCAAGAGCAACAGCGCTGCCGTAGGCGCCCTGATCACCTGGGAGGTGAAGGGCATTAAGCGCACGCGGCTCAAGACTGGTGGTGGAAGTTACCTGTCGTCGCATGACCCGCGAGAGATTCTGGGGATTGGTCAGGCTACGAAGATAGACAGTGTTCAGATCAAATGGCCGAGCGGGCAAGTCGATAAACTCACTGACGTACCGATCAATAAGTACATCAAGGTTGTTGAAGGCCAGACGTCGCCGCAAAAACCATCAGCCGAATAAAAGACTCATTTGCCATTGGTCATTTGAGATTTTTCATTTGTCATTTTTCTCTGTAGTAAGCGAAAGACTTCAGTCGCTGGCAGCAAAATGACGAATGACAAATCTCAAATGATCAATGGTAAATAGATCAAAATCAAACGAACGTCGTTTCAGGCGACTCGCGTTAGTGGTGTGCCTGCTCCTTGTAGCGTTGGGCCAGCAGACGTGGAAAGCGAGCAGCGAGATGAAGTACCCCTTTCAGAATCCCGATCTGCCCATAGAGGATCGTGTCACCAACATCCTTTCGCTCATGACGCTCGAAGAAAAGATCGCGGCGTTGAGCACCAATCCAAGCGTCCCTCGTCTGGGTATCAAAGGCTCGAAACACAGCGAAGGTATTCATGGACTGGCGCAGGGTGGGCCAGGAAAGTGGGGCCGGCCCAACGTCGTTCCTACTACTACCTTCCCACAAGGAATTGGACTAGGGGAGACCTGGGACCCCAATATCCTGCGTCAGGTAGCTGAAGTGGAAGGTTACGAGGCGCGCTACATTTTTCAGAGTCCCAAATACAACCAGGGCGGCATTGTGATTCGCGCCCCTAACGCAGATCTCGGACGCGATCCACGCTGGGGACGAACTGAAGAATGCTACGGTGAAGACGCTCACTTCAACGGCGCCATGGTCGTAGCCTTCGTGAAAGGGCTGCAGGGCGATCACCCGCGTTACTGGCAATCGGCGGCGTTGCTGAAGCATTTCCTCGCGAACAGTAACGAGAACGATCGCGACAAGACGTCTTCTGATTTCGACGAACGACTCTTTCGCGAGTACTACTCTGTTCCTTTCCGCATGGGCATCGTCGAAGGAGGCGCGCGCGCGTTCATGGCTGCATACAACGGCATGAATGGAACTCCGATGACGATCCATCCGGTGCTGGAAACTGTCACGCGCAAAGAATGGGGAAACGACGGAATCATCTGCACCGACGCGGGCGCAATGCGAAATCTGGTGACCTCGCACAAATACTCTCCTGATTTCGATCATGCCGCGGCAGCGTCAGTCAAAGCGGGCATCGGACAGTTTCTCGACGACTATCGCGACCCGGTGCGCAATGCGTTGAAGCGAAACTTGTTGACGGAAGCAGATATCGATCAAGCACTCAGGGGTGTCTATCGTGTAATGATTCGCCTCGGATTGTTCGATCCGCCCGATCGCGTGCCTTACTCAACCATCGGTTCAGAAGCGCAGGAGCCATGGCTTAAGGAAAAGAACAAGGCGCTCGCTCGATTGGTGACACGGAAGTCGATCGTCCTGTTGAAAAATTCAATGGGACTGTTGCCGCTCGAAAGTCAGAAGCTAAAGTCGATCGCGGTGATTGGACCACGAGCGAATGAAGTCTTCCTCGATTGGTACAGCGGCACTCCACCTTACCGGGTCACGCCGCTCGATGGAATCAAGAATCGCGCCGGGAAAAACACGACGGTGCGTTTTGCCGCCAACAATGACGGGGATGAAGCGGTGAAGCTCGCGCGTTCATCAGACGTCGCAATCCTTTGCGTCGGCAATCATCCAAACGGCGGCTACGACACGGTGTGGGCAAAAGTCTCAACACCCGGAGAAGGACGAGAAGCAGTCGACCGCGAAGCGATCACTCTCGATCAAGAAGAATTGATCAAGCAGGTCTACGCCGCAAATCCCAAAACAATCGTGGTGCTGATCTCGAGTTTCCCGTACGCGATCAACTGGACGCAGCAGAATGTTCCGGCAATTGTTCACATGACTCACAACAGTCAGGAGACTGGAAATGCGCTCGCCGATGTGCTTTTCGGTGACTACAACCCGGCGGGCCGGTTGGTGCAGACGTGGCCGAGCTCGCTCGATCAATTGCCGCCGATATTGGACTACGACATCCGGCACGGGCGAACGTACATGTACTTCAAGGGCGATCCGCTTTATCCCTTCGGCTATGGCCTGAGCTACACGACGTTCAGTTATAGCAATCTGAAAACAGACGCGAAGACCGTGCTGAGCGGAGGATCTCTAGGCGTCAGTGTCGACGTCACGAACACGGGGAGTCGCGCTGGCGAGGAAGTGGTCCAACTGTATGTCAAGTATCTCGACTCGCGTCTTGCACGGCCGCTGAAACAACTGGTTGGCTTCAGTCGCATTCAGCTCGCGCCCAAACAAAAAAAGACCGTGGACCTGTTGCTACCGGCTGAGCGACTTGCCTATTGGGATGTCGCAGGTCACTGGTTCAGAGTCGAGAGCGGTCGAATTCAAATCATGATTGGCTCTTCGTCGGCGGATGTGAAGCTGACGAAGACCGTCGCAGTAAGCGGTGATCTAAAAAGAGTGGGAGTCTCTCAATGAAAAAACTGATGGCGTGCTTTGTCCTTGTGACCTTGTTGGGCTGCGCTGCGGTGTCGATCGCTAACTCGAGGCCGCAGGGAACTGTCTCATTCAATCGCGAGTGGCGATTTCACCTTGGCGACGTTCCGGAGGGTCAAAGCGAAGGACTCGACGACTCGAATTGGCGCATGCTCAATCTGCCGCATGACTGGAGCATCGAAGGCGCCTTCGATCAAAAGAATCCCGCCGGCACGGGCGGAGGCGCGTTGCCTGGCGGCATCGGCTGGTATCGCAAGATTTTCGATCTACCGCCATCCGCAAAAGGGAAGTTCCTGTTCGTCGACTTCGACGGCGTTTACCGCAACAGCGAGGTCTGGATCAACGGTCACTATCTCGGCAAGCGGCCCTACGGCTACATCTCCTTTCAATACAACCTGACGCCATATCTTAAGCCGGCGAAGAATGTGATCGCAGTCAAGGTCGACAATTCGCAGCAACCGAATTCTCGCTGGTACTCAGGTTCGGGCATCTATCGAAATGTCTGGCTTACCACCACCGGTCACTTATTGGTAGATCATTGGGGAACCTTCGTCACCACACCCGAGGTGAGCGCAGCTTCCGCGAAAGTATCCATCAAAACAACTGTGCGCGAAATGCTGGAAGTCAGTCCCGCACCAGTAAATGTAATCACGATCTTGTTATCGCCCGGCGGTCAGGAAGTCGCTCGCGCCACGTCAAAGGACGTAAAAGTCACGAACCGGCAACCTGCGGAGATTGGCCAGGAGCTTACCGTCAGGAATCCCACCTTGTGGTCCATCGAGAGTCCGAACCTTTACCGGGCAGTGACCCAGGTACAGGCGGGAGGGAAAATCCTCGATCGCTACGAAACTCCTTTCGGTATTCGTTACTTCAATTTCGATCGCGAGAAAGGTTTCTTCCTCAATGGCAAGTTCGTGAAGATCAACGGCGTCTGTAATCACCACGATCTTGGCGCGCTCGGCGCTGCAATCAACACTCGGGCGCTCGAGCGGCAGTTGGAAATGCTCAAAGCAATGGGCGCCAACGCTGTGCGCACTTCGCACAATCCGCCCGCTCCCGAGCTGCTCGATCTCGCGGACCGGATGGGCTTCATCATCATGGATGAAGCTTTCGACATGTGGAAGAAAGAGAAGACCAGGTTCGATTACCACCTGGACTGGGACGAGTGGCACAAACGCGATCTCGAAGACATGGTGCTGCGCGATCGCAATCACCCGAGCATTTTCATCTGGAGCATCGGCAACGAGATTGCCGAGCAATGGACCAACGATCCGCAAGCGGGAATTATCGCCGCAGAGCTCTCGGGCATCGTTCGCGCCCTGGACAAGACTCGTCCGATCACTTCCGCCTGCAACAATGTCAGTGAGAACAATACGCTGATCAGCAATGGCACACTGGATCTTGTCGGCACTAACTATGCTCACGCGCGCATTCCGCAGTTTCCAAAACTTTTTCCCGGCAGAACGATCATCGGTACTGAGACAGTTTCGGCACTCGCTACTCGAGGCAGTTACGACATGCCTTCGGATCAGATTCGTCGCTGGCCTGAGCGTTGGGACCAGCCGCTGAAGAACGGCAATGCCGACTACTCCTGTTCCGCTTACGACAACGTTAGCGCGCCGTGGGGCTCGACGCAGGAAGAGACGTGGAAGATCGTGAAGCGGACTGACTGGTTCTCCGGGCAATTTATCTGGACCGGTTGGGACTATCTCGGTGAGCCGACGCCGTACGACTGGCCCGCTCGCAGCTCGTACTTTGGCATCATCGATCTCGCCGGTTTCCCAAAAGATACTTACTACATGTATCAGAGCGAGTGGACCAGCCAACCGGTGCTGCACATCTATCCGCACTGGAACTGGGAGCCAGGCAAAGACATCGACGTGTGGGCCTACTTCAACAGCGACGAGGTTGAGTTGTTTCTGAATGGGAAATCGCTCGGTACCAAACGCAAGACAGGCGATGACCTGCACGTGTCCTGGCGCGTGCCGTTCGCGCCGGGAACTCTCAAGGCCATTTCGCGAAAAGCCGGCAAGGTCGTGCTGACGAAAGAGATCCGCACCGCCGGGCAGCCTGCTGCGATTGTCCTGGTCCCGGATCGAAAAGTGATAAATGCGGACGGGTCCGATCTTTCCTTTGTCACTGTGAAAGTCGTGGACAAGGATGGAACGCTGGCGCCGCTTGCCGACAATCTCGTGAAGTTTGAGCTCAGCGGCGAAGGAACGATTGCCGGTTTCGATAACGGCAGCCAAATCAGCATGGAGTCGTTCAAGGCAAGTCAGCGAAAAGCTTTCCACGGTCTCGCAATGGCCATCGTGCAGTCGAAGGGACGAGCGGGAAAGATCGTGATGAAGGCTACGTCTGAAGGATTGCCGCCAACCACCCTTGTGATTCAGGCCCAGTGAGCAAGACGATGCGAAGACTCACGATTTACCTGCTACTCACAGGACTTCTCTGTGGTCTCTCGTTTGGCGTTGTCGCAAAACGAACTGAGGGCCTGGTTGTCATCGCAGCACCGCGGACCGAGTACCTGCAGAACCCGATCGGGATCGATGTGCTATGCCCGCGGTTCAGCTGGCAGCTCCGATCTGATCGAAGAAATGTTTCGCAGTCTGGTTATCAAATACAGGTAGCCGCTGATGAAAAGGATTTGGTCGCCGGTCGCAAGCTGATCTGGGATTCGTCCAGGGTCAACTCCGGCGAATCCATTCACCGGGTCTACGAAGGCCCAGCGTTGCAATCAGCTCAGCGCTACTTCTGGCGCGTGCGCGTCTGGGATGATCGAGCGGTAGCCTCTGCCTGGAGCGAGACAGCTTTCTGGGAGATGGGCCTGTTGCGTCAGGAAGATTGGAAGGCGAGCTGGATCGAACCTAATCTGAAGGAAGATCCGGCGAAGTCGCAACCCTCTCCAATGTTGCGTGGAACCTTTCGCGTCAACGGCGTGGTGCAGCAGGCTCGAGCCTACGTCACCAGTCATGGACTCTACCAGTTTGAGCTGAACGGCAAGCGAGTCGGCGATGAGGTCTTTACGCCTGGTTGGACCAGCTACAACAAGCGATTGCAGTACCAGACCTATGACGTCACTTCACTGCTGACAAAGGGCGAGAACGTTGCCGGAGCGATCCTGGGCGACGGCTGGTATCGAGGCTACATCGGTTTCAGCGGTCAACGAAATTTCTACGGTGATCGCCTGGCGCTGATCGCGCAGATTCAAATCAAGTATCAGGACGGACATCAAGAGATCGTCGGCACGGATCAAATGTGGAAGTCGACCATTGGTCCAATTCTCATGTCCGATATCTACAACGGCGAAACTTACGACGCGCGACTCGAAAAGACTGGCTGGTCCGCTCCAGGCTACGACGCCAAAGATTGGCCGGGAGTTACAGTTGCGAATCATTCGAAAGCTCTTCTGGTTGCGCCAGTTGGACCACCCGTCAAAAGAGTTGAAGAACTGAAACCCATCAAGATCATTCGCACTCCCCAGGGTGAAACTGTCGCGGACATGGGCCAGAACATGGTTGGCTGGGTGAAGCTCAAAGCTCGGGGTCCGGCTGGAACTGCGATCACTGTGCATCACGCGGAAGTACTCGATAAAGCTGGAAACTTCTACACCGCAAACCTGCGAGCTGCAAAGCAGACAGTGCAGTACACATTGAAAGGTGGGGGTCTGGAGACGTTCGAGCCTCACTTCACCTTTCAGGGTTTTCGTTATGTCTGGGTCGAGGGATATCCAGGAGAATTGACTCCCGAAAGTCTGACGGGGATCGTGATCCACTCGGACATGACTCCTGCTGGAGAGTTCGAAACTTCCAACCCGCTGCTCAACAAGCTGCAAAAGAATATTCAGTGGGG
>JADMIO011426263.1_pt1 | contig 15908 bp, 12 predicted proteins | sample 8958161 | NCBI WGS metagenome assembly JADMIO01 (sample SAMN16585339, study PRJNA669376) | soil metagenome | isolation source: Crop rotation soil | place: USA: Cullars Rotation, Alabama | collected 2011
GGCAGCTGCGGCTGTTGCGCGAGATGGGTTGTAATGCTATCCGGATGTCTCACAATCCGCCGGCTCCGGAGCTGCTCGAGCTAACGGACCGGATGGGTTTTCTTGTTATAGACGAGATCTTCGACTCGTGGGAGCTGAAAAAAACACCTCTTGATTTCCATCTTATCTTTCCTGACTGGCATGAGCAGGACCTGCGGGCCCTGGTACGCCGTGACCGGAACCATCCTTCGGTGTTCATGTGGAGCATCGGCAACGAGGTGGGGGAACAATATACGGATGAAAAAGGCGCTGCGGTGGCAAGAATGTTATATGCTATTGCCAGGGAGGAGGATCCTGGCCGGCCTGTAACGACTGCGATGAACTATGCGAAGCCCAATATGCCGTTGCCTGCGGTGGCGGATGTTATCTGTCTGAATTACCAGGGTGAAGGTATCCGGAACGGGGGTGCCTATGCGGGGCTGAAAGGGATCAGTACGCCGCCTTTGTTCCCGGCATTCCGCGCGAAATTTCCCGGTAAGGTGATCGTCAGCAGTGAGAATGCTTCTGCGTTGAGCAGCCGTGGAGAATATCTGTTCCCTGTCTATGAGGGGAACAGTTCTCCCATAAGAGAAGGGAAGGGGGGAGATCCGGTGATGCGGCAGGTCAGCGCTTATGAGCTTTATTCGGTGGATTTTGGGTCATCCGCGGACAAGGTATTTGCTACGATGGCTCAGCATCCGTATGTGGCTGGCGGGTTTGTGTGGACGGGATGGGATTATCTTGGGGAGCCGACGCCGTATTATCAGTCCCGCAGTTCTTATTCGGGTATCATTGACCTGGCGGGTTTCAAAAAGGACCGGTTTTATCTTTATCAATCATATTGGCGTCCGGAGCTGCCGATGGCGCATATTCTGCCGCACTGGAACTGGCGTGGCCGCGAGGGTCAGGTTACGCCGGTGCATGTGTTTACTTCCGGTGATGAGGCTGAGCTGTTCCTCAATGGAAGATCGCTCGGGAGAAAGAGAAAGGGGAGCTTTGAGTATCGTCTGCGATGGGATGATGTGAGGTATGCGCCGGGCGAATTGAGGGTGGTGGCGTACAAGAATGGAAGGAAGTGGGCTATGGATTCGGTGAGGACGACGGGTGCGCCGTACAGGCTGTTGTTGTCTGCTGACGAGTCGGCGATTGGGGCGAATGGGGTTCGACCAGATGAGCTTCGGGCGGAAGGGCGGGACCTCTCGTTCATCGTTGTGCGCGTGGCTGATGAAAATGGTCTGACGGTGCGGAATGCGAAAAATGCGATCAGGTTTGTCATTGAAGGTCCGGGTGAGATCGTGGCAACGGACAATGGGGATGCTGCGGACCTGGTATCTTTTTCTTCGGCTGAGCGTGCGGCTTTCAACGGAGTATGTCTTGTGATCGTCCGGGGCAAAGTGGGGCAAGCGGGGACGATCAGTGTAAAGGCAATTTCTGATGGGCTTAAGTCCGCGAGTATTTCTTTAAAAAGCGCAGATCATTCGCCAGGCGGCGTTGGTCGTTAGCTGTTAGTGTGTGCCAGGAGTATGATCATGGTCATGTGTATGGCGTGCTGCAAATTCCTGGACCGACTCTTGCTCTAATCCATCCATCTTTTCTTTGTAGATACGACCGGACCTCTTCAGGATATGCTTGATCTCCGCAATGGCAATGACAGGGAAGAACTTCGAGAACAGGAAATAACAGGTGAAGAACAATCCAAACGTTCCCATGTAAAAGCCAACTTCCCAGATCGATGGCCGGTAGTATGTGGACCAGCTGCTGGGTATATAGTCACGATAAATGGAAGTAACGATGATCACAAAGCGTTCGAACCACATCCCGACGTTGACGATAACGGACATAAAGAAGGTGATGGTAAGGTTCCTTCTCATTTTTCTGAACCAGAAGATCTGCGGGGACAATACGTTACAGCCCATCATGAGGTAGTAGCTCCATCCGTAGGGGCTGAAGATGTTCACACGGTTCTGCATAAAGGCCCAGTTCTCAAAAGGATTCTGACCATACCATGCGATGAACAGCTCCGTAAGATAGGCGACGCCTACAATGGATCCGGTGAGCACGATCACCTTATTCATTACTTCGATGTGCTCCAGTGTAACATATTCTTCCAGTTTCAGCACTTTCCTGGTCACCAGCAGCAGCGTCTGCACCATGGCGAAGCCCGAGAAGATGGCGCCCGCAACGAAGTAGGGTGGGAAGATGGTCGTATGCCAGCCGGGAATCACGGAGGTAGCGAAGTCACCATAGAAGAATTTCCTCCATTTCAGTCTGGCTCTGTCCCTTATGGTAGCCAGATCAGGCAATAGACCCGAATACCAGAAGAGCAGGGAAACGGTGAAGTAGGTCGAGATGGCGAATACGTCCCACAACAGCGGGGAGTTAAAGTTCACCCACACGGGGCCGCGGGTATTGGGGTATGGCAGCATAAAGAATGCCAGCCATACACGGCCCATGTGCCAAATGGGGAACTGGCCGGCGCACATTACCGCAAAAATGGTCATGGCTTCAGCGGCACGGTTCACGCCCGTACGCCAACCCTGACGGAAAAGCAGGAGGATTGCGGAGATCAGGGTTCCGGCGTGACCGATGCCGACCCACCACACGAAGTTAGTGATATCCCAGCCCCAGCCGACAGTCCTGTTCAGGTTCCACTGACCGACTCCGTAGATCACCTGATGGGTGACGGAGATGATGCCGAAAGTTAAAAAGACCACTGAAATCAGGAAACCGGCCCACCATGCCCGGGATGGTCTGGCTTCTATGGGACGCACAATATCTTCGGTGACTTCGTGGTAACCTTTCTGTCCTTCTATCAGGGGAGGTCTTACCTGCGATTCATATTTTAAGGATGCCATCGTCTAAGATTGAAGAGGTGGGTTGCTATAAAGTTATTTTAAATATTATAATAATTAATTATAGAATTCAAATAATTTCTGTGAATTCCAGATCCCAGAGGGGATGAAAGATTTGCGCAGTTAAATATCTACATCTATTTTAGTAGTCAAATAGCTTCGCATAATGGAACGGAAAACAAAGGTCAATGCCGAGGATGGCAAGCATGATCTGGTGATAACAAGGGAGTTCGATCTACCGGTGGAGTTGCTTTTCAGGGCGTATACCGACCCTGAGATCTTTGCGCAATGGATGGGAACGAAAGTGTTGAAGTTCGACAGTAGAAAGCATGGCAGCTATCAATTTGAGACAAGCGATCCGCAGGGAAAGGTGGCTTTTCTGGCGAGTGGGGTGATCCATGAGCTTGTTCCGGACCGGAAGATCATACGGACGTTTGAGATGGAGAAAATGTCTTTTGGCGTACAGCTTGAGGTTTTGGATTTTGAGAGGCTTAGCGATGATACGAGCAGGCTTGTCATGCATGTGGTGTATGAATCGGTCGGGCAGAGAGACCAGGTGCTACAGCTGCCTTTTGCCTATGGTGCAAATATGGCGCATAACCGGCTGCAGGCGGTCGTTGATAAGTTAAGAGTTTCAGGTATCAAGTAAAATGAATAGTTATGAATCCCAAGGTTGATTTCTTTTTCAGCAAAGATTCGAACTGGCAGAAGGAGTATGGGAAACTAAGGACGATCATCCTTGACTGTGGGTTGATCGAGGAGTTGAAGTGGGGGTGTCCCTGTTATACGTTTGAGGAGAAAAATATCGTTTTGATACATGGCTTTAAAGAGTATTGTGCGGTATTGTTTTTCAAGGGAGCCCTGTTAAATGATGCGAATGGCATCCTGGTTCAGCAAACAGAGAATGTGCAGGCGGCCCGTCAGATCCGCTTTACCAGTCTCAAGGAGATCGTGAAGATGGAACGTATCCTGAAAGCGCATATTTATGAGGCCATCGAAGTGGAAAAGATGGGGTTGAAAGTGAAGTTGAAAAAGACGAAGGAGTTTGACATGCCGGAGGAGTTTCAGCAAAAACTGGACAAGGTCCGTGGCCTGAAAAAGGCTTTTGAGGCCTTGACGCCGGGGAGGCAGCGGGCCTATCTTCTCTATTTTTCTTCCCCCAAGCAATCCAAAACCCGGGTGTCCAGGATTGAAAAATATACGCAGCAGATCCTCGATGGGAAGGGGTTGGATGATAATTAATTAATATTTTGATCTTCAGGTTTTTGGATGAAAACGGATAGATTTTAATTTGTTGTTTAAACGTTTAAGCATAATTTGCCACCGCACGATTTAAAGATTCACTATGATTAAAACGGTTGCGGCGCTGGCCATTGGTTGCTATTTTATTTTTTTTGATCTATCGGTTTATGGTTTTGGAGGGCCTGGCAAGGTACGGGCGGGCAAGGCGGATTCTACGGTCTTGTTTTGGCTCGAATCTTCTCTTCAGCGTATTTTTCCTCAGTCACAGGCGGGGCAGCGTCAAATGCTGGAGCTGTATGTCGCCCGCGGATCCAAGGCATCTTTTCAGGTAGGTTTTCACAACACTATCAAGGACCAAGTAAAGGTGGCATGTACGATGTCATCTGCTGTGGAGCTTTCACCGCTGGTGCGGCTGGCCGGTCTGGTGCCGATGCCTCATTTTACGACAGATGTTCGCAAGTCAGAGCTCGATGGTGTCGGCTTTTTACCGGGCCTGGTCCCTGAGCCGTTGTATCCCCAGACCTCTGCCGACGCAAGTCCATATGAGACCCGTTCTTTTTGGGTCAGTCTTCATATTCCTGCCGATATGCAACCGGGTATCCATGATTTCCCTGTGACCGTAGTTGTCCGCAAGGGACGGGATTCGGTGACGCAAAATTTACAATTGCGTCTCCATGTCAGCAAACTGGTGTTGCAGCCCCGGCGTAATTTTCATGTGACGCATTGGTGGAGGGGTGAAGCTACCAGCATTTACTTTGGTATGAAAATGTTCAGTGAAGAATGGTGGAAACATACGCGGGCGCAGATGAAAGATCTTATAGAGCATGGAACGGATGTCGCCTTTGTCCAAAATTTCTTTGAATTCAAGGTCCTCGTCAAGGAGCCTTGTCAGATGTTGATCGTCAATGAGACGTCGCCGGGCCGGTATGTATTCGACTGGTCTGTCATCAAACGTTTTACGGACATGTGCAAGGAACTGGGCTTTCAAAAATTCGAGTGGGCGCATCTTTGGTTGTACTGGGGTGTCAAAACGGCAATGCATGTATATACGGTGAAAGACGGTCGTTATGAGCTGTTGTGGGACCCCAATCTCGATGGTTTTTCGGATACGTATGTCAATTTTCTCAAGCAATTCCTCCCTTCGTTCCATGATTTTCTGGCGAAGGAGAAAATTTTGGATGATTCTTATTTTCATTTGTCGGACGAACCGTATAAAGAGCATATACCGAACTATAAAAAAGCCAGACAGCTGCTGCATGAGCTGGCGCCCTGGATGAAGGTGATGGATGCGCTCAGCGATATCGAGTATGGCAGACAGCATCTTACTGATATTCCTGTGCCTATCATCAGCGGCGCCCAGGCATATGTAAAGGAGCATATTCCGCATTGGGTTTATTTCTGCACCGGCCCCCGTGATAAATGGCTGAACAGGTTTTTCGATACGCCGTTGCCGAAGATCAGGATGGCGGGATGGCTATTCTATCACTTCGGTGCGCAAGGTTTTTTGCATTGGGGGTATAATCACTGGCATATACTTGATTCGGACCGGAAAGCGGATCCGTATTCAAATGGTTCCGCGCATGCTTATCCGGGTATTCCGGATGGCGATCCATTTGTGGTGTATCCAGGTCCGGATGGTCCGTATGATTCGATCCGGTGGGAGGTGTTTGCGGAGTCTTTGCAGGACTATGCTGTATTGCAGTCGGCGGGTGTTTCTGCGGATGACCCGATGTTTAAGGATCTTAAGGGTTATGATGATTTTCCCAAGTCGGAGAAATGGATCGAGGAGGCGGTGAGGAAGGTACTGGAGAGGGCTGACGGGGGTGCAGGTATGGGGAAGTAGTGGCAAGTGAGTAAATTGGTATATTCGGCATAAAATTCCTGATGCCCCGAATAACCCTTACAAAAACCTTATCCAATTCATGCTTCGCGGAGACTACGGCGCCATATTACTCGTGGGTGGATGAAAAGAAAAACTGGATTGCAGTTGCCCATTCCTATTATGCGCAATGGTCCGGCCGAAATATCCCGATGCGGGCCAACTCGTTGCTTTTCTATGATATGAGCAGTCTTGAGCTGATCGGCTGTATCGATCGGCTCGAGTATTATGTCAATGATGTGTGTGCTCATCCGGATTCAAGCGTCGTTGCGGTAGCGACCGGCCAATATGACGGAGGCGCTTTTTTCGAGGGAAAGCTCTTGTTATGGGATGCTGTCACCGGTGATCTCCATTCTGTATTTACAGATAACCGGGAAGTGACGCGATGTGTATTTATTGATAACGGGAAAAAACTGCGATTTGTCATCAATCCTACGGATGATCTTTATGATCAGACTTATAGTGAAACCACTTATGAGATCGAATATCCAGTTGCCGGTGAGTTGAGTCTTGAGCAACTGACGCCGGTATCTGTTGTGCCTGTTACGTCTCCACATGATGTCGAAGATTTTAAAAACGGAGGTGCTGTTACCGAGCAAAGGCTCGCCAGTCTGGCTGCAAAGGCAGGTCGTTATTACGCCGGCAAGAACATGGTATGGGATATCTTGTTTTTGGATGATCATCGCATTGCAGTTGCGCGAAATCAATCTACGATTGAGATCTGGGATACTCAAACTCTCGAAGTTAAAGAGATCAAATTGCCGGAGGCAGGCGATTGCGTTCAACTGTTCCTGAACACGGCTAATCAAACATTACTCGTCAATTGCTGGGTTCGTAATGGGTGGAGGGAGCAGCACAACACTTTTTATGCTGTCCATCTGCCGTCACTTGCTATCGATGAGGTCATCAGATGCAACCATTTTCTTTCCAGGAGCAGGGACAACTTCTTTTTAGCCCGTCAGACAGACTTGCTTGACAGGACCAAGGAGGATTTTATCCTCGATAGCAATTATAATATTGTACATGTAAATCGCCTGGGTCATTATGATCTGTTCAATCACTATCTGCGTATAGATGATCGGGAGTCATTGTATTTTCTTCAGGGTGATCCTTCGGAAGGGCATGAGAACAAGGTATTCTGTTCCATCGAGCCGGCGAGCGGAAAGGTCCGGAAGCTTTGGCAGATCGAAAAGCAGCCCGACCATTTTAATGAATTAACCGGCGTGTTTTATGGGGACTTGCTTGTTTTGAGTGGACGCAGATTTCGTGGGTCTTTAGACTCTTTTGAGCTTTTTGCCATTGATCTGGCGGCTGAAAAGGAGGTTTGGCGTAGGACGTTGCCGGGGAGGACGAGTTCGCTGGTTCAAATTTTGGGTGCCGTGGTTGTGGCTTTGACCAGTGGCGAGATATTGCTTATAGATGTATTTGGCGGACAAACTATTTCGACCGTAACGCCTGTTGACAATTTTACGTTTCAGAGACCTTTGTCACTTGCGGTGCGCGGCGGGCATTTTTGTGTTGGGCTTACGAATGGTGAGGTTCGGGTTTATGAGATCCAATCGGAATGTTAAGCCGGAGGATCATAGCTGCATTTGGTAGTTAAAAATATGTAGTTGGTCAATTTTGTTTGTGTGACGCCGCGTTATCCAATATCTTTTTACCAACAAATAGCTCTTTTATGAAAATAATATTCAAACTATTCATTATTGTACTTTTTTCGACGAATGCATGGTCACAGGATATCACTGATACGATTGCTTTAAAACAATCACTGGAAAAAGCGACTGCAGCGATCAGGACCGCGTTTGAAAAGGGTGATGCTACGTTAGTGGCACGGTTACATAGCCCTGACGTGATAAAATACTTTGGCGGAAATAATGTGATAGTGGGGAGAGATGCAGTAGAAAAAGGGGCAAGGGAATGGTTCCGGAATTCAAAGGTTGAATTTGTAGAGAACATTGTTGAAAGCACTTCTTTTGTTGGGAAAGTAGCTATACAAACATCAATTTTTTCAATCAGAACAACACCGAAAAGCGGGGGGACTTCCACTATAGGGAGGGGGCGTTCCATGGTAATTTATGTCCAGGATAAAAGTAGCCCGACGGGTTGGTTAACATTGCGTGAAATTGTACAGGAAGCGCCACCTGCAAACGGCGAAAATCGCGCGAGCGGGCAATAAAAAAGCCTTGTAATCTGTTGATGTACAAGGCTCTGGTAAAATGAAAAGTGCGCGGGATGAGATTCGATTTCTCTCGGCACTCTTTCGGTCGCCTTATTCATTAGTATATAATTTATTACAAATTTATTATTCGTAATTTGATCTATTTTTAGTCACTGAATTGGTCACTGATCCGGTCACTGTTTTGTTTGAACAAAGGTATATTTTTCTTTTCACGGTAAAACTTTCCTCGGTTTTGAACAGTTATCACCGCAGCGTACGCTTACAAACTATTTAGTTTCTTTCTGAGAATTTCATATTGCTCACGATGCTTGTCCGGATTTTTATCTTTCAGCTTTTGAAGATTGTGCAGTTTCCAATTAATTGCCGGGAAACGCTGAAAATCATAAATGCTCCAATCTGGCATTGCATTTTTAACGCTCAGTAGAAACTCTTTATCTCTGTCAGTCAAATTCCCATGAATCGTTGCGATGAGTTTTTCCCGGATGTTTTCGAATTCCTCATAGCTAAATGGTTCATCGGTCATTCCCGAAAACTGATTAGTGAACGCGGCGCGCTGATCCTGAAAGTTAGGAGTGATCACTTCATTGATCGGCCTGTCACTACAAAGCAGGCATAATAAGAAACCTGCTTTTATTTCTTGTGTGAAACCTTCTTTTTCCAACAAATATTTTATGTCGAACAAGTCGCGCGGATGCTGGCGATCAAGTGCCGCGATTATTTTTCCTCCGAATAATTGGCCGACGGGAACAATGGGAATTGTACAGAAAGCTTCAAAGGTGGTTTGAGCTTTTCCGCATAATGCTATCTCTTTCGGTTCCGTTACGGTGCCGCGATTGACCAGATTGACTTCGATCTTTATATCAACCTTGTTGGCTGAAATCAGTAATTTTCCGGCATTCAGGCGCGGTGTAATTCGAACGCCTGGAATAGCCTTCTCAATGTTGGCTTGTACTCTTTCCAGCGCCTGAGCAATATGTTTTAGGGATGTTTCTCTATCCTCGATTGGAAGATAGGTAAGATCAATATCGACAGACAAACGCGGCATGTCTCTAATAAAAAGATTGATCGCCGTACCACCGTGGAGAGCAAAGCATTTTTCTTTAGCGACTTCCGGCAATACGCTCAACAATAGCGATACCTGTTGCCTATATATTGTTTCCATGTTCTTCTAATTCTCGTGGAACTGTTATTTGGTACTTATCTATGTACACGCCATTTTTAACAACGCTCCGTTTCCCCTTCCCCAATTCCACATTTTTAAGATCAAGATATTTAAACCAACTATGATCGGCTTTCTCTGCCATATATAGGAACAATCGTTTTACTTTTACCGACTGGCAACTCTCTAGCAACGTTTGAACATGGTTGGGCACAAGATTATTTAATCCTTCCATAAGTTCAAAACATTCCATGAATTCTTGCTTTTGCGGCGTAAGATGCAGGCATTCCATGATAGCGCGGGCCGCTCCTGAAACCTTGATGGAGAAATTGCTTAGTTGGACTTTCGTCAACCCTAAGTCCGGTGGAAGAAAAGAGGTCTCATGATAATCGGCCTTTACGCCCCAATTATAATTTTTAAACCACGCCGGAAGTTTTTCGCCTGTGCTGCCGAATAGCACAACCCGGCCAGCCGCTAATTCCAAGTAATGGGCCTTTCCCAAAAGAGAAAGAGCGGTTCGTCCTCCGGGATGTATGGTGAAATTGTTTTGCTCTTGCAGTGCGTATATGGCTCCTTCGTAACCCACTTTATCATTGCTGCGGATAAACGCACCCGTGCCGATAGGTTTCAACCAATTGCTTTTCTTGTAGCGTTGCACCAAGTCATGACTATATCCCTGCCCTGTCAGCCAAGATGATAGGAGCACTATCCCCGTAGGCAGTGAAGTTAAAAGATGGTTTATTTTACTCCCCGTATCCGTACTCATAGTACGAATATATCACTTTTTTTAAACAAATTCAAGAGAAGGTTTAGTTTTATACATATATCCGTACTTTTAGTACTACTATGAGATTAAATTTAAACTAAATTATCTCTTCTCTTACTGCTCTATGAGATCGCAGGTACCGTCATAATTTGTTGGTAACTAGGCAATCTAGATCTTTCCATAACGCGAAGGCTTATGTTAACTGTTTTATAGTCCCCATGATGCAAATCATACAACGTCTGATAATGTAAACAAATTTGCTTACCAATATTTTTTCTTGGTAAGGAACTTTTTTATTTGATCGTTCTTTTGAGTTTCTGAAGCCAGTTGAATTCCAATTTGTGTCGAGTTAAACGAATATATTTTTTGCAAAGGTCTTTGAGCAATTCCAACTTTGTTGGTATATTCAAGCTGAAAACAGAAATATAGCGTATCTAGTGGGTTGCGTCGATCAACCGGTGGATAGTAGAAATATGAATAAAAATTAACGTGTTGAGCAAGAAATTGTTTACTATAGTAAACAACCTCATTTGCGGGCTTTCGATTAATCGCTGATACCACGTTAATTGTATCGTTCACATAATTGATAGTAACTATTTTTTCTCCCGTAAGATAAGCTTCCGCTTCTCGGGTGTTACCTACTTCGATAACCAACCTTAAATTGTCGCTATTTGGCAAAGATTCAACCACTGGATCTTTAACACCAGCCACTAGTGAAAAAACGTCCAAAAGCGGATCGAGACTTGGAACAATTGGATGACTGCTTTTGTCTTTCGGGATTTTGCTTATGAGTGAATCTGTTTTTCGAAATCCGCTATCAGTTACTTTTGCTAATATTCCGATAGTATCTTGGGTGCTTTTGAAGCCAATAGAATCATTGGTGATGATCTTCGTTGTCCCATCATTAGAGCTTTGCCAACTAATGAGCTTGTCCACAACACCAAATCCCAAAAGCCCCAGGAAGAAAAAAAGAAGGACAGCAAATCGAATCCAATTGAATTTCGGTTTTTGAAATTCTGAAAGGGCCAAATATCCAGCAAAAAGCGACGCGAATAAGAATGCCACAATACTTACAATTACTCCGCCATCCATACATTATCCGATTTAAAGCAAACAATGTATAACAATTAAAGAATATTTTCCTTAAAAGGTAAGCGAATGCTTTGGCAAAACACTGATCGATGACGATTTGCAGAATGGGTACGATGTAACCAACTAATCAATGATTACACAATCAATTGTAAAACCTTTGGAAATGCACGAGGGTTCAACCCGTATATTGAAGCCGAAGAATGAACTTTTGATAAAGGTTCTGCAATAAATTGATATGCTGTATCTTGTGCGTGGAGTGAAATTATCCCTGCAGGCCCGTTTAAGATATTTGTACCCAAAGCCTTCATCCCGCTTCGCGCGATCAGGCATTTCAGTTTGTCCACTTTTGTGAACAAGCTTCCACCGCTACCAAACTAAAATGCCCTCCAGACTTCGTCGGGAGCCATTTGTCCGCGGGATGAGATTGCCTGCGGGCCTTTCAGGCTCCTCGGCCATCAGAGGGGCGGCTACAAGCAATCATAGCCCGCTCGCTTCGCGGGCATCGCTGTTTTATTTTCTCCGCTTACCCAAGCGAGCTTGGTCCGCTGCAAAAACAAAACAGCCCCGGAAGATGTCCGGGGCCATGATTGCTTGTGCGCGGGATGAGATTCGAACTCACACACCCTTTCGGGCGCTACCACCTCAAAGTAGTGCGTCTACCAATTTCGCCACCCACGCATCCTGTGTGCTCATTTTGAAGTGGCTGCAAATGTAGGATTTTTAGGGAAAAGGGCAATAGGGTCCCGCTATTTTTTCAGTATGATACGGAAGGTGGTGCCTTTTCCGGGTTCTGACTGCCGGACAAAGAGCTGGCCTTGATGGTATTGTTCGATGATGCGTTTGGAGAGGCTTAGTCCGAGACCCCAGCCGCGCTTTTTGGTGGTAAAGCCGGGTTTGAAGACCTTTTGTAAGTTTTTGGCGGCAATGCCTTTACCTGTATCGGCCACATCGATCTGTATCTCTTTTTCCAGTTCCTGTATCGTCACGGTGATGCTGCCTTTGCCTTCCATGGCGTCCAGGGCGTTCTTGAGAAGGTTTTCGATGACCCAGTCGAAGAGGGGGCCTGAGATGCGGGCCTGTATTCTTTCCCGGCCGGGTATATTGACCAGGAACTGTACCCTGCCTGCGGCCCTTTTACGGATGTATTCCACCATATACTTTATCTGGCCGATGAGGTCCCGTTCTTCCAGTTGTGGCTTGCTGCCTATCTTCCCGAACCTGTCGGATACGAGCTTTAGTCTGTCCACGTCCTTTTTTATCTCCTGGACGGTGCGTGGGTCTACATTGCTTTCTTTCAGCATTTCCACCCAGCCTTCGAGGGAGGAGACGGGGGTGCCCAGCTGGTGGGCCGTTTCTTTTGCCATGCCTGCCCAAAGCTGGTTTTGGGTGGCTTTGTTGCGGATGGTGATGGAATAGAGAATGAAAAAAATGAACAGGGCTACTATCAGCAGCTGTACCAGGGGGTAATATCTGACCTCATCCAGCAGGGTGGTGTGTCCATAATAATAGCGGTTGGCAATATACGGGGTATCGCTGATCGTGAACTCCAGCGGATGGTTTTGTGAGCGGAACCTTTTCAGCTGGTGGTAAAGATAATTTTTATCACGGGCGGCCCTGGATGAGTCGAGGTTGATATATCCCATGATGCTATCCATCTCATTTGTCTCGATGATGGGGATGGACTGCTGGCCATTGCGGATGAGGTTGGGTAGGGTGAGGTCCATGCCAGGATTGCTTAGAATGGCCTTGCTGGCGCTGACCCACAATTGTACCTTTTGTCTTTCGTCCTCGGCGATCTTCCTGGACAGGTATTGTGAGTAAAAAATTGTCGCACTTACGATGATGATGGCAATCAGGGCCAGCAGCGACCTCCAGTTAAGCAATGATCGAATCATAGACGAATTTATCGCTATTACCTTATTTTTGAGCTTTATTTTTAACCTATACGTATAGTGCCGACCATCGCCATTGTCATTCTGAACTTCAACGGCCGCAAGCATCTGGAAAGATTTCTGCCTTCTGTGATGGCCAGTACCTATTCTTCCATGGAAGTCGTTGTTGCGGATAATGCTTCGACGGATGATTCCGTCGCCTATCTGCGGGCAAATTTTCCGCAGGTGAGGATCATTCTTCTGGACAGGAATTATGGGTTTGCAAGCGGGTACAACCAGGCATTGCCGCAGGTGAAAAGTGATTATTATGTGCTGCTCAATTCAGATGTGGAAGTGGAGCCGGGATGGGTGGAGCCTGTGATGGCGCTCATGGAAAAAGATCCTTCCATCGGGGCCTGTCAGCCCAAGATACGGATGTATGCGAACAAGGCATTCTTTGAATATGCGGGCGCTGCGGGGGGATGGCTGGATTACCTGGGTTATCCTTTTGCGAAAGGGAGGGTTTTTGATGTTTGTGAGAAGGATGAAGGGCAATATGACCAGACGGAGCCTATCTTCTGGGCGGGGGGATGTGCGATGTTTATCCGGGCGGAGCTGTATCATCGCCTGGGAGGGCTGGATGGTTATTTTTTTGCGCACCAGGAGGAGATCGATCTTTGCTGGCGTATTCAGCTGGCGGGCTATCAGGTGTATACCTGCCCTGCTTCTGTCGTTTATCACCTGGGTGGGGGAACGTTGCCGAAGGGTAATGAGCGTAAGGTATTTCTCAATTTCCGGAATAACCTGATCATGATGGCGAAGAACCTGCCGGTGGGGCAGGCGATGTGGAAGATACCTTTCAGGTTTTTTCTGGATACAATTTCTGCCTGGAAATCGCTGTTAGCAGGGGAGGGTATGTATTTCCTGGCGGTGCTGGAAGCGCATCTGGGTTTTATTAAGTGGCTGTTATTCAAGAGAAAACAGAGTGTTTTTCCTATTAAGAAAGAAGGACATCTCAACGGGTGGTATACACATAGCATTGCCTGGCTTTATTTTGTATCGGGCAAAAAAACTTTTCATGAAATTGTGAATGATAAAAGCTAGGTTTTTTCGTTCAATACACTACTTTTGCAGAGTCGAAAACATAATTAAATACTTATGGATCAACATACAGAGACCAGGGACCCGAAATTGAAGGATTTTGCCTATAGCTGGGTAAATTCTTCTGTTTTCTTATTTTATTTGCAGGTATTTTGTATCGTCGCCCTGGTGATCGGCGGAAGCGTAGCACTGTATTCGCATCGTTACAAAGGAAAGCCCGAGGTGAATGTGCCCAGCAATACTTTGTATACTCCCCAGTATAAGTAATTGATAAAAAATTTTTTCGGAAGTGCGGAGACCCGTATATTTGCACTCCCAAATTTGAAGATGCGGAAGTAGCTCAGTTGGTAGAGCGCAACCTTGCCAAGGTTGAGGTCGCGGGTTCGAGCCTCGTCTTCCGCTCAGCAAAATTCCATCCGCCGTTGGTCGATGGAATTTTTTGTTTTAAGGTTGCCCCGGTGGCGGAACTGGTAGACGCGCAGGACTTAAAATCCTGTTTGCCGAAAGGCGAGTACGGGTTCGATTCCCGTCTGGGGCACAAAGAATGAGAGAGCTACAAGTCATTGATTGGTTGTCATTTCTTGCTTGTGGCCCGGTTATATGTACAGCGATAAATAAGCAGCGGTTTTGCTTTTTTTAATTTTCGCAACCGCCGCCGGTATTCCTTCAGCAACGATCCTTCCGCCATTTTCGCCAGCGCCCGGCCCAATGTCGATCACCCAATCGCTTTGGGCAATAACGTGCATGTCGTGCTCAACAACAATCACCGTGTTGCCAGCATCCACCAGCGAATTTAATTGCACCATAAGTCTTTCTACATCCGAGGGGTGTAATCCTGTCGTGGGTTCATCCAGCACATAAAGCGTATGGCCACGTTGGGAACGCTGCAGTTCCGTTGCCAGTTTGATGCGTTGTGCCTCGCCGCCTGATAATTCTGTAGCAGGCTGGCCTAACCTTAGATAACCTAACCCTACCTGTCGCACGACATCAAGGCTACGCCGTAAGGTTTCCTCTTCTTCAAAAAAATCCCACGCAGCATCTACCGACATCGAGAGTACTTCGGCAATATTCTTATCCCTGTATTTTATTTCGAGCGTCTTGCCGTTGTACCGCGTGCCGTGGCAGGTGGGACAAGGAGAATACACACTTGGCAGGAACAACAATTCTACCATTACAAAGCCTTCACCAGCGCAATGCGGGCATCGGCCCTTGGCTACGTTAAACGAAAAACGACCAGCATCGTAGTGACGTGATTTCGCTATTTTCGTTCCAGCAAATAGTTTACGCACATGGTCAAACAGGCCGGTGTATGTCGCGAGATTAGAACGGGGTGTACGGCCGATCGGTTTTTGATCCACCTGCACCATGCGTTTAACCCGTTCCATCCCTTCCGTTATCCGCCCTGAAGAAAAAACCTTTTCTTCCTGAAGCAAATCATGTTGATCTTCTGATGGTAGATCTATTTCCCGGCCAAGCTGCGCCGAAATAAGTTCTACAAGCGCCTGGCTGACGAGGCTGCTTTTACCTGAGCCGGAAATACCCGTCACACTCGTTAAAACACCTAAAGGAATAGAAACATTCAGGTTGCTGATGTTATTGCAGGCGACTCCTTCCAGCCGCAGCCAGGCTGACGTAGCGCGTGCAGTTCGTTTGGGCGTGTTCGCCTGTGCTATATATCGCCGGGTAACAGAGGCGTTCACTTCCTGCAACCCGCCCAAAGGCCCGCTGTATAGAATTTCACCACCG